>Ga0255338_1000297_pt1 | contig 189671 bp, 170 predicted proteins | sample MeOH1_35cm_T4_19_FD_203715 | JGI IMG/M metagenome (GOLD analysis project Ga0255338, IMG submission 203715) | Sandy soil microbial communities from University of British Columbia, Vancouver, Canada - MeOH1_35cm_T4_195 | ecosystem: Engineered > Artificial ecosystem > Sand microcosm >... | reverse complement strand
GATTTCTGTGGCGGCGAAGCGGCTTGGCCTGGGGACGGGCGCGCAGCGCTTCGTAACTGACTCGCCGTACCTGTTTGAGCGAAGAGCCGAAGGCGCGTAGCGAGTTGTACGGCGCCGTCCCCAGGCCAAGCCGCTTCGCGAAGTCGTAGCGAAGCGAAGACCGCCACAGTATGAGCCGCTGCCGGGTACCGCCTGCCGCGACGCGAGCGCCCGCCAACCGCCACCCGCTCCCCTTCGTCAAAAAATTTCAATGGTGCGTGCGAAATCCCCATCTCGATTCCCCGCCTTTCGCCTCGCACAATGAGGCTCAAGGAACAAACGCCATGAACCGCATGCCCTCCCTCTTCGTCTCCCACGGCGCCCCCACTTTCGCCATCGAGCCCGCGCTGGCCGGCCCGTTGCTACGCCAACTCGGCCGAGAACTTCCCAGGCCGAAGGCCGTACTGGTTTTCTCGCCGCACTGGATGACGCCAGGCGTGCGCGTGAGCTCCACCGCCACGCCCGAGACCGTGCACGACTTCGGCGGCTTTCCGGCCGAGCTGTACCGCATCCAATACCCCGCCCCCGGCAGCCCGGAGGTCGCGGCTCGCGCGCTGGAACTGCTCAACGCCGCGGGGTGGAACGCCACGGCCGACGCACGCCGCGGCCTCGACCACGGCGCGTGGGTGCCCGTGCGCCACCTGTTCCCCGATGCCGACGTGCCGGTGCTCCAGGTATCGATGCCGCGCGACCTGGACGCGGCGGGTGCGGTGCGGCTGGGCCGTGCGCTCGCGCCCCTCGCTGATGAAGGCGTACTGCTGCTCGGCTCGGGCAGCATCACACACAACCTGTACGAGTTTCGGCAGGACATCGGCGCGGCCGGTGCGTCCTATGCAAGCGAGTTCGTCGAATGGGCACGAGCGGCGCTGCAACGTCATGACGAGGCCGGGCTGGTCAACTACCTCGCCGCGGCCCCGCATGCGCAACGCGCGCACCCGACGCCCGATCACTACCTGCCGCTGCCCTTCGCGTTCGGCGCGGCCGCCAACGATGCGCCCGTGCGAGTGCTGGACGGCGGCATGACGTATGGCGTGCTGGCCATGGATGCCTACCTCTTTGGCGAAAACAAAGGATCGAAGTCGTGAGCGATGCGATCCTGGTCCACGCGCCCACTGCTGCGTCGCAGCTGTTCCTGTTGTTCCACGGCGTCGGCGCCTCCGCGGCCGGCCTCGTGCCGCTCGGGCAGCGGCTGGCCGAAGCGTTTCCGCAGGCCGCCGTCGTCAGCGTGCCCTCGCCCTTCGAGTCCGACTTGGGCGCGGGGCGGCAGTGGTTCTCGGTGCGCGGCGTGACCGAGGAAAACCGCGCGGAGCGCATCGCCGCGGCGATGCCCCTCTTCGAACGGACGGTCCATGAATGGCAACACCGTTTCAAGGTGGACGCCGCCGCTACGACGCTGGTCGGCTTCTCGCAGGGCGCCATCATGTCGCTCGAGTCAGCCCGAATGGGCAAGGCGCTGGCAGGCCGGGCTGTCTCGATCGCCGGCCGCTTCGCGCACCTGCCCGACGCCGCGCCGCACTCCATCGTGCATTTCATCCACGGCCAGGACGACGCCGTGATCCCCTCCCGTTTCGCGGTGGACGCCGCGGAGCGCCTGGCCGCGCTGGGCGCGGTCGTTACCACGGACGTGCTGCCTTTCGCCGGGCACCAGATAACGCCCGCGATGGTGAACGCAATGCTCCTGCGCCTGCGCGCACCCGAATCGCAACAATCCGCTAGCGCAGCCCCCTGAACAGCCGGTTCAGGAAGTTCGAGATGCCGTCGATCACATCGGGATGCCCGATGATGGGGAACTCCTGCTCTGGCGGCTTCGGGCGCGGCCGAGGGATGTCGAACTCGGCGCGGGCATCGATCACCTTGCCGCGCAGCGCCTGCTGGAATACGTCGCTCACGATCGGCAACGCGCTGCGGGCGCCCGGGCCCCAGCTGTCGCCCATGGTCATGCGGTTGTCGTTGAAGCCCACGCGCGCGCCGGCCACGAGCTGGGGGTGCATGAGGATGAACCAGCCGTCGGTGTTCTCCTGCGTCGTGCCCGTCTTGCCGGCCAGGTCCGGCTGCATGCCCAGGCGCGCGCGGATGGCCGCGCCCGTGCCCTCGTCCACCACGCCGCGCATCACGTTCACCAGTTCCAGCGACTGGCGATACGACATGGCCTGTTCCGGCTGCGTCCACTGGAAGGCCTCCAGCACGTTGCCGCGCCGGTCTTCCACCTGCGAAACCATCGCCGGTTCGATGTAGCGCCCGCCGTTGGCGATCGATCCATAAGCGGCGACCATCTCGCGCAGCGTGACGGGGCTGGTGCCCAGCGCGAGCGAAGGCACCTCATCCAGCTTGCTCAGCCGAACGCCCATGGCCCGAGCAAGGTCGGCCGCGCGGCGCGGGCCCACCTGCATGATCAGCTGCGCGGTGATGGTGTTCTTTGAATAGACCAGGCCATCGCGCAGCGACATCGGCAGCCCCGAGGGAGGCGTGCCGTCGGCAGGGCTCCAGATGTCGCCGCCCGGAACCCGGATGGCGAGTGGCTCGTCCATCAACATGTCGCGCGGGCTCATGCCCATCTCGAAAGCCGCTCCATACACGAATGGCTTGAACGTGGAGCCGGGCTGGCGCCGCGCCTGGTTGACGTGGTCGAACTGTTCGGTCGCGAAATCGCGGCTGCCCACCCACGCCAGGATGTGACCGTTGCGCGGGTCCAGCGCCATGAAGCCGCCTTGCAGCGGCACCGCCTCTTCGCCCTTCTTGCGGCGGCGGTCCGCGAGCGGCTGCAGCGCATCGAGCTGCCGGGTCAATGCCTGGTTCGCGGCCTTCTGCAGTTTCGCGTTCAGCGTGGTGCGCACGACCAGCCCGTCGGCATAGATGTTGAGGCCGCGCGCATCGGCCCACGCGATCAGCCACTTGCGCACCCATTGCGCCACGTGCGGCGCGGGGCCGAGGGCTTGGTCTTGCCGCTCGAAGTCGAGCCGCAGCGGCGCCTTGGCAAGACTCTCCGCGCGCTTGGCATCGAGCTTGCCGTGCTTGACCATCTGCGCCAGCACCAGGTTGCGCCGGTCGCGCGCGCGTTCCGGGTTCAAGACCGGGTTGTAGTAGCTCGTGCCCTTGAGCATGCCCACCAGCGTGGCCGACTCGAGCACGCTCAGCTGACTGGCGGACTTGTCGAAATACGTACGCGCGGCCATCTCGATGCCGAAGGCGTTGTAGAGGAAAGGCACCGTGTTGAGGTACGTCTCGAGGATCTCGTCCTTGGAGTACACCGCCTCGATCTTGAAGGCCGTCAGCGCCTCCTTGACCTTGCGATGCACGCTGATCGAGCGGCCGATTTCCTCGGGGTACAGGTTGCGCGCGAGCTGTTGCGTGAGCGTGGAGCCGCCCTGCGTGTTGCCGCGCAGTGTGTTGAGAACGGCGGATGCGGTGCGCCGCACGTCGATGCCGTGATGGCTGTAGAACCGGTGATCTTCCGTGGCGATCAGCCCATTGATCACATGCGGCGAGATCTTCGACAGCGGCACCCACTGGCGGTTAAGGCGCCTGAACTCGGCCAGCACGATGCCGTCGGACGACATCACCACCGAGGGAAACTCCGACTTGGCCTTGCGCAGGTCGGAGATGCTCGGCGTGAACGGCAGCACGGCCAGGATGTAGAGCAGCACGAGTCCGGGCAGGACAAGGGCCGCGCGCACAGGGTAGCGACGGGCAAGCGCCCAGAGGCGGCGAAGGAGATCGGTGACCCACGAAAGGGCGCGGGCAAACAGCGGCGGCATGGGCAGACTCTAACTGCTGGGCTGCCGCCTGTGTCGAGGACTCCCCGCACAGGCCGAGCGCGGCGCTGGTAACGAAATGACTCAAGCCGCAAACTGTGTAGCGCGCACGCTCCAACACCATCCACTTGGATGGTGCTAAGATGGCCGCATGCCAAAAGCCAGCACCAAGTCATTGACCCCCATCGCCAAACCGGTCGACGAAAAAATCACCATCAACCTCGGCTGTGTGGACCTGGGGCAGATCGACCTGCTGGTGCAGGAGGGCTTCTATGCCAATCGCACCGACCTGATCCGCACCGCCATCCGCAACCAATTGGCCGTCCACGGCGACGCGGTGCGACAGGCGATTTCCCGCAAGACGCTGGTGCTCGGCATCCAGCACTACACGAAGGCCGACCTGCAGAAGGTGAAGAGCGCCGGCGAAAAGCTGCAGATCCGCGTGCTGGGGCTGGCCACCATCGACACCGCCGTCACGCCGGAGCTGGCGTTGGCGACGATCGAATCCATCACCGTGCTTGGCGCGCTTCATGCGAGCCCTGCCGTCAAAGCGGCGCTAACCCAGCGCATCCGCTGAATACACACCTGAAAGTACCCATGAACCTCGATTTCCAGCGCCTCATGAAGGCCGCCACACGCTTCACCCGAGGTGGCGACCTGCGAGCCGCGACCGCGGCCATCCAGGCCGCATTGATGCGCAATACACCGGCGCGCGAGCGCCCGCCAATGGACGACGTCATCGACGTGCATGCCAACGAAGTTGCTGTCGCCCCCCACGCGCTTCATGCGCAAGCGCCGCCGGCGCCGTCTGCCGTCGATGGCACGCCCCCGCCAGCGGCCACCGCACAGCCGCGGGGCGCCGGTGAATTCATTGCCGGCCGCTTCGCCACCGCCACGGACGGGCGCGACTACAAGCTCTACATCCCGCCACAGGCGGGCCAGCGTCCCCTGCCCTTGGTAGTGATGCTGCACGGCTGCACGCAGAACCCCGACGATTTCGCCGCCGGCACCGGCATGAACGAGTCCGCGCGCGCGCAGGGCTTCTTCGTCCTGTATCCCGCGCAATCGCAGAAAGCCAATGCACATCGCTGCTGGAACTGGTTCAAGCACAACCACCAGGAACGCGGCCGCGGCGAGCCCGCCTTGCTGGCAGGCATGACGCGCGACGTGATGGCCCGCCATTCGATCGATCCCGCGCGTGTGTTCGTGGCCGGCCTGTCGGCCGGCGGCGCCATGGCGGCCATTCTGGGTGAAACCTACCCGGACTTGTTTGCGGCCGTCGGCGTGCATTCAGGCCTCGCGGCCGGCTCGGCCAACGACCTGCCTTCCGCGCTGGGTGCGATGAAGCGCAGCGCGGCCAAGGCTTCAGGTTCCGCGTCCGGCGTGCCCACCATCGTGTTCCACGGCGATGCCGATGGCACGGTGCACCCAGGCAACGGCGCGCACGTGATCGCAGCCAGCATCCGACCCGCTGCAGACGTCGAGACGGAACAGGGCCTAGCCGCAGGTGGACACCGCTACACCCGGCATCTGCATCGCGGGGCAGACGGCGGACAGGTTCTCGCCGAGCACTGGGTGGTGCACAGCGCCGCTCACGCGTGGTCAGGCGGCAGTGCGAAGGGTTCCTACACGGATCCGCGCGGGCCCGACGCCACCGCAGAGATGCTTCGGTTCTTCATGGCGCACGCACGCGCCTCGGCGGCATCATGAAGCCGGTGTTCCCGCCAGCAGCACGCGCGTCGGCTCGTGGCCGTGGCAGCTCGAACTGGTAGATCGTGTCGTTGAGGTGGCGCGTGACTTCGTCGATGTCGGCTTCGCTCCAGGCGAGCGAAGCCGTGGCCTGCCAGCGGTACACCTCTGCACGCAGGGTGGCCCAGTCACGCGCCTGGTGACGCGCGCGCCAGTGCATCTGCGTGTTGTGGCACTCGATGCAATGGGTGGAGTAGAGCAGCTGGCCCCGCGTGGGCGGGGGTTGCTGCTCAGGCTGGGTGAAAGCCGGCATGGCCGCCGCGGCCAGCAAGGTTACCGAAAGGCAACGGACAAGCAACAGTGAGCGCTCAGTCATGCCTTCATGCTAGGGGGCACCTGCAAGACGACAATGCGCTGCATCAAGGGTGCGTCGGCTCCGCCGGCTGCACGATGTCCTCGTAATGCCGGAACTGGTGGCAGCTCTTCGCCCAGTGGCGGTTGGTGGCCTGCCGCGTGCCCACGCCGACGAGCGTGCGGCCGGCCGCCCTGACCTTCTGCGCAAGCGGCATGAAGTCACTGTCGCCGGCAATGACGATCACTGTCGCGATGTGGGGATACCGCGCCAAGTCCTCCGCGGCGTCCAGGCTCAGCCTGATGTCGGCGCCGTTCTTGGCGGTGCCGCCCGGCGGGAACAGTTGCACCAGCTCCACCGCGTTCTGCAGCAGCACGTCGCGGTAGCGGCCAAAGAACTGCCAGTTGCAGAAAGCCCGGTTGATCGCGATCGGCCCGAAAGATGCGGCCATGTCCACGATGGCCTGGATATCCACCAACGGCTCCTGCGGCTTGAAGCGGTTGTCGGGGCGGGCATAGGAGCCCGGGTCTTTTTCTTCGCACAGGCTCGCGTGCAGGTTCTCGAAGTCCCAGTAGAGGGCCACGAACCGACCGGCGTTGTTGTTGTTCTCGTGCTCTGGCATGGTGCCTCCCAAAAGCCGATGGTAGCGCCCGGCTGGGTTTTAATGGAGCCACGAACCCCGGAAGGCTTGCATGGACGACTTCAACGCCACCCCTCCCCCGCCGCGCAACATGTGGCTGCGCGCAATACAGACGCTGGTGCTGCTGGTCGCGCTCTACATCGCGATGTGGCTCCTGTGCATCGTGTCGGTGGTCCAGCTGCTGGCGACCGCCGTCAATGACCACCCCAACGCGGACTTGCGCAAGTTCGCGCGCGCGCTGGGCGCCTACATGGCGCAGATCGCATCGTTCGGCAGCTTCACCAGCGACGAGGCGCCCTTCCCGTTCGGGGACTGGCCGGCGGCAGCGCAGGACTGAAGGCGCGGGCCCTCAGCGGCCGAATGCTTGCGTAAGCGCCGACAGGCTCGAAGTCAATGTCGCGTCTGCATCCGGAGTCACTTCCCCCGCGGGCGTGAGCTGGTTGACCAGCTGCGGAAGGAGCTCGGCCAGCCCGCCGGCCACCTGGTCAGTCGGCACACCCAGTTGCTGCGAGAGCTGCGAGAGTTCGTCCCCGCCCATCACTTCGTTCACGGCCTCGGCGCTGAGCGGCTCGTTCTCCCCGGTCGATACCCAAGATGCGGCCTGCTGCCCATAGCCTTGCTGCTTGAAGCGATCGAGCAATCCGCCGACTCCACCGTTGCGCTGCACCCACTGCATTGCCAGCGGCAGCAACATCGCCAGCAGCGCGCCCTTCCCGGCCAGGGGCGAGTCGCCATCGCCGCCACCCGCTGGCTGCGCACGACCCCCGAGCATTCCGCCCAACATCCCGCCCAATCCGCCGAGACCTCCGAGCGGATTGTCCTGGGCCTGCGAGGAAGCGGTATTTCCGCCCAGGACGCTGCCCAGGACCTGGCTGAGTAAATCGTTCGCCATAGCGTTTCTCCGAAGTGACAAGAGTCATGGTATCCGAGCGACGCGCTCTTCTGTTCTCAACGTTTGCTTACAGCAGAGGCACAAGCGCAGCGGCAGCGCCTACATTCGCCGGACGGGCCGCCCCGCGCAGCCTATAGAGAGGCCAACCATGCGTCTGCAAAGTTTCGTGCTCACCATCGCGCTCGCGATCTTTCCGATGCTCGCGATCACCGCGGCGTCGGCCGCCACGCAGCAGCAGCAGCAGAAAGTGGTGAAGAAGGTCGAGACAAAGTCGGAGAAGAAATCCGTCAAGAAAACGACGGTGAAGAAACCTGTCAAGCAAAATGCGAAGAAGGCCCCCGCGCTCAAAGCCGCGCCACCCACGGCTGCCGCCAAACCCAGCACCGATGTCGAGCGCAGGCTCACCCGCGCCGGCGACTACCGTTTCTCGATCCAGCACGACGGGCTTACGCGCACTTACCGCGTGCACGTGCCCGCGCGCTATGACCCAGCCGAGCCCGCGCCCCTGCTGGTGGCACTGCACGGCGGGGGCATGGGTCTGCCCGGCGACGACGGCTTCGACGGCCTGGCGCGCGAATCGGATCTACACGGCTTCATCGCGGTGTACCCGGACGCCTGGACGGCGCCGGGCCAGGGCAAGCGCGCCGCCTGGAACGCCGGGCACTGCTGCGGCGACGCGCGCGAGCGCAACGTGAACGACGTCGGATTCGTCGCGCAGGTGGTCACCCACGTGTTCAGGCAGGTGAGCATCGCCCGCGAGCGCATTTATGCGGCGGGCGCGTCCGACGGCGGCATGATGGCCTTGCGGCTGGCGTGCGACCTGCCCGACCTGTTCCGCGGTGTGGCCTCGGTCGGCGGTGCCGTCAGCACCGCCCACTGCGCGCCGGGCAAACCGGTCTCCGTGCTGCAGTTCCATGCCCGGAACGACCCGCACGTGCCGCTGGCTTCCGCGCGCGCAACGGCCGTCAAGTGGGCCGAACTGAACGGCTGCAGCAACACGCCGCGCCTGGTGCTGGAAAAAGCCGGCGCCTATTGCGAAGCCTGGACCTACTGCCGCCGCCAGGCCATGGTGCAGATGTGCGTGACAGATACCGGCGGCCATTCGTGGCCCGGCGCCAAGGCACGGGTCGCCACGGCCGCGCCTTCGAAGGCGATCTCGGCGACCGACGCGATGTGGGGTTTCCTCATCTCGCACTGACCGCGCGGAGTCGTTGATCTAGAACAGGAAAGCGGCCCTTTGGGGCTGGCCGCGAACGGGGCGCCTCGCATACGCTGAGCGCTGAAACCCACACTCCTTCCCCCATGGCCGCCAATTCAATCCTGCACACCGAACGGGTGGGCCGTTCCGCCGCGCCCAAGGGGCGGGCCGGCAGCCGTCTCTATGCATGGATGGCGCTGGCCGCCGCGTTGATCATCTTCGCGGGCTTCGCCCGGACCTTCTACCTGCGCAGCAGCTTCGGCGCGCCCCCGCTTTCGGCCTTGCTGGTGGTCCACGGCATCGTGATGACCGCGTGGTTCGTGCTGTTCTTCGTGCAGGTGTGGCTCGTCGGCGTGGGCCGCTCCGACGTGCACCGCCGTCTGGGCATGTTCGGGATGGCTGTGGCGGTGCTGGTGCTGTGCGTCGGCGTGGCAGCCGCCGTCGATGCCGGTCGCCGCGGCGTGAGCCCTGCGTCGGGCATCGTCACGCCGCTGGAGTTCATGGCCGTGCCGCTGTTCGACATGCCGGTGTTCGCCGCCCTCGTGGGCGTTGCGTTCTGGCTGCGGCGCAGGCCCGACATTCACAAACGCCTCATGGTGCTGGCCAGTCTGGGCATGCTCACGCCGGCCATCGCGCGCATCCCCTTGCGCTTCATCCAGGACGGTGGGCCGCCCGTGTTCTTCGGGCTGGCGATCATGGTGGTGTTGGCCTGCGTGGCAATCGACACCGCGCGCCATCGCAAGTTGCACCGCGCGTTCGCATGGGGCGCCCTCTTGATTGTCGCCATGATTCCGCTGCGGCTTTTCATCGCGGGCACACAGGCGTGGACGCAGTTTGCAGGGTGGCTCGTGGCCTGACCGCGCGGTGCGGGTGGAGCTACCGCGCCTACTCGTACTGACCCGCGACCCCGCTGCGCTCGTTTCCGGGGCCCGAGCCGTTCACCACCCGTTCGAGGTCGGCGGCCATCTTTGGGTCGAGTTTGCGCAGCCGGTCCAGGTCCTCCCGGGCGCGGGGCAGATTGCCCTGCTGCACGAACAGCACGCCGCGGTACATGTAGGCCTGGGCCAGCCCCGGCTTGAGCGCGATGGCCCGGTCATAGTGCGCCAATGATGCCTCGAAGTTGTGCCGCCCTTGCATGCGCAGCGAGAACGCGAGGTTGTTGTGCGCTTCGGCCAGCTTGTCGTCGATGGCCAGCGCGGCCTCGAACTTCTGCTGCGCCTCCTTGAAGTTGCGCGCGACGAGCAAGGCCACGCCGTCGTTATAGAGACGCACGGCGGCCGCGCGCTCAGAATTCTCAGGCACGGGCAGCGGATCGCTCTCGACGCCATGCGACGCCGCGCCGGCAAGTGCCAGGAGCGAAGCGATCCACCAGACCCGCAATCCCTTCATCGCGTCACCGACTCCCGCGCCAGCTGCACGCCCGGGACGCCTGCATCCGCCTGGGCTGTTTGCCGCGCGACCTTTTCCGAATGCTCACGGGCCCTCGATGCATCGCCGGCACGCTCCGCCGCCAGCGCGGCGCCCGCCATCGCCCGCAAGCGGTTGGGCTCCTTGGTCAGCACCATCTCGAATTCGCGGAGCGCCCCGGCGGAGTCACCGCGCTCGAGCAGCGCGGTCGCAAGCAATTCGCGCGCCGGCAGCAGCGGCCCGGGTGACACGACGTGCTTTTCGCTCGCGTCTTCACGATCGGCGGCCTGGCGCAGGCCGGCAATGCCCGCGTCGACCTGCCCGGCCTTGAAGGCGGCGAAACCGCGCACCACGGTCTCCTGGATGCCGATCTGCTCGACCCAGTACCCGATCTTGAGTTCCTCGGCGCGGCCGCGCAGGGCCTGCAGGCGGGCGAGTTCGGCTTCAACTGCGGGCGCATCGCGAGCCGCCGCGGCGCCCAAGGCGCGGGCATATGCATTGGCCGCCTCCGCCTGCGGGTACTTCGCCCATGGGAAGGCACCAGGCGCAGGCGTAAGGGGCAGCTTGGCCGCCGCCGCCCAGTTGCCGCGTTCGAGCGCCACGCGCGCCGGCACGGCCGCGAAAGCATAGGCGGCGGCAAAGTTGTCGGGCCGCTTCTCGAACGCCGCGGTCTTGTCGCTCACCGCCTTCGCGGCCTTGTCCTGTCCCATCTGCAGGTGGGCATAGACCATATAGTCGTAGGCGTGCAGCGTGTTGGGCCCGCTGGCCTTGTCGGACTGAGCCGATGTGGTGTTGGCCGTGACGGAATCGCTCCATGCACCCACGCGCGTGAAGATGTGCGACGGCATGTGCTGGGCGTGCGCCGCTGCCGGCGCGATCTTGCTGTAGCGGCGCGCCGCTGGCAATCCTTGCCCCGCCAGCGGCGGATAGTCGTAGCTATGGATCAGGTAGTGCGCTGCACCGGGATGCTCCGGCTGGCTGGCGAAGACCGGCTCGAGAAGCTTCGCCGCGCGCAACTGGTTGCCGTACTGCTTGTCGGCCGGATCGAAGTTGGCGGACAGCACGAGGCTGTAGATGATCGTGGCTTCGGTGTCTTTCGGATACTTGGCGGCGACTGTCCCGAGGGCCGCTTCCATCGCCTTCGCGCGCGTGCGATGGTTGAGCTTGTCCACATCCTGGAAGAAGACGGACAGCGCATCGACATAGTCTTTCTCGCGCTGGGTGGAAAGCCCCGCCTTGCGCGCCGCGTCCATCAGCGCCGCGCCTTCGGCGAGCGTTGCCGCCGACACATTGCCCGGCCACACGAACGGATTGTCGAGCGAGGCCAGGGCGCGCGCCCAGTGCGCCATGCCGCACTTCGGGTCAGCCGCCAGTACCCTGTCGAGCGGCGCCTTGATCTGCTCCCATGCAAAGGAGTGGTACAGAGCCATCGCGACATTGAATTCCCGCTGCGCTGCGGCGTTGCAGCTCACTTCGAAATTCACTTTGCCCAATGCCTGGGCGTCGGACCCGTCGGCATGCGCCGCGGAGGGAAGAACGGCACCGATCGCTGCGAACGCGATGATGCCTGGAACGAAACCTGGATTCATGGTGACCCCGCTTTCTTTCCGGCGCCGGCGGCGCGGGAATGAGATTAAGACGCAGTTCAGCGGGCAAGTCAAACACCACAGCTCGGCCGCGAACGCGGCCAGCCGGCTCAGTCGGGCTTGAACTTTGCGTGGAAGGTTGCCACGTCGACTTCCAGCTCGAACGTCACGAGTTGTCCATGCTTGCCGTCGGCGAGCCGGTAGGCGGCGAACAGGCTGCACTTGCCGCGCAGGTGAAAGCTGGGCAGGTCGATCAGCGCGTACGGGTGCGGCACGAAGACCTCGTGCAGGAACACCTCGCGGTGCGGGTTGCGCGGCGAGGGGAACAGCTTGTAGTGCTGCGTGACGATGGTGGTTTCAGCCATGGCGAAGCTAGAGTGTAGCCATCGCAACGGTGTGCAAGATGAGTCGACGCGTCTGCTGCTGAGCTGGGCGAAACGGTAGACTCATCGGGATGTCACTGAAGCCAGAACTCGCATTTCTCAACGGCGGCAGTTCCATGGCTCGGCTGATGCGCGAAAAGCAATGGTCGGGCACTCCGCTCGGTCCGCCGGGAGAGTGGCCGCAGTCGCTGCGCTCGGTCGTCGACCTCATGCTGGGCTCCGCCTTCCCGATGTTAGTGGCCTGGGGACAGAACCTCAACACCCTCTACAACGACGCGTACGGCGAGATCATGGGCGCCAAGCACCCGGATGGGCTGGGCAAGCCCTTCCTGGAAATCTGGCACGAGATCAGCGGGGACCTGCAACCGCTCGCCCGGCGGGCCATGGGCGGTGAAGCCTTCTACATGGAGAACCTGCCGCTGCGCATGAGCAGGCATGGCTACGAGGAAGACACCTGGTTCACCTTCTCATGGTCGCCCGTGCTGGACGAGAGCGGCCGGATTGCGGGCATGTACTGCGCATGCACCGAGACCACAAGAATGGTGCTGGCCGAGCAGCATCTGCGCGCGCGCGAGGGATGGCTGCAGTCGCTGTTTGACCAGTCGCCCGGCTTCGCCGCGGTGGTGCGCGGGCCAGACCATGTCTTCGAGATGGCCAACGAGGCCTACTACACGGTCACCGGCAACCGCGAGCTGGTGGGCAAGGCGTTGGCCGAGGCGCTGCCGGAGGTGCGGGAACAAGGGTTCATCGACCGGCTCGATAGTGTTTACAAGAGCGGCGTGCCCTTCGTGGGGCGCTCCTACCCCATCACGATGAGCAAAGGCCTTAACGCCCCGCATTACGAAGCGTACGTGGACTTCATGTACCAGCCGCTGCGCGACGCGGCCGGCAGCGTGCAAGGCATCTTCATCCAGGGCCACGACGTCACCGAGCAGCACCGCGCGCAGCAGGCGCTGCGCGAAGCCGACCAGCAGAAGGATGAATTCCTGGCCACGCTCGCGCACGAGCTGCGCAACCCGCTCGCACCCCTGCGCAGCGCGGCGCACATCCTGGCCACGCCGGGCGTGAGCGACGAAACCCGCGCACGCGTGACGGAAGTCATCGGCCGCCAGGTGGGCCACATGTCGCACCTGCTGGACGATCTCATCGACATTGCGCGCATCACGCAACGACGGCTGTCGCTCAAGAAGAAACAGGTCGAAGTCGGCTCCGTGGTGGACGCGGCGTTGGAAGCCGCGCGGCCCCTGGCCAAAGCCAAGAAACATAGGCTCACCGTCCACGTCGCCAATCGCTCGGCACGCCTGATGGTGGACCCGGTGCGCATCACGCAGGTGCTGTCGAACCTGTTGAACAACGCCACCAAGTACACCGACCCCGGCGGCCGCATCGACATGGACGTGACCGTCTCGGGCGGCACGCTGCGGTTCACTGTTTCGGACAACGGGATCGGCTTGACCGAGAGCGCGCTGAAGACCATGTTCGTCATGTTTGCGCAGGAGAAGGCGGCGCTGGAGCGCTCCGAAGGCGGGCTGGGCATCGGCCTGGCCCTGGTCAAGGGACTGGTGGAACTGCACGGCGGCACCGTATCCGCGTCCAGCGAAGGCCTGGGGCGCGGCAGCCGTTTCGTGGTCAGCATCCCGACGACCGGCACGGTGGCCGAGCAGCCGGCCGCGGCGGTAGCGGCAGAGGCGGACAAGGCCGAGCCGGAGGCCGCCGCTTCCCGCCTGGTGCTGCTGGCCGACGACAACCAGGACGCCTCGGACCTGATGGCGGAGCTGCTGCGTATGTGCGGCCACATCGTGCACACCGCGCGCGACGGGACCGAGGCCGCCGCGATGGCGCTGCAGCACAAGCCCGACGTGCTGGTGCTGGACATTGGCATGCCCGGGCTGAACGGCTACGAAGTGGCGCAGCAGGTGCGCGCGCAACCCTGGGGCGCCAAACCGCTGATCATCGCGGCGACGGGCTGGGGGCAGGAGCAAGACCGGCAGAAGGCGATGCAGGCCGGGTTCGATCTTCACCTGACGAAGCCGTTCGATCCCCGCATGTTGACGGACATCATCGCGCAGCCCCGCAGGTAACTGCGCGATCGCGAAACCGCGGCCCTTGCTCGCATCGTCTACTTTGCAAACGGATTTGCGAACACGAACATCATCGCCACGCCCACGCCAATCAGGAAGTTGGCGTCGATAAGTCCGGCCAGCAGGAACATCTTGGTTTGCAGCGGCTCCATCATCTCCGGTTGGCGTACCGCGCCGTCGATGAAGCGTCCGCCCATCGCACCAATGCCCAGGCACGCGCCGATGGCGCCCAATCCGATGATCAAGCCGCATGCGATCGCAATCAGGCCCGTGTCGCTCATATGAACCTCCGTTTGTCGATGAACCTTGCCATGCCTCGATGGTGAGGTTGCGCAGTCATGCCGGCAATTACCTGCGAGGTAAGGCCATCGCTCAGATGGGCGTCAATTCCTGGCCGGCGACCGCTGCGAGCTGGCCGGCGGACACCAGATGCGGAGCGATCTCCGCGAGGGGCACGAGAACAAACGCGCGCTCGTTCATCCGGGGGTGAGGCACCTGCAGATTGGTAGTGTCGATGCGGTCGTTGCCGTACAGAAGAAGGTCCAGGTCGAGCGTGCGTGGCGCATTACGATAGGGACGCTCCCGCCCCGCTTCGGCCTCGATATTCTGCAGCCCCTCCAGCAGCTCAGGCGCCATGAGGCGGGTTGAAACTTCGACCACCGCGTTAATGTAGTGCGGGCCGCTGGATTCGATCGGAGCCGTCCGGTAAAGCGACGACTCGCGCATAACGCTCGTGTGCGGAAGCTCGGCGATGCGCGCGATGGCGTCGAGCACTGCCTGAACCGGGTCGCCGAGGTTGGCGCCCAGGCCCACGTAAGCGGTGACCGGATCGCGCATGGCCCTGCGCCTCGCCGGCGCCTTAGTCCTCGGCGCCGGCGGCCGACTCACCGGCCGGCTGTACGCCGCCCTCGCCTGTGGGCTTGCGCCTGCGCCGGCGGCGCTTGCGCGGCGCATCGGATGCACCGCCCTCACCCGCCTGAGATTCGCCTGCTGCCTGTTGGTGCGCGCGTTCCGGGGCCGGCGCCTCGTCTGCCAGATCGGCAATTCTTTCGACGGGCCGCTGGGCGCGCACGCGCCGCTGGCCCTTGTGCTGTTCCTCGCGCAGCTGCGCCACGAGGTCCTCGCGCACGGCGTCGCTCGCCTGGCTGAATTCCTGCCACCAGTCGGCCAGCACCACGTCCACCTCTCCGATGTCGGCGCGCAGGCGCATGAAGTCGAAGCCCGCGCGGAAACGCGGCTGCTCCGCCAGGCTGAACGGGGTGTTGCCGGTGCGCTTCTCGAAGCGCGGCTGCATCATCCAGATCTCGCGCATGTCGGCAGCAAGCTTGCCTCGCCCGGAGACGTCCCCGATGCGCGCGTTGAAGACGTCGTCGATGGCGTCCTGCAGCGCCGGGAAGGGATGCTGCTTGCCGGCCAGGCGATCGGCCCACCCGTCGCGCACGTCGGCCCAAAGCACGCAGGCCAGCAGGAAGCTGGGCGCCACCGGCTTGCTCTCATTCACGCGCCGGTCGGTGTCCTGCAAAGCCGCCTTGACGAACGGCTGCTCGGCGCGCTCCACGACAAGGTCCAGCAGCGGATAGATGCCGCGCGACATGCCCAGCATCTTGAGCTGCTCGATCGTGGCCAGGGAGTGGCCCGTCTGCAGCAGCTTGAGCATCTCGTCAAAGAGTCGGCTCTGAGGCACGTCGGCCAGAAGCGCCTGGCATTTGATCAGCGGCGCGGCCGTCTTGGGGTCGAGCTTGAAGCCCAGCGGGTTCAGCTTGGCCGCAAAGCGCACGGCGCGGATGATGCGCACCGGGTCCTCGCGGTAGCGCGTCAGCGGGTCGCCGATCATGCGGATCGTGCGCTTTTTCGCGTCCTTGATGCCGTTGTGATAGTCGACCACCGTCTGCGTCTCGGGGTCGTAGTACATCGCATTGATGGTGAAGTCGCGCCTCGTGGCGTCTTCTTCCTGCGGGCCCCAGACGTTGTCGCGCAACACGCGGCCGGTCGAATCGACGGCGTGCTTCATGCCCGCGAGTTCGCTTTTGCTGGTCTTCTCGTTGCCGGCCACCTGTTCGGCGGCGGCGTTGTCCATGTAGGCGCGGAAGGTGGATACTTCTATCACCTCGTGCTCACGCCCGCGCCCGTACACCACGTGAACGATGCGAAACCGGCGCCCGATGATGAAGGCGCGGCGGAAGAGGCTCTTGACCTGCTCGGGCGTCGCGCTGGTGGCCACGTCGAAGTCCTTCGGCCGCAGGCCCACCAGCAGGTCGCGCACGGCGCCGCCGACGATATAGGCCTCGAAACCGGCTTCCTTGAGGGTGTGGACGACGTTGAGGGCGCGGTCATCCACGAGCGACGGGTCGATGCCGTGTTCCTGGGGGCCGACCTCCTGCCGCTTGCCGAAACTGGGCTTGCCGCCCTTTGCGCTGGTGGACGTGCCGAACAGCTTGTCTATGAATTTCTTGATCATTTTTCCTTGAACAGGTCAAGTATGCGCCAGCCGCGCGCGGCGGCGATGCCGCGAAGGCTCAGGTCCGGGTTGGTTGCCACGGGGTGGTCGACCGCCTCCAGCAGGGCCAGGTCGTTGATGGAATCGGAATAGAAAGTGGCCTCGACCGCGTCCCAGTCCAACCCACGCGCGGCCAGCCATTGGGCCACACGTTCGACCTTGCCTTCGCGGGCCGAAGGCACGCCCGAGATTTCCCCCGTGATCCAGCCGTCGGGGCCGCGCGCGAGCTCCACCGCGATCAGCTCGTCCACGCCGAAGGCGCGGGCGATGGGCCGAGTGACGAACTCGTTGGTGGCGGTGACGATCACTACTTGCTCGCCCCGCTCCCGGTGCTGGCGCACCAGCGCAAGCGCCTGGGGCCGGATCGCCGGTTCGATGACGGTGCGCATGAAACGTTCGTGAGCGGCTTGCGCCTCGGCCGGCCCGCGCAGCCGCAGGGCTTCCGTGGCGAACCGCACGTAGTCGTGGATGTCGAGCGTGCCGGCCTTGTAGTGTTCGAAGAACTCGTCGTTGCGTTCCTTGAAGACCACCGGGTCGGTCCAGCCGATCTCCTGGGTGAAAACTCCCCAGGAATAGTCGGAGTCGATCGGCAGCAGCGTATGGTCGAGGTCGAACAGCGCGAGCCGGGTCGTGGTGTCGCTCACTCGTTCTCCAGCATGGACTTGATGAGGGGGATGGTGATGGCGCGCTTGGTCTGCAAGGCGTAGCCATCGAGCTGCTCGAGCAGTTGCATCAGGCTGCCGAGGTCGCGCGAGAAGCGGGTGAGCATGAAGTCCATCACGTCGTCGCCGAGGAACACGCCACGCGCATCGGCGGCCTGGCGCAGCACCGCTCGGCGCTCGGGCTCGCTCAGCACATGCAGCTGGAAGACGTGCCCCCAGCCCAGGCGGGTGCGCAGATCCTCCCTCAGCTTCAGGTCTGCGGGCGGGAGCGCGCCGGCGGCAAGCACGCCGCGCTGCAGCGTCTGTGCGTTGACGAACCAGTTGAAGGCTGCGTGCTGCTGCACGGCCGTGTACAGGTGCACATCGTCCAGCAGAACGACCGCCCAGTTGTCGTTGAATTCCGGCGGCTCGAGCATCGAGGCGTCGAGCCAGCCTGCCGTCGCGCCCTGCTCGCGCAGCGTCTCGGCCACGGCGCGCAGCAGGTGAGTCTTGCCGCTCGCGCTCGGGCCCCAGAGGTAAGTGGGCACCGGCGAGCGCGTCGGGCTGCCGGCCCACAATTGCAGGTGCCTGAGAGCCGCCTCGTTCGGGCCGGCACAAAAACCCGCAAGGGTCGGTGCGCGGGCCAGGCCGATATCCAGGGCGATCTGTTTCATGGCCTCAGCTGTGATAGAGCTTGCTGCCCATGTAGCCGGCGCGCACGCGGCGGATCGCCACCAGCAGCACCGCGCTGGCGGGCAGCGCCACCAGCACGCCGACAAAACCAAACAGCTGGCCGAAGGCGAGCAACGCAAAGATCACGGCCAGAGGATGCAGGCCGATGCGCTCGCCCACGAGGCGAGGCGTGAGGTAGAAACCCTCGATGACCTGGCCGGAGCCGTAGACCACCGCGACCATCACCAGCGCCTTGGCCGAGGCGAACTGCAGCAGGCCCGCCAACAGTGCCAGGATCAGTCCGATGCCGAATCCGATGTAAGGCACGAACATCGCGAGGCCGGTGAAGAAGCCGATCGGCACCGCCAGGTCCAACCCGAAGAGCGCGAGGCCGGTGCTGTAGAAAACGGCCATGGTCAGCATCACGAGGAGCTGGCCGCGCAGGTACTGCCCCAGCACCTGGTCGGCCTCCGAGGTGAACGAGTCGACGCCGGGGCGCGCACGCGGCGGCACGAGCTCCAGCACGCGCAAGACGATTTGCTTCCAGTCCAGCAGCAGGTAGAACAGCGCCACAGGAATCAGCACCGCGTAGCCGATCACGGTGAGCGCGACGCTGCCCCCCAGCTTGATCGAGGGGAGCAGGGACTCGAACGCGTCCGCGTAGTTGGCGTTCAGGTACCGCAGGCCCAGGGCCTTGAGGCTTTCCAGGTCCAAAGAAACGCGGATGCCCAACTGCCGCAGCCACGGCGACAGCATGGCATTGATCTTGTCGAACACCTGGGGCAGCTGTTCACGCATTAGCGGCACTTCCTTGGCGATGACCGGCACGATCAACAGCACCAGGCAAATGAGGGCGAAGATCAGCAGCAGCTCCACGATCACCACGGCCAGGATGCGGGGCATGCGGCCGCGCCAGAGGTCGTCCAGCCTGTCCACCAGCGGCGTGAGCGCGTAGGCCAGCACCGCCGCGACCACAAAGGGCGTCAATACGCGGCCCAGCTCTCGCAGCGCCAGCACGGCCAGCACCGCGATCAGGAGCCAGGTCGCTACACGCTTTTGGGCTGGGGTGAACTGCATTCGGGCGGGCTTGGGGCGATCAGCGCAGCTGGAGGTCGTCGTCACCGAAGCGGATGCCCAGCGGCTCGATCAGCAGCTGCTTGGGGCCCGCCTCGACGCTGCCTGCGACGATGGCATGCACGCCCGCTGCTTTCGCGACGTCGACGGTGCGCTGCGCATCCTGCGCTTTCACGAAGATCGCGAAACCTGCGCCCATGTTGAGCGTGCTGTACGCCTCGCGGTCGTCCTGGCGGGCCTGCTCCTGGATGAAGCGCAGGACCGGCGTGACTTCCGGGACCGAGTGGATGCGGTAGGTGAGCTGCGCGGGGTGGCGCAGGAGCTTGCGCCAGCCGTGCCCGGTGATGTTCGCGCAGTAGCGCGGCACGATGCCTGCTTTGTACAGTGCCTCGGTCACCGGCGAATACAGCACGGTGGGCGCGAGCAGCGCCTCGCCATAGTTCAACCCGTCGGCAAGCGGCGTGAGGTAGCCCTGGGGCAGGCGCTCCACGAGCTTGCGCGCGAGGCTCAGCCCGTTGGCGTGGATCCCGCTGGAGGCCAGCAGCACGATCACATCGCCGGGCGCCAGCTGGTCGCCCAGCGACAGCCGCTCCTTCGGGTTGATGAGGCCTGTACACGAGGCGGCCAGGTCGATGCGCCCGGCTTCGACGATGCCCGCCAGCGCGGGCGTCTCGCCGCCGCCCCAGGCGACGCCGCAGACGTCGCACGCGCGCTTCCAGCCCTCGACCAGCGCCTGCGAGCGCTGTGCGTCGCCGAACCAGTCGGAACCGCCCGCCGCCCAGTAGGCCTGCACCACCAGCGGCGTGGCGCCCACGGTGATGAGGTCGTTGATGGCCATCGCGATGGTGTCTTGGGCGATACTGTCGTAATAGCTCTTGCCGGTGAGCTTTTGCATCTCGTCGGCCACGAGTGCCTTCGAGCCCAGGCATTCGACGATCGACGCGATGTAGAACGGGCCCACGTCCACGACGTAGGCCGATTCGCCGCGCGAGGCCTTGACTTCGCTGAACCCGTGGGCCGCGAGGTTCGAACCGGTGGCGGCCGCGGCCCGCTGTGCGGCGACCTTCAGCGGGTCGATCAGGTCGTAGTTGACACCGGCCTGCTCGTAGCTGAGCGTGCCGGGCGGGGTCGCTTGATTCGAATTCATACTGAAATTATCGCTGCTATGCCAACCGGTCCCCTTCCCTCCGCCGCCACCGCACGCCTGCCCGCCGGAATCTGGGTGCTGGGCTTCGTCAGCCTGCTGATGGACGTTTCCTCGGAACTGATTCACAGCCTGCTGCCGGTGTTCATGGTCACGACACTGGGCATCAGCATGCTGGCCGTCGGCCTGATCGAAGGGGCGGCCGAGGCGACTGCCCTGATCGTCAAGGTGTTTTCCGGGGTACTGAGCGACTACTGGGGCAAGCGAAAGCCGCTCACGATCCTGGGCTATGGACTCGGCGCGATCTCCAAGCCGCTTTTCGCGCTGGCAGCGACCTCGGGCCTGGTACTGACGGCACGGCTGATCGACCGGGTGGGCAAGGGCATCCGCGGCGCGCCTCGTGACGCGCTGATCGCAGACATCGCGCCGCCCGAGGTTCGCGGCGCCGCATTCGGGTTAAGGCAGTCGCTGGACACGGTCGGCGCCTTTATCGGGCCGCTGCTGGCCATCGGGCTCATGCTGCTGTGGTCCAACGACATCCGCGCGGTGTTCTGGGTGGCGGTCATCCCCGGCTTTCTCGCGGTGGCATTGCTCGTTGTCGCCGTGCACGAGCCCGCGCGGCCGCCCGGCGAGCGTCGCGGCAACCCGATCCGCCGGGAGAACCTGCGCCGCCTGGGGCGCGGCTACTGGTGGGTGGTTGTCGTGGGCGCCGTCTTCACGCTGGCACGTTTTTCCGAAGCGTTCCTGGTCTTGCGCGCCCAGCAGGGAGGCCTCGCGCTGGCCTGGACGCCGCTGGTGCTGGTGGCGATGAGTGTCGTCTACTCGGTGGGCGCCTATCCTTTCGGCAAGCTCTCGGACAAGGTGAGCCACCGGGCGCTGCTGGCCTGGGGCCTCGCGGTGCTGATCGCGGCCGACGTGCTGCTGGCGATCGGCAACACCGGCCTGTGGCTGTGGGGAGGTATCGCCCTGTGGGGCCTGCACATGGCGATGACCCAGGGCCTGCTCGCCACCATGGTCGCCGATGCGGCTCCCGCCGACCTGCGGGGCACGGCCTATGGCTTTTTCAACCTGGTGAGCGGGCTGGCCATGCTGCTGGCCAGCGGGGTCGCCGGCTTCCTGTGGGACCAGTGGGGAGCGCCCGTCACGTTCATGGCCGGCGGCGTGCTCGCTGCGCTCGCGCTCGTGGGCCTGGCGTTGCGGCGGTCCGCATAGCTGCTGTCCCGGGTCGTTTGAGTGGGGGGCGGGATCAGGGCAACGGGGCGCTCTACTCCGCGAATGTCCCCCGTCGCCTGGAGGCTCCTCCTCCTTTATTTCGCTGCGTAGAACGCCCCGCCGCCCTGATCCATCCACCAGTGCGGGTGTTCGATCGTTGAGCGAACCAACGCCGCGCCAAGGGCCGTGGATGGCGGGTGGCCGACGTAGTGAGGTCAAGGAGGAGCCGCCCTCCCGGCGGCGGGGGACACGAACGAAGTCGGCCACCCGCCATCCACGGCCCGACGCCAACACAATCAGCTTGCTGGCTTCGCAATGGCGCAGTGATCCACGAGAACAAGCTAGTTCCTCGCGCGCCTGAGCTCCGACACGCGGTCGGCGATGGCGTCGATGTCCAGTGCGTCCTGCGCATGGACCAGGTAGGTTTCCAGGTCGGTGACGGCCCTCGAAGTGTGGCCCTGCTCGGCGTGCGCAAGCCCTCGGTCGCGGTACTCGGCCCAGGCTTCGGGCAGAAGGATCACGAGGCGGTCCTGCACGGCGATGAGGCGCTGCCAGTCTTCCTGGGCCTGATGGATTTCCTTCAGGTTGCGCAACATGCGGGCGATGATGTCGCGCGCGGGCGCCGCCTGAAGGTACAGGCCCAGCGGCACCTCGAACTCATCCACCAACCCGCTGCGCCTCTTGTAGGGCTCGAGCCGCTCGGCGAGTTCCTCGCGTGAGAGGGACTGGCCGGTGAACGGGTCGATCACCACCTGCCCCTTGGGCAAGTTGACCTTGACCATGAAATGACCGGGAAAGCACACGCCGCGCGCATGCAACCCCAGGTTCTGCGCCAGCTCGATCCACAGCACCGCGAGCGATATCTGGTTACCCCGGCGCGTGCGAAGCACGACGTTGAGGTAGCTGTTGTCCGGGTCGCAATAGTCGTTGACGTTGCCGCCGAAGCTCAGGTCGCGGAAGAAGAACTGGTTGAGCGCGCGCAGCCGGTGCAGGGGCGCCGCATCGGCGGGCAGTCGGCGTTTCAGGCGCGCGAGCAGCTGGTCCACGTCGCCGAGCACCTGCTGCACGTCGAGCTCGCAATATTCGTCCTGCGCAATGCTGGCCGCTGTCTCGAGCAGAGGAAAATGATCGTCGCTCTGCACGAGGGCGCTGAAGTACTCGAGCGGCGTCGGAGCAGTCAGATTCAGCAGCATGGTTTCTTTGTAATAGAGCGGCCAGCGCCCGTCAAGTTGCGGCGCAACCCTCGCTTGTCAGCGTATTCAGCGCGTGACAAACTGCCGCAATTTCAGCCCGGCCGCCCAGATCGCTACAAAGTAGATAGCAGCGGAGCCTGCCAGCATCAGCGCCATCAGCCCAACGCGCTGCCAAGCGTGGTCGCGCATCGCCACCCATGGGAAGCCGCCCGCGCCCCACATGAGAAAGACGGTGAGCAATGCGCTCGCGGCAGTCACCTGCAGCGCGAACAGGCCCCAGCCCGGCGCGGGCCGATAGCTGCCGCGCCTGATCAGCCCGACCAGCAATGCGCCTGCGTTGATCAGCGCACCGATCCCGATCGACAGCGCCAGGCCCGCGTGCTTGAAGATCGGCACCAGGGCGATGTTCAGCAGCTGCGTGATCACCAGCACCATGATCGCGATGCGCACGGGCGTGCGCATGTCGCGGTTGGCGTAAAAGCCTGGCGCCAGCACCTTGATGGCCACGAGGCCGAGCAAGCCGACGCCATAGCCGCCCAGGGCCAGCGAAACCTGCGTCACGTCGGTGTCCTTGAACGCTCCGTAATGAAAGAGCGTGGCCACCAGCGGCTGCGCGAACACGAGAAGCGCGATGGACGAGGGCACGGCCAGCAGTACGACCAGGCGCAGGCCCCAGTCGAGCATGGCCGAGTAACGATCCGTATCGTTGCTCGCCCGCGCACCCGCAAGCTGCGGCATCAGCACCACGCCCAGCGCAACGCCGAGCATGGCTGTGGGAAATTCCATGAGCCGGTCCGCGTAGCCCAGCCATGTAACGCTGCCCGGGGTGAGCCAGGAGGCGATCTGCGTATTGATGAGCAAAGAGATCTGCGCGACGCCAACACCCAGCAGTGCAGGCACCATCATGTTCGCCACCTGCCGGGTACCGGGATCGAACCAAGCGGTACGCAGCGCCGTCCAGCCCAGTCCGATTCGAGGCAACAGGCCCAAACGATGCAAGACCGGAATCTGCACCCCCAGCTGCAGTGCGCCGCCCAGCATCACGCCTCCCGCCATCGCGTAGATGGGCTCGATCCCCATGGACGCGAACCAGGGCGCGCCCAGCCAGGCCGCGCCGATCATCGCGAGGTTCAGCAGCACCGGGGTGGAGGCCGGCACCGCAAAGCGCTTCCAGGTGTTCAGGATGCCGGCGGAAAGCGCCACGAGCGACATGAAGCCGATGTAGGGAAACATCCACCGCGTCATCAAAACCGCTGCCTCGAAGCTGTGCGGCCCCTGCTTGAGGCCACTCGCGAGCGCCCAGACCAGCACCGGCGCGCCAATGACGCCCAGCGCGCAGGTGAAGAGCAGTGCCCAGGCCAGTACCGTGGCCACGCTGTCGATGAGCCGCTTCGTGGCCTCCTCGCCCTCGGTTTCCTTGGTATGCGCGAGGGCGGGCACGAAGGCCTGGCTGAACGCGCCTTCGCCGAAGAGGCGCCGGAACAGGTTGGGGATGCGGAACGCGACGTTGAAGGCGTCAGTCAGGGCCGTGGCACCGAAGACAGCCGCCATGAGGAGGTCCCTCACCAGCCCTGTGACGCGCGAGGCGAGCGTCAGCAGGGAAACGGTGGAGGCGGCTTTGAACAGGGTCATCGATGAGGGCAAGTGCGAGCCGAGTGTATAGCGTGAAGCCGGCGGGATATAATGTTTGGCTTTGCTGGCATCATCCTCAGACACAAGGAACCCTCACCATGGCATCAGCCAAACCCAAGAAAAAGAACCCGCGCCTCGCGTCGGGCCGCAAACGCGTCCGCCAGGACGCCAAGCTGAACGCAGCGAACACCTCCCTGCGCTCCAAGTACCGCACTGCCGTCAAGAACGTCGAAAAGGCCGTGGCCGCCGGCGACAAGGCCAAGGCGACCGAAGCTTTCGCCAAGGCGCAGAGCATCGTCGACACGGTTGCCGACAAGCAGATCTTCCACAAGAACAAGGCCGCTCGCGACAAGAGCCGCCTCTCCGCCAAGGTGAAAGCCTTGGCCACTGCCGCCCCGGCCGTCGCCTGACGATTCAGGCAAACAGCCCGTAAGTTCCACAAGGAACTTGCGCCGTTTGAAACGGGTGCGCTGCCAGCAAAAGCAAAAAAGCCGTCGCAAGACGGCTTTTTTGCGTTCGGGCCAGCCGGCCTCAGGCACGCCGCTGCTCGGGCAGAAGGCAGGCCTCGGCCATCTGCAGGTCGTTGTCGCGGGCGAAATTGAGGACGAAATCCCAGGCCATGGGCTCGAAATCCCGTAGCTCGCGGTTCACGATGACGGCCTTGACGCCGTTGATGACGGTGGGGATGCACCAGGGGGAGTAGCTCAAATGGCTGCCCGGCTGGGCGCCCCCGGGACGGAACGAGCTCATCACGCCGGCCAGGCGCTCGGCCCAGTCGCTGGGGCGAAACAACTTGCCGTCACGGGTGATGCCCTGGATGAAAACTTCTTTGGCGCTGCTCGAAACCATCGTGTGGAGGTGCTGGTGGGGGACCTTGCGCACGGGGGATCGCCCCTTGCTGCAGTGCACAAGTATTATATCTTATATAAGACCTGATCAAACTTTCACCGAGCTGTCAAAGCGCATCGCTGTGATGCGCAATCCTCAACCAAGGGCGCCGGGGTCTGTGCCTAAAATCGGGCCTCAGCGGCTCACTCGTTGAGCCGATTTCTTTTTTTGAGCTTCCTTCCTGGAGACACTGCAATGGCGTTTATCGAGGCTTCCTCGCCCCATACCATGAACACCTACGGCCGGCTGCCGATCGCGCTGTCGCATGGGCAGGGCGTGCGAGTGTGGGATATCAACGGCAAGGAGTACCTCGACGCGCTGGCCGGTATCGCCGTGAACACGCTCGGCCACAACCACCCCAAGCTCGTGCCCGCGTTGCAGGACCAGATCAGCAAGATCATCCACAGCTGCAACTACTACCACGTGCCAAACCAGGAACGCCTGGCCGCGACGCTCGCGGAATTGTCGGGCCTGACCAACGCGTTTTTCTGCTGCACCGGTCTGGAGGCCAACGAGGCGGCGATCAAGCTGGCCCGCAAGTTCGGGCACGACCGCGGCATCGAGCGGCCGGAAATTGTGGTGTACGAGAAGGCTTTCCACGGCCGCAGCATCGCGACCTTGTCCGCCACGGGCAACGAGAAGGTGCAGCAGGGCTTCGGTCCACTGGTCGAAGGGTTCATCCGCGTGCCGCTCAACGACCTGGAGGCACTGAAAAAGGCGACCGAAGGCAACAAGAACGTGGTGGCCGTCTTCTTCGAAACCATCCAGGGCGAAGGCGGCATCAACCCGATGCGCATTGAATACCTGCAGCAGGTGCGCCAGCTATGCGACCAGCGCGAGTGGCTCCTCATGATCGACGAGGTGCAATGCGGCATGGGCCGCACGGGCAAGTGGTTCGCGCACCAGTGGGCGGGCATCAAGCCCGACGTGATGCCGCTGGCCAAGGGGCTCGGCTCGGGCGTGCCGATCGGCGCCGTCGTCGCCGGACCGAAAGCCGCCAACATCTTCCAGCCGGGCAACCACGGCACCACCTTCGGCGGCAACCCGCTCGCGATGCGGGCCGGCGTCGAGACGATCCGGATCATGCAAGAGGAAGGGCTGCTGGAAAACGCGGCGACTGTGGGCAACCAGCTGAGGGGATCGCTGGCCCGCGAAATCGGCGGGCTGCCTGGCGTGAAGGAAATCCGCGGCCAGGGCATGATGATCGGCGTCGAGCTGGACCGTAACTGCACCGTGCTTACCGCGCGCGCGGCCGAGGCCGGGCTGCTGATCAGCGTCACCGCCGATAACGTGATCCGCCTCTTGCCGCCCCTCATCATGAATCAGGGCGAGGCCGACGAAGTCGTGGCCATGCTCGTGCCCCTCGTAAAGGAATTCCTCGCCGAGTGAGGAGCCCATGACCATCCAGCACTACCTCCAGTTCAGTGACCTGTCGGCCGCGGAATACGCCTGGCTGTTCCAGCGCGCCGCCATCCTCAAGAAGAAGTTCAAGAACTACGAAAAATACCACCCGCTCGCGGACCGCACCCTCGCGATGATTTTCGAGAAGGCCTCCACGCGCACCCGCGTGAGCTTCGAGGCCGGCATGTACCAGCTGGGCGGCAGCGTCGTCCACCTGACCACCGGCGACAGCCAGCTCGGCCGCGCGGAGCCGATCGAAGACAGCGCCAAGGTGATCAGCCGCATGGTCGACCTGGTGATGATCCGCACCTACGGCCAGGACAAGATCGTGCGCTTCGCCCAGCATTCGCGCGTGCCGGTCATCAACGGCCTCACGAATGAGTTCCACCCCTGCCAGATCCTGGCCGACCTCTTCACCTTGCTCGAGCACCGCGGCACGAACGCGCAGGGTGTGCCGGACGCCGCCTTGCTCAAGGGCAAGGTCGTGGCCTGGGTGGGCGACGGCAACAACATGGCCAACACCTGGCTGCAGGCCGCGGAGCTGCTCGGCTTCACGGTGCACGTGAGCACCCCTAGCGGCTACGAGGTTGACCAGACAGTGGCGGGCCTGCGCAGCAACGAAAGCTACAAGGTCTTCAAGGATCCGATGGACGCCTGCCGCGGCGCTGACCTGGTGACGACCGACGTGTGGACCAGCATGGGGTACGAGGAAGAGAATGAGGCGCGCAAGAAAGCCTTCGCCGACTGGTGCGTGGACGCCGAGATGATGCGTGTTGCCAAGCCCGATGCCCTCTTCATGCACTGCCTGCCCGCCCACCGCGGCGAGGAGGTCGAAGCCGACGTGATCGACGGTCCCCAGTCGGTGGTGTGGGACGAAGCAGAAAACAGGATGCACGCTCAGAAGGCACTGATGGAATACCTCCTGCTCGGCAGGGTCGCCTGAAGCCATGGCGGAAGGCGCCGCGCACCCCTGCCTGGGCTGCGGCGCCTGCTGCGCGAGCTTCCGTGTGGACTTCGCCAACGACGAGCTCGAGGAACACGGTGGCAGCGTTCCCGCCGGGCTGGCCGTGGAAGTCACGGCCACGATGTCGCGCATGCGCGGCACCGACCACTCACCGCCCCGCTGCGGGGCACTCACTGGCCGCGTCGGGGAGCGCGCGGCGTGCGGCATCTACGAGTGGCGCCCATCGCCGTGCCGCGAATTCGAGGCCGGAAGCACCGCTTGCAACACGGCGCGGCAGCGCCACGGGCTGCCTCCGCTAACCGATCATTTGCTTTAGGCTTCAAGTATTTTTGAGGCTTGTTGGAATTAACCGACACCATGGGTATTGGCGACGACGCACACTTATTCCATGGACTCGACGAAACGGATCTGGGACATCTCGCCGCCGGTGGCGCCGGGCTCGCCGGTGTTCCCCGGTGACACGCCGTACAGCCAGGAGTGGTCGGCCACGCTGGCGCCGGATTGCCCGGTGAACGTCAGCCGCATCACGATGTCTCCGCACGTCGGCGCGCATGCCGATGCGCCTTTGCACTACGACCCCCAGGGCGCGCCCATCGGCGCCATCGACCTCTCGCCCTACCTCGGCCCGTGCCGGGTCATCCATGCGATCGGCAAGGGGCCTTTGGTGCGATGGGATCATCTGCAGCACGCGGCGAGCGAGTTGCCCGCACGGGTGCTGGTGCGCACCTACGAGCGCATGCCCATCGATCGGTGGGACCCGCAGCTCGTCGCATACGCACCCGAAACCATAGAGAAGCTGGCAGGCCTGGGGGTGAAGCTGGTGGGCATCGACACCGCAAGCATCGATCCGGCGGAAAGCAAGTCGCTCGACAGTCACCAGGTGATCCGCCGCATGGGCCTGCGCGTGCTGGAAAATCTGGTGCTGGACGACGTGCCCGAGGGCGACTACGAGCTGATCGCCCTGCCCCTCAAACTGATGGCAGCCGATGCCTCCCCCGTGCGGGCCGTGCTGCGCGAACTATGACCACCCTGCAAGACTGCCGCGCACTGGACGCGCAAGACCCCCTGCGCGAGCTGCGCGAACTCTTTACCCTGCCCGAGGGCTTGATCTACCTCGATGGCAACTCACTGGGCGTGATGCCGCGTAGCGCACCGGAACGCGTCGCCAGGGCCGTCAACGGGGAATGGGGCCAGGGCCTGATTCGCTCCTGGAACGATGCAGGCTGGTTCACCCTGCCCCAGCGCCTGGGCGACAAGGTCGCAGCCTTGATCGGCGCGCAGCCGGGCGAGACGGTGGCCACCGACAGTACTTCCATCAACCTGTACAAGGTGCTGAGTGCGGCGCTACACATCACTGCTCATGAGCACCCCGACCGCAGGGTGGTGGTCAGTGAGCGGGACAATTTTCCGACCGACCTGTACATCGCGCAATCGCTGTGCAAGGAACGCGGCTACACGCTCGAACTGGTGGACGATGGCCGGATGGAGGATGCGCTCGGGCCTCAGGTGGCCGTGCTCATGCTCACGCACGTCAACTACCGCACCGGCGCGATGCACGACATGGCCGCGCTCACCTCGGCTGCCCATCGCAGCGGCGCGCTCACGGTGTGGGATCTCGCCCATAGCGCCGGAGCGGTGCCGGTCGACTTGCACGCGGCGGACGCGGATTTCGCCATCGGCTGCGGCTACAAATACCTCAATGGCGGGCCGGGCGCGCCAGCCTTCGTGTGGGTGCACCCGCGCCATGCGGACCGCTTCGAGCAGCCCCTGTCCGGCTGGTGGGGACATGCGGCGCCATTCGAATTCACGCCACATTACCGGCCGGCGCAGGGCATCTCGCGCTACCTCTGCGGCACGCAGCCGATCTTGAGCATGACGGCCCTCGAATGCGGGCTGGACGCCGTGCTGGCGGCGCAGCCTTTGGGCGGCATCGCAGCCTTGCGCCGCAAGTCGCTCGCGCTGACCGACCTGTTCATCCGCCTCATCGAGGAACGTTGCGCCGGACACGGGCTGGGCCTGGCGACGCCACGCGAGCACGAGCGCCGCGGCTCGCAGGTGTGCCTCACGCGGGCCGAGGGCGCCTATGCGATCGTGCAGGCGCTGATCGCGCGCGGGGTGATCGGAGACTTCCGCGCCGGGGATGGCGCGCAGCCGGACATCTTGCGGTTCGGCTTCACTCCCTTGTACATCGGGTTCGAAGACACATGGCACGCCGTGGAACACCTGCGGCAGGTGCTGGAGAGCAGCGAATGGCGACGTCCGGAATTCATGCGCAAGAACGCGGTGACATGACATGAGCGACAAGACTGCCTCTTCTTCCTCATCGCCCGAGTCCATCGTGGCCGCGGAGAACCCGCAGCTGGATTTCAGCGACACGATGAGCTATGGCGATTACCTGCAGCTCGACGCCATCCTGAATGCGCAAAAGCCGCTCTCGCCCGACCACAACGAGATGCTGTTCATCATCCAGCACCAGACCAGCGAGCTGTGGATGAAGCTCATGCTGCACGAGTTGCGCGCGGCCATCGCGAACATTGCGGCTGACGAGCTGGGCAACGCTTTCAAGATGCTCGCGCGCGTGAGCCGCATCATGGAGCAGCTGGTGCACGCCTGGGACGTGCTGGCCACGATGACCCCGCCCGAGTACAGCGCGATCCGGCCTTACCTCGGCAGCTCCAGCGGCTTTCAAAGCGCGCAGTACCGCTGCATAGAGTTTGCGCTGGGCAACAAAAACGCGGCGATGCTCAAACCCCATGCTCACCGGCCGGAGTTGCTCGCGCAGGTGCAGGCAGCATACGAATCACCATCGCTGTATGACGAAGCGCTGCGCCTGCTCGCGCGGCGCGGCCTGGCCGTGCCTGCGCAGTACGTGCAGCGCGACTGGACGCAGCCCTACGTCGAGAGCGTCGAAGTGGAACAGGCCTGGCTGGTGGTCTACCGCGATCCCAAACAGCATTGGGACTTGTATCAACTGGGTGAGGAACTCACCGACCTGGAGGACGCGTTTCGCCTTTGGCGCTTCCGGCACGTAACGACAGTCGAGCGCATCATCGGTTTCAAGCGCGGCACCGGCGGCACCGGCGGCGTGAGCTACTTGCGCAAGATGCTGGACGTGGTGCTGTTCCCCGAGATCTGGAAACTGCGCACCGATCTTTAAGGCGGCCGCGCCTTAGGCCGTCTTGCCGTACAGCCACGGCTGGTCCAGCAGCCGCTCGCCGGACATGCGCAACGCCAGGTCGCGACCCCAGCGCACGAGACCGGTGGCGTGGAAGACTCGCCCGTTGCGTCGCGACAGGGCCTGCACGCGGGCGTCTCTGCGCCACCGGTTCAACGCATAGGCCCGCAGTGCCTTGGGAACATCAACCGCCCTGCCGTTCGCGAGGGAGAGCAGGCGCGCCAGTTTGTCGGCATCCTCGATGGCCATGCCCGCGCCCTGCGCAAAATAAGGGCGCATGGGGTGCGCAGCATCTCCGAGCAGCGCCACGCGGCCCCGGGCCATCTCGTCGGCACTGCGCATTGGCGCGCGGTCGTTCAGCGCCCACAGCCGCCACGAGGGCACTGCCCAGATAAGATCAAGCAACGGCGTGCACAACGTCCCAGCGGCCCTTTGCAGTTCCGTTGACAGCGCTTCCTGGTCCCAGTCTTCGGCCGGCCCGCGTGACTGCCCCTGCACGATCACCACCACGTTGAGCTGGCTCCCGCCTCGAACAGGGTAGGCGACGAGGTGCATTCGCGGGCCCAGCCATACGTTGACGTCGTTGGAACGAAGCCCCACCGGCAGGTCGGCCTGCGAGATGACGCCGCGATAAGCCACGTGACCCGTGGGGCTCGGCGGCTGGTCGCCCCACACTTGCTTGCGCACGCTGCTCCACAGGCCGTCCGCGCCGATGAGGGCGTCGCCTTCGACGGGGACGGGCGCATCGCCCCCGGGCGAGCTGACGTCGTCGATCTCCACTGTCACGCGCTCGGGTTCGAGCTGTACCGCGGTGACCCGCGACGAGAGCCTGGGCTGGACGCCCGCGGCCCGCACGGCCTCGACCAACACCGCCTGGAGGTCGGCTCGGTGGACGGTGGCATAGGGTGCACCATACCGCCCTTCGATGTCTTTACCGAGCCGCAGCACACCCAGTTGCGCGCCGTTGGGCGCGCTGCGCACTCGCAGCTGCTGCGGAAACGCCGCCACAGCCGACAGGGCCTCGGCCAAACCCCAGCCCGCCAGGATTCGCGTGGCGTTGGGGCCCAGCTGGATCCCCGCGCCGACTTCGCTGAATTGCTTCGCCTGCTCGAAGATGCGCGGCTGCCAGCCCACTTTGGCGCAGGCCAGCGCCACAGCCAGACCGCCCATCCCGCCCCCCGCGATGAGCAGGCTCATGCAGCCAGCAGCTGCCTGAGCACGAAGGGCAGGATGCCGCCGTGCCGGTAATAGTCGACTTCGATCGGCGTGTCGATGCGTAGCGTTACCGTGATCTCCTGTCGCGTGCCGTCAGCCCGCGTCACCACGACTTTTGCGTCGCTTTGCGGCCGCAGCTGCGGGTCGGGAATCACATCGATCAGTTCTTCGCCGTTCAGGCGCAGCGATTGCCAGGTGTCGCTGCCCTGGAACTGCAGCGGCAGCACGCCCATGCCCACCAGGTTGCTGCGGTGGATGCGCTCGAAGCTCTTCGCGATCACGGCTTTGATCCCCAGTAGCTGCGTGCCCTTGGCCGCCCAGTCTCGCGACGATCCCGTTCCGTATTCCTCGCCCGCGAAGACGACCGTCGCGCGGCGTTCGGCCATGTATTTCATCGCCGCGTCGTAGATAAACATCTTCTCGGTGCGGCCCTCGCCATCGCGGTAGAGCGTGAGGCCACCCTCCTCGCGCGAGCCGTCGGGGCCGGCCGGGATCATCAGATTCTTGATGCGCACGTTCGCGAAGGTGCCGCGCATCATCACCTCGTGGTTCCCGCGCCGCGACCCGTAGCTGTTGAAGTCGGGCTTCATCACACCATGGGCCAGAAGCCATTGGCCGGCCGGCGAGCTTTCCTTGATGGAGCCGGCCGGCGAGATGTGGTCGGTGGTGATGGAGTCGCCGAACAGGGCCATCACGCGCGCGCCGCGCACCGACACCGGATCACTTGCAGCGGCGGGCGGGACGAGCGTGAACTCCTCGAAGAACGGCGGCTGCGCGATGTAGGTGCTCGTGGGCCAAGTGTAGGTTTCGCCGCTGACGCCATGGATCTCCTGCCACAACGCACCCGGGTCGCTCTTGACCTTGGCGTAGTTCGCGCTGTAGGCCTTACCGTTCAGCGCGTACTTCATCAGCTTGTGGATCTCGTCGCTGGACGGCCAGATGTCGCCCAGGTACACGTCCTTGCCGCCGTGGCCCTTGCCCACGGGTTCGGTCATCAGGTCCTTCAGCACGGTGCCGGCGATGGCGTACGCCACGACGAGCGGCGGGCTGGCGAGGAAATTGGCCTTGATGTTCGGGTGGATGCGGGCCTCGAAATTCCGATTGCCCGAGAGCACCGCCGCACATACAAGATCGCTCTTCGTGATGGCCGCGTTGATCTCCGGCGTCAGGTCGCCCGAGTTGCCGATGCAGGTGGTGCAGCCGTAGCCGACCACCGCGAAGCCCAGCTTCTCCAGGTAAGGCAGCAGCCCCGTGCGTTCGAAGTACTCCGTGACGATGCGTGAGCCGGGGCCGAGCGAGGTCTTCACGTGGGGTTTCACACGCAGGCCGGCCTCCACCGCCTTCTTCGCGAGCAGGCCCGCGGCCAGCAGCACGCCCGGGTTCGAGGTGTTGGTGCAGCTGGTGATGGCGGCGATCAGCACATCGCCATTGCCGATGGTGACGTCCTGCACGGTGACGACGGGCGGCGGGGCCTCGAATTTCGCGGCGGCGAGCGTGGGCTTGTTGCCCTCCATCTCCATTTCCATTCGCTCCGCCGCCAGCGGTGTCGGCGGGTTAGCGGGCACCTTGGCGTCAGGCGCTTCGCCCTCGCGCTTGACGAGGTGGCGCGTCAAGAGCAGTTCGGCAGGTTGGTTGAAGCCGTTGCGCGTTACCGGCTGGCTGAACAGCTCGGTGAAATTGGAGGCAACCTTGCCAAGCTCGATACGGTCCTGCGGCCGTTTGGGGCCGGCCAGGCTGGGCGTGACGGTGCCGAGGTCGAGCCGCACGACCTGTGAATAGTCGATCTCACCTGCCAGCGGCACGCCGAACATGCCCTGCGCCTTGAAGTACGCTTCCAGCGTGTCGAGTTGGTCCTGCGTGCGGCCGGTGCCCCTGTAGTACTCCACCGTCTTCTCGTCCACCGGGAAGAAACCCATGGTCGCGCCATACTCCGGCGCCATGTTGCCGATGGTCGCGCGGTCCGGCACGGCGAGCGTGCGCGTGCCTTCGCCGAAGAACTCGACGAATTTGCCCACCACCTTTTCGCGGCGCAGTATTTCCGTCACGGTGAGCACCAGGTCGGTGGCCGTCACGCCTTCGCGCAGGCGCCCGGTGAGTTCGAAGCCGACCACGTCGGGCGTGAGCATGTACACCGGCTGCCCGAGCATGGCGGCTTCGGCTTCGATGCCGCCAACGCCCCAGCCCACGACGCCGATGCCATTGATCATCGTGGTGTGGCTGTCGGTGCCCACCAGCGTGTCGGGGTAATACACGCCATCGGCCGTCCGGTGGACGCCGCGCGCGAGGTATTCGAGGTTCACCTGGTGCACGATGCCAAAACCCGGCGGCACGACGCCGAAGGTCTTGAAGGCCTGCATGCCCCACTTCATGAACTCGTAGCGCTCGCGGTTGCGCTGGAACTCGAGCTTCATGTTGAGATCGAGCGAATCCTTCGAGCCGTAATGGTCCACCATGATCGAGTGGTCGACCACCAGGTCCACCGGCACCAGCGGTTCCACGGCGCCGGCTTTCCTGCCCAGCCGCGCGGCGGTGCTGCGCATGGCGGCGAGATCCGCCAGCAGCGGCACGCCGGTGAAGTCCTGCAGGATCACGCGCGCCACCACGAAGGGGATCTCGTCAGTGCGGTCGGCGTTGGGGAACCAGTTGGCGAGCTGGCGGACGTGTTCGGCGGTGACTTTGCGGCCATCGCAGTTGCGCAGCACGGACTCCAGCACAATGCGCATGGACACCGGCAGCCGGCTCACCTTGGGAAACCGCTGCGCCATAGCGGGTAGCGAAAACAACGTGCCGCTTTTTCCGGGCGCGATCTTGAAGCTCTTCTGCAATTCGGCGAAAGGGTGGGCCATCTCAACCTCGGGATGTTGTTGCTCTTGCCACCATTCTGCAACCAGAACCCAAACCTGTTGTCATTGCGGGCTTGACCCGCAATCCACGGCGCCTTTCGCGCATGGATCCCGGGTCAAGTCCGGGATGACAAACTCTTACTCCGCCTGTGGCAGATAACGCACGGCCAGCACGCCGTCGATGCCCTTGAGCGCCGCGATGACGGAATCGCTGACCGGGCTGTCCACATCGACGAGGGTGTAGGCCATGTCGCCGCGCGACTTGTTCACCATGTTGTGGATGTTCAGGCCCGCGTTGGCCATGGCCGTGGAGATCTGTCCCAGCATGTTCGGGACGTTGGCATTGGCGATGGCTACGCGGAAGCGCGACTCGCGCTCCATGCTCACCTGCGGGAAGTTCACCGCGTTCGCGACATTGCCGTGCTCGAGGTAGTCACGCACCTGGTCGGCGACCATGATCGCGCAGTTCTCTTCCGCCTCGCGGGTGGACGCACCGAGGTGGGGCAATGCAACTACCTTGGCGTGCCGCAGGATCTTCCCGCTGGGGAAGTCGCACACATACCAGCCGAGCTGGCCGCCGTCGAGCGCCGCCAGCACAGCCGCGTCGCTCACCACGCCCTCGCGGGAGAAGTTGAGCAGGACGGCGCCGGGCTTCGTCATGCCGACGTTCTTCTCGTTGATGAGGTCGCGCGTGGCTTCCACCAGCGGCACGTGCAGGCTGATGAAGTTCGCGTTCTTGAGCACGTCGTTCACGCTGGCGGCCTTCTTCACCTGCGCGGGCAGGCTCCAGGCGGCGTCCACGGTGATTTCTGGGTCGTAGCCCAGCACGTTCATGCCCAGCTTGATGGCCGCGTCCGCGACGAGGCAGCCAATCTTGCCCAGGCCGATGATGCCGAGCGTCTGCCCCGCCAGCTCATAGCCGGCGAAATTCTTCTTGCCGTCTTCGACGGTCTTGTCCAGGTCGGCGGAGGCAGGGTCGAGCTTTTCGACAAAGCGCTGCGCCGGCGCCAGGTTGCGCGCCGCCATCAGCATGCCGGCGAGCACCAGTTCCTTCACCGCGTTCGCGTTGGCGCCGGGCGCGTTGAAGACGGGAACGCCGCGCGAACTCATCGCCTTCACGGGGATGTTGTTGGTGCCGGCACCGGCTCGGCCGATGGCCTTCACGCTGGCCGGGATGTCGATGCCGTGCATGTCGGCTGAGCGCACGAGCACGGCGTCGGGATCGGCAAGGTCCTTGCCGGTGGTGTAGACCTCGGCAGGTAGGCGCTTCAGGCCGTTCGCGGAGATCTGATTCAAAACCAGGATCTTGAACTGCCTACCCATGCTGGACCTCGAATTCCTTCATGTAAGCCACCAACGCCTTCACGCCCTCGATCGGCATCGCGTTGTAGATCGAAGCGCGCATGCCACCTACCGAGCGATGGCCCTTGAGCTGGATCATGCCCTTGGCTTGAGCGCCCTTCAGGAAGGCGTCGTCCAGCGCATCGTCCTTCAGCTTGAACGGCACGTTCATCAGCGAACGGTCTTCCTTGGCGACCGGGTTGCGGTAAAACTTGCTGTTGTCCAGGTAGTCGTAGAGGATGGCGGCCTTGACCTTGTTGTGCGCTTCCATGGCCTTCATGCCGCCCTGTTCCTTGATGTACTTGAACACCAGCCCCGCGATGTAGATTGCGTACGTGGGCGGCGTGTTGTACATGGAGTCGTTCTCGGCCTGCAGCTGGTAGTTGAAGGCGGAAGGCGTGATGGGAAGCGCGTGGCCGAGCAGGTCGTCGCGCACGATGACGATGGTCAGGCCCGAGGGGCCCATGTTCTTCTGCGCGCCGGCGTAGATCAGGCCGTACCTGGAGACGTCGATCTGGCGCGACATGATGTCCGAGGACATGTCTGCCACCAGCGGCACGCTGCCCGTGTCCGGTGTCCAGTGGTACTGCACGCCGCCGATGGTTTCGTTCGAGCAGATGTGCACGTACGATGCTTCGGGGTCGAGCTTCCACTCGCTCTGTTTTGGGATGGCGGTGAAGTTGCTGGCTTCGGCCGTGGCTGCGACATTTGCCTTGCCGTAGGACTTGGCTTCCTTGAGCGACTTCTTGGACCAATCGCCGGTGACCACGTAGTCGGCCTTGCCGCTCTTGCCAATCAGGTTCATCGGCACGATGGCGTTCTCGCCGATTGCGCCGCCTTGCATGAACAGCACCTTGTAATTGGCCGGCACGCCCATGAGCTCGCGCACCAGGGCTTCGGCCTCGGCGTGGATGGAGATGAACTCCTTGCCGCGATGGCTCATCTCCATCACTGACATGCCCGAGCCGTGCCAATCGAGCATTTCCTCGGCTGCCTTGCGCAGCACGGGTTCAGGCAGGGTGGCGGGGCCGGGGCTGAAATTGAAGACGCGGGTCATGGGGAGTTCTCTCTTGGCTGGGGATGGGAATCGGGCTGGCGCAGGCAATAGCGCCAAAGTTCAACAGCATACAAGAAAGAAATTCCCCCACGTAAGCTCTGGAACCGCTCCTTGACCTGGGGCAGTCCAGCGACAATCGCACGCGCGGCGTTCAGGCCCAGCCGACGCGTGGCGCGTGCCGCAGGCCGAACCATTCCAGCTCGGCCAGCGCGGCGACGGCCAGGGCGTGAAAGGCTGGCCTACGATGACGCCATGAACACCGCGACCCCTTCCGATGTCCGCGCGCCTCGGCCCTTCGGTGAGCATTTGCGCCATTGGCGACAGCACCGACGCTTGAGCCAGCTCGATCTGGCGCATGAAGCCGAGATTTCCACGCGCCACCTGAGCTTCGTGGAAACCGGCCGCTCGCTCCCGAGCCGAGAGATGGTGCTGCGCCTCGCCGAGCGGCTCGACATCCCCTTAAGAGAACGCAACGCGCTGCTGGTGGCCGCCGGCTACGCACCCATGTACCGTGAGCGATCGCTGGACGACCCTGATCTTGCGGCAGCACGACAGGCCGTGGACCTCATTCTCAAGAGCCACGAGCCCTACCCCGCGCTCGCCGTGGACCGGCACTGGAACCTCGTTGCGGCCAACAGCATGTTGCCGCACCTTCTTGCCGGGGCCGATCCCGCGCTATTGCAGGGGCAAGTGAACGTATTGCGCCTGTCGCTGCACCCGCAAGGGCTGGCGCCGAAGATCGTCAATCTCGCGCAATGGAGGAGCCACTTGTTCGAGCGGCTGCGACAACAGATCCACGCGACCGGCGATGCCGCACTGTCCGCGCTGCTGGAGGAATTGCGCGGTTATCCCGTGCCGGCAGGCGCGGATGAATTGCACCTGGAAGGCGAGCACCTCGGCGTCGTGATGCCGTTGCGGTTCCGCAGCAGTTTCGGCGTGCTGAGCTTCATCAGCACCACGACGATCTTCGGCACGCCGGTGGATGTGATTCTGCAGGAGCTGGCGCTCGAGACTTTCTTTCCTGCAGACGCGTTCACTGGCGAAGTGCTCCGCAAGCTCGCCCATAGTGCCTGAGCCGTACAAACAGCAACATCCTTTGTGTCAGCGGGAACCGACATGCGGCTGGGACTCGTTCCCACAAACGCGCCCGCGTCGCATCGACAAGATACGTCAGCCGCGTAGCGACTACCGCCGCCGGCAATCTCGCCGGCTGGCGGATCGCAACATCTTTCCATTGATCACACCTAGGGAGTTTTTATGAATTCGATTCACCGTAAATTGGGCATGACCGTCATCGCCGCCGCGATGGCAGGTACCTTTGGCATGGTCTGGGCTCAGTCAGGCACGGCCTCCGGCTCCGGCGGCACGGCAGGCACCAGTGGCACCACGGGCGCAGGTCCGTCGACGGGCAGCAGTGGCTCCACCGCTACCTCACCGAGCACCGGTTCCACGGCTGCCACGCCAAGCACGGGCTCGGGCGCCACGACGAGCGGCAGCACCACCACCTCGCCGTCAACTGATACGGCAGCCGGAAGCACACCGTCGTCCGCCTCGCAGAGCGCCGGCACGTCTTCTTCGACCACCGGTTCGTCTTCGTCCACGACCATGGGCGCGAGCGGCGATTCGACAACTGGCGCCACCACAACACGCCGTACCGCGAAAGCCGACCGCAACTGAGGCGCAGGCCTTTCATGAAAATAGCGGCCCTCGGGCCGCTATTTTTTTGCCGGATACCTCCGACGTCAGGCTGCCACGGTGTCGGCCGCAGCCGTGTAGTCACTCACCTTGTCGAAGTTCAGGTACTGGTAGATCTTGTCGCTGGCGGCCGTGAGGACGCCCATGTCCGCCATGTACTCGTCCTTCGTCGGGATTCGACCGAGCTTCGAACAAATTGCAGCCAGTTCGGCGCTGCCCAGGTACACGTTGCTGTTCTTGCCAAGGCGGTTAGGGAAGTTACGCGTCGAGGTGCTGAACACGGTCGCCCCTTCCTTGACCTGCGCCTGGTTGCCCATGCACAAGCTGCACCCCGGCATCTCCATGCGCGCGCCGGCCGTGCCCAACACACCGTAGTGGCCTTCCTCGGTCAGTTGCTTGGCGTCCATCTTCGTGGGCGGCGCCATCCACAGCTTGACCGGGATGTCGCGCTTGTTTTCCAGCAGCTTGGACGCAGCGCGGAAATGGCCGATGTTGGTCATGCACGAGCCGATGAACACTTCGTCGATCTTGGCGCCGGACACGTCGGACAGCGTCTTCACGTCATCCGGGTCGTTCGGGCAGGCGACGATCGGCTCGTGGATGTCGGCCAGGTCGATCTCGATCACGGCGGCGTATTCGGCGTCGGCGTCGGCCTTCATCAGCACCGGGTTCGCAAGCCAGGCTTCCATCGCCTTGATACGGCGATTGATGGTGCGCACGTCAGAATAACCCGACGCGATCATCCACTTGAGCATCGTGATGTTGCTCGTGATGTACTCGATGATCGGCTCCTTGTTCAGGTGCACCGTGCAGCCGCCTGCCGAGCGCTCGGCCGATGCGTCGGAGAGCTCGAAAGCCTGCTCCACCTTCAAATCGGGCAGTCCTTCGATTTCCAGGATGCGGCCCGAGAAGATGTTCTTCTTGCCCTGCTTGGCCACCGTCAGCAGTCCGGCCTTGATCGCATACAAGGGAATCGCGTTCACCAGGTCACGCAGCGTGACGCCGGGCTGCATCTGGCCCTTGAAGCGCACCAGCACACTCTCTGGCATGTCCAGCGGCATCACGCCCGTGGCCGCGCCAAAGGCCACCAGGCCGGAGCCGGCCGGAAAGCTGATGCCGATCGGGAAGCGCGTGTGGCTGTCCCCGCCAGTGCCCACGGTGTCGGGCAACAGCATGCGGTTGAGCCAGGAGTGGATGATGCCGTCGCCCGGACGCAGCGAGATGCCGCCGCGGTTGCTGATGAATTCGGGCAGTTCGTGATGCATCTTCACGTCCACGGGCTTCGGATAAGCCGCTGTGTGGCAGAAGCTTTGCATGACCAGATCGGCGGAGAAGCCCAGGCAGGCCAGGTCTTTCAACTCGTCACGCGTCATCGGGCCCGTGGTGTCCTGAGAACCGACGGACGTCATCTTCGGCTCGCAGTAGGTCCCCGGGCGCACGCCCACCTGATTCCCATCTTTTTCCGGCAAGCCGCAGGCCTTGCCCACCATTTTCTGCGCCAGCGTGTAGCCCTTCTTGGTGTCGAAGGGCGGCGTCGGCAGGCGGAACTGCGTCGAGGGCGGCAGGCCCAGCGCTTCGCGGGCCTTGGCGGTGAGGCCGCGACCGATGATCAGTGGAATACGGCCGCCGGCGCGCACTTCGTCGAACAGCACTTCGCTCTTGAGTTTGAACTCGGCGATCACCTCGCCGTTCTTCAGCGCCTTGCCTTCATAGGGGCGCAGTTCGACTTCATCGCCCATTTCCATCTTGCTTACATCGAGCTCGATCGGCAGCGCGCCCGAATCTTCCATCGTGTTGTAGAAGATCGGGGCGATCTTGCCGCCCAGGCAAACGCCGCCGAAGCGCTTGTTCGGCACGAACGGGATGTCTTCGCCGGTAAACCACAGCACCGAGTTGGTGGCGGACTTGCGCGATGAGCCCGTGCCCACCACGTCGCCCACGTACGCGACCAGGTTGCCCCGGGCGCGCAGTTCCTCGATGAACTTCACCGGGCCTCGCTTGCCCTCTTCCTCGGGCGTGATGCCGGGGCGCGGGTTCTTGTGCATCGCCAGCGCATGCAGCGGGATGTCGGGACGGCTCCAGGCGTCGGGCGCGGGCGAGAGGTCGTCAGTGTTAATTTCGCCCGAGACCTTGAAGATGCTGACCTTGATGCTCTGCGGCACTTCGGGCCGGCTGGTGAACCACTCGGCATCTGCCCAGCTTTGCAGCACGGCCTTCGCGTGGGCATTGCCCTTGTCGGCCTTTTCCTTGACATCGTGGAACTGGTCGAACATCAGCAGCGTTTTCTTCAGGCCCTCGGCCGCGATTGCGCCCACCTGCGCGTCGTCGAGCAGGTCGATCAGCGGGCTGATGTTGTAGCCGCCCAGCATGGTGCCCAGCAGTTCCGTCGCCTTTTCGCGGCTGATGGCCGGGCAATTCTCAGTGCCATGCGCCACTGCGGCGAGGTAGCTGGCCTTGACCTTGGCCGCATCATCGACGCCGGCCGGAACGCGATGCGAGATCAGGTTCACCAGGAACTCGGCCTCCCCCGGCGATGCGTTCTTCAACAGGTCAATCAGCTCGCCGGTCTGCTTGGCCGACAAGGGCAGCGGCGGGATGCCGAGCGCGGCGCGTTCGGCCACGTGGTTCACATAGTCTTGCAGCATGGGTTCTCCGTTCAAATCAAATCGTGTAGCAGCCTGCGGCCGGTTTCCTCTACCTATTTCGTTGCAGGGGCCGCCGCGGCAGCAGCGGCCGGCGCCGCGACTTCTGCGGAAGCGGCAGCCTTGGGAACGGGCAGCGGCTCCAACAGGCTGGGCATCGGGTTCTTCTTCAACGCTTCGGCCACCGCCGCCTGGGCGGGGCTCATGCACTCGTCGGCAAGGCGCAGGCCCATCTTCTGGCTCATGAGCATGGACTTGTTGCCCAGCTGCAGCCACATCGCGCCGGCCCGGGGGTCCTCAAGGCGGATCGCGCCGGTGCGGCTTTCGACCGGATGCATCCGGAAGCGCTGGATCCCGGTGCGTACGTTGAAGAAGCCTTCGCGCTTGTGCGGCGTGATGTGGACGGTCGCGCCGAGCTCGCAGGGGATGTCTCCCACGTGGACGAGCTTGGCGACCTCGATATCGGCGGGCGTCAAGGTGTGGGCAGGGTCATCATCGACGGGAATGGCTTCCTCCGCCGTCTTGGCTGCGACCTTGCCGCCGCGCTTCTTGACCGTTTCCTTCGCTTCCTTTTTCACGGGCGGCTTCGTTTGCGACAACGCGAGCGCGGGCGTGACGGCGATGAGCATTGCTGCCAGAAGGACTTTCATTCAACTTGTCTCCATTTGGATTTAATGATGCGGGGTGTCGAACCACCCCTGCACTTCGGCGGCAAGCTTCCTTCCGGTCTGGTGCGCCCTCTCCAGCACCTGCCAGTAGTAACGGTAGCTCGCCCTGTCCTCCAGCTTGCCTTCGAAGCTGATCGGCGCCCAGTCCACCCGGGCCGCCGCAGCTATTATTTTGGTGGCAATCTCGATCTCGTGCGCGCTCGGCGCGAAGGCTTCCAGGATGGGCCGGATCTGGTCTGGGTGGATGCTCCACATCCGGGTGAAGCCCATCTCGAGCGCGGCCCTGCGCGCCGCGGCGCCCAGGGCTTTCTTGTCCTTGAATTCGGTGACCACGCCATGCGCCGGCACCTTGCCATGGGCGTGGCAGGCCGACGCGATCTCCAACTTGGCGCGAACCACCAGCGGGTGCGTGAACTGCCCTTCGAGGCCCATCGCGTAGGACGGGATGGCGCCGCCATGGGCAGACACGAAATCCATCAGGCCGAAACTGAGCGACTGAATGCGCGGATGGGCCGCGATGTCGAAAGCCCGGTGCACCGCCGCCGGTGACTCGATCAGCGCGTGCAGCGGCAAATGGCCCGCGCCCGCGGCGTCGAGCAGCTCGCATGCGCGCTCGACGTCACGCACCGATTCAACCTTGGGAATCATGATGTGGCAGAGCCTGCGGCCCGCCTTTCCGGCGATCGTGGCAATGTCCTGCTCGAAGGCTGGATGGTCGGCCGGGTGGATGCGCACGGCAACGCGGGCCTTGTCGCTCGCGAGCGAAAGCAGCGCGACGACGAGAGCGGCGTGATCTGCCTCGCCGCCCACCGGCGCACCGTCCTCGCAGTCCAGGGTCACGTCGAAGACGCAGGCCCCGAACTCTTCGGTCATCTCCGCCTGCAGCTGCAGGCTTTTGCGCATCCGCGCCTCGACGCCGCTGTAGTGGTCGCAGACCGGCAGGAAGCCGGTTTGTGCCTGTGCGCCAAGGAGGATTTCACGCGGATGCTTCACCTGGATCGAGCCTGTCGAAGCGTCAGAGCAGGTGGGCGACGCCGGCCTGCTCGTCCTGCAATTCCTTGAGCGTCTTGTTGATGCGCTCCTGGCTGAATGCGTCGATCTCAAGGCCCTTGACGACTTCGTACTTGCCGTTGGCCGTCGTGACCGGGAAGCCGAACATCACGTCCTTGGGAATGCCATAGTCGCCGTTGGACGGGATGCCCATCGTGACCCACTTGCCGTTGGTGCCGAGCGCCCAGTCGCGCATGTGGTCGATGGCGGCGTTGGCAGCCGAGGCGGCCGAAGAAAGACCGCGGGCCTCGATGATCGCGGCGCCGCGCTTGCCCACCGTGGGCAGGAACGTTTCGGCGTTCCACACCTGGTCGTTGATCATGTCCTTGATCGACTTGCCGCCGGCGGTGGCGAAGCGGTAGTCGGCGTACATGGTGGGCGAATGGTTGCCCCACACCGTGAGCTTCTCGATGTCGCCGACCTTCACGCCGGTCTTGGCGGCGATCTGCGACGCGGCACGGTTATGGTCCAGGCGCAGCATAGCGGTGAAGTTCTCGCGCGGAAGGCTGGGCGCGCTCTTCATGGCGATGTAGGCATTGGTGTTGGCGGGGTTGCCGACCACGAGCACCTTGACGTTGCGGCTGGCGACCTTGTCCAGGGCCTTGCCCTGCGCGGTGAAGATCTGCGCGTTGGCGGCGAGCAGGTCGGCCCGCTCCATGCCGGGACCGCGGGGACGGGCGCCGACCAGCAGCGCATAGTCGGTGTCCTTGAAAGCGGTCATCGGGTCGCTGTGCGCCTCCATGCCGGCGAGCAGCGGGAAGGCGCAGTCTTCCAATTCCATCATCACGCCCTTGAGGCCCTTCTGGGCCTTTTCGTCGGGAATTTCCAGCAGCTGGAGGATGACCGGCTGGTCCTTGCCCAGCATTTCACCGGATGCGATGCGAAACAGCAGGGCGTAACCGATTTGACCTGCGGCGCCGGTGACGGCAACGCGGACGGGCTTTTTGCTCATGGAATTCTCCGAGTCGAGAGTTGGGAAACGGGTCCGGCCAGCGGGCGCCAGCCATGCGGCAAAAGCCCTGCCGGAAACCTGCGAAGTGTACTCTCGAAAACCCTAGGGCGTCAACTTGTCTTATGTCTTATATAAGATATGATTCGAGCAGTTTTGCGTTTCAATGACGAATCCATAAAACCAACCTACCGGACGCTGACAGCAATGGCCCAGACGCCTGCTTCCTTGCCAGACAACGCCTTGGCCGCGGCCGAGGCGCAGGTACCGGCGACGCCGGCGTTCAGCCCGCTGTATCAGCAGATCAAGGTGTTGATCCTGCAGAGCCTGCAGGCGGGCGAATGGAAGCCGGGCGAGGCGATCCCCAGCGAAATGGACCTCGCCGCCCGCTTCCGCGTGAGCCAGGGGACTGTACGCAAGGCCATCGACGAACTCGCAGCGGAAAACCTGGTCGTGCGCCGCCAGGGCAAGGGCACCTTCGTTGCCACCCACTCCGAGCAGCAGGTGCAGTACCGCTTCCTCAAACTCATGCCGGATGCGGGCGACCGCGCGGACGAAGGGCCGGCGCACCGTGAAATCGTCGACTGCAAACGCGTGCGAGCCGCCGCCGAAGTGGCGCGCGCCCTCGCCTTGCGCCCCGGCGACCCCGTGGTGCAGGTGCGCCGAGTGCTCTCGTTCGGCGGCGTGCCGGCCATCCTCGAAGACCTCTGGCTGCCAGGCAACGCCTTCAAGGGCCTGAACGCCGAGCAGATGGCCGGCTGGCAGGGCCCCACCTACGCGATGTTCGAACTGGAGTTCGGCGTGCGCATGGTGCGCGCCGAGGAGAAGATCCGCGCCGTGGCATCCGACGCCCCGCAATCGGCACTGCTGAAAGTCCCGCCAGGCAGCCCGCTGCTGAGCGTGGAACGGATCGCTTACACCTACAACGATGTGCCCATGGAACTGCGACGCGGCCTCTATCGCACAGACACCCATCACTACCGCAACGAGCTGAGCTGATGGCCCAGTCCGTGAAGGTTCCGAGTCAGTTTGATGCGTTGCAATAGAATTTTGGGTTGTTTGCATTTCCCGAACAATTTGCGCACGCGCCCCACCAAGAAAGCCACGACATGACTACAGAGCTAGCGAAGAAGCGGCCGGAATTCCGCAACATCAATGCGTTCAATGACTTGCCGGCGTACCGGTGGCCCCTCGCGTCGATCGTTTCGGGCATGCATCGCATCAGCGGCATCCTGATGTTCGCGCTGATGCCGTTCATCATCTGGATGTTCGACACCTCCGTCACTTCCGAATACTCATTCGCCAGATTCAAGGCCGCCTTCAACAGCGGCCTCTGGTTTTTTCCGGGCTGGTTCATCAAGCTGGTGGCGCTGGCGCTGATCTGGGCCTTCCTGCACCACCTGATCGCGGGGCTGCGTCACCTGTGGATGGACGTGAGCCATGCCGCCGTCAGCAAGGCGTTCGGACTGAAGTCGGCGCAATTCACGCTTATAACCAGCATCCTGCTGACACTGGCCCTGGGCGCGAAGCTGTTCGGCCTGTACTAAGAAATTCGAGGATCAAAACCATGTCCGTGAACTACGGTTCCAAGCGCATCGTCGTGGGCGCGCATTACGGCCTGCGTGACTGGCTCAGCCAGCGCGTCACCGCCGCCCTGATGGCGCTCTTCACACTGATCGTGCTGGCGCACGTCATCTTCTCGAAGGGCCCTATCGGCTACGACAAGTGGGCAGGCATCTTCGCCGCCCAGTGGATGAAGGTGCTGACCTTCACCGTCATCGTGGCCCTGCTCCTGCACGTCTGGGTCGGGATGCGCGAAGTTTTCATGGATTACATCAAGCCGGTAGGGCTGCGGCTCGTGCTTCAGGTCTTCACCATCGTATGGCTCACCGCGTGCGCGGGCTGGGGCGTCCAAGTTCTCTGGAGACTGTGAGCAATGTCGTATACCTCTAACAACATCACGAGGCGCAAGTTCGACGTCGTCATCGTCGGCGCCGGCGGCTCCGGCATGCGCGCCTCGCTTCAGCTCGCTCGCGCCGGGCTGAACGTGGCCGTCCTGTCCAAGGTCTTCCCCACGCGATCGCACACCGTCGCGGCTCAGGGCGGCATCGGCGCGTCCCTCGGCAACATGTCCGAAGACAACTGGCACTACCACTTCTACGACACCGTCAAGGGCTCGGACTGGCTGGGCGACCAGGACGCCATCGAGTTCATGTGCCGGGAGGCGCCCAAGGTCGTCTATGACCTCGAGCACATGGGCATGCCGTTCGACCGCAACCCGGATGGCACGATCTACCAGCGCCCGTTTGGCGGCCACACCGCCAATTACGGCGAGAAGCCGGTGCAGCGCGCCTGCGCGGCGGCGGACCGCACCGGCCACGCCATGCTGCACACGCTGTACCAGCAGAACGTCAAGGCCAAGACCAGCTTCTTTGTCGAATGGATGGCGCTGGATCTGGTCCGCGACGCCGAAGGAGACGTGGTCGGCGTGACGGCACTGGAAATGGAAACCGGCGACCTGCACATCCTGGAAGCCAAGACCACGCTGCTGGCCACCGGCGGGGCGGGCCGCATCTTCGCCGCTTCGACAAACGCATTCATCAACACCGGCGACGGCCTGGGCATGGCGGCTCGCGCCGGCATACCCCTGGAAGATATGGAGTTCTGGCAGTTCCACCCCACCGGCGTGGCAGGCGCGGGAGTGCTGCTGACAGAAGGTTGCCGCGGCGAAGGCGCAATCCTGCTGAACAGCCAGGGCGAGCGCTTCATGGAACGCTATGCCCCCACTCTGAAAGACTTGGCGCCGCGGGATTTCGTGTCGCGCTCGATGGATCAGGAAATCAAGGAAGGCCGCGGCTGCGGGCCCAACAAGGACTACGTGCTGCTCAAGCTGGACCACCTGGGCGCCGATACCATCCATAAGCGCCTGCCGTCTGTGTATGAGATCGGCGTGAATTTCGCCAACGTGGACATCACGAAGGAGCCGATCCCCGTGGTGCCGACCATCCACTACCAGATGGGCGGCATCCCGACCAACATCAACGGCCAGGTGGTCGTGCAGCAAGGCGACGCACACAACGCCGTCGTCAACGGGCTGTACGCTGTGGGCGAGTGCTCCTGCGTCAGCGTGCACGGCGCCAACCGCCTGGGTACCAACTCCCTGCTGGACCTGCTGGTCTTCGGCCGCGCCGCCGGCAACCACATTGTCGAGTTCGCCAGCCGCACAAAGTCGCACAAGGCGTTGCCCGCCGACGCCGCCGACCGCACGCTCGAGCGCCTCAACCGCCTCGAGAACACGGCCAACGGCGAATACGCCCAGGACGTCGCTAACGACATGCGTAACTCGATGCAGAAGCACGCCAGCGTGTTCCGCACCCAGGCGCTTATGGACGAAGGTGTAAAACAGATCGCCGCCATCCGCGAGCGGGTGCGGTCGCTGGCACTCAAGGACAAGTCCAAAGTGTTCAACACCGCCCGGATCGAGGCGTTGGAGGTCGAAAATCTCATCGAGTGCGCGGAGGCGACCATCGTGTCGGCCGCGGCCCGCAAGGAATGCCGCGGCGCCCACACCGTGAGCGACTATGAACGTCCCGCTGACGACCCGGTCGCTCCACTTGGCCGCGACGACGCGAACTGGATGAAGCACTCGCTCTGGTACAGCGAGGGCAGTCGCCTGTCGTACAAGCCGGTGCAGCTGAAGCCCCTCACGGTGGACTCCGTCCCGCCGAAGGTTCGCACGTTCTGACCCGGCCGCCTCCTACGTAAAACCGCTGACCCGCAAAGCGCCTAGATTCAAAGAGATCAACCCATGCAAAAACGCACCTTCCAGATCTATCGCTACGACCCGGACAAGGATGCCAAGCCCTACATGCAAACCATCGAGATCGAGCTCGATGGTCAGGAGCGCATGCTGCTGGACGCCTTGATGAAGCTCAAGGCGCAGGATCCGACGCTGTCGTTCCGCCGCTCATGTCGCGAAGGTGTCTGCGGCTCCGACGCGATGAACATCAACGGCAAGAACGGCCTGGCCTGCCTGACCAACATGCTCACGCTCAAGGGCACGATCGTCCTGAAGCCGCTGCCCGGCCTACCCGTCATCCGCGACCTGATCGTGGACATGACGCAATTCTTCAAGCAGTACAACTCCATCAAGCCTTACTTGATCAATGACAATGTGCCCCCCGAGAAGGAGAGGCTACAGTCTCCAGAAGAACGGGAAGAGCTCAACGGTCTATATGAATGCATCCTGTGCGCCAGCTGCTCGACCAGCTGCCCCAGCTTCTGGTGGAACCCGGACAAGTTCGTCGGGCCGGCGGGGTTGCTGCAGGCCTATCGCTTTCTCGCCGACAGCCGCGACGAAGCCACGGCCGAGCGCCTGGACAACCTGGAAGACCCTTACCGGCTCTTCCGCTGCCATACGATCATGAACTGCGTGGATGTGTGCCCGAAAGGACTGAACCCGACAATGGCGATCGGCAAGATCAAGGAATTGATGGTTCGGCGGGCGATCTAGTGGACGACGGCGACGAGCTGATTGACGAGAGGACCCTCAGCAAGCTGAAATGGCGGTGCCGCCGGGGCTTGCTGGAAAATGACCTGTTCATCGAGCGGTTCTTCGCCCGGCACGAGGCGCACCTCACGATGAGGCACGCCGCGGCCCTGAACGTGTTGATGGATTTGGCGGATAACGACCTGCTGGACCTGCTGCTTCGGCGCAAGGCGCCCGAAGGCGCAATGGATACAAGCGACGTGAGAGAAGTGCTCGAGATGATGCGAAGCCAACCGAATTAAAGCCCAAGGAAACCGTTATGAAACTCTCTGACACCAAAGCCACCCTGTCGTTCTCCAATGGCAGCCCCAATGTGGACCTGCCGGTCTACCAGGGCAGCGTGGGCCCGGATGTGATCGACATTCGAAAGCTCTACGCACAGACGGGCATGTTCACCTACGACCCGGGCTTCATGTCCACTGCAGCCTGCCAGTCCGCCATCACGTACATCGACGGCGACAAGGGCGAACTGCTGTACCGCGGCTATCCGATCGAGCAGCTGGCCACCCAGTGCGACTTCATGGAAACCTGCCACCTGCTGCTTTATGGAGAGCTGCCGAACGCCGAGGGCAAGCAAAAGTTCAGCCGCAACGTGACCATGCACACCATGGTGAACGAGCAAATGCAGTTCTTCCTGAGGGGATTCCGCCGCGACGCGCACCCGATGGCCATCATGACCGGCCTGGTGGGTGCCCTGTCGGCGTTTTATCACGACAGCACCGACATCAATAACCCGGAACACCGTGAAATTGCCGCGATCCGGCTGATCGCCAAGATGCCCACGTTGGTGGCCATGGCCTACAAGTACAGCGCCGGCCAGCCCTATATGTACCCGCAGAACGACCTGTCGTACGCGGGCAACTTCATGCGCATGATGTTTGCCACGCCGTGCGAGGAGTACCAGCCGAACGACGTGCTAGTGCGGGCCATGGACCGCATCTTCACCCTGCACGCCGACCACGAGCAGAACGCGTCTACCTCGACGGTGCGCCTGTGCGGATCGTCGGGCACGAACCCCTTCGCGGCCATCGCGGCTGGTGTGGCGTGCCTCTGGGGCCCGTCCCACGGCGGCGCCAACGAAGCCTGCCTCAACATGCTCTATGACATTCAGCGCCAGGGCGGCGTGGACAAGATCGGCGAGTTCATCAAGCAGGTCAAGGATAAGAATTCCGGCGTCAAGCTGATGGGTTTCGGCCACCGCGTTTACAAGAACTACGACCCGCGCGCCAAACTGATGCAGGAAACCTGCCGCGAAGTGCTGGATTCACTGGGCCTGCATAACGACCCGCTGTTCAAGCTGGCCATGGCGCTGGAAAAAATCGCCCTGGAGGACGAGTACTTCGTCTCGCGCAAGCTCTACCCGAACGTGGATTTTTACTCCGGCATCGTGCAGCGCGCCATCGGCATCCCTGTCAGCTTGTTTACAGCAATCTTTGCGCTGGCCCGCACCGTCGGCTGGATTGCGCAGCTCAACGAAATGATCGGCGACCCAGAGTACAAGATTGGCCGCCCGCGCCAGCTCTTCACCGGCTCGACCGCGCGTGACGTGAAGCCGCTCAACCAGCGATAAGCACTCTTCGCAGACCCGGTTCCGCCGGATCTTCAACAACAATGCCCGCCTTCGCGGGCATTGTTGTTTGCGCGCGCGATACGTTTGTCTCATGGACACCGATTGCACGCTCAACATAATCGTCACTGATGGGCTGCGCTCCGCAGGTAGTCGATCGAGCTGCTGGCAATGCAGGCGCGCTGCTCCTTCTCACCCTGCCTGCTGCGCCAAAACGCCCCTGCAACGCCACTCCGTTTCGTCGCCCGATCGACGTGTTCCCTCATGTTCGCCGCAACCTTCTCGAAATCAGGCACAGGTTCCTCGAGCCGACAGGTCGTAGCCGCGGCATTGGCCTTCGCGATGGTCGTTTCATGCGAGAGGAGTTGGGCCCTGCCACACACCAGCGTAGACGGATTGCCGTTGAAGCTTAGCTTGAGCTTGCGGGCGATTCCGGAGGCGGCTGGAAACACATCGGCTACGGCACTTGGATCCTACAGCTCATGCCCACGGCGCGCAGAGCCGCTAGCCAGGGGCGCAGGCAGCGCTGGGCCCGCGACGCTGCAGCAGTCAGTTGAGAGAGCGAGGCTGAGCAATCCGGAAGTTGCACGGGCCCTGGCACAGCGGCAAAGAGCGCGCGCGGAGTTGGACACTGCTGGCTCGGCGTACTCTCCCCAGCTTCGATTAAGCGCCAGCAGCGGCAACAACGGTGCCGCCGGCGGCAGGCTCGCCGCTGCAGCCAATGCGCAGCTGTCCAAGCTGCTGCACGACTTTGGCAAGACCGACAACCTCATTGAAGAGGCGCGTAAACGCGAAGAGGCGAAGAATCAGGAACACCGCGACACGATCAATCGCATCACCCTGGACATTGTTGAGACTTGGCTCAACGCGGCGCGCCAGTCCGAGATAGCACGCTTGCACCAGCAGGCTTCACGCGCTCTCGAAGAGGCGGTTCGCATCCTCCGCTTGCGCGCGGAAGCAGGGTTGGTGGGCTCGGGCGACGTGGAGCTCGCGCAGGCCCGTCTTGCGCAGACCCGAGCGGCCGGCATGACGGCGTGCCTCCAGCGGGAGCAATTGTTGTCACGGCTGTCCATGCTTTCGGGCGGCCCCATCGACGATACCGCTTTTGCCGCACCCGCACCCCTGATGGGACATGGGCCTGCCTCGACCTGGGACCCGTCCTCCTTGCCTGGCGTGCGCCAGGCCGAGGCCGAGCATGAGGCCGCTGTCCATCATGTGCAGAGCATCAAAGCGGCGCGCTGGCCATCGCTGTACCTCCAGGCCACGCGTACTACGGGCAATGGTGGTCAGCCCGATTCGAAAGGGAACATCAATCTAACGCTGAGCATGGATGTGCTGGAAGCGGGCATGGACTCGCGCATCGACTCTGCTAGCGCCGAGGTCCAGGCCGCCCGCCTTCGCGTTCAATCCGTACGCGAGGCCGCCGAGGACTCCTTCCGCCGCATTCACGCCGAACTGCAGAGCATTGACATGCGCCGCCCGTTGTTGGAGTCACAAGCCCTGAGCACTGCCGCGACGCGGCGCAACTTTCTGGACCAGTTTCTTGCGGGCAGGCGCCAGGTGCTGGATCTGCTGAACACGCACCAGGAGGTGCTGACTGCGGACGTCGCGCTCGCAAGTCTCGGATTCGATCGCATGGTGTTGGTGGCGAAGCTGCATGGGTTGCACGATGAACTTTCCGAAATGATGGCAACACTTCCCGCGACCTCGTCCAGCACTGCGGAGGGCGCGGTCAGTGGGCCGCGCGACCTCGCAGCCCCATCGGCGGCCGATGCCGGCACCACCCCCAACAGGACGCCCTAATGCAAGACGCACGAGCTAACGAGTTCCTTGCACCGCACCAGCCTAACTGGGTGCTTGAGGAATACCTTCGTCATTGGCCAAGTCTGGTGCACCAGTCCGTGGGTGCATTCGCCATCAACTGCCTGGCCTTGGCGGGTTCGCTCTTTTCCATGCAGATGTTCGACCGCGTCATTCCCGCACAGTCGCTGAATACGCTCTGGACGCTGGCCCTGGGAGTCGCGCTGGCGCTGGCGTTTAGCCTCGTCATCAAGCTCGCGCGTACGCACAACGCAGACCACAGCGGCAAGCAAACCGACCTGGCCATCTCGGCACGCGTGTACGCGCATGCACTTGCGCTGCGTCTTGATGCGCGCCCCCGATCTACCGGCAGCTTCATGTCCCAGTTGCGCGAGATCGACGCGATCCGCGAATTGATCACGTCAACGACAACAGTCGCTGTTATCGATATTCCGTTTGCGGCGTTTTTTCTGTTCGTGCTGTACCTCATTGGAGGCGCGCCAGTCGCCGTCGTTGCGCTGTGCGCCATTCCGCTGATTGCCATTCCCGGCCTGGTCGCGCAATGGCCGATGGCACGACTTGCCCGAAACGGCAGCAGGGCGTCCGCACTGCGCAGTGCGGTCCTCCTCGAGTCAATCGAGGGCATCGAAGACATCAAGGCGATGCGTGCGCAGAAGCGGTTCCATGCACTTTGGAACGACTGCAATGCCGAATGCGCGCAGAACAGCCTGCGTTCACGCTTTCTGGCGTCATCACTGCTGGCTTGGACACAGGAAGCGCAGCAACTGGTCTGGCTCGGAATCATGGTGGTGGGTGCATACCAGGTGATGGATTCATCGATGACGGTCGGTGCATTGACGGCCTGCTCCATCCTGGGTAGCCGCGCGATCGCTCCGTTCGCTCAACTGGGTGTCGTATTCAGCCGGTGGCAACAGGCCAAGGTCGCCAAGGAATGCCTCGACGACTTGTTGAAGCGTCCCGTGGATACGGGCGGCACTGCGGGACAGGCCGCCCGCGAGCAAGTCCAGGGCGCTATCGGCGCGACCGGCGTCGAGTTTCGATACACACCCGAGTCCGCACCCGTGTTGTCCATCGACCATCTGCAAATCCGCGCGGGCGAGAAGGTGGCGCTGGTCGGACGCGTTGGCGCTGGCAAGAGCTCGCTGCTCCGGGTGCTGTCAGGTCTGCTGCCCCCGGGAAAGGGTGTGCTTACCCTGGACTCCACAGACTACAACGCGATCCGGGTGGATGATCTACGCCGGCACATCGGCTACATGTCGCAGGAGTCGCGGCTGTTCTACGGCACCATGCGCGAAAACCTCGCCATGGGCCATGAGCAGGCGAGCGATGAGGACATGCTGAAGGCCTTGCACGTGGCCGGGGCCGAGCAGCTGGCTGCTGGTGGAACGCGCAGCCTGGACCTGCCAATCTTCGAAGGGGGCCAGGGCCTGTCGAGTGGTCAACGTCAATTCGTGCTGCTGGCGCGCACGCTGATAGGGCAACCCCAGGTACTGATGCTCGACGAACCCACGTCCAACATGGACGACGCCGGGGAGGCGCTGGCGATCGCACGGCTGAAAGCATGGATGAGCGGCCGGACGCTCGTACTGGTGAGCCATCGCATGGCCGCCTTGCAATTGGTAGACCGCATCTGCGTTGTCGATGATGGCCGCATCGTCATGGACGGCCCGCGCGACGACGTGCTCGCCAAGCTTGCGGGCAAGCCTCAGAACAGAGCTGCGACCGGGAATGCCACGCTGTACCCAACCGCATCCAACGCCGCCCGGCCCGCCCCCGTGCTGCAACCGCCACGCGCCGCAAACACTCCCGGCTCAACTCCCGGAGTGATGGCATGAACGAACCTCTTGTCCTGCGCCAAGTGGAGCGAACTCGCGAGCACACCTGGAGTGCGGGTGTCATCTGGTGCGCCCTGGCTGGTCTTCTTACGCTTCTCACCTGGGCATGGGCAGCGGAACTGGACGAGGTGGTCGTGGGGGCCGGAAGGGTCGTCCCCTCATCGCATGCCCAGATCATTCAGAGCCTGGAGGGCGGCATTGTCTCGCGCCTGCACGCAAGGGAGGGCGACATCGTGGAAGCAGGGCAACCGCTGGCCGAGCTCGACAAGACCCGTGCCAGTTCCGCCGCCGGCGAGAGCGCGGCCCGGCTGCGCTCCCTCAAAGCCCAGGTGGCGCGCCTCGTCGCCGAAATCGGCGACGGCCGGCCGGCATTTTCCGAAGACGTACGGTCCGACAAGGCGTTACTGCAGCGCGAGCTGGCCTTGCTGGCTTCGCGCCGAGCCGCGCTGGCAGCCACCCTCGAAGCGCTGGAGCAGTCCATTCGCAGTCTCCGCGAGGAGCTCGCGGTTACCGAGCCGCTGGTCGCCAAGGGAGCAGCAGGCCATCTGGAGGTTGTGCGTCTGCGCCGCTCCATCGCCGAGCTCGGCGCGAAATCCGCCGAAGCACGCAACCAGTACACCGTGAAGGCGCGTGAGGAACTGGCCAAGGCTTCCGCCGAGCTCGAAAGCCTCTCACAAATTCAGATTGCGCGCGCCGACAGCGTGGCGCGCACGACACTGCATTCGCCGGTGCGCGGCATTGTCAAGGATGTGCAAATCACTACTGCCGACGGCGTGCTCGCCCCCGGCGGCAAGCTCATGGAAATCGTGCCACTGGACGATCAACTGCGCATTGAAGTTCGCATCGACCCGCGCGACATCGCTTACGTACGGCCGAGCCTGGCCACGTCTGTCAAGTTCAGCTCATACGACTACAGCATTCACGGATCCATGCCCGGGCTTGTTTCGCAGATATCACCCGACACGCTGCAGGACGAGATTCACCGCGACCGCTACTACTACCGTGTCTGGGTCAAGACGGACACATCCAGGCTCGTATCGCGCAAGAACGGAGCATCGCTACCCCTGCTTCCCGGGATGGTGGCGACTGTGGACATTCACACAGGCCAGAAGTCCGTCCTCCAATACCTGCTCAAGCCTCTCAACAAAGCATCTGAAGCGATGCGAGAGCGCTAAGAACTTCCAGTTTTTTTTAATTTTTCATCGTTTTAATAATTTTTCCGCCATTCCATGAAAACCAAGATCCTGTCAAAAGCCGCCACGAGCGAACGCGCCCAATCTTCCACGGCCATCGACTGCGCCGCTTCGGTCAGCATTGCGGTGCACGGAGATGCTCGATTGAATCTGCACTCACCCCAAGCTGCGTTGATCGGTCGCAAGCGCGTCGCAAAATCTCTCGCGTTGGAGTTTGACGACGGCCAGTCAGTGGTTCTGGAAGGCTTCTACGCGCTTGCGGGGGAAGGAACGGGGCCGACGTTGGCTGTCAGCACAGGTGATGTGGCGGAAATCCTTGTCGGCGGTGAGAACGCCGCAAGCAACATGGCTGAGGGCTCTGTCAATGGGACGCTCGTAGCGATCCCAAATGGTCAGGTCAATACCGCAACGTCGGACTGCATCGCAGGACCCGAGGCGCTGGCGGCCGGCGATGCCGTATCAGCTGGAGGCGGCGAGAGTTCTTTCTGGACGACCATTGCTCCGTTCGTTCCTCTGTTCGCTGCGACTGCAGGCGTGCTGGGCATGAAAAGCCTGACTAGCAGCGAGAACTCCCAGGATTCTGGCGCACCGGTTTCCACCGACGGTCCCGCCGTTTCCATCACCGCAGTCAGTGACGATGCAGCACCAGTTATCGGCACCATCCTTGATGGCGGCGAGACCAACGACATCTCCCCCACCCTGAGCGGCCTCATCACCGGCACTCTCGCGCCCGGCGATGTGATCGCCATTTACCGCGATAACGTCCGCGTGGGAACAGCTACTGTCTCCGGCAACAGCTGGAACTTCACCGATGCTGGACTTTCCGTCGGGGCGCACACCTATCAGGCTCGCGTCGAGGCCCTTGGCGGCAAGCAAGGCGGCGTCAGCGAAATCTTCTCGATCACCCTGGTTGCTGCTAACCCCGGTGGCGATGGGGGATCCCCTGAAGTCTCATTTGTAAGCATCATCGGGGTGAACGACGATGTAGCGCCTGTCACCGGCAAGGTGACCAGCGGTGGCGCTACCAACGACACCTCTCCCGCGGTGAGCGGCAGCTTCACCGGTTCCCTCGCTGGTGGCGAAGTGATTGCCGTTTACCGGGACAACACTCGCGTCGGAACGGCCACTCTCTCGGGCAACAGCTGGAGCTTTACCGATACTGGCTTGTCCGACGGTGCGCACTCCTACCAGGCGCGTGTGGAAGACACCGCCGGCAATGCGCGCTCTTTGAGCGACGTCTACGCCATCATCGTGGACACCCGCGCGTCGGGCACTCCAGGAGCAAACGACGGCGTGTATGTGTCTATATCGGCCGTCAACGATGACGCCGCGCCGGTCATCGGCCCAGTGCCCAACGGCGGCTCTACCAATGACACCTCGCCCACCTTGAGCGGTGGCCTCACCGGCACGCTGGACAGCGGCGAAGTGATCGCCATCTACCGCGACAACATCCGTATTGGCACAGCTTCCCTCTCAGGTAGCAACTGGAGCTTCACCGACAGCGGACTGGCCGATGGTAGCTACAACTACCAGGCCCGGATCGTGGACCTCGCCGGCAATCAGGGCGCTGCCAGCACCGTCTACGGCATCACCGTGGACACCCACGCCTCGGGCGCTCCAGGATCGAACGACGGGGTAACGGTGTCTATCTCGACCGTCATTGACGACGTCGCTCCGATCACCGGAACGGTGATCAAAGGTGGCGTCACCAACGACACTGCACCCACTCTGAACGGCGCGGTCACCGGCACCCTGGCGAGCGGCGAGGTGATCGCCATCTATCGCGACAACGTCCGCATTGGCACGGCTTCCGTCTCCGGCGGCAACTGGAGCTTCACCGATCGCGGACTGATGGATGGAAGCTACAGCTACCAGGCGCGAATCGAGGACCTCGCCGGCAACCAAGGCGCTGCCAGCAGCGTCCACGGCATCACTGTGGACACGCATGCCTCGGGCGCTCCAGGGTCCAACGACGGTGTGTTGGTATCCATCACCGCGGTGAACGACGATCTGGCTCCATCTACCGGTCCGGTGGCCAGGAACGGCGTCACCGACGACTCGACTCCCACGCTGATCGGCAGCCTCACTGGCACGCTCGCGACGGGCGAGGTGATTGCCATCTACCGCGACGACATCCGCATTGGCACGGCCTTGCCCCTGAAGGGCAACTGGAGCTTCACCGACAATGGCCTGGCGAATGGTCCGCACACCTATCTGGCCCGTATTGAAGACCTCGCCGGTAACCAGGGCGCGTCCAGCAGTGCCTACACGATCATCGTGGAGAGCTCAGCCCCTGCCGCCGTGGCCATCACGGCCATCAGCGACGACAGCGGCGCGAGCGCGGCGGACTTCATCACCAGCGACACCCTGCTGACCGTCAGCGGCACGAATGCGACGCTGTCTGCCGACAGCAGGATCCAGGTGTCCAGCGACAACGGCGCGACCTGGGCCTATGCCGAGGTCACGGGCAACACCTGGCGCTACGCCGATCCGGCCACCCACGCAGCCGACTTCACCTACATGGCGCGCGTGGTCGACATCGCGGGCAACGTGGGCCACATCGCCAGCCAGGATGTCACCATCGACACCCATGCCTCTGGCGAAAGCGACGGCGTTGCGCTCTCCATCGTCAGCATCACCGACAACGCGGGCGCGGTCACCGGCACGCTCGCCTCCGGCGCTTCCACCGACGACACGTCCCCGGCCCTGAACGGAACGCTCACCGGCACGCTGGCGGCCGGCGAGGTGATCGCCATCTACCGCGACGACACCCGCATCGGCACGGCCAGCCTCTCCGGGGGCAACTGGAGCTTCACCGACGCCAGCCTGGCCGACGGGGCCCACACCTACCTGGCCCGCGTCGAGGACGTGGCGGGCAACCAGGGCGCGGCCAGCAACGCCTACGCCATCACCGTGGACACCTCGGGCACGGGCAACAACCCTTCCTCCTCCCTGGCGATCACGCGCATCACCGATGACACCGGCACCAGCGCCGGGGACTTCATCACCAGCGACACCACCCTGAGCGTCAGCGGCACCAACGCCGTGCTCGGCGCGGGCAGCAAGATCCAGCTCAGCTCCGACGGCGTCACCTGGGCCGACGTGACCGACCGCAACAGCGCCACCACCTGGAACTTCGACGACACGGCCACCGCGCACACCGGCGACTTCACCTACAGCGTGCGCGTGCTCGATGCCGCCGGCACCGTGATCCTGTCGGACAGCCAGGCGGTCACCATCGACACCACGGCCCCCGGCGCGAGCGAGACCGTGGCCATCACGGCCATCACCACCGACACCGGCTCGCTCGACACCGACTTCATTACCGCCGACACCGTCCTGGAGGTCAGCGGCACCAACGCCACGCTGTCTGCCGACAGCAGGATCCAGGTGTCCAGCGACGAAGGCGCGACCTGGGCCTTTGCCGAGGTCACCGGCAACACCTGGCGCTACGCCGATCCGGCCACCCACGCAGCCGACTTCACCTACATGGCGCGCGTGGTCGACACCGCGGGCAACGTGGGCCAGACCGCCAGCCAGGGCGTCACCATCGACACCAGCGCCTCGGGCGCTCCGGGCGCGGGCGACGACGTGTCGGTCTCCATCGACGCCATCACCGACGACGCCGGCGCCGTCACGGGCACGCTCGCTTCGGGCGCCTCCACCGACGACACGACCCCGGCGCTGAACGGAACGCTCATCGGCGCTCTGGCCGAGGGCGAAGTGATCGTGATCTACCGCGACGACATCCGCATCGGCACGGCCAGCCTCTCCGGGGGCAGCTGGAGCTTCACCGATGCCGGCCTGCTCGATGGCGACCACGCCTACCAGGCCCGTATCGAGGACATCGCGGGCAACCAGGGCGCGGCCAGCAACGTCTACGACATCACCGTGGACACCTCGGGCCTGGCGGGCCAGCCACTGGCGATCACGCGCATCACCGACGACACCGGCACCAGCGCCTTCGACTTCATCACCAGCGACACCACCCTCTCCGTCAGCGGCACCAACCCCGCGCTGGCCGGCGGCAAGGTCCAGGTGTCCAGCAACGACGGTGCCACCTGGGCCGACGCTGTCGTCACGGGCAGCACCTGGAGCTACACCGACCCGGTCGCCCACGCGGGCGACTTCATCTACACCGTGCGCGTGCTCGACGCTGCCGGCACCGCGGGCCAGTCCGTCAACCAGGCCGTGACCATCGACACCACGGCGCCCGGCGCGAGCGAGACCGTGGCCATCACGGCCCTCATCACCGACACCGGCCTGAGCGACACCGACTTCATCACCCGGGACACCATCCTGGAGGTCACCGGCACCAACGCCACGCTGTCGGCCGACAGCAGGATCCAGGTGTCCAGCAACGGCGGGGCGACCTGGGCCTTCGCCGAGGTCATGGGCAACACCTGGCGCTACGCCGATCCGGCCACCCACCAGGCCGGCTTCACCTACATGGCGCGCGTGGTCGACACCGCGGGCAACGTGGGCCACACCGACAGCAAGTCTGTCACCATCGACACCACCGCGCCCGAGGCGAGCGAGACCGTGGCCATCACGGCCATCAGCGACGACAGCGGCGCGAGCGCGGCGGACTTCATCACCAGCGACACCCTGCTGACCGTCAGCGGCACGAATGCGACGCTGTCTGCCGACAGCAGGATCCAGGTGTCCAGCGACAACGGCGCGACCTGGGCCTATGCCGAGGTCACGGGCAACACCTGGCGCTACGCCGATCCGGCCACCCACGCAGCCGACTTCACCTACATGGCGCGCGTGGTCGACATCGCGGGCAACGTGGGCCACATCGCCAGCCAGGATGTCACCATCGACACCCATGCCTCTGGCGAAAGCGACGGCGTTGCGCTCTCCATCGTCAGCATCACCGACAACGCGGGCGCGGTCACCGGCACGCTCGCCTCCGGCGCTTCCACCGACGACACGTCCCCGGCCCTGAACGGAACGCTCACCGGCACGCTGGCGGCCGGCGAGGTGATCGCCATCTACCGCGACGACACCCGCATCGGCACGGCCAGCCTCTCCGGGGGCAACTGGAGCTTCACCGACGCCAGCCTGGCCGACGGGGCCCACACCTACCTGGCCCGCGTCGAGGACGTGGCGGGCAACCAGGGCGCGGCCAGCAACGCCTACGCCATCACCGTGGACACCTCGGGCACGGGCAACAACCCTTCCTCCTCCCTGGCGATCACGCGCATCACCGATGACACCGGCACCAGCGCCGGGGACTTCATCACCAGCGACACCACCCTGAGCGTCAGCGGCACCAACGCCGTGCTCGGCGCGGGCAGCAAGATCCAGCTCAGCTCCGACGGCACCACCTGGGCGGATGTCAACCAGACCAGCGCCACCACCTGGAGCTTTGACGACACGGCCACCGTGCACACCGGCGACTTCACCTACAGCGTGCGCGTGCTCGACGCCTCCGGCAACTTGGTCCTCAGCACCAGCCAGGACGTCACGATCGACACCACGGCGCCCGATGCGAGCGAGACCGTGGCCATCACGGCCATCAGCACCGACACTGGCTCGAGCGCCACCGACTTCGTCACCAGCGACACCACGCTGAGCGTCAGCGGCACCAATACCGCCCTGAGCGCGGGCAACACGATCCAGGTCAGCTCCGACGGCACCACCTGGGTGAATGTCAACCAGTCCAGCGCCACCACCTGGAACTTCGACGACACGGCCAACCCGCACAACAGCAGCTTCACCTACAGCGTGCGCGTCGTAGACGCTGCCGGCAACGTCGGCCAGTCCGATAACCGAAACGTCACCATCGACACCACGGCGCCCAGCGCTAGCGAGACCGTGGCCATCACGGCCATCAGCACCGACTCGGGCGCCAGCGCAAGCGACTTCATCACCAGCGACACCACGCTGAGCGTCAGCGGCACCAATACCGCCCTGAGCGCGGGCAACACGATCCAGGTCAGCTCCGACGGCACCACCTGGGTGAATGTCAACCAGTCCAGCGCCACCACCTGGAGCTTTGACGACACGGCCAACCCGCACAACAGCAGCTTCACCTACAGCGTGCGCGTCGTAGACGCTGCCGGCAACGTTGGCCAGACCAACACCCAAGCCGTCACGATCGATACTCGCGCCTCGGGCGCACCCGGATCGAATGACGGCGTGACAGTCGCCATCACCGCCGTCTTCGACGACCAGGCCCCAGGCGTCGGCAACGTGGCCAACGGCGGCATCGCCAACGACACCACTCCCACCTTGAGCGGCAGCTTCACCGGCACGCTGGCGGCCGATGAAGTGATCGCCATCTACCGGGACGGCGTGCAGATCGGTGCTGCCGACCGCTCCGGCGGCAACTGGACTTATGCCGACAGCGGCCTGGTCGATGGCAGCCACTCCTACCTGGCACGCGTGGAAGACCTCGCCGGTAACGTGGGCGCCACCAGCAACGTGCACGCCATTACCGTGAATACCTCCGGCGCAGGCCAGTCGCTGGTCGTCACGGCCATCAGCACCGACACCGGCACGAGTGCCAGCGACTTCATCACCAGCGACACCACGCTGATCGTCAGCGGCATCAACGCGGCCCTGAGCGTCGGCAACAAGATCCAGCTCAGCTCCGACGGCACCACCTGGGCGGATGTCAACCAGACCAGCGCCACCACCTGGAGCTTTGACGACACGGCCACCGTGCACACCGGCGACTTCACCTACAGCGTGCGCGTGCTCGACGCCTCCGGCAACTTGGTCCTCAGCACCAGCCAGGACGTCACGATCGACACCACGGCGCCCGATGCGAGCGAGACCGTGGCCATCACGGCCATCAGCACCGACACTGGCTCGAGCGCCACCGACTTCGTCACCAGCGATACCACGCTGATAGTGAGTGGCACCCACGCCGCCAGAAGCGGCAACAGGATCCAGGTATCCATCGACGGCGGTGTCACGTGGTCCAACGCCACGCTGACGGACACGACCTGGAGTTATGCCGATCCGGTCACCCATACCGGCGACTTCACCTACGCCGTGCGTGTGGTGGACGTCGCAGGCAACGTGGGTCAGACCACGAGCCAGAACGTCACCATCGACACCACTCCGCCCAGCCCGAGCGAGACCGTCGCCATCACGGCCATCAGCACCGACTCGGGCACCAGCGCCAGCGACTTCATCACCAACGACACCACGCTGATCGTCAGCGGCATCAACGCGGCCCTGAGCGCCGGCAACAAGATCCAGATCACCTCGAACGGCACGACGTGGACGGACGTGACCCAACTGAGCGCCACCGCCTGGGTTTACGACGATACGCAAAACGTGCACACAAGCACATTCGCCTACAACGTGCGTGTGGTCGACACGGCAGGCAATGTGGGCCAGACCGCCAGCAGGACCGTCACCATTGACACGCAAGCCTCGGGCGCTCCGGGCGCGAACGACGGGGTCACGCTGTCCATCACCGGAGTGACTGACGACGTGACTCCGATCACCGGTCCCGTGGCCACCGGCGGCTCCACCAACGACAACTCTCCCACCTTGAGCGGCAGCTTTACCGGCACGCTGGAGTCCGGCGAAGTGATCGCTATCTACCGGGATAACACCCGCATCGGTACAGCGGGCGTTTCTGGAAGCAGTTGGAATTTTGCCGACAGCGGCCTGACTGATGGCAGTCACACCTACCAGGCCTGCGTGGAGGATCTCGCAGGCAACCAGGGTGCAGCAAGCGGCGTTTACGCCATCACTGTGGACATCACATCGCCCAGCGCGACCGAGACCGCGGCCATCACGGCCATCAGCACCGACACCGGCGCAAGCGCCACCGACTTCATCACCAGCGACACCACCCTGATCGTCAGCGGCACCAACACGGCGCTGAGCACGGGCAACAAGATCCAAGTCAGCTCCAACGGAGTCACGTGGACCGACGTAACCCAGTCCAGCGCCACCACCTGGACCTTCGACGATACGGCCAACCCACACACCAGCAGCTTCACCTACAGCGTGCGCGTGGTCGATGCCGCCGGTAACGCCGGCCCGGTGGTCACCCGAGCCGTCACCATCGACACCACGGTGACCGAGACCGCGGCCATCACGGCCATCAGCACCGACACCGGCGCAAGCACCACCGACTTCATCACCAGCGACACCACCCTCACCGTGAGCGGCACCAACGTCGCCCTGCCCGCCGGCAGCAGCGTTCAGGTGTCCAGCAACGGCGGCACCACCTGGGCCAACGCCACGGTTTCTGGCACCACCTGGAGCTACCTCGATCCGCTCGCCCATGCGACCAGCTTCACCTACAGCGTGCGCGTGATCGATACCGCCGGTAACGCTGGCCCGGTAGCCACCCGCGCCGTCACCATCGACACCACGGCGCCGACCGAGACCGCGGCCATCACGGCCATCAGCACCGACACCGGCGCAAGCGCCACCGACTTCATCACCAGCGACACCACCCTCACCGTGAGCGGCACCAACGTCGCCCTGCCCGCCGGCAGCAGCGTTCAGGTGTCCAGCAACGGCGGCACCACCTGGGCCAACGCCACGGTTTCTGGCACCACCTGGAGCTACCTCGATCCGCTCGCCCATGCGACCAGCTTCACCTACAGCGTGCGCGTGATCGATACCGCCGGTAACGCTGGCCCGGTAGCCACCCGCGCCGTCACCATCGACACCACGGCGCCGACCGAGACCGCGGCCATCACGGCCATCAGCACCGACACCGGCGCAAGCGCCACCGACTTCATCACCAGCGACACCACCCTCACCGTGAGCGGCACCAACGTCGCCCTGCCCGCCGGCAGCAGCGTTCAGGTGTCCAGCAACGGCGGCACCACCTGGGCCAACGCCACGGTTTCTGGCACCACCTGGAGCTACCTCGATCCGCTCGCCCATGCGACCAGCTTCACCTACAGCGTGCGCGTGATCGATACCGCCGGTAACGCTGGCCCGGTAGCCACCCGCGCCGTCACCATCGACACCACGGCGCCGACCGAGACCGCGGCCATCACGGCCATCAGCACCGACACCGGCGCAAGCGCCACCGACTTCATCACCAGCGACACCACCCTCACCGTGAGCGGCACCAACGTCGCCCTGCCCGCCGGCAGCAGCGTCCAGGTGTCCAGCAATGGCGGCACCACCTGGGCCAACGCCGCGGTCTCGGGCACGAGCTGGAGCTACCTCGATCCGCTCGCCCATGCGACCAGTTTCACCTACAGCGTGCGCGTGGTCGACGCCGCGGGCAACATCGGGTCGATCGCCACCCGCGCCGTCACCATCGACACTACGGCGCCGCTACAACCGACGATCGCCCGGACCCAGGGGGACCTGGTGACTGGCACCGCCGAGGCCAACTCGGTGGTCCGCGTGACCGTGAATGGCACCTTGACCGGAACCGCGACGGCAAATGGCCTGGGCCAATGGACGTTCGACTTGATTCCCGATGCCGTGCACGGCGCGGTGATCGGTGCGCAGGCCCAGGATGCCGCAGGAAATCTGAGCACCCAGGCGACCACCACCGCGGACAGGCTGGCGACCATCACGATCGATGGCACGCTCATGGGCGACAACATATTCAACACCAACGAAGCGAATGCTGTACTAGTGACGGGCACAACCTTGGACGTGGAAGCGGGCCGGGTCGTGCAGTTGACGCTAACCGACTCGGCGGCCAAGGTTTTCCAGGCGACGGCGACCGTAGGAAGCGATGGCCGCTGGTCGGCTTCCAATCTGAACTTGGTAGGCGCCAGCTACGGCCTCGTGGGAATCACTGCCGCCGTCAGCGACCAGTTGGGGAATGCGGCAGCGGCCAATACCAACACGTTACGCTACATCTTGCCCGTCGACATCCTTGCTATCGACGAAGACCTCGGCATCTCGACTAATGACTTCCTGACATCCGACAGTGAGCCGGCAGTGCGCGGCACGGCCGATCGATCCGGCACCGTCACGCTGACGGGCTCAGTCAAGTACTGGGGCGACACAGGGGTCGTGGATTTGAACGGCGATCCCGTGTTTGGCGTGTTGACCTACAACCTCAACCAGGTCGTAACGGTGGCTGCGGATGGAACATGGCGTTCGCAACTGCTGTTTGGTGCCGAAATGGGAGACCTGGCGGGTCTGCCGATCCCGCTTTTGGACACCACCGGCGGCCAGGCCCCCTACACCTTGACCGCCACATGGACTCGCGCCGGAACCTCCAGTTTCAGCGATGCCGCTTCGGTGTCAATCGATACGGTTGCGCCAGATTTGCTTACTTTGACTGTAGGCCCCACATACGAGCGCCAGGTCAACACTTTCGTCGCGAACGATCAGGTTTCGTCGCGTGTCGTCGGACTGGCCGACGGCGGGTATGTCATTGTGTGGACCTCCGAAAGCCAGGACAGCACATCAAGCACCGACGTAGGCTTATACGGACAACGCTACGATGCCTCTGGCAATCGGATCAACGGCGAATTCCGCATCAACACAACTCTCGCCGGCAACCAAGGCAGGCTGAATAACGTCGACTGGGAGGCCATGTTCGACCTCGTGGCTGACCCGATTACCGGTGGCTTCACGGTCGTGTGGACGTCCGTCCAGAAAGGCGGCTCCTACGATGTGAATACACCCACCGTCGCCGGCACCGGGGGCTTCAGGAACATAGTGGGTCAGCGATACGACGCCAACGGCGTGCCGATCACGACGGACATCGACGGCGGCGGCATCGGGTATGCGGCTACCAACGAATTCATCGTCAACTCGGCTTGGGACAGCACCACCACAAACGCGCTGTTGCCGCGCGTGATCAACCTCGAAAACGGCAACTTCGCCGTTGTCTGGGCGTCGAACGCCAATGCCACGACCGGAATGGGCTACGACATGCGCGCGCAATTGTTCAATGCCTCCTGGCAGCGCATCGGCGGCGAAATCGCCGTGACGAACGAAAGGTACAACCAGGGTTATTGGCCCGAATCCGATGGCACCGCCACCAATGTCGACATCGACAATCTGGCCGTGACCGCCAAGAGTGGCGGCGGCTTCATGGTGAGCTGGAGCGGCACGGATCCGAGCCTGTCCAGCTCCTCCCTCAGCAACGCCAACATCTATTCGGCCACATTCAACAGCGCGGGTGTGCCTGTCGGCAGCCGCACGCAGGTTAATACCGGTGTGACGAACAACCAGATAGCGCCTGTATCGACAACGCTAAACGACGGCAGCACCGTCGTAGTGTGGATATCGAACCAAGCCACAGACTATGACATCTATAGCCAGCGCTACGACACCGCTGGCAATCGCATTGGGGTAGAGACCCGTGTCAATGCCGCGCTGGGCGGTCATCAGGGCACTCTTGGCGACATCCAGAAAGAATTGGGAGTCACCGCCCTCAGCAACGGGGGCTATGTCGTGGTCTGGGCCGGCAAAGGCAGCGCCAGCACGACGGAACCCAACATATACATGAGGGTGTACTCTGCCGCAGGAACGGCCCTGTCGTCGCAGGACACGGTCATCAACCAGGGCATCAAGGGCATCCAGATGATGCCGCACGTTGCGGCGCTGGATGGCGGCGGCTTCATCGTCACCTGGTCCTCGCAGTACGGCGGCACCGACCAAGGCTCCGACTACGCCGTGATGCAACGCGCCTATCACAACGACGGCACCTTGCGTCCGCTGGCACTGGACACGCCAGAACTGCTGGTCAATGCGGGCGCCACGACCAACAGCCAGTACGGCACGAGCCTGTCCGCGTCGTCGGTCAATCGCAATGTAGCCGTCAGCTGGATCGAACGCGGCAGTACTGCCGGGTACGGTGCTACCGGCACGACTGAAACCACCAAGGCTGCGGTGTTCGACTTCGGCGGCCGCAAAATCGCCGACCTCCAGGTCGCCAACATTGCGGGCGCCGATGGCAGCTACAGCGGCGAAGCAGGTAAGGCTGCCCAGATATTGGCGCTGTCCAATGGCAACTACGTGCTGGTACGCGAAGCACAAAACGGGACCACAGCCGGCGACGTCTGGGCTTCGATCTACGGCCCGAACGGCGCAGTGGTCAAGGCGGACTTCCTGGCAACCAGTTCAAATGCGCTAGAACAGAACGGCCCAGCGGGCCTGGTCGAACTCAAGGACGCCACCGGCGCATCGACCGGTCAATGGGTCATGCTGTACATCGGCAGGGCCGGGACTCGCATGCAGCCGCAGCTCGGCATCTTCAAGGCCAACGGGGACGACGCGCTGCTCGACCCCGACGTCGTTGTTTCCTCCCATGGCGCCACGTCCGCAACCGGTCAGGGGCTCATCAGCACGGGTGCATGGGAATCCACGGCCCACATGGCTTCCTCGAATGGCCGCTTCGCGGTCGTATGGTCCGATGCGTGGGGCGATTCGGCCAATTCGGGCGGCGACCAGAGTCTAGATGCGGTCTACATGCGGATCTTCTCGAATGACGGCAAGCCGCTCGGCCTGGATTTCAAGGTCAACATCGAGACGACAAACAATCAGTCCGCGCCCAAGATCGCCGCACTGTCCGATGGCAGTTTCCTGGTCACCTGGGTCGACAGCCATGTGTCTGCGACCACCTACGACGTTTACATGCAGCGCTTTGCCGCTGATGGAACGCGCCTCAGCTCTGCCGATCAGTTGGTGACCGGCGGATTCACGTCTGGTAATCAGGGTGTTTACGGCACGCTCAACGCGGAGCGCGCGCAACAGCACGACGTCGTAGCCCTCGTCGGGGGTGGCTGGGTGGTCAGCTATGTCGACAACAGCACCGGCACGCGAAACGTCTTGGCAAACATCTACGACGCCGCCGGTAACCTGATGACGTCCAAGCTACAGCTCGCCAGCGTCTTCTCGGGTACTGAAGAGTACTATCCAACGCTCGCTGCCTTGTCCAACGGCGGCTTCGTCGCGAGCTGGACGAGCACCAACAAGGTTCTGGGGGATACCTCCGGCACAGGCGCCTACATGCGCTATTTCGACGAGAGCGGCAATGTGCGCTCCTTTAGCGAGTTCGAGGCCGGTGGGAGCGCAATTGTCATCGAGCCCGGAATGCTGGTGGGCGGCTCGACCAACGCCGATGCCTACAACCTGGACCGCAAAGCGGCCGACCCCACCTTTGATATTCCGACCGATGGGATGAGCGCCAATTACGACGCTCCATCGACGTTGTGGAAGGCAGAGGTCAACATCCTCAACTACCAGCAAGGTGATGTGCTGGGCTGGGATGCCGCCAAGGCAGCCGCGGCCGGCATTACGGCAACCTATGATGGCGCCGGCCACTTGGTGATGCTCTTCGGTGCCGCAACGACGATCAACGGCATCGAAGCTTTGTTGCGGTCGGTCACTTACTCAGGCGGAGCCACGCCGGTGGCAGGCGATCGCGCCATCGAGTTTGCGCTTATCGACAAGGCGGGATCGACCACCACGCAGGAATCGGGCATCACGGTGGAATCGCCAGCGCTTGGCCTGACTGGCACCGCGGGCAACGACGTGCTGACTGGCGCAAACGGCAACGACGGAATCTTCGCGATGGGTGGCATCGACACTGTGTCCGCAGGCAATGGTGACGATCGAATTTACGTGTCCAACCCAGCACTTTCCGGCCAATATCAGGGCGGGCAAGGATTCGACACACTGGTGCTCGATTTCACCGGCACCCAGAGCGTCAACCTGAGTGCGCTTGTGGGCCACGCGTACGGCATCGAGCGCCTCGACTTGGGCAACACCAGTTTCGCGGCGAACAGCACGAGCCTGCGGATCGATAACTTGTCGAACGTCACGTCTATCGTGGACGCTGGCGTCACCCACCTGTTGGTCCAGGGCAGCAGCACCGACAGTGTCACGCTGGCCAATTCGTTGAATCTGACCAAAGTCGCCGTGACATCGCAGGACTACGTCTATTTCGACATCTACCAAGCCGCGGGCAACGACATTCAGCTCTGGCTGCAGCAAGGCATGGCCGTTACCCAAGTTTGAGTTCCGGGCGGCATGGCAGTCATCGCGGATCGCGATGACAAAGCCAGACCGCTTATAGGAAAATGGGGGAGTTCATCGTCATCCACGATGTCTCCCCCTTATGCGCCCGACCGAACGTTCCTTCGCCCGCCGGATCGACCTGACCTCGCTGCAGCTCTTCGTCGCTGTGTGCGAGTTGGGTTCCATCGGCCGCGCGGCTGAGCGGGAGTTCATTGCTGCTTCCGCGGTCAGCAAGCGCCTGTCGGACCTGGAAGCAACGCTCGAGACCCCACTTCTCTACCGCCACACTCGGGGCGTCGATCTCACGCCGGCCGGCGAAAGCTTGTTGCACCACGCCCGCTCGGTGCTGTTCAGCCTGGAAAAGATGCAGGGCGAGCTGAGCGAATATGCCGACGGCGTGCGCGGCCACGTGCGCATCCACGCCAATATCTCGGCCGTCATCCAGTTTCTGCCCGAGGACCTGGGGCGCTTCATCCAGGACCATCCGGAGGTCAAGATCGACCTTGAGGAGCACCTTTCCACCGAAGTTCTGCGCGCAGTGCAGGAAGGCGCGGCCGACCTGGGCATTTGCAACACCGGCGTGCTGAGCCCGGGGCATGAGCTGCAGGTGCGGCCCTACCGCCAGGACCAACTGGTGCTGATCGTGCCTCGACGGCACCCGCTTGCACGCCGCAAGACAATTGCTTTCGAGCAGACGCTGGACTACGACCACGTAGGCCTGCATTCGAACAGTTCTGTCTACATGGCGATGCGCGATGCAGCCGCAGCAGTAGGCCGCACCATCAGGCTGCGCATCCGCGTCACAGGCCTGGACGCCATGTGCCGCATGATTCACAACGGCCTGGGCGTCGGCGTCATGCCGCTTCGGGCGTTCGAGCTCATGCATGGCGTCGGTGATCTCGAGTGCGTGCGGCTCAGCGATGCGTGGGCCAGCCGCAACATCGACCTCGTCGCGCGCGACTTCTCAACGCTTCCCGTCACCGGGCGCCTGCTTGTGCAGCACCTGGCTGGCCGCATCGAGACCGAATCGGCCGCCATTGAATGAATAAAATCCTATCCACTCCGGAAGTACCCATGGGCAGAACACTCTACGACAAGATCTGGGACGAGCACGTCGTCCACACCGAGGAAGACGGCACCGCCATCCTCTACATTGACCGCCACCTGGTCCATGAAGTGACCAGTCCGCAGGCGTTCGAAGGCCTGCGCGAGGCCGGCCGCAAGGTCTGGCGCATCAGCTCCATCGTGGCCACGGCCGACCACAACACGCCCACCACAGGCTGGGAACTCGGGTACGACGGCATTACCGATCCGATCAGCAAGGAGCAGGTGACCACGCTGGACAAGAACATCGGCGAGTTCGGCTCTGCGGCCTATTTCCCGTTCCTGTCCAAACGCCAAGGCATCGTCCACGTGATCGGCCCCGAGCAGGGCGCGACCCTGCCGGGCATGACGGTGGTCTGCGGCGACTCGCACACTTCGACGCACGGCGCTTTCGGTGCGCTCGCGCACGGCATCGGTACCAGCGAAGTCGAGCACGTCATGGCCACGCAAACGCTGCTGGCCAAGAAGGCGAAGAACCTGCTCGTCAAGGTCGAAGGCAAGCTCGCCCCCGGCGTCACGGCCAAGGACATCGTGCTGGCCATCATCGGCCGCATCGGCACCGCGGGCGGCACCGGCTACACGATCGAGTTTGCGGGTTCCGCCATCCGGTCGCTGTCGATGGAAGGGCGCATGACGGTGTGCAACATGGCGATCGAAGCCGGCGCCCGGGCGGGCCTGGTTGCGGTGGACCAGAAGACCATCGACTACGTCAAGGGCCGGCCCCTGTCGCCCAAGGGCGTTGAGTGGGAGCAGGCCGTTACGTACTGGAACACGCTGCACTCCGACGCCGACGCCAAGTTCGACACGGTCGTGGAGCTCGACGCCGCGACGATCATCCCGCAAGTCACCTGGGGTACGTCGCCCGAGATGGTGCTCGGCATTGACAGCCGCGTGCCAGACCCCGACAAGGAAAAAGACCCGAGCAAACGCGGCGCCATCGAGCGCGCCCTGACCTACATGGGCCTGGAGCCCGGCAAGCCGTTGAACGACATCTACGTCGACAAGGTATTCATCGGCTCGTGCACGAACAGCCGCATCGAGGACATGCGCGAAGCCGCGGCCGTGGTGAAGAAGCTGGGGCAGAAAGTCGCAAAGAATGTCAAGCTGGCGATGGTCGTGCCTGGGTCAGGCCTGGTGAAGGAACAGGCGGAGCGCGAAGGTCTGCACGAGATCTTCAAGGCCGCCGGTTTCGAGTGGCGCGAACCGGGCTGCTCCATGTGCCTGGCGATGAACGCCGACCGGCTGGAGCCCGGCGAGCGCTGCGCTTCCACGAGCAATCGCAATTTCGAGGGCCGCCAGGGCGCCGGCGGCCGCACCCACCTCGTCAGTCCCGCCATGGCCGCAGCGGCAGCGGTCCATGGCCATTTCGTCGATGTCCGCCAGTTTGCCTGAGACGAAAGACGAAACCATGAAGACCATTGCCACATGGCTTGCCCTGTCGTTCGCGCTGGCGCTTTCCGGCTGCAATACGGTCAGGGGCTTCGGCCAGGATCTCCAGAAAGTCGGCGACAAAATCGAGGAAAAGGCGAAGAAGTAAATGCAAAAATTCACAGTACACAAGGGCCTCGTGGCACCGATGGACCGCGAGAACGTCGACACCGACGCGATCATCCCCAAGCAGTTCCTGAAATCGATCCGCAAGACCGGCTTCGGACCGAACCTGTTCGATGAGTGGCGATACCTGGACCATGGCGAGCCCGGCCAGGACCCTGCCACCCGCAAGCCCAACCCGGACTTCGTTCTGAACCAGCCGCGCTACAAGGGCGCGTCCATCCTGCTGGCACGCAAGAACTTCGGCTGCGGCTCTTCGCGCGAACACGCGCCGTGGGCACTGGACCAGTTTGGCTTTCGAGCCATCATCGCGCCCAGTTTCGCCGACATCTTCTTCAACAACTGCTTCAAGAACGGCTTGCTGCCCATCGTGTTGCCGGAGTTGCAAGTGTCCGCGCTGTTCGACGAGGCTCTGGCCTTCCCCGGCTACCAGCTCACCATCGACCTGGAGCGGCAGGTCATCGTCAAGCCACAGGGCGAAGAGCTCTCGTTCGAAGTCCAGGCGTTCCGCAAGTTCTGCCTGACCAACGGCTTCGACGACATTGGCCTCACCTTGCGTCAGTCCGACAAGATCAAGGCCTTCGAGGCGCAGCGCCTGGCGCAAAAACCGTGGCTCGCCCACACCCTGGTGGGCTGACCCCGCCTCATTTGAAATACTGACAATGAAAATCGCAGTTCTGCCGGGTGACGGCATCGGCACAGAAATCGTCGCGGAGGCCGTGAAGGTCCTGCAAGCGCTGGACCTGAAGTTTGAGATGGAAACGGCCCTGGTGGGCGGCGCGGCCTACGAGGCTCACGGCCATCCACTCCCCGAGTCGACGCTCAAGCTGGCCAAAGAAGCCGACGCGGTGCTGTTCGGCGCCGTAGGCGACTGGAAGTACGACAAGCTGGACCGCCCGCTGCGCCCCGAACAGGCGGTACTGGGCCTGCGCAAGAACCTCGGCCTGTTCGCCAACTTCCGGCCTGCCATCTGCTACGACGAACTCGTAGGCGCGTCCAGCCTGAAGCCGGAGCTGGTCTCCGGCCTGGACATCCTCATCATCCGCGAGCTGACAGGCGATATCTATTTCGGCCAGCCGCGCGGCCGACGCACTGCCGTTGACGGCCACTTCCCCGGTGCGGAAGAAGCATTCGACACCATGCGCTATTCGCGTCCGGAGATCGAGCGCATCGCCCACGTCGCATTCCAGGCGGCCCGCAAGCGCAGCAAGCGAGTCACCAGCGTGGACAAGGCCAACGTGCTGGAGACTTTCCAGCTCTGGAAGGACGTGGTCACCGAGGTGGGCAAGGAGTACCCCGACGTCGCGCTCGACCACATGTACGTGGACAACGCCGCCATGCAACTGGTCAAAGCGCCCAAGAAATTCGACGTAGTCGTCACAGGCAACATGTTCGGCGACATCCTGTCCGACGAAGCCGCGATGCTGACGGGTTCGATCGGCATGCTGCCCTCGGCCAGCCTGAATGCGTCAAGCCAGGGCCTGTACGAGCCAAGCCATGGCAGCGCGCCCGACATCGCCGGCAAGGGTATCGCCAATCCTTTGGCTACAATATTGTCTGCTGCCATGATGCTCCGCTTTTCGCTCGACCAACCCCAAGCCGCCGACCGTATCGAGTCCGCGGTGAAGGACGTGCTCGCCTCCGGCCTGCGCACGGCGGACATCCACGCTGAAGGCACGAAGAAGGTCGGCACCCGCGAGATGGGCGACGCCGTGGTTGCCGCGATCACCACCACCAAGAAGATTACCAAGAGCTAGCAAGCTCCGGTTCGTCGCGCGCCCACCCGGCTCGGACGAGCCGGGGCCCAAATACTCCGGCCCAGACGAGGCGGAGACCAAAAGGTTCGATTCAACTTTTGAAAAGGGCGACGACATGAAACTCTCGAACGGACAACAACCCCTGGTCGGCCTCGTGGGCTGGCGCGGCATGGTCGGCTCAGTCCTGATGGACCGCATGCAGGCCGAAGGCGACTTCGCGTTGATCGAGCCGATGTTCTTTTCCACCTCCAATGCCGGCGGCAAGGCCCCGGCCCAGGCGAAGAACGAGGCCACGCTCAAGGACGCGTTCGACATCGAGGCACTGAAGAAGTGCGACATCGTTATCACTGCGCAGGGGGGTGACTACACGACCGAGGTGTTCCCCAAGTTGCGCGCCGCGGGGTGGAATGGCCACTGGATCGACGCGGCCTCCACGCTGCGGATGAAGGACGACGCCGTCATCATCCTGGATCCGGTCAACATGCCGGTCATCAAGAACGCCCTGATCAAGGGCGGCAAGAACTGGATCGGCGGGAACTGCACCGTCAGTTGCATGCTGATGGGCGTGGGCGCGCTGTACAAGGCGGGGCTGGTCGAGTGGATGAGCAGCATGACTTATCAGGCCGCATCGGGCGGCGGCGCGCAGCATATGCGCGAGCTGCTCACCCAGTTCGGCACGCTCAATGCCGAAGTACGCCAACTCCTTGACGACCCGAAGTCGGCCATCCTGGAAATCGATCGCAAGGTGCTCGCCCGCCAGCAGGCCCTGGCGGGCGACGCCATCGCCAACTTCGGCGTGCCGCTGGGCGGCTCGCTGATCCCCTGGATCGACAAGGACCTGGGCAACGGCGTGTCGCGAGAGGAATGGAAGGCCGGCGCCGAGACCAACAAGATTTTGGGCCAGGGCGAAGGCTTCGGCACGCCGGCCACGCCGGTCGACGGTTTCTGCGTGCGGGTCGGCGCTATGCGCTGCCATAGTCAGGCGCTGACTTTCAAGCTCAAGAAGGACGTGCCGCTGGCCGACGTCGAGCAGCTCATCGCGAACGACAACGCGTGGGTCAAGGTTGTGCCCAACACGCGCGAGGCGACCATGAAGGACCTCACACCGGTCGCGGTCACCGGCACGCTCGGCATTCCAGTCGGGCGCATCCGAAAGCTGGCCATGGGGCCGGAGTACGTAGGGGCATTCACCATCGGCGACCAATTGCTGTGGGGCGCAGCTGAGCCGCTGCGTCGGATGCTGCGCATCCTGCTCGACGCATAATTGCGGCCGAGTCCGCAGCCTGACGGCCTGTAATCATCGGTTACGGGCCGTTGTCGCATCACAACGAAGCGATGCGCGTAACCATCCTCGAACGACAGCCTACGAAGTTAAAACCTGTCTCAGCTTGTCAGCCTAAAACATTGATGTTATGGTCCTTTTTAGCAAATTCAGCGTCGAGGCGTTTGTTCGCATATGAGAAAAAAATTGCCTGCAGACCGAGCAATGGGGGCGCAAGAACCGATGGAAAAGCCGCAATGGCGCGCAACCGCCCTGGCAATTGCCGCGGCCGTACTGCTGGGCGTCTCTGCATCGGACGCTAATGCCCTCGCCTTGGGTCGCGTTACGGTCCAGTCAGCACTGGGCGAGCCCCTGCGCGCCGACATCGAGATACCCGAAATCACGGCCGAGGAGGTCGCCAGCCTCCGCGCCTCGATCGCCTCGCCCGACGCGTTTCGCGCCGCAGGTTTCGACTACAACCCGTCGATGAGCGGCATCACTATCACGCTGCAGCGCCGTGCCGACGGCAAACACTTCCTGCGTCTGACCAGCCAGCGGCCGGTCAACGACCCTTTCATGGACCTCATCCTGGAAGCCAACTGGTCTTCCGGGCGCATCGTGCGCGACTACACGATGCTGTTCGACCCCCCTAACCTTCGGCAATCCCCGGCGCCCTTGGCCGCGCAAGTGACGCCCCCTACCCCGTCCGCCCGGGCGCCCGCCGCGCCGGCTGCCGGGGCCGGTTCGCCACCGGTGGGCACGGCGCTTCCGCCGACGCGCACCACGCCCGCCCAGCGCGTGGCCGCCGAGCGCGCTGCCGCAGTGAAGCCTGCTGGTGACGGCAAACAGGTCACGGTGAAAGGTGGCGACACGGCCGGCAAGATCGCGGCGGCACATAAGCCAGTCGATGTCTCGCTGGACCAGATGCTGGTCGCAATGCTGCGCTCCAACCCAGAGGCATTCATCGGCGGCAACATCAACCGCCTGCGCTCCGGTGCTGTGCTGGAAATGCCGACGTCCGAGGAAGTCAACCTCGTGCCGCCCGCCGATGCCAGGCAAACCATCGTCGCGCAAAGCCGTGACTTCAACGAATTCCGTCGCCGGCTCGCCGAGGGACTGCCCACCACGCAAGTCGGCGCCGCCGAACGCCAGGCATCCGGCAAGGTGCAAGCGCAGGTCGAGGAGAAGAAGGCAGTTGCCCCTACCCCCGACAAGCTGACCCTCTCCAAGGGGGCCATCCAGGACAAGGCCAGTGCCGACAAAGTTGCCAGTGACCGCGCGGCCCGCGATGCCGCCACGCGCATGGCCGAGCTGAACAAGAACATCAGCGACCTCAACAAGTTCCAGACAGGCACGGCGCCGACCGCAGGCGCGAGCGCCGCCAAGCCGGGCGTCGCGCTGCCGTTGGGCACCGCAAGCGCCGCCAAGGCCACTCCCGCGCCAGCAGCAATGTCGGCCGCGACACCTGTCGCCACATCATCGGCTATCGCTGCGCCTGCAGTAGCCGCTGCGCCGGCCGCAAAGCCCGCCTCCGCCGCACCGCCGTTGGCAAGCGCATCCACAGTAGCTCCGGCAGCAGCCACGTCTGCGTCCGCTCCATCAGCCACGCCCGCGCCGATCGAGGCCGCGCTTGCGGCCAGCGCGCCAGCCAGTGTGCCCGTTGCGTTAGCGCAGTCTCCAGCCAGCGCCCCTGCGGTCACGGCACCTGAACCGGCCGCTGCGACCGCGCCGAAGCCCAAATCCGCGCCCGTGCCGCCGGAGACGAACCTGATAGATGACATGCTCGAGAACCCGATCGTACCCGCCACGATTGGAGGTTTGCTCGCATTCCTGCTGGGCTTCGTGTTCTATCGCGCCCAGCAGCGCAAGAAATCGACGCAGGTCGACAGCTCCTTCCTCGAAAGCCGTCTGCAGCCGGACTCCTTCTTCGGCGCCAGTGGCGGCCAGCGCATCGACACGAACGAAGGCAATCCCACCGGCTCCTCAATGGTGTATTCGCCCAGCCAGCTCGACGCCGCCGGCGATGTCGATCCGGTCGCGGAAGCCGACGTTTACCTGGCTTATGGCCGTGACCTTCAGGCCGAGGAGATCCTCAAGGAAGCCATGCGTACCAGCCCCCAGCGGGTGGCGGTACATAGCAAGCTGCTGGAGATCTATTCCAAGCGTCGCGACGCCAAGGCTTTCGAGCTGGTCGCTATCGAAGCCTATGGGCTGACCCATGGCCACGGTCCGGACTGGGAGCACATCTGCGAGCTCGGCCAGGAACTCGACCCGTCGAACCCCCTCTATCGGCCCGGTGGCCATCCCGCCGAAGGCGCGGCGACCGCGCCCACCGCCGGCGATTTCGGTGCGACCGTGGCGACGCAGGCCATGCCCCTAGCCGCCCCCGCCCCTGTTGACCTGGATCTGGACCTTGACTTCTCGATCGGCGACGATGAGCCAACGACCACGCCGAGCCCCGTTGCAGCGTCCCCCTCGACGCTGGCGCTGAACGTGCCGCCGGCGGCCGAGGCCATGCCCGCGCTTGACATGGATTTCGGCTCAGCCGTCGCAGCTCCGGAGCCGGCGCCGGTGTCGCCTGCGCCGACGCTCGAGCTGCCCAAGATTCCGCCTGCGGGGCCTGCCCGGCTGGACGCGCATGACCTGACACTGCCTGCGAACAGCCTCGACTTCGACCTCGAACCCGCCAAGACGCCGCCGCACGGCACGACCACCGCAGTTGCGGCGGCATCACCAGCGCTTGACGGCGGGATGATCGAGTTCGATCTCGGTGCCTTGTCGCTCGACCTCGACACCCCGCCCGTCGCCACGCAAGCGGCCAAGGTGCCGGCGGCGGCTTCGGTTGCTGCGCCCACCGAGCCGGATACAGACGACGCCCCCTTGAGCACGTCGGCGGCCCCGCTGAGCACTGGCGGATTCGACGACACCGGCGGTGACCCGCTGGCGACCAAGCTGGCCCTGGCCGAGGAATTCAACGCGATCGGCGACCCAGACGGGGCACGCAGCCTCGCGGAGGAAGTCCTGGCCGAAGCCTCGGGTGACCTGAAGCACAAGGCTCAGCGGTTTCTCGCGGAAATCAGCTGAAGCCCCGTTTCTTCGCACACCCTCGTTTCCTGAAGGCCTGCCAATGAGGCTGGCGCTCGGCATCAGTTACAACGGACAGGCCTACGAGGGCTGGCAGAGCCAGCGTTCCGGCCGCACCGTGCAAGACCAGCTGGAGCACGCCCTGGGGCAGTTCGCCGTGCAACCGGTCTCCACCGTGTGTGCGGGACGCACCGATGCCGGCGTCCACGGCCTGATGCAGGTCGTGCACTTCGACACACCGCTCGAGCGCGAGGAGTTTTCCTGGGTCCGCGGCACCAACCGCTTTCTGCCGCCCGACATTGCCGTGCAATGGGCAAAGGCCGTACCCGATGCGTTTCATTCCCGCGCCTGTGCCATCTCGCGCCGCTACGCCTATGTTGTCCTGGAGTCCCCGGTGCGGCCCAGCATCGACGCTGGCCGGGTTGGATGGGTTTTCCGGCCGCTGGACGATGCCGCCATGCGCGAAGCTGTGGCGACGTTGCTCGGCCAGCACGACTTCACCTCGTTTCGCGCAAGCGCCTGCCAAGCCAAGTCGCCGGTGAAGACGATCAAGCGCATCGAGATCACGCGCCGCGGTGCGTACCGTCGCTTCGAATTCGAGGCCGATGCGTTCCTTCACCATATGATCCGAAACATCATGGGTTGCCTGCTCACGATCGGCCAGGGCCACCAGCCGCCGACCTGGATGGCCCAGGTGCTGGCAGCCCGCGATCGTGACGTGGCCGCGCCTACGTTTTCGCCGGACGGCCTGTACTTCATGGGCCCGGTCTATGCGCCTGAGTGGAATCTACCCAGCTGTACGGCTGCGTATGATTGGCTGCCATGAGAAAGCTCCCCCCCGAAGCGCCTGCGGCGCCTCCCCCTCAAGGGGGCGCCACCAGCGGCCCGGCGAAGCCGGATCCACGGTGGCCCCGGCCGACGGAGTACTAGCATGACTGCCGTTGACCGAACGCGCATCAAGATCTGCGGCCTCACGCGCGAGCAGGACGTGGACGCGGCCGTGGCGGCCGGTGCCGACGCTGTCGGCTTTGTGATGTACGGCAAAAGCCCGCGTTGCGTCGCGCCGGCGCGGGCCGCCGAGCTCGCGCGCAGGCTGCCTCCCTTCGTGACTCCGGTCCTGCTGTTCGTGAACGAGGAGCCCGCGGCGGTGCTGCGCGTGTGCGAACAGGTTGCCGGCGCCACCGTGCAGTTCCATGGCGATGAAACCGCCGAGCAGTGCCTCGCGGCCACCGGGGAGGGACGTTACCCCTTCCTGCGGGTCGCCCGCATCCCCCTGGGAACATCCGAGCCGTTCGACTTGGTAAAATTCGCTGCTCTACATCCAAAAGCCCAGGCCATCCTGCTCGACGCGCATGTCGACGGGTACGGCGGCGGCGGGAAAGCCTTCAATTGGTCACGTCTTCCAGCAAGCGTCAACTGTCACCTCGTTTTGTCTGGTGGATTGACGCCTGCAAACGTGACCGATGGCATCGTGCAGGTGCGGCCGCGCTGTAAGACGCTGGCCGTCGATGTGAGCTCTGGAGTCGAGGTGTCCGCTGGTGAAGGGGCAACCCTCAAAGGCATCAAAGACCCGGAAAAGATCCATCAGTTTGTCGCTGCCGTGCGCGCCGCCGACAAGCTCCTTGCCTGAAACGACCATGTCCTCCTATCAACAACCGGACCCGACCGGACACTTCGGGATCTACGGCGGCAGCTTCGTCAGCGAAACGCTGACGCACGCCATCAGCGAGCTGCGAGATGCCTATGCCAGGTACCAGCACGACCCGGAGTTCCTGCGCGAATTCCATTACGAGCTCAAGCATTTCGTTGGACGTCCCTCCCCCGTCTACCACGCCGCGCGCATGAGCCGCGAGCAGGGCGGCGCGCAGATCTACCTCAAGCGCGAGGACCTGAACCACACCGGCGCGCACAAGATCAACAACGTCATCGGGCAGGCCATGCTGGCACGCCGCATGGGCAAGCCGCGCATCATCGCGGAAACGGGTGCGGGCCAGCACGGCGTCGCAACAGCGACCATCTGCGCGCGGTATGGACTCGAGTGCGTGGTGTACATGGGCAGCGAAGACGTGAAACGCCAGAGCCCGAACGTCTACCGCATGAACCTGCTGGGCGCCACCGTCGTACCCGTGGAGTCGGGCAGCAAGACCCTCAAGGACGCGCTCAACGAAGCCATGCGCGACTGGGTGACCAACGTCGAGAACACTTTCTACATCATCGGCACCGTGGCGGGCCCCCACCCGTACCCAATGATGGTGCGCGACTTCCAGAGCGTGATCGGCACTGAATGCCTGACCCAGATGCCTGAGCTGGCGGGCGCGCAACCCGACGTGGTCGTGGCCTGCGTGGGCGGCGGCAGCAACGCCATGGGCATCTTCTACCCCTACATCCCGTTCGAGAAGACACGTCTCGTGGGAGTGGAGGCCGCCGGCGAGGGCCTGGACAGCGGCAAGCACTCCGCCTCGCTGCAACGCGGCAGCCCCGGCGTCCTCCACGGTAACCGCACCTACATCCTGCAGGACGAGAACGGCCAGATCACCGAGACCCACAGCGTGAGCGCCGGCCTGGACTACCCCGGCGTGGGCCCCGAACACGCGTGGCTCAAGGACATCGGCCGGGCCGAGTACGTGGGCGTCACGGACAAGGAAGCGCTGGAGGCGTTCCACTACCTGTGTCGCACCGAAGGCATCATCCCGGCGCTCGAATCGAGCCACGCCATCGCCTACGCCATGAGACTCGCGAAAACGATGAGCCCCCAGCAAAGCATCCTGGTGAACCTCTCCGGGCGCGGCGACAAGGACATCGGCACCGTCGCCGACCTGGCGGGCGTGGACTTTTACGACCGGCCCTCCATGCGCGGCCTGCAGGTGAAGGGGGGGGAAGTCATGAGCCCCCACGCTCACATTCGTTCGCTGCCCCCCGAGGGGGCGCGTGCCTCCCTAGAGGCAGCTCGTCGGGAGGCACCATGAGCCGCATTGCCTCAACCTTCGAGACGCTCAAGAGCCAGCAGCGCAAGGCGCTGATTCCGTACGTCACCGCTGGTTTCCCGTTTGCCGACATCACGCCCGAGCTGATGCACGGCATGGTCGCGGCGGGCGCAGACGTCATCGAACTGGGCGTTCCCTTCTCGGACCCGATGGCCGACGGCCCCGTGATCCAGAAAGCCGGCGAGAAAGCGCTGGCGCTGGGCGTGGGCACACGCCAGGTACTGGAGATGGTGCGCCGGTTCCGCGAGGGCGACGGCAAGACGCCGGTCGTCCTCATGGGCTATGCCAACCCGGTGGAACGCTACGACCTCATCCACGGCAAAGACGCTTTCATCCGCGACGCCGCATCGGCCGGTGTGGATGGGGTCCTGATCGTGGACTATCCGCCGGAAGAGTGCGAGGAATTCGCGACCAAGCTCAAGTCGAACGGCCTGGACCTCATCTTCCTGCTGGCACCCACCAGTACCGACGAGCGAATGCAGGAGGTGGCGCGCGTCGCCAGCGGCTATGTCTACTACGTGTCGCTCAAGGGCGTCACAGGCGCGGGCCACCTGGACACCGGCGCGGTGGAGCAGATGCTGCCACGCATCCGCCGGCATGTGCACATCCCCGTTGGGGTGGGCTTCGGCATCCGCGATGCGGCGACTGCTAAAGCCGTCGGCAAGGTGGCGGATGCCGTCGTCATTGGCACGAAGATCATCCAGCTGATCGAGGAGCAGCCACGCGACAGAGTCGTGGCGGCGGCAGGCGATTTCCTGCGCGGAATCCGCACGGCGCTGGACGCATAAAATAATCATCCTTCCAAGGAGCACCCCCTCATGAGCTGGCTCGAAAAACTGCTGCCCCCAAGAATCCAGCCAACCGATCCGGCGGAGCGGCGGCAGGTGCCCGAAGGACTGTGGGTCAAGTGCCCGAGCTGCGAAAGCGTGCTCTACAAGACCGACCTGGAGCAAAACCAGAACGTCTGCCCCACCTGCAGCCACCACCACCGAATCGGCGCGCGCGCCCGCCTGAACGGCTTCCTGGATGCCGAAGGCCGGTACGAACTCGGGCAGGAAGTGTTGCCCGTGGACGCGCTCAAGTTCAAGGACAGCCGCAAGTATCCGGAACGGCTCAAGGAAGCTCTGGAAAACACCGGCGAGACCGATGCCCTGGTGGTGATGGGCGGCGCCGTGCACAGCATCAGCCTGGTCGCCGCCGCCTTCGAATTCGATTTCATGGGTGGCAGCATGGGCAGCGTCGTCGGTGAGCGCTTCGTGCGCGGCGTCGAGGCAGCGGTCGAGCAGAAAGTGCCATTCCTGTGCTTCACCGCGACTGGCGGCGCCCGCATGCAGGAGGGGCTGCTGTCCCTGATGCAGATGGCCAAGACCAATGCCGCGCTGACGCGCCTGGCCAAGAAAGGGCTGCCCTACATCAGCGTCCTCACCGACCCGACCATGGGCGGCGTGAGCGCCGGTTTCGCTTTCGTGGGCGATATCGTCATTGCCGAACCCAAGGCGCTGATCGGCTTTGCCGGGCCGCGTGTGATCGAATCAACCGTGCGAGTAACGTTGCCCGAGGGCTTCCAGCGCGCGGAATTCCTCCAGACCAAGGGTGCGGTGGACTTCATCTGCGACCGGCGCGAACTGCGCAAGACCGTCGCCCACGCGCTGGCCATGCTGCAACGCCAGCCGGCCGACGCCGTCGCCTGACGGCTCTCGGGACCCGCCGCTGCTTCAGCGCAGCACGGCGGCCTGCAGGTAGGCCAGCACGATCGCCGCCACCTGCAGCGCGACCAGGAAAGCCAGCGGCGACAGGTCGATGCCACCCACCAGCGGAATGAGCTTGCGCCAGGGACGCAGCAGCGGCGCGCACAGGCGGTCGATCACGTCCACGATCGGTGAATCGGCCCGCACCCAGGAGAGGATCGCGTAGACGATCACCAACCCCGTCAACGCCGAAATCACGAGGCGCAGCACCCCGAACAGGGCCAGCACCGGCAGGATTTCCACCCCCGTGACCCGTCCCGTCATCAGCCACAGGATGCCGAACTGCGCCAGCTCGACCAGGTACACCGCCACGAGGCTGGCAGTATCCACCCGCCCCACGGCGGGCAGGATTCGTCGCAGCGGAAGAATCAGCCAGTCGGTGAGCGCAAAAACGAACCGGCCGACGGGGTTGCCGAAAGGGACGCGCTGGTACTGCATGTACAGGCGCAGCAAGCATGCGCCGCCGAGCAGGCCGGCCACGACATCCAACAGAAAAGAAATGATTTGGTAGGCCATAGCCGCCGGTAAGTAGGTCGTGGGATGATAGCGGGCAGAATCGGGAATTCGATGCCGTCCGCCCTCACCCTGCAGTCCCTGCCGCTGTTCCCCCTGGGCGCGGTGCTCTTCCCTGGGGGCGTCCTGCCGCTGCGAATCTTCGAGGTGCGCTACCTGGACATGATTGGCCGCTGCCACAAGGCGGGTGCGCCCTTCGGCGTCGTGTTACTCACGCAGGGCCACGAAGTGCGGCAGCCCGGCGCCACCGCCGAAACGTTCTCCCATGTGGGCACACTGGCCACCATCAGCGATTTCGACAACCCGCGCCCGGGGCTGATGATGATCCGGGCCAGCGGAGCACAACGCTTCCGCATCACGGCGAGCGACCAGCTCCGGCACGGCCTTTGGGTCGCAGATGTCGAACGCATTCCGGCTGACATGGCCGTGCCTATTCCCGACGACTTGAAGGTGACGGCGACGGCGCTCGGCAAGTTGATCCAGTCGCTGCAGCAAAGGACTGGCAGTCCGGACCAGCTTCCGATACAGGCGCCTTGGCGCCTGGACGATTGCGGCTGGGTGGCCAATCGCTGGTGCGAGCTGCTGCCGCTGCCGGTGCAGCTCAAGCAACGCATGATGGAACTGGACAACCCCCTGGTGCGCCTTGAACTGGTGAGCGACGTATTGGCGCGCACGGGAATCGCCAGTTAACCAGGCCGCCCCCTATCGAGCGCTGTATTCCGGCACCTGGCTGCGCAGCCACTCACGCACCTGCTCATGCTCCGGCGCCGGGCCGGCCTCGTTGATCCAGCGCAGCACGGCCTCGATCTCCATCGGAGGTGTGGCCGTCTTGGCGATCCTCAGTTTCGGGTGCGGCGTCGGCTCGGTGGTTTCGTCGTCGGCAAGCAGTTCCTCGTAAAGCTTCTCGCCCGGCCGAAGCCCGGTGTAGCTGATGGGAATCTCCTGCTCGGTGCGGCCGGACAGGCGGATCAGGAGGCGAGCAAGTTCGACGATCTTCATCGGCTCGCCCATGTCCAGGACAAATATCTGGCCCGAGCGCCCCATGAGCCCAGCCTGCAGCACCAGCTGCGCCGCCTCCGGGATCGTCATGAAGTAGCGCACGATCTCGGGGTGCGTCACCGTCACCGGCCCGCCGCGCGCGATCTGGGCCGTGAACAGGGGAACCACCGAGCCGCTGGACCCCAGCACGTTGCCGAAGCGCACGGACACATACTGGGTGCCCGCGTACTCCGCAGCCACGCCCTGCACCATCAGTTCGGCGAGGCGCTTGCTCGAACCCATCACATTGGTCGGGTTCACGGCCTTGTCGGTGGAAATCATCACGAAGCGCCGCGCGCCGCACTCGCCCGCCACGCGCGCCGCGTTGAGCGTACCGACCACGTTCGTGCGAAGCGCCTCGATCTCATTGAGCTCCTCCATCAACGGCACGTGCTTGTAGGCGGCCGCGTGGAACACCACCGCCGGCCGGTGCTTGAGGGCGATGGCCCGCAAGCGGTCAGCCTCCCGCACGTTGGCCGTGTAGTAGCTGCCGTGCATCTGCGGGTGGGTTTCGCGCATCTCCTGCTCGAGCTGGTACACGGCGTATTCGGACACATCGACGCAGATCAGCCGCCCCACGCCGAAGCGCGCGACCTGCCGGCACAGCTCAGAGCCGATTGAGCCGCCCGCGCCGGTAATCAGCACCGTCTGGCCCGACAACAGCTCCGCGAGACCCGCCTCGTCGAGCTGCACCGGTGTGCGCCCGAGCAGGTCTTCCAGCTCGATCTTGCGCGGGCCCGCGCTCTCGGTCTTGAGCCACTCGTCCGGCCGCGGCATGGTGAGCAGCGTCAGCCGCCCGCCCGTGGCGCTCATGAGCGCCTCGCGCCGCTGGTTGGAACCGGCGGGGCTGGCCACCAGGGCCGCGTCGGCCTCGACCGCTTCGCAAATGTCAGTGAGCGCGGCCGTCCGGCCTAGCACGCGCACGTTCTGTATCGACCGGCCCACCTCGGCCGCGACCGGCGACACGATGCCCACCGGCAGCCATTGCTGCGAGCCCTTGAGCGCCCGCAAGGCATCGGACGCGTCCTGCAGCGACCCGACGATGACCAGGCGGCGGCCGCCGTGGCCCAGGGTGCGGCGTTCGATGAACGTGCGCCAGGCGGCCCGCACGGCCCCGAGCAACACAAGCGCGATCAGCGGCTGCAGCAGCAGAACGGAGCGGGGAAAGCTGGGCATGCGCTGCATCAGCACGGCCGCCGCCGTGAGCAGTGCACCGAGGAAGATGCCGGTGGCGAGTTGCCTCAATTCCGGCAAGCCGATGTAGCTCCATACCTGGCGGTACACCCGAGCCAGCACCAGGCCGATACCGTACGAGGCTGCGCACCAGGGCGCCGCCAGCATCGCCAGGCGGTTGAACTCCTCGGGAATGTCGAAGTTGAAGCGCAGCCAGAACGCCGCCCAACCCGCGAAGAGCACCAGCGCCAAGTCGGCGGCGAGAACGGTCAGCGTGTTCCTAGGCAGCCGCACGCCGGTCCTCTGCCAAAGCGCGGCGCAGCTGCTCGACGACCCGGGCCTGCTGCTCGGTCGTGAGGTTCGAGCCCGATGGAAGGCAGATGCCGGCCTCGAAGAGCGACGCCGACACATCACCGGTCGTGTGCGGGAAATACGGCGCGCCGCGGAACAGCGGCTGCTGGTGCATGGGCTTCCACACGGGCCTCGCCTCGATCGAATGCCGCTCGAGCGACCGGAGCACCAGGTCGCGCCGGGCGCCCGCATCTTTCCCGTTCAGCGTGAAGCAGGTCAGCCAGCGAGTGGAGCGGTAGCCCTCGGGCTCAGGCATCCACACCAGCTGCGGTTGGTCAGCGAGCTCCTTGCGGTACGTGTCGAACACCTGGCGGCGCTGGGCCACGCGCTGGTCCAGCACGCGCAACTGCCCGCGGCCGATGCCGGCCAGCACATTGCTCATGCGGTAGTTGAAGCCGACCTCGACATGCTCGTAATGCGCAGCAGGTTCACGCGCCTGCGTCGCAAGCTTTCGTGCGCGCTCGACTACGGCCGCGTCGTCGGCCACGAGCATGCCGCCCCCGGAAGTTGTGATGATCTTGTTGCCGTTGAAGGAATAGACCCCGATGCGCCCGAATCCGCCGCTGGCCCTGCCCTTGTACTGGGCGCCGAGCGATTCGGCGGCATCTTCCAGCACGGCCACGCCATATCGCTCGCACAGCGGCAACAGCGCATCCATGTCGGCGCTTTGGCCATACAGGTTGACGATGATCACGCAACGCGGCAGCCGGCCTTCGCGCTTGGCCCATTCGAGCGCGCGCTCCAACGCGGCAGGCGACATGTTCCAGGTTTCCGGCTCCGAGTCCACGAACACGGGCTGGGCGCCGCAATACAGAATGGGATTGCAGCTGCCGACGAAAGTGAGCGAAGAACAAAACACCGTATCGCCCGGCTTCACGCCCAGCAGCAAGAGCGCCAGGTGGATGGCCGCCGTGCCCGAACTCACCGCGGCCGCGTGGCCGATGCTCGCATAGGCGGCGAGCTCACGCTCGAATCCGTCGACATGGGGGCCGAGCGGCGCGATCCAGTTGGTGCGGAAGGCGTCCTCGACGAACGCGGTCTCCTCTTCCCCCAGGTGAGGAGATGAGAGCCAAATGCGCTGCGAAAGTTCGCGCCTGAACATCACATCGGTCACGCGGCCAGCGGGATCGACAACGGGCAGGTGGTCGATCTGGTGCTTGTCCAGCAACGCCATGCCGGCTGCGTAGGTGCCATCGGTTCCGATGGTGATCGGCGCCTGTTCGGGCAGCTGCGACACGGGACTGGTGTCGGCCACATGATTGAGGGCGGCACGGCGCAAATCACCGTCGGTTAGCGTGCGGCGCAGCTTGCCGTCCGGGTGCAGCACCAGCAGGACACCCCGGCCGGTGCTGTTCAGCGCGGCCAGCGCTTCACGCAGCGTGCAGCTCGGCGGCACGCAGAGCGCTGCGAATTCTTCAGCAGTCACTTCAATCTCCTGGCGGGAACGCCCGCGTAGGTGCCGGCTTGCGCCAGGTCACCCGCCACCACCGCCCCGGCCCCGATCACCACGTCGTCGCAGATCTGCACGCCGGGCAGGACGCTCGCGCCGCTGCCAACCAGGACGCGCCGGCCCAGCTTCGCGCCGCCGCCCAGTGCGGCCAAGGGCGCCACATGAGAAAAATCGCCCACGGTCACGTCGTGGTCCACGACGGCTCCGTGGTTCACGATCACGGAAACGCCGAGCGTCGCGTTCGGTCCGACAACGGCTTGCGCAGCGATGAAGCAGCCGGGTGCAACGTGCGCGTGGCGCGACACGCTGGCCTTGGGATGGATGACGGTGGCCAGCAACCCGGCCGGCAAGGCAGCGACTTCGCGTGCCCGGGCCGCGCCATCGCCGATCGCGACGTGGACGGCACCGGCGGTGGCCGTCGCAGCGTAGGCGGGCAGCAGGGGCACGCCGGTGAGCAGCTCGCCGCTGCAGCGCGAAGGATCGCGGTCGGACGCGAGCACGCGCAGCCAATGCCCCGCGTCCAGCGCCGCATCCGCGACCACGCGGCCATGGCCGCCCGCACCAAAAATCAGCAAGCTCGACACGGCTGTTGCGCCCTCGCGTTCAATAGCTATTTACCTTTTCCAGAAGCGCGGGCCCGGCCGGTAACGTAGCCAGCAGGCGCGCAATGCGCTCGCCCGCCTTCCCATCGCCCCAGGGATTGTCACACGGCCACCGGCCGTGGCCGATTGCCGCGCGGAGGGCGGATTCGACCGCGCCGGCCTCCGCAGGCACGTCCGCCACATTGGGGTTGCGCTCGCGCAGCCGCTGCCGGTCGCCAATGTTCACCACCGGCGTGCCGAACGTAGCAGCTTCGATGATTCCGGCCGATGAATTGCCCGCGAGCACCTCGCAGTGACGCATCGCCGCGGCGAATAGCGCACGCGGCACGTGGCGCAGACGCACCGAGCCGGCGGGCAGCGGCGTCGTATCCAGCGCCGCGATGATTTCCCGCGAACCGGCGTCGGCATTGGGTTCGAGCCAAACCACGGGCAATCCCACACGCTGCAACCCGAGCAGGAGCGCATGGGTCTGCGCGCCCGCTTCCGCTGCCTGCTGGACGACCGGATGGAACAGTGCCAGCGCGAACGGGGCACTGGATCGAAGCCCAAGGCTGCGCGTGCATTCCTCGCGCGCCATGGCGCCCAGATCCACCAGCCCGTCCAGGCCCGGCGCGCCCGTGACGAAGATCCGCGCGCCGTCCTCGCCCATGCGAAGCAGGCGTTCGCGTGAGCCCTCGGTCGCGACAAAGTGGTAACTCGCGAGCTTGCTGATGGCGTGCCGCACCGGCTCGTCCACCGTTCCAGAGCGCTCGCCGCCATGGAGATGGATACATGGCACACCCACATGCAGGGCCGCGATCGCACCCGCCAGCATTTCGCCGCGGTCGCCTAGCACGAGGAGAAAGTCGGGCCGTTGGCGCTCCAGCAACTCCGTCATTGCCCGCAGGCACTCTGCGACGCCCAGCGCCATGCTGGCGCCCGTGCGCGTGCCCATGTCGAGCGGAATCTCCGCGCAGACCTGCAACCCGCTGGCACGCACCTCCTGCACCGTATTGCCGTGGGCCACGCTCAGGTGCATGCCCGTGACGGCGACTTCGATGCGCAGTCCCGGCGTGGCGGCGATGCGCTGGAGCGTGCCCTGCATCAGGCCGAAATCGGCTCGGGTGCCGGTCAGGTAGACCAGTCGGCGCGGCGAAGTGCCAGCACTCATTGGCGCTCTCCGCCTTCGAGCTGGTCCCACCGCAGCACGGTTCCTGCCGGGATGGCAGCGGCGGCAACGCGGCCGAGCACGCTTGGCAAGTCGCGCGGGGCGATGCCCGTCGCGGGCCGGCGGCATACCAGCATGGATTCGATGATCGCGGCACCGGCGGGGATATCGACGGCAGCGGCCACGCTGCGCCTGGCCACGCGCGCGGTGTCGCGCTCCTCGGGGGTCGGCGCCTTGACGCCGTCGCCCAGCATCGCGCTGACGCGGCGGATGCCGGCGACCATGCGCCCGAATTCTTCCGGCTCCAGCGACGCGCTGTGGTCGGGGCCCGGCAACTTGCGGTCGAGCGTCAGGTGCTTCTCGATGACGGTGGCGCCCAGGGCAACGGCCGCGAGCGGCGCTTCGATGCCCAGGCTGTGGTCGGAGTAACCGATGGCGACGCCCAGGTCGCGCGCCATCGAGCGCAACGCATTGAGGTTCAGCGTGGAGTCCGGCGCGGGATAAGCCGACGTGCAATGCAAGAGAGTGACGCCGTCCAGGTCCCCGCGCGCGGCATTGATCCATTGCAGCGCCTCGGCGATCTCCCCCATCGTCGCCATGCCGGTCGAGACCAGCAGAGGCAGCCGCGCCGCGGCGGCGCGTTCCACGAGGGCCTTGTGCGTCAGCTCACCCGAGGACAGCTTGATGCGCCGCACACCGAGGCGAACCAGCATGTCCACCGCATCGGTCGAAAAGGGCGTGGAGAAGAACTCGATACCGATGGCATCGCAGTGCGACTTGATGGCTTCGTGCTGCGCTTGGGTGAGCTCCAGTTTCCGGAGCATCGCGAACTGGTCCTGCTCGCCGGTTTCGCGCGCCTGGTAGCCAGCCGTCGGCGCGCCTGGCACCACCAGGTCCTGCGCGCGGAAGGTCTGGAATTTGACCGCGTCGGCCCCGGTGGCCAGCGCCGCATCGCACAGGCGCATCGCCATCGCGATGTCGCCGTTGTGGTTGACGCCCGCCTCGGCGATGACGAACACGGGCTCAGTCATGGCTTGCTCCCTTCGCGAAGTGGCGGTCGTACAGCCACTGCGCATACTCGAAGTCTTCCAGTGTGTCGATGTCCACGGATTTCCAGCGCGGCATGACGTAAGGGGCCACTGTCACGCTCCAGAGACCGTGCATGGCGGCATGGGCCAGCGCGGCTCGCTGCCAGACGTAGATCGATCCGTTCAGCGCGAAAACCAGCGGCACGTCCTGACGCCGCGCGGCACCGTCCCCCTTGGACAGTCGCACCAGCCCATCGGCGCCCTGCTCCACCAAGTTGAAGTAAGGGTTGTCGGCCGCCTCGCCCACGCTCACGACAAGTTGTGCGTCGGGCCGTGCACGCAGGGCGGCGGCGATGTCGCTGCTCTCGCGCAGTGGCGAAGTCGGCTGCAGGTCCACGATGCGTGCGATGAGTTCGCCCTGCTTTTCCAGGTGGGCCACGAGGTGCTCGATGACCGGCAGCTTGCCCGCCTGGTCCGTCGCCAATTCAGCGGGCCGCACGTAGGGCACGTTGGCGCCCGCGGCGCGAGCTGCATCGGCAATGCGCTCGTCGTCGGTAGACACATACACACCATCGATGTCCGCGCAGCCTAGCGCATGCGCGATGGTGTGGGCGATCAACGGCCGGCCCGCGAAGGCAAGGATGTTCTTGCCCGGCAGGCCCTTGCTGCCGCCTCGCGCGCAAATCGTCGCGATCGTGCGCCCCATGACCGACGGTGCGCTCATAGCTTGAGGAAGCGCCTGAGAACGTTCAGCCCGGTCTCGGCGCTTCGCTCGGGATGGAACTGGCAACCGTAGAGGTTGTCACGATGGACGGCGGCGCAGATCGGAACACCGTCGTAATCCACGTGGGCGAGACGTACTTCTTCCTGCGAAGGGACGGCGGCGAAGGAGTGCACGAAGTACACGCGCTCCAACGGCTGCACATCGGCCAGGATGGTGCCCTCCCACGGAGCGCTGCGCAACAGCGGGCGCCAGCCAATGTGAGGAATGCGATGCGGCTTGCCATTGGAGCCCGTCGCCGGGACCGCACGCACGCGCCCCGGCAGCAGGCCCAGCCCCGCATGCTCGCCCATTTCCTCGCTGGCATCGAACATCACCTGCATGCCCACACAAATGCCCAGGAAGGGTTTGCCCGTCTGCGCGAACCGCTTGACCAGTTCGTCGAAGCCGCGTGCGCGCAATTCGGCCATGCCGTCGCCGAATGCGCCGACGCCGGGCAGCACCAGGCGGTCAGCTTCTACATCGCCCGCCGAAGCCTTCTGCACGACTTTCACCGACGCGCCGCAATGCTCCAGCGCGCGAAGCACATTCAACTGGTTGCCGATGCCGTAATCCAGCACCGTGACGGCAATGCTCACTGGGTCGTCCTCCCGTCGGCGCGCCGCACGTCCAGCCCGGCCGCCGCGGCATACGCCTTGATCTCGGGCAGCGTCATGCGCTTCCAGTGCAGCGCGTCCGCGATCGCGATGCCCGACACGCCCGTCGCGCCCACCGCGGCCAGGTCCTCGGCGCGGCCGAAGCCGCCGCTGGCCGTCACCGGAACATTCACCGCGTCGCACACCTGTTGCACCAGCGGAAGGTCGAAGCCCTTGCGCGTGCCTTCCTGGTCCACGGAAGTCAGCAGGATTTCGCCCGCGCCCATATCTACCGCGCGCCGCGCCCATTGCACGACGTCCTGCCCCGTGCGCTCGCGCCCGTTGTCGGTGTAGGCCTCCCAGCGGCCCGGCGCGACGCGCTTGGCCTCGATGCCCAGCACCATGCACTGCGAGCCGTAGCGCCGCGCAACCTCGGTGATGAGTTCCGGACGCGCAATGGCTGCGGTGTTGATCGCCACCTTGTCCGCGCCGGAATGCATCATCTGGCTCACGTCGCCCAGCGAGCGGATGCCACCGCCCACCGTGATCGGAACGTAGATCCGGTCGGCCGTTCGCTTGATGATGTCGGAGAGGTTGTTGCGCTGGTAGAGGCTGGCGACGATGTCGATGAAGAGCAGTTCGTCCGCGCCCTCGGCGTAGTAGCGCAGCGCGTGCTCGTGCGGGTCGCCGACCACGCGCAAGCCCTCCAGGTGCACCCCCTTGATGAGGTTGGGCCCCTTGATGTCCAGCCTGGCGATGATCCGGACATGGCTCATGGTGCTGCTCCGGCCTTAAGCTTGCTGCCAGACCGTGTGGCGCAGCTTCCACTGCCCACCGTCGCGCGTCCACAGGTGCGGCGAGCGGAAGGTGTCGGCCAGGCGCATGAAGTAGTCGCGGTCCATCACCGGCGATTCGAACATCGTCGACGCCTTGGGGAATTCCTTGGCCGGAATGCTCAGGTAGCGGAAGATCTCCTCGGCGAAGCGCTCGGGGAACTCGCCGTCATAGCGGCGCACCAGCGCCACGCCCTCCTCGCGCGTGATGTCGCCGGAGCGAATTTCCTGCGCGGCGTCATACGTCGCCCGGCCGATGCCGAACTTGGTGAAGGTCGTGTAGTAGTGGAAATCGTCGATGCGGTCGTCGATGCTGTTGTACTTGCTGTAGGTGCCGGGCGTGCGCTCGGGCGATGCCTCGAAGCCGCCGTGCTCCACCGCGTAGTAATAGCAGCTTTGCGGATGCCACTTGAGGTAGTAACCCAGGTAGTGCACTTCCACCTGTTTCTTCTCGATCTGCAGCGGGTCCGCGGGCAGGTAGGGCAGCAGGTCCTGCTCTTCCAGGCCGAAATCGTTGTACAGGCTCTGGATGGACGTGCCACCCAGGTAAATCTTCGACTTGTCCGACGAAGTGAAGTACGACCAGTCGCGCCTGGCGCTGCTGGTGTCGCCGATCGGGTTGCCGTACTCGGCCTCGTTCTCGCCATAGATCACGAACGGAATGTCATGCAGGATCGCCATCTTGGGCGCCAGCGACTTCTGGCCGAAGATGAAGGCCTGGAACGGGTGGAACAGGTTCTCCACCGCCAGCCGGGTCAACAACCGGTGAACGCGCCCGTTGGGGGTCATCAGGTAGTTGTCGAAGCCCGCGTGCAGCCAGGACTCGAAATTCTTCCAGCCCCATTCGGTGTAGACGTGCGGCGCCCAGGTGCAGGTGAGCGGGTGCATGCCGAAGCGGGTCTTGAGGATGTGGGAGGCATAGAAACTGTCCTTGCCGCCGGAGCCGGGCACCAGGCAGTCGTAGCCGGACTTGCTGCGGAACTTGTCGCACAGGGCAGCCAGCTGGTCCTCGCGCATCTTCCAGTCAATGGTGCCGCGCTTCTGTTCGGCGAACCGGCAGGCGTCGCACACCCCCTCCTCGTCGAAGGCGATCGTGGCCTTCTTGCTGGCCTTGGTGTGCTCGTACTCCACCGCCGAATTGGGCCGCTGGTTCGAAATGACACAGTGCTTGCAGAACTGCACATAGCGCGGCAGGCCGTACTTGATATCGGCCGTGTCTTCGGGGGCGTCGAAGGCGGCCAGGTCGGCCGGCTTCGGGTTGGGAATGAGTGGCATGCGAGGTGAAAGGGAGAAGGGGCGCCGGCGGAAAGCGGGATGGCCGCCCGTGAAAGGGTCGATTATAGAAATTCGGCCAGGACGCTGACCACCTTGGGCGTGGCGGCGCCGGCGGTGTGGCTGACGGTCAGCCGCGGCTCGCGCGTCCAGCGATCGAGGGCCTGCTCCAGGCCGTCCACCGGCACGGCGGCATCCGCGACACCGAAGCGCGCGAGCGGCATGGCCGCCTCGAACACCGAGCCCAGCACCTGGACCAGCCGGGCGCCGCAAAGGTGGCCCTCCAGGCCGACCGTGGAGGTGAGGGTCACCACCGTATCGACAGCATGCAACAGGACCGGCAAGGGCCAATCCTGGCCGGTGACGACGATGCGGCCGCTTCCGGGAAGAACGGGCGCCGGCTCGCCGGCGCGCGGCCGGATGCACAGAACGGCGTCTTCGTTGCGGCCAACCCAGCCATAAAGGCGCTCGAGCACTCGCGCCGGCAGCTCAGGATCGCCGGGCGTGCCGCTGAAGGGATGGATCGCTGGCTCGGCCTGGCTGGGCCACAGCAGCACCCGGCGGCCCTGCCAGCCATGCTGCTGCCGCAGTTCATCACCCTGCATGACATTCGCCGGATCGAGCAGCGCATCGAAGGCGGGATTGCCAGTCACGACTACCTGCTCCGCCTGCCTGCCCGCGGCGAGAAGAAAATCGCGCACGCCCGCGTTGAGCACGCAGACCTTCTGCGCATAGTCCGGCGCTCCGATCCAGCGCACCTCGTCGACGGCGAACAGGTCCACCATGCAGACGGCAGGAATGCCCAATTGGCGCGCCGCGAGGACGCTCGCACGTTCGGCGCGGGGCGAGTTGGTGACCACCAGCAAGTCCGGTTTCACCCGACGCAGGATGCGCTCCATCGTGCGCACGGGCAGGAAGGCCTGGCGTGCCAGCTGCGCGTACCGGCGCTGCGCCTCGGCGGAGCCCACTTCGGCCTCGAGTTCGGAATAGCACAGGCCCATGTAGGCCTCGCTTTCGGCGCCATCGTCCAGCGCGCCCATCGCCGCGACGAGTTCACGGCCGCGATTCAACGCCGCGTCGTCGCCCGGGCCGACGAAATCCTTGAATTGCAGCAAGGGCAAGCCGGCGGCGCGCACGACCGGTGCAGCCGTCGTGAGGCCCAGCACCTGCACCTCTGCCAAGCCGGAGTCAGCGAGAGCCTTTGCCACGGGCACCACCATGCGCACATGGCCGGAGCCATAGCAGACGAACAGGACTTTCTTCATGGCCGGGGCTCGGTTTGCCCCTGCGCCTGCGCCGACCACAAGGCCAGCGCCGCCAGCGCCCGCAGCTCACGCGTGTAGTTGGCCGTGCCATCGCGGTGTGCGGACAGCATGGCCTGGATGGCCTCGGGCCGGAACAGCCGACGCAAGAGTTCGCTGCCCTGCAGCGTTTGTTGCAGCCAAGGGTAGCTGTCGGTGCGGAACCACTCGCCCACGGGCACGGTGAACATCTGCTTCTTGCGGTAGGCAAGATCGGCGCCGATCAGGGGCGTCACCGCCTTCTTGTACCAGTGCTTCTTGTCGTCGCCGTGCAGCTTGGTGGCGCCACGCGAACGGAACGCGAATTCCATCATCCGCCAATCCAGGAAAGGCGTGCGCGCCTCGAGTGACACCGCCATGCCCATCCGGTCGGGCTTGACGAGGTTGTTGCCCGAAAGCAGAAGTTGCATGTCCAGGTAGAGCGCCTGGTTCAGGCGGTCGAAGTGCGAGGCCTCGTCGAACCAGGGTTTCGCCGCGGCGTCGAAGCTGTCGATGCCCTGCAGCCGAGCCGCGACATCCGGCTGGTAGAGCGCATTCTTGGATTGCGGCGTGAACAGCGAAATCGAGTCGAAATAGCTGCGCTGGAACGCTGCCCTGTCCATGGTTTGCGCGTCCGCCCGCGCGAAGAAATCCGCGTACTTCTCATACCCGGCGAACAGTTCGTCGCCCCCATCCCCGGTCAGCACCACCTTCACGTGTTTGGCCGCCAGTTCGCTCACGCGCAGCGTCGGCATGAACGAGGCATCGCCATGGGGCTGGTCCAGGTGATAGAGCACATGCGGCCAGCGGCCCAGCATGTTCAGCTCGGCGATCTCGCTGGTGTGTTCGCAACCGAACCGGCGCGCGGCCTCGGCGGCGAACGGCGATTCGTCGAAACGAGGATCGGCAAAACCAATGCAGAAGGTCTTGACGGGCCGGTCCACGTGCCGCGCCATCAGCGCGACGATGGTGCTCGAGTCCACGCCGCCGGAGAGAAAGGCGCCCCAGGGCACATCGGCGCGCAGGCGGATGCGGGTGGCATCGTCAAGGATGTCCATGAATTGCCGCGACCAATCGCCGAACTCGTAGTCCTGCTCTCGCTGGTTAGCGAGGTTCCACCAGCGATGGGTTTCCACCCCGTCGCGGGTGAACTTCATCCACGTTCCCGGCATCACGTGCCGTATGCCGCGCCAGATGGTCCAGGGCGCGGGGATGTAGTTGAAGGTCAGGTAGTGATGCACCGCTTCGAGGTCGATGCCATCGAAGCCCGTTTCCGTGCCGCACCATGGCAGCATGGCCTTGATCTCGGAAGCGAAAACTGCCCGCGTGCCGTCGTCGACGAAATACAGTGGCTTGACGCCGATGCGGTCGCGCACCAGATACATCGCGTCCTGGCGCGCATCGTCGATCGCGATGGCGAACATGCCGTTGAGCTTGCTGAGGCAGGAGATGCCTTCGCGCTCGTAGAGCCGCAGGATGACTTCGGTGTCGGAGTGCGTGCGCAGCGTCACGCCCTGCTGCCGCAATTCGCTGGCCAACTCAACGTAGTTGAAGATCTCGCCGTTCTGTACCACCGCCACCTGCCCGTCGTCCGAAACGAGCGGCTGGTGGCCGCCACCGATGTCGATGATCGACAGGCGCCGGTTGCCGATGGCGACACCGCGCTGCGGCTGGTTCCAGAAGCCTTCGTCGTCCGGCCCGCGGTGCTCCAGCTTGCGGGCCATCGCGGGCAACGCATCAACGGGCAGCGCGCGCCGCTGGCGATCCCAGTAACCGAAGATGCCGCACATCTAGTTGCTTCCCTTGCCCGTCAGCCGCGCAAGCGTCCAGACGATGATCTTCAGGTCCAGCCAGAGGTTGTGCTCGCGCGCGTAGCGCAGGTCCAGCGCCAGGCGCTGCTGGGGCGTCGCGTCCGAGCGCAGCAGGGCCTGTGACAGCCCGGTGATGCCCGGTCGGACGCTGCAGCGAAGCGCCCAGTCGGCATCGCCGTAGAGCGAACGCTGCGCGGGCACGTCAGGGCGCGGCCCCACCAGGCTCATGTCGCCAGCGAAGACATTCAGCAGCTGCGGCAGTTCGTCAATGCTGGTGCGCCGGATGAAGCGCCCGACGCGTGTGATGCGCGGATCGCCGGTCGCCGTGTGCCAGGGGCCGATGCTCGCCGCATCCTTCACCATGCTGCGGAACTTGAACATTGGGAACTCACGCCCCCGTAGGCCCAAACGGGCTTGCCGGAACAGCACGGGCCTTCCGCTTTCCAGCGCAATGGCGGCCGCCGTGGCGATGAGCACTGGCGACAGCACGGCAAGCGCAGCGAGCGACAGCAACATGTCCAGCAACCGCTTCATGCAGCCGAGCCCGCCGCGATGCGCCGGATGACGCCCGTAATGCGCGCGGCGTCGGCATCGACCTGCGCCTGCGACCGGTGCGAGAGCTCCTTCTCGGCGCTGCGCAGCCGGGCCACTTCGTCCTCGAAGGAATCGGTCTCGTCCCCGCGGTGGAAGGTGCGCGAAAGGATGACCGAACCCGAACCCAGCCGCAGGTGCTCTGCCAGCACGTCCCGACCGGGCAGCAACCCCTCGTCCACGCGGGCGATACCGCCAAAACCGAAGCGCAGGCCCTGGCGCCGGGCGGCCTGGGCCACGCGCTCCACGAGGCCAAGGGCCAAGGGCTCGAACATGAAGCGAAGGCCCAGTGACAGGTGCAGGTCATTCAGGCCGACGAAGACTTCGCCCAGGCCCGGCGTGGCGATCCAGTCCTCCAGGCAGTCCAGGGCCGCGCCGGTCTCCAGCAAGGGCACGATGGGCAGCCGCCCGGCGACGATGGAAGAGAATTCGCGCAGCTCGGCGGCGCGCGTGAACATGGGCAGCATCAGAAGGTCGGCGCCGCCCGCCACCACTGCGTCCACTTCCTCTACCGTGCCCGGGTTGAGCGGGTTCACGCGAACCATCAGCCGTGAGCGCCGCAGCACCTGCTTGATGCGCGCCACATCGTCGATGCCATGCACGCTGATGAACGTATTGCGCCCGGCCTGCCTCTCGGCCTTGCCCAGGCGTTCGAGGTCCACGAACAGGCGCAATCCGTCCAGCGCGTCGCAGCGGCGTGCAAACGCCGGATCGTTCGTAATCTGTATCAGTTCGAGCATGGGCAAGCCTGCGATTATCTCGCGAGGGCCGAACGCATGTCGCCGCTGCCCCACCATGTTGCGCCCACGACCAGCAGGCCCCCGAAGCCCGCGAGCAACAGCCCCGCCCAGGGGTTCGCGGGCTGGCCCAGCGCCGACGGCAAAGCCAGCGCGGCGATCGCCAACAGGCACGCGAGCGATATCGCCATCGAACGCCATGGCACCCAGGCGCGCGCCTGCAAGCCCAAGGCTGCAATAACGGCCGCCGCCACGCCGCACAGCAACATGTTCAGCAGCACCATGAGCCGCGCACCATCACTGCTGCCCCAGACACCGTAGGCCAGCAACAGGGCGAGCGCCAGCGCATAGGCCGCGACCGCCGCCCTCATCCGGCCGCGCGCCGCAAGCACCGTCAGCGCGACGGCAATCAGGGCTTGCGGCAGCAGGCCCCAGGCGCCCAACCCGCCCCAATGCGCCACCCGGGCCAGCGCCGGCGACTCCATGCGGCCCCAGCCGAAAAGCAGTTGGGCGATCGCCGGGGCGCCGACGAGCAAGGCCGCAGCCGCGGCGCACGCCAGTGCCCACGCAAGCGAAATGGCAGTGCGAACCGCACGCGTGGTGGCGGCAGCGTCCTCGGCCGCCATGGCCTTCGCGATGCCGGGGAAGGCCAAAGTGGCGACGAGTTGTATCGCGAGGATCAACGGCAATTCCACGAGCTTCCATGCGTAGTTGAACGTGGCCAGCGCACCCTCCCCCGCCTGCGAGGCGATCGAGCGCGCAACAAATGGAAGGGCGAGCGGCAGCCCGGCCGAGAGCACCGCCCACAACCACACCTGTGGCAGGGGCAAGGGCGGGGCAGTGCCCCGCTGCGCGCTCGCGGCGGCGCCGCTGCGCCGCGGCGTGCGCCAATGCAGCCAACCCAGGCGCAGGAACATCGCCGCCAGCAGCCCGGCGCCCAGCCATGGCACGGCCTGGCCGGGCCGCGTGGCAGCCCATACGATCGCCGCGATAACCACGGCATTGACCACGAGGTTGGCCGAGTACATGCCCGTGAAGTCACGTTCATGCTGCAGGCGCGTGGTCCACAGGCTGGCCAGCAGCGCGGCGGGCAATGCGACGGCGCTCCATACCAAGGCCCCCGCCGCAGCCGGCCGCATCGGCGCCGGCAGTCCGCCGGCCAGCCAATCGAGCGCAGGCCCGCGCAGCAGGACGAGCAGCAAGGCCAGCAGGACGCCGCCGCCAATCAGTCCCGCGGCCACCTTGCGCTGCGTCGCGACGACCTGTGCGGGCGACTGGGCGGCCCAGGCCGGCAGCAGCACATAGGCAAGCGCGCCGGCGGCCAGGACACCCGCCAGCCAGTCCGGCAAGGTGAGCATCAGCACCACCACATCGGCGAGGCCGGAAGTGCCGAAGGCTGCCGCCTGCGCCGATTCACGCAGGAGCCCGAGCAGCCGGCTGGCCAGCAGCAGGGCCAGGGACAGGGCGCCGGCTTTCAAAAACATGGCGTGGATTATCGAGTGCGCCGCCGCCGGGCCCCAGGAAAACTAAAATGGGCGGTTTGGCCCCGTCCCTCCCCTTTCCCCTCCCCTTCATGTCCGACCACAATCCCCCCGCCCCGCCCGTCCCGGCCGTCGATGAAAACCAGCTGATCGCCGAGCGCCGCGAGAAACTGAAGGCCCTGCGCGAAGCGCAGAAAAACGGCCTGGGCGTAGCCTTTCCCAATGACTTCAAGCCCGGCCACCATGCCGCCGACCTGCAGACGCACCATGGCGCCAAGAGCACCGAACTGCTCGCAGAAGAGGGCATCCAGGCCAGCCTGGCCGGGCGAATGATGCTCAAGCGCGTGATGGGCAAGGCCAGCTTCGTGACGCTGCAGGACGCGACGGGCCGCTTCCAGATCTACGTGACGCGGGACGACGTGGGCGAGGAAACCTATGCGGCCTTCAAGCACTGGGACCTGGGCGACATCATCGGCGCCGAGGGCAAGCTGTTCAAGACCCGCACCGGCGAGCTCTCGCTGCACGCAACGCGCATCCGCCTGCTGACCAAGAGCCTGCGGCCGATGCCGGACAAGTTCCACGGCGTCGCCGACCAGGAAATGAAATACCGCCAGCGCTATGTGGACCTGATGATGGACCAGGCGGCGCGCGACCGTTTCGTGGCCCGCAGCAATGCGGTGAGCGGCATCCGCGAATTCATGGTGTCGCACGGCTTCCTGGAAGTCGAGACGCCGATGCTGCACCCGATTCCAGGCGGCGCCAATGCCAAGCCTTTTGTGACGCACCACAACGCGCTGGACCAGCAGATGTTCCTGCGTATCGCGCCCGAGCTGTACCTGAAGCGGCTGATCGTGGGTGGCTTCGAGCGCGTGTTCGAGATCAACCGCAGCTACCGCAACGAAGGCATCTCGGTGCGCCACAACCCCGAGTTCACGATGATGGAGTTCTACGCGGCCTACTGGAATTACCGCGACCTGATGGACTTCACCGAGGCGCTGATCCGCGACGCCGCCCAGCGCGCGGTGGACACCCTGCAACTGACCTACGGCGGCCGCGAGGTGGATCTGTCCCAACCCTTCGAGCGCCTCACGATTCGCCAGGCGATCCTCAAGCACACCCAGGCCGGTGACAACGTGGATGACCGCCAATGGCTGATCAACGCCCTGCGCAAGCTCGGCATGACCGAAGAAAAGGAGCGGCTGTCCACCCGCTCGCTCGCCAGCCTGCAGGTGATGTACTTCGAGGAAACGGTCGAAGAAAAGCTCTGGCAGCCGACTTTCATCATGGAGCACCCCACCGAGATCTCGCCGCTGGCGCGCGCCAACGACGAGCGGCCCGAGGTGACGGAGCGCTTCGAGCTCTACATCACCGGCCGCGAGTTCGGCAACGGCTTCTCGGAGCTGAACGACGCCGAAGACCAGGCCGCCCGCTTCAACGCGCAGGTCGATGCCAAGGACGCAGGCGACGACGAGGCCATGTACTACGACCACGACTTCATCCGCGCGCTGGAGTACGGCATGCCGCCCACCGGCGGCTGCGGAGTGGGTATCGACCGGCTCCTGATGCTGCTCACCGACAGTTCCAGCATCCGCGACGTGATCCTCTTCCCGGCCCTGCGCCGGGAATCCTGAACCGTCCATGGCGGTCCGACAGGCGCACACCCTCGGCATCGACTTCGGAACCTCCAATTCGGCGATAGCGACCGTGGGGCCCGACGGTGTGGCCCGGCTCGTCCCGCTGGAGGGCGGCGAAACTTCGTTACCCAGCGCGGTCTTCTTCAATGGGGAAGACCGCAGCATCCACTTCGGGCGCGATGCCATCTCGCTGTACCTGACAGGCGTCGAGGGCCGGCTGATGCGCTCGCTCAAGAGCCTGCTCGGCAGCAGCCTGCTGAAGGAAAAGACCCACACCCCCAACGGCCTGGTGAGTTTCCAGGACATTATTTCGCGCTTCCTCTCGGAGCTCGGCGCGCGGGCACGGCATCAGCTGGGCACGGAGCCTGGCCGTGTCGTGATTGGGCGCCCCGTGCATTTCGTGGATGACGACCCGGCGCGGGACCGGCAGGCGCAGGGGGCGTTGCTCAAGGCCGCGCATGCGGCAGGGTTCGCCGAGGTTTCGTTCGAGCTCGAGCCGATTGCCGCAGCGTTCGACTACGAGCGGCGAGTCGGCCGCGAATCCCTCGTCTTGGTCGCCGACATCGGCGGCGGCACGTCCGACTTCACCGTCGTGCGTCTCGGGCCCGACCGCGCGGCACGGCAAGACCGCAGCGATGACATCCTTGCCACCAGCGGTGTGCACGTCGCGGGCACCGATTACGACCGCAAGCTGAGCCTTGAGCAAGTCATGCCCTTGCTGGGCCTGAAGCACATCGGGCCGCACGGGCGCGAAGTGCCGGCGCCGATTTTCTTCGACCTCGCAACGTGGCACCTGATCAACTGGCTATACACCCCACGGATGCGGCAACAGGCGCTGGCGCTGAATACCAACTACACCGATCCGCAACTGCATGAGCGGCTGATGACAGTGCTCGACCACCGGCTGGGCCATCACCTCGCCAGCGACGTGGAGCTGGCCAAGATCCGCAGCTCCGGCGGCAATGAGCCGACAGCCATCGACTTGTCTTATGTGGAGCCGGGGTTGCGCACGCAGCTGGACGCGGCGGCGGTTGAACATCAATTGCAGGGCCTGCTGGAGCAGGTGATGCTCTGCGCCAGGGAGTGCGTGGGCCGCGCCGGCCTGGGCGCCGGCCAGCTGGATGCCATCTACCTGACCGGCGGTTCATCGGCGCTGCGCCCCTTCCAGGCGGCGCTGCGACGCAGCTTCCCCGGCACTCCGCTGGTCGAGGGCGACTTGTTCGGTGGCGTCGCCTCTGGCCTCGCTTACGCGGGCCTGCGCGGCTGATTCACGCGCTCAGGGCAACAGGTCCAGCGCGTGCATGTAGTCGGGGTGCGCCATCAAGGCATCCCACGGCAGTGCGGCGCCCTTGGGCAGCAGGGCCAGGCGGCGATGCTCGCTCGCTTCGCTGGGGTGCCAGCGACCCTTGAGCTGCGCTTCAGTCAGGCCGTCCAGCAGCGCGTCAACCGAGGGCGGGTCCTGCACGGACTGGTTGCACAGGGGCACCAGGTCGCAGCCCGCGTTCAGGGCGGCCACGGCCGCGTCGGCAAAGCTCACTTCGCGGCCCTCGATCAGTCGGGCGCCGGCCATGCTCAAGTCGTCGCTGACGATTGCGCCGCGAAAGCCCAGCTGCCCGCGCAGGATGTCGCCCAGCCAGCGGCTGGAAAACCCCGCCGGCCGCGAATCAACCTTCGGGTAGATCACGTGCGCGGGCATCACGCTGGTGAGCGCCGTGTTGAGCCACCCGTATGGCGCGGCATCGTCCTGCAGGATCGCTTCAAGGCCGCGCGGATCGACCGGGATGTCCGTGTGCGAGTCCGCCGTCACGAAACCATGCCCCGGAAAATGCTTGCCGCAATTCGCCACACCCGCCAGCAACAAGCCGTGCATCAGGCTCTTGGCCAGCAGCGTGACGACCCGCGGGTCGCGGTGGAACGCGCGGTCGCCGATGATGTCGCTTTCGCCCCAGTCCAGGTCGAGCACCGGCGTGAAGCTGAAATCCACGCCACACGCGCGCAACTCCGCGCCAAGCACATAACCAGTCGCCGTGGCGGCGTTGGTCGCGGCCATTGCGCCTGAGCCGGGTTGCCCGAGCTCCTCCTTCATCCAAAGCTCGCCAAACGCATGCATCGGCGGTAGGTGTGTGAAGCCATCCGTGCGGAAGCGCTGCACCCGCCCGCCTTCATGGTCGACACAGACCAGCACGTCCGCGCGGACGGCCTTGATGTCGGCGCAAAGGGATTCGAGCTGGGCCCGGTTCTTCCAGTTGCGCTGGAACAAGATGATGCCGCCGGTCAGCGGGTGCGCGATGCGTGCGCGATCGACGTCGGTCAAGGCCGTGCCGGCAACGTCCAAAATCAGAGGGGCGTGTTCGCTCATTCGCTTTCTTTCTTCTCGACCACGACGAAGCTCGCCGCGTAGTCGCTTTCATCGGTGACGGTGACATGGGCCACAAGGCCCTGCGCCTCAAACCACTCCTTCAGGCCGCCATGCAGCACGATGTAGGGCTTGCCGCTCGGCAGGTTGGCGATCTCGCACAGCCGCCAGGTCATGGGCATGCGCATGCCCAGGCCCACGGCCTTGCTGAACGCCTCCTTGGCCGAGAAGCGCGTAGCGAGGTAGCGCAGGCCGCGCTCCGGCCAGCGCGCGCTGCGGGATTTCCAGACTGCCATTTCGCCGTCGCTCAACACCTTGCGCGCAAACCGGTCACCATGCCGCTCGAGCGAAGCGCGGATGCGCCGCACGTCGCAGATGTCGGTGCCGATGCCCTGGATCATTCGAAGGCGCGGTCAATGCTCGCGAGGTACGCCTTCACGGCGGCCGCATAACCCAGCTCGAGCGCATCCGAGATGAGCGCGTGGCCGATGGAGACCTCGCGCACGCCGGGCACGGCGCGCAGGAAATCAGCCAGGTTCTCTCGGCTCAGGTCGTGGCCGGCATTGAGCTCCAGGCCCGCCGCCCGCGCCGCGTGCGCCGCTTCCGTGAAAGCTCGCAGCACCTCCGACTGGCGCGGGGTGCCCCAGGCGCTCGCATAGCTCTCGGTGTAGAGCTCGACCCGGTCCGCCCCTACCGCTTTGGCGTGCACCATGGCCTGCGGCAACGGATCCATGAACAGGCTGACGCGCACGCCCAAGGCCTTCGCTTCCGCGACCAGCGGGCGCAGCCGCTCGCTGTCGGCCTGCAGGTTCCAGCCGTGGTCGCTGGTGAACTGGCCCTCGCTGTCCGGCACGAACGTGCACTGGTCGGGCCGCAGCTCGCGCACGAAGTCCATCAGATTGTGGAAGGGGTTGCCCTCGATGTTGAACTCCGCTTGCGGCCAGGCCTTGAGCAGCTCCTGCAGGTCGCGAACGTCCTGCTCGCGGATGTGGCGGGCATCCGGTCGCGGGTGAACGGTGATGCCGTGAGCCCCGGCCTCCAGGCACAGCGTGGCCGCGCGGGTAACGCTCGGGATGCCCAGGTGGCGGGTGTTGCGTACCAGCGCCACCTTGTTGAGGTTGACGGACAGTGCCGTCTTGGGTGCGAGCGTGGGGGTCATGAGGCGCCGCCGGGCCGCCCCAAGGCGACGAAGGCCCCCTCGGGGGGCAGCGAAGTACACGGAGTGACGAGCGTGGGGGTCAGTTTCATAGAGCCTGCAGGTCGATCATCAGCTGGCGGGTGCGCAGGGTGGAGACACCGCAATGGTAGTGCAGCAGCGTGCGCAACTGTGGCTTGAGCTCGGCGATGACGGGTGCGGCCTGCCGCACGGTGGCGCTGAAGGGCGCGTGGTCGTCCAGTGCCCGCTGCAAGGCCTGCCACTGCGCGCCGCTGAGGCTGGCACGCCCATCCTGCTCGCGCGACGCCACCAGGCCGGCTTCAGGCACCAGGCTGTAGCGGCCTTCAGGCTCGAGCGGACCGAGCGTGAGCGTTTGCATGTCCAGCACCGGCAGCAGGCCAATCTCGCGCAGCAGCAGCAGCTCGAACGCTCGCAGCGCCGGCTCGAAGGCCTCGCCGTGTTCGGAGGCGAGGACGCTCACTGCCGCCGCGTAGGTGTCGAACAGCTGCGGGTGCGGATCGTCTCGGGCGAGAAGCCGCAGCAGCAATTCATTGAGGTAGTAGCCCGAAAGCAGCGCATCGCCGGTCGGCATGACCTGGCCACCGGCCCATTCCGCGCCCTTGAGCGTGCGGATTTCGCTGTCGCCGCCGAACGCCACGTGCAGCAGTTGCAAGGGCAGCAGCACGGGCCGGAAATTGGAGCTGGGCTTCTTCGCGCCCTTGGCGACCAGTGCCACCCGGCCATGGTGCCGGGTAAAGACTTCCAGGATCAGGCTGGACTCGCTCCAGTCGTAGCGGTGCAGGACGAAAGCGGGTTCGTCGGAGATGCGCTTGGCCACCGCGGACTCCCGACGCGGCTACTCGTAGCCGAAGGATTTCACGCGGGCTGCGTCATCGGCCCAGCCGGAACGCACCTTGACCCATATCTCGAGGAACACCTTGCAGTCCATGAGCTTTTCCAGCTCCTGGCGGGCCTCCGTGCCAATGCGCTTCAGGCGCTCACCCTTGTCGCCGATCACCATGGCCTTGTGGCTGTCGCGCTCCACCACGATGGTCGCTGCGATTTTGACCATGCGCTTGTGCTTGGGGCTGGGCTCTTCCTCGAACTTGTCGATCACCACCGTAGACGTGTAGGGCAACTCGTCGCCGGTGAACCGGAACAGCTTCTCGCGGACGGTCTCGGAGGCGAGGAACTTCTCGGTGCGGTCGGTCAGCTCGTCCTCGCCATACCACCAGGGCTGCTCGGGCAGGTATTTCTCGCAGATCGCGAAGAGCCGCTCGACATCCTTGGCGTTCTTGGCCGACATGGGGACGAACTCGGTGAACTCGTGGTGCTTCTGCATCTCGCCGAGCCAGGGGGCAAGGTCGCCCCGGCGGTGCACCGTGTCGAGCTTGTTGGCCACCAGCAGGGCCGGGATGCCGGGCCGCAGCAGCGACAGCACCTTGGCGTCTGCCGGCATGAACTTGCCTGCCTCCACGACGAAAAGCACAAGGTCCACGTCGCCCACGGCGCCCATCACCGTCTTGTTGAGCGACTTGTTAAGGGCAGTGGTGTGGTGGGTCTGGAAGCCCGGCGTGTCCACGAAGACGAACTGCGTCAATCCGCGGGTGCGAATGCCCGTGATGCGGTGGCGCGTTGTCTGGGCCTTGCGCGATGTGATGCTGATCTTCTGGCCCACCAGTGCGTTGAGCAGCGTGGACTTGCCGACATTGGGCTTGCCGACGATCGCAATCGAGCCGCAACGCTGGCCGCCCGCGGGCGGATCGGTCTTTTCGGGGGTATCCATCATTTGCCTTTTGCCTTCAAAGCCAGCAGCATTGCCGCGGCAGCCGCTTGTTCACCTGCACGTCGCGAAGCGCCGATGCCCCGCTCGACGGCGCCGAGCTCCGGGATCTCGCACTCGACGTCGAACGTCTGCTTATGCGCCGCACCGAGAGTGGCCGCGACCCGGTACACCGGGAGCTTCATCTTTCGACCCTGCAGCCATTCCTGCAGTTCCGTCTTGGGGTCTTTGGCCGTCGCCGCCATGGTGGGCTTGATTTCGACGTCCTGGAACAGCCGGCGCACCAGCGCTTCGGCGGCGCCGAAGCCCGCGTCCAGGTGAACCGCGCCGATCACCGCCTCCAGCGCGTCGGCCAGTATGGAGGGGCGGCGGTTGCCGCCCGAGCGCAGCTCGCCCTCGCCCAGGCGCAGCAGATCCGGCAGGCCCATCGTGATGGCCAGCTGATGCAGCGTTTCCTGCTTGACGAGATTGGCCCGCACGCGAGATAGGTCGCCCTCGGGCAGGTCCTTGAGACGGTCGTACAGGAGGGAAGCAACCGCGAGGTTGAGGACGGAATCGCCGAGAAATTCGAGGCGTTCGTTGTGGTCCGACGAGAAACTGCGATGCGTCAGCGCCCGTTCCAGCAGGTGACGGTCGGAGAACTGGTGCTGCAAGCGCGCCTGCAGTGCAATGAGCTGGCCATCCACGCTAGCCTTGTCTAGTGTCCACGGGATTACTTCGACTTGCCGCTACCGGCGTATTTCAGCAACAGGTAGGCCGGGCCGAACATGTGGATTTCCTTGTTGTAGGCGAACTTGACCACGACTTTGTCGCCATCCTTGGTCACTTCCAGGTCCTTGGCCGTGATCGACTTGATGTCGTCGATCTGGGCCGCCTTGTCGAAGATCTGCCGCACCTCGGCCACCGTGTTGCCGTCCGAGGCCTTCTGCACGGCTTTCAGAACGGTCTGGTATTCCACCACCGTGGGGAAGGCTTGTGCAGCCAGGACGCCGAGGCAGGCAAGCACGCCGACCACGAACAGCAGGCCGACGAAGGAGAGTCCGGCTTGTTGTGACTTGAGTCGAAGCTTCATGTGGCTAACCCTTTTGCGCATAGAGAGTGACTACTCGAACGAACCGATTCGCTTGAAACTGCCGAAGTTCATCCAGATGAAGAAGGCCTTGCCGACGATATTGCGATCGGGGACGAACCCCCAGTAACGGGAGTCGAGCGAATTATCGCGGTTGTCGCCCATCATGAAATAGTGCCCCTCGGGAACCTTGCACGCGACGCCCTCGACACTGTAACGGCAATTTTCCTTGAAGGGAAAATCCTCGGTGCCGGGCACGAACGCCGGCCGGTTGTCGTCGTTCAGGATACGGTGCCGCCGGCCCTCGAGGTTTTCCTCGAACTGCTTGAAGTAAAGCATTGCGTCTTCGTCGAAGAACTCCGGCAGCGTCGTCTTGGGGACAGGCTTCCCGTTGATGGTGAGGCTCTTGTTCAAATAGGCAACCTCGTCGCCAGGCACTCCGACGACCCGCTTGATGTAGTCCAGACTAGGCTTGGGCGGGTACCGGAACACCATCACGTCGCCCCGCTGGGGCGGCGTGCCTTCGGTCAGCTTGGTATTGAGCACGGGCAGGCGGACGCCGTAGGTGAACTTGTTGACCAGGATCAGGTCCCCGATCAGCAACGTTGGGATCATCGATCCGGAAGGGATCTTGAACGGCTCGAACAGGAAGGACCGCAGCACGAAAACGGCGAGGATCACGGGGAACAGCCCCGCCGTCCAGTCCAGCCACCAGGGCTGCATCAGGACCCGTTGCCGGGCCTGCGCTACGTCGCCGTCCACCTGCGTGATGCCCTTGGCCATGAGGTCGGACCGGCGCCGCGCCGCGCTCGCCTCCAGCCGTTCCGCGGCCAGCCGCCGGTTGGGCAGGAAGTACAAGCGCTCGGCGAGCCAGTACACGCCGGTCACGACCGTGGCCAGGAACAGCAGCAGGGCGAAGTTGCCGTCCACGTAGCCCAGATACCAGGCACCGGCATAACCCGCAAAGGCCGCGAGGACCGCGGCGGTCAAGGCCTGCATCATTCTTCTACCTGCAGGATGGCGAGGAACGCTTCCTGCGGGACTTCGACAGAACCAATCTGCTTCATTCTCTTCTTGCCTGCTTTTTGTTTTTCGAGAAGCTTGCGCTTGCGGCTGATGTCGCCGCCGTAGCATTTTGCCAGCACGTTCTTGCGCAGCGCTTTGATGGTCTCGCGCGCAATGATATTGGCGCCGATGGCCGCCTGAATGGCGACATCGAACATTTGCCTGCTGATGATCTCCCGCATCTTCGCCACCACCGCCCGCCCCCGGTACTGCGACTGGCTGCGGTGCACGATGATGGACAGGGCATCAACCTTCTCGCCGTTCAGCAGGATGTCCACCTTGACGACGTCTGACGCCCGGAACTCCTTGAAGGCGTAATCCATGGAGGCATAGCCCCGGCTGACCGATTTGAGCTTGTCGAAGAAGTCCAGCACGATCTCGCCCAGCGGCATCTCGTACGTCAGCATGACCTGCTTGCCGTGGTAGGCCATGTTCAGCTGGACGCCGCGCTTCTGATTGGCCAGGGTCATCACCGGGCCCACGTACTCCTGGGGCATGTACAGGTGCACCGTGACGATGGGCTCACGAATCTCCGTGACCTTGCCCTGGTCCGGAATCTTGGAGGGATTCTCCACCATGATCATTTCGCCGTCGGCCTTGAGCACCTGGTAGACCACGCTCGGGGCCGTCGTGATGAGGTCCTGGTCGAACTCACGCTCCAGCCGCTCCTGAACGATCTCCATGTGCAGCAGGCCGAGGAAGCCGCAGCGAAAACCAAAGCCCAGCGCTTGGCTGACTTCCGGTTCGTAGTGCAGCGAGGCATCATTGAGCTTGAGCTTTTCAAGCGCGTCGCGCAGCGAGTCGTATTGGTTGGCCTCGGTGGGATAGAGCCCGGCGAAAACCTGCGGCTGGATTTCCTTGAAGCCGGGCAGCGCCTCGGTGGCCGTCATGGCCGCGCCACCGGTGCCGGACTTGATGAGCGTCACCGTGTCCCCGACCTTGGCGGCCTGCAGCTCCTTGATGCCGGCGATGATGAAGCCCACCTCGCCCGCCTCCAGCGAATCGCGCGGCTGGCTCGCCGGAGTGAACACGCCGAGATTGTCCGCGTTGTATGTGGCGCCCGTGGCCATGAGCTTGATGCGCTCGCCCTTCGCAAGCCGGCCGTCCACGACGCGCACCAGCATAACCACGCCGACGTAGGTGTCGAACCAGCTGTCGATGATCATCGCGCGCAGCGGCCCTTGGGGATTGCCCCGCGGCGCCGGGATGCGCGCCACCACGGCCTCGAGGATCTCGTCGATGCCCATGCCCGTTTTGGCGGAGCACGGAATCGCGTCGGTCGCGTCGATGCCGATGACATCCTCGATCTCCGCCTTCGCGTTCTCCGGATCGGCCTGCGGCAAGTCCATCTTGTTGAGTACCGGCACCACCTCGACGCCGAGGTCCAGCGCGGTGTAGCAATTGGCGACGGTCTGCGCTTCGACGCCCTGACTGGCGTCGACGACGAGCAGCGCGCCTTCACATGCCGACAGCGAGCGCGAAACCTCGTACGAGAAATCAACGTGGCCCGGTGTGTCGATCAGATTGAGGTGATAGACCTGTCCATCGCGCGCCGCGTAGCGCAGCGATGCGGTCTGCGCCTTGATGGTTATCCCACGCTCTTTTTCGAGATCCATCGAGTCGAGGACTTGCTCTTCCATCTCGCGATCCGACAACCCGCCGCATCGTTGGATCAAGCGGTCCGCGAGCGTGGATTTGCCGTGATCGATGTGCGCGATGATCGAAAAGTTTCTGATGTGATTCATCAACGGAAACGCTTAAGTGATTGAATTCAAACGGGGGTGGAAAAGAAAAAAGGGCGCGTCGAGTAGTGACGCGCCCTGAACCAACAATCTATGGCAACTGCGATAGTTGGAGCTTCATTGTAGGCAAAAAGCCCGGGCCGTACAGTCGATGCGGACACTGAACCGGCTCGTTGCAGGCCAGCAACAAGAATGTTATTCACAACTTATCAACAAAATAAGGGGGCAAGGTCTGGGACAACTTGTGGGTGATCTGTGGATCGGCGGTGCACCGGCGGAATTCATCCCGCATGGTGGTTTTGGCGGTTTTCGATATGCCGCTTATGGCCGATGAGGTGCGGGGATTCTATCCAAAAATGTAATTAGCTCGCCGAAAAAGTTAGCGCGTGCAAACATAAAGTCCGGAAAACAGGGGCGAAAAATATTTTTCGCCTGCCGTGTTTTTTCGGTCACCCCTAAAAAAATTGAGCCCCAAACCCGACTGCGGGCTGGGGCTTTGGGGCTGGGTCAGCCGCTTATCGGGCCGGCCGGATCAACAAGTACGTGGCCAACTCACCTCGGCGCAGGAGAACAGGGATCGGCTTGGTCTTGTCGACCTTCGCCACGACGGCGTCGAATTCCTTCACCGTGTTGACCTCGGTATTGCCGATCGCCACGATGATGTCGCCCTCGTGGATGCCGGCGCGCGCCGCACCGTCGGTGACCGCCTCCACCTTGACTCCGCCCTTGAGCTTGAGCTCTTTCTTCTGCGCGTCGGTGAGCTCGCTCACCGTGAGCCCTATCGACTGCGCTGCGGGGGAGCCCTTGGGCTTGTCGTCCTTGTCGGCAGTGCGGCGCACCGTCTTCTCGGGTTCGAACTCGGCAATGGTCACGGCGATCTCCTTGGAGCCGCCGCGGCGGAAGACCGTCATGTTGCTGCGGGTGCCGGGCTTGGTGTTGCCCACGAGCCTGGGCAGGTCGGTCGCGCGGTCGATCAGCTTGCCGTCGAACTTCGTGATGATGTCCCCGGCCTCGACGCCTGCCTTGTCAGCCGGCGAGCCGCTCTCAACGCTGCGCACCAGCGCGCCCTGGGGCTTGCCCAGCCCGATGGACTCCGCGACGTCGCGTGTCACCTGGTCGATCTGCACGCCGATACGGCCGCGGGATACGCGGCCCGACACGCGCAGTTGTTCGCTCACGCGGATCGCCTCGTCGATCGGGATCGCGAAGGAGATGCCCATGAAGCCGCCGGAGCGCGAATAGATCTGGCTGTTGATGCCAACGACCTCGCCGCGCATGTTGATCAGCGGGCCGCCCGAGTTGCCGGGATTGATCGCGACGTCGGTCTGGATGAAGGGCAGATAGTCGCCCGTGTCGCGCTGCTTGGCGCTGACAATGCCGGCCGTCACGGTGTTCTCCAGGCCAAAGGGCGAGCCGATGGCCATCACCCACTCCCCGACCTTCAGCCGGTTGACGTCGCCCACCCTGACGGCCGGGAGGCCGCCCGCTTCGATCTTGACCACGGCCACGTCGGTGCGCTTGTCGAAGCCGATGATCTTGGCCTTGAACTCACGCCGGTCGGGCAGCGTCACCAACACTTCATCGGCGCCGTCCACCACGTGTGCGTTGGTCATGACGTAGCCGTCAGTGCTCAGAATGAAGCCGGAGCCCACGCCGCGGGGCTGATCCTCGTCGGGCTGGGGCCGGTTGGGCCGCGGCGCCTGCCTCGGAACGCCCGGCAGCGGTTGACCAAAGAATCGCCGGAAGAACTCCTGCATCTCCTCGTCCACATTGCCCGGGGCAGCGCTGCTGCCGCGCGACCGCTCGATGGTGCGGATGTTGACCACTGACGGCCCGACTTGTTCCACCAGGTCAGTGAAGTCGGGCAAGCCCCGGACCTGCGCCGCAGCAGGGGTGGCAGGCACCAGCGCCGCTGCGCCCGTCGCGGCAAGGGCGACCGCTATGCCAAAGGAGCGGAGTTTCTTCCCATCGAACTTGAACATGTCGACCTTTCTTTCTCTCGTAAATGCTGAGAATGGCAAGCGGAAAAATGGTTCGCCCGCAAGATGCAAACCATCGCACATTCCCGGCCGATTAGGCGCACTTGGGGGCTTATTTGCGCCGCTCAAGGCTAAGCGCGAACGCTTTGAGCGTCTGCGGGGGCACCTCGCCTACGGCCGTGAGCCACCAGTCCTGGATGCGCCGCGTGAGGGTCTGCGTCGCACCACTCGAGAACATGCCTTCCTGCGCATGCCGCTGGCGGTCGTACGCCTCGACGAACAGCGACACCCCCGCCAAGCCGTCCGAGAACACCCATTGCAGCGTGCCCTCCGGCATGGGAGCGCCCACCGACGGACGCCGGTAGCAGCTGATCGGCTTGAACCCGGCCACCTCGGACTTCAGCTGCCAGCCCTCGGCCGCAGCGGTAGTTTTCACGGCGTCCGACTTTTCCACGCGCCAGCCCTCGGTGGCACCCATCATCTGGCTGAGCTTTTCGATGCGCACCGGGGCATCCAGCGCCAGTTCGGAGAATGCGGCCTGTTCCAGCACGTTGCCCTCGGTGTCGACGGTCTGCAGCTTGACGACCAGTCCCGTCTTCTTTTCGCTCCAGATCCGGTAGCCGAACCGCAGGTTGTCCTTGGGTGCCAGCTGGACGACGTCCGTCTCGAACCCGGCGACGCGGTCGGCGCCAAGACGCCGCGCCGAATAGAACTCGGGGATCGAGCTGTCGGCGGCCTTCACCAGGCTGGGAAACAGCCCCAGGGACTCGCGGCGTTCCATGCGCACCACGCGGCTCTCGGGCATGAAAGTGACGACCTCGTCGTTGCGCCGGAAGGTCGAGCGCGGGGCACCCGTCAGCGACTCGACCCGTTCGACCTGCTGGTTGCCGTTGCAGGCATGCCATATTCGCGCGCTCGACATGCCGCCATTGCCGGAAGTGACGACGAAGGTGCCGACATAGCTGCGAAGACGGGACGCCTCGTGCATCCGCATGAGCCAATCACCGATGCTGCGTTCGCCAGGCTTGCCCTGCGCCGCCGAAGGCGGCACCGTGGAGCCAGGCGCGCCTTCCCCGGCAGCGACGGCGAGAGCCGGCGTCCCGATAACCCAGAGGGCGGCGAGACTGAGGCGAACAATGATCGAGTTCAGGTTGGCGGTGTATCCCATGCAGTGGCAGCCGCCTCAGCGGATCGGTCCTTCGAAAGTGGCATTGCGCAGGAAACCGGCAGGCATCTGCAGGGCGGACGCGCCGCCGAGCTGGCGGTGCGCCGCCAGGAATTCGTCGAGCCGCGCGTCGCGGATCATCACGCCGCGCTGCGTTTCGGCAAGCACGGTGCCGGCTGGCGGCGCGCCGGCCAACTGCCCCTGCTCGGGCTTCGCCGCCAAGCCCCCCATTGCCGTCCAGCCGATCGCCGCCACGGCGGCCAGGGATGCGAAGCCCGCTACAAGCTTCCAGCGAAAGCTGGCGTCGTTGGCGGCCACTTGCGCAGGCTCGCGCGAGCGGGCCGCTAGCACACCGGCAGCGCCCGGCGGGGGAACCTGCTCTTGTTGTAGCCGCACTTGAAGTCGGCCCAGAAACTCGGCCGGTAGCGAGCCGGCCGCATGTTCGCCCGAGCGCAGCACGTCGCCGATCAGGTGGTAGGTGTGCCAAGCCTGGCGCGCCACCGGGTCGGCCGCGGCCAGTTCGACGCCACGCGCGAACGCATCGCCAGCCAGCTGGCCATCGGCCAGCGCCGAAATCAGTTCCTCGGTACGCATCGTGTCCATTACGTTACCTGCCCATCTCGCTTCACCAGCGCTTGCCCGACTGGTTTTCCAGCAAGGGTTTGATCCTGGCCGAAATGGCTTCGCGCGCCCGGAAAATCCGGGATCGCACGGTGCCGATCGGGCAATTCATCACTTCTGCAATCTCTTCGTAGCTCAGGCCCTCGATCTCGCGCAGCGTCACCGCCTGGCGCAATTCGTCGGGCAGTGCTTCCATGGCCGAGTTGACCGCCGCAGCGATTTCCTTGGCGGCCAGCACGGTCTCGGGGGTTTCCGCGGTGGTTAGTTCGTTCTCCACGCCGGAAGTTTCATCTTCCTCGTCACCCCCCCGCAGCGCCGTTTCGGACACCAGCGGGTCGCGCTTGAGGTCGCCCAGCGCCTTCTTGGCGGTATTCACGGCGATCCGGTAGAGCCAGGTGTAGAACTGGGCCTCCCCGCGGAACTGGGCCAGCGCGCGGTACGCACGGATGAACGTCTCCTGTGCGATGTCCTCCACCAGGTCGGTGTCGCGCACCATGCGGCCTATCAGGCGCTCGATGCGGCGCTGGTATTTGATCACCAGCAGTTCAAACGCCTTCTGGTCCCCCGCCACCGTACGTTCCACCAGCATGAGGTCGGTGTCGGCGGGGCTGGGAGGGGCTGCGGGAGGCGTCTTTGTCATGATTTCGCCGCGGGCCGCGGGGCCGGTTGCAGCGCTTTCGGTCTGGCGCGCGAATATACAGCACGGCGCACGTCATCCCAGCGGTCGGCACGAGTGTCGCGATCGAGCCAGATCCACCGCGACAGATCACCGGCACTCCATCGCAGCAGCAGCGCACGCTGCAGGTCCAGGCCGACTTCGACCGATGCGGCGGCCGCCTCCGGATGCGCGGACCACGTCCAGACTTCGCCATCCCAGGCCAACGTGCCGCTTGGGGTACGCCACCAGTGACTGGCGGCGAACGCGCCGGCCCCGCAAAGCGTCGCCAGCATCGTGGCCATTCGCCAGAGGTCTGGTCTATGGAACTGCCAGAGCACGGCTGCCGCACAGCCCAGCAGCCAGACGCCCAGCAGCAGCTCTGCCGCCAAACGCGAACGCCCCGCCGGATAGCTCACCGATGGGGCGTTATGCATGGAAAGCCGGTTTCAGCAGGCGCTTCGGTTCCCGGCCCCGCGTCAAGGCGCTCGCTTGAAGACAAGCGTGCCGTTCGTGCCGCCGAATCCGAAGTTATTCTTCACGGCCACGTCGATCTTCATATCCCGCGCGGTGTTAGCGCAGTAGTCCAGGTCGCACTCCGGGTCCTGGTTGAAGATGTTGATCGTGGGCGGGCTCTTTTGCTCGTACACGGCCAGCACACTGAACACCGATTCGATGCCGCCGGCGCCGCCGAGCAGGTGGCCGGTCATCGACTTGGTCGAATTGACGACCAGGTTCTTCGCGGCGTCGCCGAAAGCGGCCTTGATGGCGTTCGTCTCGTTAAGGTCGCCAAGCGGCGTCGACGTGCCATGGGCATTCAGGTAGTTGACCTCGTCGACGTTGACGCCGGCGTTTTGCAGGGCATTGATCATCGACCGGCGCGGCCCGTCCACGTCCGGCGCTGTCATGTGGTACGCGTCGGCGCTCATGCCGAAGCCGGCGACCTCGGCGTAGATACGTGCTCCGCGCGCCTTGGCGTGTTCGTACTCCTCCAGCACCATCACGCCACCGCCCTCGCCCAGGACAAACCCGTCGCGGTCCTTGTCCCAGGGGCGGGACGCGGTCTTGGGGTCGTCGTTGCGCGTGGACAGGGCCCGTGCGGAGGCAAAGCCGCCGATGCCAAGCGGCGACACGGCTGCTTCGGCGCCGCCGGCGACCATCACGTCAGCGTCGCCGTACTCGATCATGCGCGCCGAAAGACCGATCGCGTGCAGGCCGGTTGTGCAGGCCGTGACCACCGCGATGTTCGGGCCCTTGAAGCCGTACTTGATTGATACGTGCCCGGAGATCATGTTGATGATCGAGGCCGGCACGAAGAAAGGTGAGATGCGTCTCGGGCCACGAGCGGTCAGCTCTGCGTGGGTCTGCTCGATCATTGGCAGGCCGCCGATGCCTGCCCCGATGTTGCAGCCGATTCGCGTGGCCAGCTCATCGCCCAGGGCTGCGCCAGTGGGCAACCCACTGTCCACCACCGCCTGGCAAGCCGCGGCCAAGCCCAGGTGGATGAAACGGTCCATGTGCCGGGCTTCCTTCTCGGGGATGTAGTCCCCGATGTTGAAACCCTTGACCTCTCCCGCGAACTTGCAAGCGAAATTGCTCGCATCGAACTGCGTGATGAGGTCAATGCCGGGTTTGCCGGCAAGCAGATTGGCCCAGGATTCGGCCACCGTGTTGCCCACGGGGCTGACACAACCCAGACCGGTCACGACGACACGGCGACGGGTCATTTGCTGTCAGGCCTTCTGGTGGGCGTTCGCGTAGTCGATGGCGTTCTGCACCGTAGTGATCTTCTCGGCGTCCTCGTCCGGGATCTCGATGCCGAACTCGTCCTCGAGCGCCATCACCAGTTCCACCGTGTCGAGCGAGTCGGCACCGAGGTCGGCCACGAAGGCTTTTTCACTGGTGACCTGGGACTCTTCCACGCCGAGTTGCTCGGCGATGATTTTTTTGACACGTGCTTCGATATCGCTCATGGTTCCCTCAAAGGGTTGTAAATGAATCCGCGATTTTAGCTGCCAGCGGGTTGCTGTCCCTGTAGGCCGCCGCCGGGCGGATAAACCGGCGTAGAAACTGTCTTCAGGCCATGTACATGCCGCCGTTGACGTGCAGCTCCTGCCCCGTCACGTAACCCGCTTGGGGCGAGGCCAGAAAAGCGACCGCGTGCGCGATGTCGGCGGGCTTGCCCAGGTGGCCCTTGGGGATCTGGGCGAGCAAGGCCTTTTGCTGCTCTTCGGGAAGGGCCGCCGTCATGTCGGTCTCGATAAATCCCGGGGCCACGCAATTGACCGTGATGCCCCGGCTGCCGAGCTCTCGCGCTAGTGCACGGGTCATCCCGGCTACACCGGCCTTTGCGGCGGCGTAGTTGGCCTGGCCGGGGTTGCCCGAGGCGCCCACCACCGACGTAATGCTGATGATCCGGCCATAGCGCTGCTTCATCATGGTGCGCATGACGGCCCGGCTCATGCGGAACACGGCTTTCAGGTTGGTATCCAGCACCGCGTCCCAGTCCTCGTCCTTCAGCCGCAGCGCGAGCATGTCGCGAGTGATCCCGGCGTTGTTGACCAGCACATGCAGTCCGCCATGTTCCTTGACGACGCCTTCGACCACGGCTTCCAAGGCGGCCGCATTGTTCACGTCCAGCGTAGCGCCCCTGCAACCGGCATGGGCGGAAAGTGTCGTGGTGATGCGCGCTGCGCCCTCATCGGTGGTCGCGGTGCCGATCACCTTGAGCCCACGCTGCGCGAGCTCCAACGCTATGGCCGCACCGATGCCGCGCGAAGCGCCCGTCACAAGCGCAACCTGTCCTTCGAACTTCGGGTTCATGCGAGAAGGCCTTTCACTTCGGCCATGGTGGCCGGGTCGTAAAGCGCGGTGCCAGTCAGTTCGGGGTCGATGCGCTTGCACAGCCCCGACAGGACCTTGCCCGGCCCACATTCGACGATCGTCGTGATGCCGCGGGCCTTGATCGCCTGCACGCACTCCACCCAGCGCACAGGGCCGAAGGCCTGCTCGTAGAGCGCTGCGCGGATGCGGTCGGGATCGTTCTCGGCCTTGACCTCGATGTTGTTGATTACGGCGATTCGCGGAGCCGCGAAAGCCGTAGCCGCCAGCTTTGCCTTCAGCTTCTCGGCGGCCGGCTTCATCAGGCTGGAATGGAAAGGCGCCGAAACCGGCAGCGGCAATGCGCGCTTGGCGCCATTGGCCTTGAGGATTTCGCAGGCCTTTTCGACCGCCGCCTTGCTGCCCGCGATGACGGTCTGCGCGGGGTCGTTGAAATTCACGGCTTCCACCGTCTCGTCGGCGTTGATCCCGAAACTACGCACCGCCTCGGCGCAGCCCTCGATCACCTTCCGTGCGTCCATCCCCAGGATGGCCGCCATGGCGCCTGTGCCGACCGGCACCGCATCCTGCATGGCCTGGGCGCGAAAGCGCACCAGCGGCGCGGCCTGAGCCAGGGTGAGGACACCCGAAGCGACCAGCGCCGAATATTCGCCGAGCGAATGTCCGGCGACGACGGCGGGCTCGGCCCCGCCCTCCGCGCGCCAGGCGCGATAGGCAGCCACCCCGGCAACCAGCATGACCGGTTGCGTGTTGGTCGTCAGCGCGAGCGCTTCCTTGGGCCCTTGCTTGATCAGGCCAGCGACGTCTTCGCCCAGCGCATCGGAAGCCTCCTGAAGGGCTTGGACCACGGCAGGATGGTCGCCCCAGGCATCAAGCATGCCGACGGACTGCGAGCCTTGGCCGGGAAAGACAAATGCGAACGGTTTGATGCTCATTTCCGACGATGGAATGGACAAGGATAAAAAAGGAAAGGCGGGACGCTCAAAAGTCCAGCAGGACAGCGCCCCAGGTGAAGCCACCACCGACGCCTTCCAGCATCAGCGTGTCACCCTTCTTGATCTTCCCGCCACGCACGGCCCAGTCCAGCGCGAGCGGGATCGATGCCGCGGAAGTGTTGCCGTGCTGATCCACGGTAACGACCACCTTCTCCAGCGGAAGCTTCAGCTTCTTCGCCGTACTTTGCATGATGCGGATATTGGCCTGGTGGGGAATCAGCCAATCGATGTCGGCCTCGGTCTTGCCGGCCTTCGCCAGCGCCGCCCGCGCTGCATCCTCGAGCACACCCACCGCCAGCTTGAACACGGCCTGACCGTCCATCTTGAGGAGTGGGTCGCCCAGCACCTGGCCACCCGAAACCGAACCCGGCACGCACAGGATACCGACGTGCTTGCCATCGGCATGCAGGTCGCTCGACAGAATGCCGGGCGTCTCCGACGCCTCCAGCACCACGGCGCCTGCGCCGTCGCCGAACAGCACGCAGGTCGTCCGGTCGTTGAAATCAAGAATGCGCGAGAAGACCTCGGAACCGATCACCAGCGCCTTGGTTGCCGCACCGGTCTTGATCATGGAGTCGGCGATGGTCAGCGCATAGACGAAACCGCTGCAGACAGCCTGCACATCGAATGCCGCGCAACCCGCGATCCCCAGTTTGTTCTGCAGAATGCAGGCCGCCGAGGGAAACACCATGTCGGGCGTCGACGTGGCGACGATGATCAGATCGATGTCCTTGGCCGCAACGCCCGCCGCTTCAAGCGCCTGCCGGGCCGCATACACCCCCAGGTCGCTGCAGCTGACGTCAGGCGCGGCGAAATGGCGAGCGCGGATGCCAGTGCGGTCCACGATCCACTGGTCAGAGGTTTCGACCCCTTTGGCGGCCAATTCAGCGGTCAGGTCGGCATTGGTCACGCGGCGCGGCGGCAGGTAACTGCCGGTTCCGGTGATGCGGGAATAAGTTGTCATCGATCAGGACGCCACAGCTTCCACCGACTGCGCATCGCCTTCGTTGCCCACCAGCAGGGGCCTTGCATGGGCGATGCGCGCCTGGACGCGTTCTAGCAGGTTGTTTCGGGCCGCATCATACGCCCGGTTCAAAGCTTGCTCGAAGGCGAAGTCGTCTGCGGAGCCATGGCTTTTGAACACGAGACCACGCAAACCCAGCAGGGCCGCGCCGTTATAGCGACGGTAATCAACACGGTTTTTGAAGGCCGATAGGATGGGATAGGCGACGATGGCAGCAAGTTTGGTCAAGGGATTGCGCGAAAACTCTTCTTTAAGGAAGCCCCCGATCATCGTGGCAAGTCCTTCGCTGGTCTTGAGTGCGACGTTGCCGACGAAACCGTCGCAGACCACGATATCGGTTGTCCCCTTAAAAATATCGTTGCCCTCGACATTGCCGTAAAAATTCAAATCGCCGGAGTTGGCTGCTGATCTCAGCAATTCGCCAGCTTTTTTGATGACTTCGCTGCCTTTTATAAGCTCTTCGCCGATGTTCAACAGGCCAACAGACGGCGCGTCGACGTGATTGAGGGCGGAAACCAGCGCAGAGCCCATGACGGCGAACTGCAGCAAGTGCTGTTCGGTGCAATCTACATTGGCGCCGAGATCCAGCACCGTGGTTGCGCCTCCCTTGGCGTTGGGCATGGGGTAGGCGATAGCGGGGCGGTCGATGCCATCGACTGTCTTGAGCAGGTACCGCGCAAGCGCCATCAGGGCGCCGGTGTTGCCTGCGGACACGGCCGCCTGGGCTTGACCACCCTTGACCTGCTGGATGGCAACCCGCATCGACGAATCTTTCTTGCGTCGCAGGGCGATCTCCACCGCGTCGTCCATCGCAACCACTTCCGAAGCTGGCACGATGCGCGCCCTCGGGTGACTGAACGTCCGCAGGCTGTCTTCCGCGCCGACCAGCAGCAGGCGGGCGTCGGGCTGCTTGTCGAGGAAATGCCGGCACGCGGCCAGTGTGACGCGAGGGCCGTGGTCGCCCCCCATACAGTCGACAGCCAGAGTAGTCATGGGATCAAATGTAGAACGGATTCAATACCCGAAAACGACGAAGGCCCGCGCTGCGATGGGCGCAGCCGGGCCTTCATGGCCGTTGGGCCGGATCAGGCGTCGTTCTTGGTCTTGAGCACCTTGCGGCCACGATAGAAGCCCGTCGGGCTGATGTGGTGACGAAGGTGGGTTTCGCCGGTGGTCGATTCCACGGCGATGCCCGGCACGACCAGGGCGTTGTGCGAGCGGTGCATGCCGCGCTTGGACGGCGATTTCTTGTTTTGCTGAACGGCCATGAGGGGCTCCTGGATTCAAAGGGCCCTGCGCGCAGATTGCGCCCCGGGCGGTTAAAGGGTTGGCGATAAGCGCAAGTGGCATGAAGCCCCAGTGGCGCGAAGCCCATGATTATAGCCCAACTTGTTGATTTGGCTGGACTTTGCTATGACTTGCCGCTCTTGAGCTTTCCAAGCATCGCGAACGGGTTCTCCCGGCGGGTGGAAGCCTCGTCGAAATCATCGTCGGCAACGGCCAGCTTCAGCGGCTCTGGGCAGGCCTCGTGGCGCGGCGCAAGCGGCAGCTCCATCAACAGCTCGTCCTCGACCAGTTCGAGCAGGTCCAGACTGCGGCTGAGCGCGAGCACGTCCTCTTCCGACTGCTCGTCCTGGGCCGCGGCCATATCCTCGTCAGGGGCGAACCTGAACGACCTGTCCACGGAAACAGGCACATCGACGGGCAGAAGGCAGCGCTGGCAAGTGAGCGGGAGGATCGCGTCCGACTGGAGGTGCAACCAGATTTCGGGGTGCACATGGCGCGGATTGCGCAATTCTCCGGTCGCCGACCAGTGGACCGCCGATTCCGCACCACGGCCCTGAGTCTCCGTCATGAGCCGCTCATGGACGCGCAGCGGCTGTTCGCCGTGCAGGTGCGCGGCCTCTTCGGCAAACGCTTTGACATCAAGCCGCCGCGCGGCAAACTCCTTGGACATTGGCCCAGTGTAAGAGAATCAGGCCATGCCCGAGGCAAACTCCCACTACCCCCACCGCCCGCTGGTGCTGGGCTCGACATCACCCTACCGGCGCGAGCTGCTGTCGCGCCTGCATCTTGAATTCCAGGTTGCGGCACCTGACGTCGACGAGACGCCGCTCCCCGGCGAAACGCCGCAGGGGGTGGCCGTGCGCCTTGCCTTGGCGAAGGCGAAATCGGTCGCGGCAAAGTTTCCCGACGCTGTCGTGATCGGCTCCGACCAGGTCGCCGACATGGATGGCGAGCCGCTGGGCAAGCCGGGCAACCATGACAACGCGGTGGCTCAGCTGCGACGCATGCGCGGCCGCACCCTCGTGTTCCAGACTGCCGTCTCGGTCGTCTGCCTGGCCAGCGGTTTCGAGCAATCGGACCTGGCCCCGGTAAAGGTGAAATTCCGCAGCCTTACAGACGATGAAATCGAAGCCTACCTGCTCGCCGAGCGCCCCTACGACTGCGCGGGAAGCGCGCGCAGCGAGGGGCTGGGCATCGCCATCCTCGACGCGATCGAGAGCGACGACCCGACGGCCCTCGTCGGCCTGCCCCTGATCCGCACCTGCCGCATGATCCGCGCCGCGGGCGTCAAAGTCCTGTGATGCAGGCTGCTCCCAAGGGCAGGCTGTTCCTGGTCCCGGCTCCGCTGGATTTCGGCTGTGCGATGCAAACACCGCTGGGAGAAACGATGCCCGCGGGAACACTGGCGGCAGCAGCAAAGCTCACGCACTGGATCTGCGAGAACGCCAAATCGGCTCGCGCCTACCTCAAGCGCATCGACGAGCTGTATCCACTCGCGGCGTCCTTGCGCGAACAGCAGATCTCCGAATTGCCGCGCGAAGTCCACAAGAAGGGTGACCATGAGGCCGGCGGTTTCGACGCCCGGCCGATGCTCGCTGCGGCGGTCAGTGGCGTCGACATGGGTCTGCTCAGCGAAGCCGGGATGCCGGCCATCGCCGATCCGGGCTCCTCCGTAGTGCGGGCGGCACACGAGTTGGGATTGCAGGTGGTGCCGCTGGTCGGTCCGGTGTCGTTGCTGCTCGCGCTCGCGGCCAGCGGGCTCAATGGGCAAAACTTCGCCTTCGTGGGTTACCTGCCTCAGGACGCGGCGCAGCGCGCCCAGCGCATCCGCGAGCTGGAAGCACACGCGCTCAAGCACGGCCAATCCCAATTGTTCATCGAGACTCCGTACCGCAACGCGGCGCTATGGGACGCGCTGACAAAGACCCTGCAACCGTCGACCCGACTGGCCGTCGGAAGCGGCCTGACGCTCGCCAACGCCGTCACGCGAAGCCAGCCGGTGCGCGTGTGGCGACTAGAGGGCGCGCCGATCGCCAACGACACCCCGGCGGTTTTTGCGATCGGGCGCTAGCGACGCTTCAGCGCAGAGCCGGCACGGCCTTGACCGCGCGGATGGCGCCTTCGCCGATGGCGGCGCCGAATTTCTTCGCCAGGCGCTCGGCCACGTTATCGCGCCGGGTGTAGTCCACCAGTTCTTCCGCCTTCACGATTTCGCGCGCTACGAAATCCACGCTGCCCAGCTGGTCGGCCAAGCCCATTTCCACGGCCTGCTGGCCGGTCCAGAACAGTCCGCTGAACAGCTCCGGCGTGTCCTTTAGGCTCTTGCCGCGGCCGGCCTTGACCACATCGATGAACTGCTTGTGGACCTGATCGAGCATGGACTGCGCGAAGGCTCGGTGCTTCTCGGTCTGCGGGCTGAACGGGTCGAGAAAGCCCTTGTTCTCGCCGGCCGTCATCAGGCGCCGTTCCACGCCGAGCTTATCCATCAGGCCGGTGAACCCGAAGCCGTCCATCAGCACGCCGATGCTTCCGACAATGCTGGCCTTGTCCACAAAAATCCGGTCGGTTGCCGCCGCGATGTAGTAAGCGGCTGACGCGCAGGATTCCTCCACCACGGCATACACCGGCTTCTTGTGCTTTGCCCGCAGGCGTTTGATCTCGTCGTTGATGATGCCCGCCTGCACCGGGCTGCCGCCCGGCGAATTGATCAGCAGCACGATGGCCTGGGAGCCCGAGTCTTCGAAGGCAGTGCGCATCGACGCCACCACGGACTCGGCGCTGGCGTCGCTGTCGGATGCGATTTCACCCTTGATCTCGATCACCGCCGTATGCGGCGCCGTCTTGTCCGTGGCCGGCGAGCCGCGGCTCATGAGCCCCCAGAACAGAATGACGAAAAAGAGCAGCCAGGCGAAACTCCTGATGGTGCGCCAGCGCCGCGCCCTTCGCTGCTCCTCGAGCGTGGCGAACATCAGCTTCTCGAAACTTGCGCGCTCCCAGCCCGGCGCGCCGTTGGGTGATTCGGCACGGCGCACGGCCGGCGCAGGGGTTTCAGGCAGCCCGTTGCCGGGCGGTTGCGATTCGTTCATGTTTTCTAGAACTCGACAGGTTGGAGGTTGTAGGCAGTATGCCAGTGGACAACGCCACCTTGCTCGCTGAGGGCGATCTTCACCAAACTACCGCGGCAGGGGCCGCCCGCGCATTTTCCACTGGCAGGCTCGTAGACCGCACCATGCGTCCCGCAAAGCAGCCAGCGGCCGGTATCGTCGAAGAAGCGGTTTGGCTGCCAGTCCATCTCCATCGCGACGTGGGCGCATCGGTTGAGGTACGCGTGTACTTGCCCTTCGTAGCGGATCGCGAATGCGCGGCAGGTCTGCCCGCCAAAGACGACATCGAAGGGCACGGCGTCCCCGCCGTCGGCCAGATCGGCGGAATTGCACAACGGGATTGCCGCGTCCATCGGCCTCAGGCGTTCTTCAGCAGCCACGCGCGCAGTTCGGGGACCGTGTGCGCGACAAACAACGGCCCGAGCGCATGGAAATCCCCCGGCTCGTGCGCGCCATAGCTCACACCCACGGCGGCGCAACCGGCATTGACCGCCATTTGCAAGTCGTGCGTCGTGTCGCCGATCATCAGCGTGCGTTGCGGCTCGGCGCCGAACTCGCTCATCAGCTCCTGGAGCATGAGTGGGTGCGGCTTGCCCGCCGTTTCGTCGGCGGTGCGTGAGCCGTCGAACATGCCCTTGAGCTGCACCGAACCCAGCGCTTCGTCCAGTCCCCGGCGTGATTTGCCAGTGGCCACCGCCAGCCAATGCTGCCTCGCCTTGAGTTCTTCCAGCAGCGCGAGCACGCCATCGAACAGGGCGATGTCGTTTTGATGCGCCGTGTAGTGGTGGCGGTAGCGGGCCCCGAGTTCCGGATATTTTTCCTTCGGCACGTCCGGGGCGGCATGCGCCAAGGCCTGCATCAGGCCCATACCGATGACATACGAAGCGTCCTTGTCCGACGGCATCGCGCCGCCCACGTCCACCACGGCGCGCTGGATGCAGCGCACGATGATTTTGGTGGAATCGAAGAGCGTGCCATCCCAGTCGAAGGCGATGAGATCGAAGCGGCGGCGGGGGGTACTGCGCATGCCGTCGATTATCCTCAGAGCGTCATCGCCGTTTGCGCGACGCGGTCGTCCAGCCCCCCTATTTTTCCTCCACGAATCGAGCGAGCTCCGGCGGCAAAGGCGAGATCAGTTCGATCGCCTCTCCGGTCTGGGGATGCGCAAACTTCAGCCGCCACGCATGCAGAAACATCCGCTTGAGTCCTTGCCTTCCAAGGGTCTTGTTCAGCTCGAAGTCGCCGTACTTGTCGTCTCCAGCGATCGGGTGCCCCTGCGCGGCGAGGTGAACGCGGATCTGGTGCGTGCGGCCCGTCTTGATCGTGACCTCAAGGAGCGAGAAGCCAGGCACCTGTCGCGCGACCTTCACCAAGGTGATGGACCGCATGCCGTCCGGATCGTCCTTGGCGACCACCTTCACGCGCCGCTCACCATCCGCCTGCAGGTACTTATGCAGCGGCACATCGATCACCTTCTTGTTGGACGGCCAGGCACCTACGGCCAGCGCCAGGTAGGTCTTGCCTGTTTCCCGCTCGCGGAACTGATCCTGCAGTCGGGTCAAGGCCGAGCGCTTCTTTGCGACCAGCAGGATGCCGGACGTCTCCCGGTCCAGCCGGTGCACCAGTTCCAGGAACTTCGCGGCCGGCCGCGCCTGCCGCAGCTGCTCAATGACGCCAAAGCTGACGCCGCTGCCGCCATGCACCGCCACGCCCGCCGGCTTGTCGATCGCAATCAGGTACTCGTCTTCGAAAAGAATGGGAAATTCGCGCGCCGGCGCCGGTTTTTCCAGCTTTTCCGCGACTTTCTCGGAGATCCGCACCGGGGGCAACCGGACCACGTCGCCCACCGCCACGCGGGTGTCGGCCCCTGCACGACCCTTGTTCACCCGCACCTCGCCGCTGCGGATGATCCGGTAGATGTGCGTCTTGGGGACACCCTTGAGCTCGCGGATGAGGAAATTGTCGAGCCGCTGGCCCACCGAATCCTCCTCCACGGTCACATATTTCACCTGCGCGCTTGCAGGCAAGGCCGAGCCCCCTATAATCTGTTTCACTAGCGTTACGCTGTAAGTGGTTGATTTGCCTTGGAGTTTAGTCCACGCACTGCCACCGGCCACGCTGGAAGGTCGATGCCACCGCACCTTTTGCGCGCAGATTGCCAGCCAGATGCTGTCGATGGTCCGTGAAGGCGGCGGTCAAGCCGGCACTTTGAAACACTGATTCGGAATACAGTCCGCGGGCCACAGCCTTGCGGACGGACTAAAGCGAGAACTCCTGTGTTGATGGCGATTTTTCTAGCCTGCTGGCGGTGGCTCACAGCCCCGGCCTATGGCTTGGCATCGCCACCCGCCCGCGCCACGCGGGCCCAGCACGCTACAAACCTTGTAGCACCGCAGCACCGCCTTTTCGGCGGCCCGCGACTCGCCCTCCTCCACGCGCCCTTGCCCCGCTTGCTGAGTTAGCCCTCGGCCAGCGTCCGCATACCCGGCAATTCCATCGTTTCGAAGCGTCTGCAGGCAACGAAGTTCGCGTCCCGAAGGGCGCGTTTGCTGTTGTTATAAAGGTGACGCTATGAAGCGCATGCTGATCAACGCCACGCAGGCTGAAGAACGCCGGCTGGCGATCGTCGATGGACAAAAACTCCTCGACTACGAAATCGAAATCGAAGGGCGCGAACAGCGCAAGGGCAATATCTACAAGGCCGTGGTGACACGGGTAGAGCCCTCGCTCGAGGCGTGTTTCGTCGACTACGGCGAAGACCGCCACGGCTTCCTGCCATTCAAGGAAATCTCAAAGACCTACTTCGCACAAGGCGTTTCGGTATCCCAGGCCCGCATCAACGACGTGATCAGGGAAGGCCAGGAACTGCTCGTCCAGGTCGAGAAGGAAGAGCGCGGCAACAAGGGCGCGGCGTTGACAACTTTCGTCTCGCTGGCAGGCCGTTACGTGGTCCTGATGCCCAACAACCCGCGCGGCGGCGGCGTCAGCCGTCGCATCGAGGGCGACGACCGGGCCGAGCTCAAGGAGAACATGGACCAGTTGGAATACCCCAACGGCATGTCCATCATCGCCCGCACGGCCGGCATCGGCCGCAGCGCCCCCGAACTCCAGTGGGACCTGAACTACCTGCTCAAGCTCTGGAACGCCATCGACGGCGCATCCAAGGGCGGCAAGGGCGCCTTCCTGATCTACCAGGAATCGTCGCTGGTGATCCGCGCCATCCGGGATTACTTCAACCACGACATCGGCGACATCCTGATCGACACCGACGACATCTACGAGCAGGCCCAGCAGTTCATGGCCCACGTGATGCCGGAACACGCCGCCCGCGTGAAGCGCTACCGCGACGACGCGCCGCTGTTTTCGCGCTTCCAGATCGAGCACCAGATCGAATCGGCCTATGCGCGCGAAGTGAAGCTGCCCTCGGGCGGCGTGGTCGTGATCGACCACACCGAAGCGCTGGTGTCCATCGACGTCAACTCGGCCCGTGCCATCAAGGGCGGCGACATCGAGGAAACCGCCACCCGCACCAACCTGGAAGCCGCCGACGAAGTGGCCCGACAGATGCGCCTGCGTGACCTTGGCGGTCTGATCGTCATCGACTTCATCGACATGGAAGAGTCGAAGAACCGCCGCGAAGTGGAAAACCGCCTGCGCGACGCGCTGCGGCAAGACCGCGCCCGCGTGCAGTTCGGCACGATCAGCAAGTTCGGCCTGATGGAAATGAGCCGCCAGCGCCTGCGCCCGGCCCTGTCGGAAGGCGCGTCGATCCCCTGCCCGCGCTGCGGCGGCCACGGCCACATCCGCGACACGGAGAGCTCGGCCCTGCAGATCCTGCGGATCATCCAGGAAGAGTCGATGAAGGACGGCACCGCCGCGGTGCACGTGCAAGTGCCGGTGGACGTTGCCTCTTTCCTGCTCAATGAGAAGCGCCCTGAGATCGCCAAGATCGAACTCAAGCAGCGGCTCTCCGTGATCATGGTCCCCAACAAGACGCTGGAAACCCCCAACTATCGCCTCGAGCGCCTGAAGCACGACGACCCGCGCCTCGACAACATCCAGGCCAGCTATCACATGGCCGAGGAAATCGAGGACCCGACGGCAGTTACGCGCCGTTCGCACGAGCGCACCAACAAGCAGGAGCCCGTCATCAAGGGCGTGCTGCCGGACGCACCCGCGCCGATCGCCGTGCCCAAGCCGGAACCTGTCAAGGCAGCGGAGCCCGTGGCCCGCAAACCCGTGGCACCAGCGGCCCCCGCCCCCGTACCCGCGCCGGCCGAGCACGGCTTCATGGCATGGATCAAAGGCTTCTTCGGTGTGACGCCGGCACCCGCGCCTGCGCCGGTGCCCGTAGCTGAAGTAAAGAAGGAAGAGCAACGGCGCGAAGGAGCGCGTGACGGTGCGCGCGGCGACGGCCGACGCGGCGGACGTGGCCGTGACGGCGAGCGCCGCGATGGCCGTCGTGGCGAAGCCCGAGGCGACGGACGCGGCCGTGATGGAGAGCCGCGCCGTGATCGCGCAGAGGCAGGCGAAGGCCAGCCGCGCAGCGAAGGCGGCCGCTCGCGCGACGGCGAGCAACGCCGCGGCGACCGGCAGGAGCGTGGTGAGCGGCCCGAGCGCGGTGAACGCCAGGACCGGGGTGGCGATCGACAAGACCGCGGCGAAGGCCGTGGCGAGCGGCAAGGCCAGCGCGAGCGCCGTGACGGCGAGCAGCGCATCCCGGCCGAGGGCGTTGCCGCCAATCTGCAACCCGGCATGGAAGGCGCAGGTGCAGAACAACGCCAGGACCGCCCCCCGCGCGGCGAGCAACGGGGCGAGCGCGGCGAAGGCCGTCGCGAGCGCGGTGAACGAGGCGGCCGCCGCGGCGACCGCGGTCCGCGTGAGCAGGCTACCGGCGAAAATGCCGAGGCGGGTGCACTGGCAGGCGCAGCAGCATCCGTCGGCATGGTGCCCGACAGCGGCAGTCAGCAGGCTCCCGCAGCCGACGCCGTGCTCGAATCGCACACCCACCAGGACGTGCGGCCCCCCGAGGCCCAGGACGGCGAAGAGCGCCGTGAACGCCGCTCGCGCGACCGTTACGGCCGCGACCGCCGCGAACGTGGCGATCGCCAGCCGCGCGAAGAGGCTGCGGCAGTAGCTCCGGTTGCTCCGGAGGACGTGCAACCCGCCGCTGAAACGCTGCAGGAGCGTGGCGAACGGGTGCGCTACCCCACCGGCTTCGTGAACGAGGACGTGGAAGCACCGACGCAAGCCTTGCATGCCACGCACCCCGCCACCGAATCGGCGCAACCCGCCGTGGCGCCGGTCCGGGCCGCGCCGGTCCATGCTGCGCCGGTCCATGCTGCGCCGGTCCATGCTGCGCCGATCCATGCTGCGCCGGGCCTGCCGAAGGTCCAGCCGTTCCAGCTGCCCGTGCAGGACCTGGTGCAGGTCGCGGAAAGCTCCGGCTTGCAGTGGGTCAGCTCCGATGCGGAAAAGATCGCAGCCGCCCAGGCCGCCATGGCGGCCGAGCCCAAGCCCGTGCGCGTGCCGCGCGAGCGACCGGCTCCCATCGTCATCGACGAAGGCCCATTGGTGCTGGTCGAAACCAAACGCGACCTGCGCGAGATGAAGCTGCCGTTCGAGCAGACCAGCCTGCCGTTGCAGTAAAAAACACTCGCGTGGCCTCTGCAGGGCCATGCGGGGCGGTCCGGTCTAATGCGTGGGCCACCGCGGAACCGGCTTCGCCGGGCCGCTGGTGGCGCCCCCTTGAGGGGGAGGCGGCCGCAGGCCGCTTCGGGGTGTTCGTCTACTCCGCCGCGCGCTTCCAGGCCTGGCCGGCCGTTTCGTCGTCGCCGCGCTCCTCCGCCAGCAGCGCCAGCGCGCGCCAGGCATTGCGATGAAGTTTCGCGTCCTGTAGGCCCATCGCGGCCTGGCCCATCAACTGCTGCGCCTTGCCCCAGAGCTGGCGCTTCATGCAGGCCATCCCGGCGAGGTACTGCAGCGTGGCGTCGCGCGGGTTGCCTCGCTGCGCTTGTTCGATGCGTGCCAGCCAGGCGCCGTCGAAGCTATCCAGCCCCGCTTCAAGGGCGTGCACCAGCTTCACCTTGAGCCCGTCGCCCAACTCGTCCTGAGCTTCCCACACCGGCAGTAACCAGTCACGCGCCAGGTGCGCATCGCCGCCCAGTGCCATAAGACGCTGAGCCGCATGGATGGCAAGCTCCGGCATCTCTCTTTCGGATGCCTCCAGCGAGGCCCATGCGCGCTGTAGCTGCGCGACGTCGTGAGCGCCGTTCAACAGGTCGATGGCCAAGCCGCGAACGATGCTTTGCGCGGCGCCGGCCGAGAAGGCGCGATGCTTGCCCAGCAGGCGCGCCGTCTCCAGCGCCTCGGCGGTCTGCTGCGCCAGCCGCGCGGCCTTCAGCTTGATGCGCAGCGCGAGGGTGCGGCGGGCTGCGCCCTGCGGCAGGCCCTTGAGCCAGGCCATGGCCGCCTGAGGCTCGCGATCGTCCAGCGACCAGCGCGCCGCCCGCATCAAGGCGCCCTCGCGTGTTTCCTGAGCATCGCGCGAAGCGGCCTGCGCCAGCGCCTGCTTCAGGTGCTCCTCGCGCGAAGCGCGGTCCTGCAGGGCCTGCGCGCTTTCCGCCGCGAGCAGGTGCGCGAGGGTGCGCACCTGTGCCGCGTTGCCGAGTTGTTGGCCACCACTGCTGAGCGAACGCTCCTGGGCCAGCGCCGCCTCGGCCGACTTGCGGGAACGGATGAAGCGGCCGGCCAGCAGGTGCGAGAACGCATCGAGCAGCGACGCGTTCATCGCGCGCTCCTTCTGCTGAGTGCGCCAGCGCAGCGCCTGTCGTGGCAGGTCGAACAACGCTGACAGCGCGCGCAATGCCGCGTACAGGAACACGAAGGCGGCGAACAGCAGCAGCAGCACGAGGTTCAGCGACAAATCTACCCGGTAGGGCGGCCAGAACACCGTGACAGTCCCCTGGTTGTTGCCCGCAAACAGCGCTATCGCCACTGCGACGCCGAACAGGGCGAGGAGCCAGAGAGCTGCGCGCATCGGGATGTTTACCGTCCGGCCGCTGCGGTCGCGAGCGTGGCGAGCGTCTCGTCGATGCGCGGCATCTCCACCGCGAGCAATTGCGCCTGCACCTGCTGCGCAAGCGCGATGGCGGACTGGGTCTTGCGCGCCGCGGGGTCAAAATACTTGCGCAGGGCCGCCCCGGCAGCGGCCACGTCACCGCGCGCCGATTCGGTCTGCCGCGCAAGCAGCCCCAGCCGTGCGTTGAGCAGCTTGAGCTTGAGGTTTTCGCGCAGGAAGAACGCCTGCTCGGGCGCCAGCAGCACCGCTTCGGGTTCGTCCACGCGGCTCACGCGGACCAGTCCCCGCGCTTCTTCGCGCACATCGGCGAGCAACTTTTGCCACCATGGCAGCTGCACGGAAGCGGAGGCGGCGGTGCGAGCCGCTGCGGCGCCAGCGGGCACCACTGCGTTGGCAAGGGGCAGCTCATCGACCTGGCGTGCCAGCTCGTCCAGCTTCACCAGCAGCCCCGGCACGTCGGTCACGCTGGCGGTGCGGATTCGGTCGATGTCGCGCGCGATGGCGGCCCGCACGCGCGACAGCCTCGGCTGCGCGGCGCGATCCAGCCGCTTGTCCGCGCTGCGCAGCTCCGCCAACAGCGGCTCGACACTGCCGGTCAACTGGGCCTGCTGTTGCGCAAGGCGCAGTGAGGACTCGATGTCCACCACCAGGTTTTCGTCGCGCGACCGAGACAGGCTTTGCATCAGCTCCTCGATCTGGGTGCGCTGCAATGCGACTTCGCCGAGGCGCGTTTCCGTCAGCGCCTGCCGCGCCGCGGTTTCCCGTGCGAGTTCCTGCGCCTGCTTGGCCACAGTGCGAGCCTCGATGGCGTTGGCGCCGCTATCGGCGCTCTGACGGGCCAGCTGCTCCTGGATGTTGGAAAGCTTTTGCCACAGCAGGCCGCTCGCGGCAAGCGCCACGGCCGACAGGGCAAGGAAGAAATAGAGCGTGCCCCGCGGGACCAGCACGCCGCGTGGCTGCGCCGACGCATCATCGGCCGCTGGCGTGGCATCGGGTACCGCGACCGGGGTGACGGTGGCGGATTCACTGGTCGGCTCGGAGCTCATCGAAACGATTCTAGGGCCGCGACTACGGCGTCCACGGCCGGTCGTGACTCGCAAACAACACCGAAGCCCGCCCCGCGCGCCGCGTCGGCGATGCGCGCATGCGTTGCAACCGCGCGCGCACGCGACCAGTCCTGCTGCGGCAGCGCCGCCCGCAGGTGGGAGACCGCCTGCGAACTGCTGAACAGCCAGACATCGCCGGCGTCGATCGCGGCCGACGCAATCTGCAATTGCGCGGGGCTGAACTCGGGTGCCCCGCGCCGGTAGGCGACGACCAGTTCGACCTTGGCGCCCGCTGCCGCCAGCTGGTCGGCGAGCCAGTCGCGGCCCTTGCTGGCGCCTTGCGCATCGCCGCCGCGCACTATCAGGGCCAGATCGCCGGGCCGGACCTGCACGGCGACCTGCCGCCACAGGGTTTCCGAGTCGAATTGGGCGGCAGAGGCCGGGGGTGAATCAATGAGGGCGGCATCCACGCCCGCTTCCAGCAAGGCCTCGCGCGTGCCCGGCCCGGTGGCCCAGGCCCGCGTCGCGGCCGGCCAGGAAACGCCGGAAGGCTGCTGTGCAAAGAAATGCCGAACCGCGTTGCCGCTGACAAACATCGCGGCGCGTGCCTGCACCAGGCTACGCCACGCTCCGCGCAACGGCGCAGCGTCCGATACCGGTGCAATGGCCATCAGGGGAAGCGCGATCGCGTCGAAGCCGCGTGCGCGCAATGCGTCGAGCCAGCGCCCCGCTTCGCCGGCGGGTCGGGTAACGATGACGCGCATGGCGCGAAAGGTTCAGTGCGCGCCGGCGGCGCGAAGTTGCCCGGCGACCTGGGCGCCGAGTTCGGCAGCACGGGTCAGGTCGGCCGCCGCGCTGGCGGATTGGGCCCGCACCACCGCAGAGGCGACGTCCGGATCGCCCCATGCCGCACGCAGCTGCAGGTATTCGCCAGAGAAAGTGGCGAACGCGGCCAACGGCATGGAGCAACTGCCCCCCATCGCCCGGCTCACCGCGCGTTCGGCCGCGACCGCCAGCCAGGTGGACTGATGGGCCAGCGGTGAAAGAATGTCCAGCAGGTCGGCGCGATCCGAACGCACCTCAATGCCCAAGGCGCCCTGCCCGGCCGCAGGCAGCATCAGCTCCGGCTCGAACACCTGCCGGATGCGCTGGCCCAGGCCCAGGCGCTTCAAGCCCGCGGCGGCAAGCACGATGGCGTCGTAGTTGCCGTCATCCAGCTTGCGAAGCCGCGTGTCGAGGTTGCCTCGCAGAGGCTCGATCTTCAGGTCCGGCCGCAACGAGCGCAGCAAAACCACGCGCCGCAGGCTGGACGTGCCCACCACCGCGCCCTGCGGCAAGTCCGCGAACGCAGCGTAGCGGTTGGACACGAAGGCGTCGCGTGGATCTTCGCGCTCCATCACGCAGGCCAGCGCGAAGCCTTCGGGCAGGTCCATGGGGACGTCCTTGAGCGAGTGCACGGCGAGGTCGGCATGGCCTTCCTCCAGCGCCACTTCCAGTTCCTTGACGAACAGGCCCTTGCCGCCGACCTTGCTGAGGGACCGGTCCAGGATCTGGTCTCCTTTGGTCGTCATGCCCAGCAGCGATACCTCATGCCCGCGTTGCTCCAGCAGCGCCTTGACATGTTCGGCCTGCCACAGCGCGAGGCGGCTTTCGCGTGTGGCGATGACTAGCTTGCTCAATCTCGTAACCTGTTTGTAATGCTTGGGGGGTATCCGATGCTAGCATGCGCGCTGCCGAAAAAATAAGCAAACCTATGCCATCAGCCCCGCCAACATCCCTCACATCGCCCTCCCGGCGGGCCCGCGACAACGAACGCCCCCTGGTCGAGGACATCCGCCTGCTGGGCCGCATCCTCGGCGACGTCATCCGGGAGCAGGAAGGCGTCGAAGCCTACGAGCTGGTGGAACGCATCCGAAAGCTGTCGGTCGCGTTCCGGCGCGACGCCGATCACGAGGCCGACAAGGCGCTGAAAAGCCTGCTCAAGTCGCTGTCGGGCGAGCAGACGGTGAGCGTGATTCGCGCTTTCACCTATTTCAGCCATCTGGCCAACCTCGCCGAGGACAGGCACCACATCCGCCGGCGCGCCATCCACGAGCGCGCCGGCGACACGCAGGAAGGCAGCATCGAGGTCGCGCTGGCCCGCCTGCGCTGGGCCGGCATCGGCACCAAGGCCATCTCGCAGACACTGGCGCAGGCCCATTTGTCACCCGTGCTGACGGCGCACCCGACCGAAGTGCAGCGTAAGAGCATTCTGGACGCCGAGCGGGACATCGCCAACCTGCTGACCCAGCGCGACGAAATCAAGGCCCGCGCCCTGCCCAAGGACGCGCTGGCCCCGCGCGAACTGGCCGCCAATGAGGCGCAGATCCGCGCCCGTGTGCTGCAGCTGTGGCAGACACGGCTGCTGCGGTTTACCAAGCTCACGGTGGCCGACGAAATCGAAAATGCGCTCAGCTACTACGAAGCGACGTTCCTGCGCGAGATCCCCAAGATCTACGCCGAACTGGAGCGTGCGCTGGGCAACCAACCGGTGGCCAGCTTCCTGCGCATGGGGCAGTGGATCGGCGGCGACCGCGACGGCAACCCCAACGTGAGCGCGCAAACGCTCGAATATGCGTTGCGGCGCCAGTCCGAGGTGGCGCTGCGCCATTACCTGACCGAGGTGCATTTCCTGGGTGGCGAGCTTTCGCTGTCCGCGCTGCTGGTGGACGTCACACCCGAAATGCGGGCACTGGCCGACAGCTCCCCCGACGCGAGCGAGCACCGGCTGGACGAGCCCTACCGCCGCGCGCTCACCGGCATGTATGCGCGCCTTGCGGCCACGCTCAAGGAGTTGACAGGCGGCGATGCGGCCCGCCACGCGATCGCGCCGCAGAACCCTTACCTGCGCGCCGAGGAATTCTTCGCCGACCTGCGTACGATCGAGTCTTCCCTGTTGGCGCACCATGGCTCGGCGCTGGTGCAGCAGCGGCTGCATCCGCTGATCCGCGCATTGGAGGTGTTCGGCTTCCACCTTGCCACCGTCGACTTGCGACAGAGCTCGGACCAGCACGAAGCTGTCGTCGCGGAACTGCTTTCGGTGGCGCGGATCGAGCCCCATTACGAAAAGCTCGACGAGGAGGCCCGGCGCGCTTTGCTGGTCAAGTTGTTGGCGGATGCGCGTCCGCTGCGGGTGATCGGCGGGCAGTATTCCGAGCTCGCCCGCAAGGAGCTCGACATCTTCGAGATGGCCCGGCAGATGCGGGAGCGCTTCGGGCCGCAGGCGATCCGCCACTACATCATCAGCCACACCGAAACCGCCAGCGACTTGCTGGAAGTGCTGCTGCTCCAGAAGGAAGTGGGCCTCTTGACCGGCACGCTCGACGACAAGGCCATCTCACAGCTCATCGTCGTGCCGCTCTTCGAAACCATCGAGGATCTGCGCAATGCCGCCCCCATCATGCGCGAGTTCTACGCCTTGCCCGGCATTGCCAGGCTGGTCCAGCGTTCGGGCGCCGAGCAGGACATCATGCTGGGCTACAGCGACAGCAACAAGGACGGCGGGATCTTCACCAGCAACTGGGAGCTGTACCGCGCCGAGATCTCATTGGTGGCGCTCTTCGACGAGCTCGCCAACAGCCACAACATCCAGCTGCGGATGTTCCACGGCCGCGGTGGCACGGTGGGCCGCGGCGGCGGGCCGAGCTACCAGGCCATCCTGGCACAGCCACCCGGCACGGTGCGCGGACAGATCCGCCTCACAGAGCAAGGCGAAGTGATCGGATCCAAGTACGCCAACCCCGAGATCGGCCGGCGCAACCTGGAAACGCTGGTGGCGGCCACGCTGGAAGCCACGCTGTTGCAGCCAACCAAGATGGCGCCACGCGCGTTCCTGCAGGCGGCAGAGACGCTGTCGCATTCGAGCATGGCCGCTTACCGAGCGCTTGTCTACGAAACGCCCGGCTTCGCTGAATATTTCTTCGGCTCCACGCCGATCCGCGAGATCGCCGAGCTGAACATCGGCTCGCGCCCCGCCTCGCGCAAGGCAACGCATCGCATCGAGGATCTGCGCGCGATTCCCTGGAGCTTCAGCTGGGGCCAGTGCCGGCTGACACTGCCGGGATGGTATGGCTTCGGCACCTCGGTGCGGGCCTTCCTCGACGACGACCCCACGCTGCCGCGCCGCGACGCTCTCGCGCTGCTGCAGAAGATGTATCGGCAATGGCCGTTCTTCCGCGCGCTGCTGTCGAACATGGACATGGTGCTCGCCAAGAGTGATCTGGCGCTGGCGTCGCGCTATGCCGAACTGGTGCCCGACGCCAAGCTGCGCAAGCGCATCTTCACGACGATCGAAGCCGAGTGGCATCTCACCGTGGAAGCGTTGCAGGCGATCACCGGGGAGAAGCAACGCCTGGCAGGCAATCCGGCGCTGCAGCGCTCGATCCGCCACCGCTTCCCCTACATCGACCCACTGCATCACCTGCAGGTCGAACTGGTGCGGCGCTATCGCAGCGGCAAGCTGGACGACCGCGCCCGGCGCGGCATCCACATCTCGATCAACGGCATCGCCGCGGCGCTGCGAAACACCGGCTGACGCCTAATCTCCGAGCAACTCGCCAACGGGCTTGAGGTCATCCACGCGGTCGCAGACGGCCTTGATCACCATCATGATGGGGATGCCCAGAAGCAGGCCCCATACACCCCACAGCCAGCCCCAGGCGAGCACGCCGACAAAAACCGCCACCGGATTCATGCGGCTCGCCTTGCTGGTAAGCCAGGGCACAACCAGGTTGCCCTCGATGGTGTTGATGAAAAGCGAGGCACCGACCACCGCCAGCGCCATGTCCATCTCGCCGAACTGCAGGAAGGCTACCGTGCCGGCCACGCCCGTAACAATGAAAGAGCCGATGTACGGGATGAGATTCAGGACGCCGGCTGCGAAGCCCCACACGGCGGCATGTTCCAACCCCAATGCCCAGAACGCGAGGCCGGTCGTCACGCCGACAACGACGCTCGCCAGCAGTTGGACCAGCAGATAGCGCTGGATCTGGCCGGTGATCTCGTCCAGGGCCTGCACCGTGATCTTCTTGTGCGTGAGCGTGGGGCCCGCGATCTTGACCAGCTTGCGGCGGAACGTGTCGCCGGAGATCAGCATGAAGTAGGTAAGAAAGGTCACGACGACGACCTGCCCTATCAGGGCGGCCAGACCGACCGTACCGCTCCAGAGGTGGTCGCGGATGTTGAAGGCGGGCTTCTCGACCACGACGCGCTGCACGCCCCGCGCGGCCGGGGCGGTTGTGCTCGCGTCCTGGGCGGCCTTTTCAAGGTGCTCGGCTGCTTTCTGCACCGTGCCCAAGGCGTTCTCGGAGTGGCTGGTGCGCCTCAGCGTGTCGCGCAGCTTTTTGGCGGCGTCAGGCAGGGACGAGACCAGCTGGTTGGCGTCGTCCGCGAAGGCCCAGACCGAGACGCCCGCACCACCGAGAATGCCCAGGATCAGAACAGCCGCGCTGATGGTTCGAGGGATGCGCCACCGCTCGACCGTGTCGATGATCGGAGACAGCGCATAGCTGAACATGAAGCCGATCATCACCGGAATGAAGAAGGCGCTCGCCCACTTGAGCGTGGCCAGTATGGCCAGCACCGTGAGCACGACGAGCGCCATGCTGCGCACTTCCGTCGGCCCGTGCAATAGGACGTGCGAGGGATCCTCAGGGTCGGCGGCCAAGGGAGCCGGCGCCGGGGCGTCCTGCAGTTCGGATGGGTTCATCGTGCCTTTGTGTTCAGGAAGTTATTGCGTCGCGTACCGCACTGAGCTGCCGGCGTGACACCGCCAGCAGGTCTTCAATGCCATTGAGCCGGACAGCCCAGCCCTCCCCCTCTTCGGGGTCGTAATGTTTTTCCAGGGCGCGCACAGCGCGCCGCGACACCAGCGCATTGCGATGCACCCGCAGGAAGTGCGCCGCATGGCGCTCCTCGAGTTCGCTCAGCGAGGCATCCAGAATGTAGCTCCTGCCGGCCGTGCGCACGGTGATGTATTTCAGTTCCGCCTTGAAATAAAGGACTTCGGAAAGCGGCACGCGCTCGGTGCGGCCGCGGTCCTGGATGAGCAGCACCTCAGGCACCGTCGCCGCCGCGGCGCCGGCCCTCGCCTGCAACAGCCGTTCGACCTTCTGCAGCGCGGTCTGCAGCCGCTCCAGGCGCACAGGCTTGGTGAGATAGTCCACGGCATCGAGTTCGAACGCGGCTACCGCGTGTTCGGTGTGCGCAGTGACGAACACCACTGCCGGCGGCTGCGGCATTCTGCGCAAGGTCTGCGCCAGCGCAAGCCCGTCCGCGCCGGGCATGTGGACATCCAGCAGCACCGCATCGAAACGCAGCCGCTGCAGTTGTTCCATGGCCTGGGCCGCATTGCCCGCCTCGCCACCCACACCCGCCTCGGGTGTCCGGCAGTCACCCAGCAGGGTACGCAGGCGCGACCTGGCCAGCGGCTCATCGTCCACGAGCAGCAGTTGCAGCGTCATTGGCCTATCCGCCCGATCCATCTCATACCGGCACCTCCATCCTCACCTGGTAGATCCCATTTTTCAGTGCGGCCTGGAACTGCCCTTGCACGTCGTGCAGCAGGCGCAGCCGGTCGCGCACGTTGTCCTGCGCGACGCCGTGGCCTCGCCGGCCCTGCCCCGATGGCACCGTATTGGTGACCTTGATCACCACGGTGCCGCTGCGGCGCTGGGTGCTGACTTTGACTTGCGCGCCCGCCGCGCTGGGCTCCACGCCATGCTTGACGGCATTTTCCACGAGCGGCTGCAGCACCAGGGGCGGTACGCGGGCGCTGCCGGCAAGCGGGTCCAGCACCCATTCGACCTGCAGTCTGTCGCCGAACCGCACCTGCTCGATGTCCAGGTATCGACGCGCCAAAGCCACTTCCTCGGCCAGTGTGACCGATTCGCCCGGCTCCATCAGCGCGTGGCGAAACAGGTCGCTCAGGTCCTCCAGGACCGCTTCCGCGCGGGCGGGATCCTCCCGGACAAGCGCAATGGCGCTGTTGAGGGTGTTGAACAGGAAATGGGGGCGGATTCGGGCCTGCAGTTCGGCCAGGCGCGCTGCGGTATCCGCCGGCATCCGGCCCTTGGCCCGCAATGCCAGCGCCGCGACCAGCGCCGCGGCCAACACTGCGCCGGTGAATGCGGAAGCCACCCATGGTGCGCCCGAGGTGCCGATCAGGGCCATCATCGTGCAGCCATAGAGGCCCGCCAGCGCCCCCAGCCCCATGCCGAAGGCCTGCTGCCAGACCGGCGGCAGCCTCGCGAGCACCCTCTTGAGGCTGCAGGCCACGATAAGCCATGCAAGCGTCGCGGGCAGCGCGGCAACGCTGAGGATGGCCACGCGCAGCAGCCAGTCGGCCGGCGTCACTGCGCCGAACATGGCCCCCACCGACATCACGGTCTCGACGAAGAGGACGGCCCGAAGGATCACACCGACCTGGCATGCGTCGAAAACCAGCGCCCGCGCCGGGCGTGCCGGCGCCACGGGCGGCGTGCCCCCCTCCTGGAACGTCGATAAAATCTGTGAATCCTTCATCAGCAGCTGGCTTTGGCCCGATTATTGGTGATCCTTGCCGCAACCACCCCCGGGGCGAACCAGTAACCGGCAGCCCCCTGCCCCTTTTATGAACCAATTCGACAAGAAATCCCAGGCCTGGTCGGCGCTGTTTTCCGAGCCCATGAGCGAACTGGTGAAGCGCTACACGGCCAGCGTGTCCTTCGACCAGAGGCTGTGGAAGGCGGATATTCAGGGCTCGCTCGCGCACGCGGGCATGCTGGCCGCGCAAGGGATCATTTCGGCGGCGGACCTGGCGGCGATCGAGCAGGGCATGGCGCAAATCTCGCGCGAAATCGAAGCGGGCGGGTTCGAATGGAAGCTTGACCTGGAGGACGTGCACCTGAACATCGAGGCGCGCCTCACCCAGCTGGCGGGGGACGCAGGCAAGCGGCTGCACACCGGCCGCAGCCGCAATGACCAGGTCGCAACGGACGTCCGGCTCTGGCTGCGTGGCGAGATCGACGCGATCGCCGCGTTGCTCGCCGAACTGCAGCGGGCCCTGCTCGGCCTCGCCGAGAAGAACGTCGAAACCATCATGCCCGGGTTCACGCACCTGCAGGTGGCGCAGCCGGTGAGCTTTGGCCACCACATGCTCGCCTACGTCGAGATGTTCAGCCGCGACGCCGAACGTATGGCCGACGTGCGAAAGCGTGTGAACCAGCTGCCGCTTGGGGCCGCGGCCCTGGCGGGCACGAGTTACCCGCTTGACCGCGAACTCGCGGCGCGCACGCTGGGCATGGACGGCGTCTGCCAGAACTCGCTGGACGCCGTGAGTGACCGGGACTTCGCCATCGAGTTCACGGCAGCGGCTTCGCTGGCCATGATTCACATCAGCCGCCTGTCCGAGGAACTGGTGCTGTGGATGAGCCAGAACTTCGGCTTCATCGAGATCGCCGATCGCTTCACGACGGGCTCGTCGATCATGCCGCAGAAGAAAAACCCCGACGTGCCGGAGCTCGCGAGGGGCAAGGCAGGGCGGGTCGTCGGCCATCTCATGGGCCTCATCACCTTGATGAAGGGCCAGCCGCTGGCCTACAACAAGGACAACCAGGAGGACAAGGAACCGCTGTTCGACACGGTGGACACCTTGAAGGACACCTTGCGCATCTTTGCGGAAATGGTCGGCGGCATCACGGCCAGGCCAGAGGCCATGGAGAAGGCCGCGCTCAAGGGTTATGCCACGGCCACTGACCTGGCCGACTACCTCGTGAAGAAGGGTCTGCCGTTCCGTGACGCGCATGAAACGGTGGCCCACGCCGTGAAAGCCGCGATCGCGCACCAGGTGGACTTGTCCGAATTGCCGCTCGCAGTGCTCAAGCAGTTCAACGCCGCGATCGAGAAGGATGTGTACGACGTCCTGTCATTGCGCGGCTCGCTCGACACTCGCAACGTGCTGGGCGGCACCGCGCCATCGCAGGTACGCCTGCAGATCGCCCGGCACCGCGCGCGCCTGGGCTGACAGTCCGCGGGCAGGGCAGCCCTGCCCATCCGTGCACCCGGTTGGCAGCCGCGCCGGAAAAGGCGCATAGTGGCCGAATGGGTTCCATGGGCATGGCGATCCTTCTTCGGTGGCGCTCGTTCACCGTCGGGCTGGTTTTGAGCCTGCTGGGTGCGGGCGCCTGCGCGGCACCGGTGGTAGCACTCAAGCTGCAGGACGCGATCGGCCCCGCCAGCGCCGACTACCTGGTGCGGGGCATCCGGAAGGCGGGCGAAAGTGGCTCGCCGCTCGTCGTCATCCAGCTGGACACGCCCGGCGGCCTGGATACTTCCATGCGCCAGGTGATCCAGGCGATCCTCGCCTCGCCGGTGCCGGTGGCCGTGTATGTCAGCCCCGAAGGCTCGAGAGCCGCAAGCGCGGGCACCTACATTCTCTACGCCGCCCACATCGCGGCGATGGCCCCCGCCACGACGCTCGGCGCCGCCACGCCCGTGGCAATCGGCATGCCCGGCAGCGAGCGCAAACCGCCGGTCGAGCGGCCCGCCAGTGGGGCCAGCAACCCCGCATCGGGCTCGAGCGCGCCGGCCGCCGGCATCGGCGACGCGATGACAGCCAAGCAAGTGCACGATGCGGCGGCCTTCATCCGAGGGCTGGCGCAACTGAGGGGCCGCAATGCCGAATGGGCCGAGCGCGCGGTGCGCGAGGCCGTGAGCCTCACGGCCGCCGAGGCCCTGCAATCGAAAGTGATCGATGTCGTGGCGAAGGACCTGCCCGACCTGCTGGCCCAGATCGACGGCCGCAGCGTGCGTGTGCAAACCTCCGACCGCCGGCTCGCCACGCGCGGGGCCACTGTTGAAGTCCGCCTACCCGATTGGCGGCAGAAGGCACTGGCGGCGGTAACTCACCCGAGCGTCGCGCTCATCCTGATGATGTTCGGCATCTGGGGCTTGTTCTTCGAGTTCTCCTCGCCCGGCCACGGCATCCCGGGCGTGACCGGTGCAATCTGCCTCCTGGTCGCTCTTTTCGCGCTCCAGCTCCTGCCTGTCAATTACGCGGCGCTGGGCCTCCTGCTGCTCGGTATGGGGCTGCTGGTCGCAGAGTTGTTGTCGCCAAGCTTCGGCGTGCTCGGTGTCGGCGGCATCGTCGCCCTGGTCGCCGGAGGCCTCCTGCTGTTCGATGACGACGTTCCGGGTTTTGGCGTTCCGGTGGCGCTGGTGGTGGGCCTGGCCCTCGCCTCTGCGGCGGTGGTCGTGCTCGGCGGCGGCATGGCGCTCAAGGCGCGCCGCAGGCCCGTGGTGAGCGGCCGGGACGTGCTGCTGGGAGTGTCCGGTGAAGTGCTGCAGGTCTTCGACGGTGAGGCCTGGGCCGAGGTGCTGGGTGAACGTTGGAAGGTCACCGGCGACCGGCCACTCGCCACGGGGCAGCGCATCCGTGTGATCGGCGTGGACGGCCTCACGCTACGAGTGCGGCCCGAAACGGAATCGCCATCTCAAGGAGGCTTCCCGTCATGAATATCTTCGACGTCTTTGGCATTGGCGGCGCGCTGCTGCCGCTGGTCGCCCTCCTGCTGGTGCTGTTCGGCATGTCGATCCGCATCCTGCGTGAGTACGAGCGGGCCGTCGTGTTCCAGCTGGGGAGGTTCTGGCGGGTCAAGGGCCCCGGGCTGGTGATCCTCATTCCCGGCATTCAGAAGATGGTGCGTGTGGATCTGCGCATCGTGACGATGGACGTGGAGCCGCAGGACGTCATCTCGCGTGACAACGTGTCGGTCAAGGTCAATGCCGTGGTCTTCTTCCGCGTCATGGACCCGCAGAAGGCCATCATCCAGGTGGAAAACTACCTGTTCGCGACCAGCCAGCTGGCGCAGACGACGCTGCGCGTCGTGCTGGGCAAGCACGAGCTCGATGAGATGCTGGCCGAACGCGAGCGCCTGAACATCGACGTGCAGCGCATCCTCGACGCGCAGACTGATGGCTGGGGCATCAAGGTCACGAACGTCGAGATCAAGCATATTGACCTCAACGAATCCATGATCCGCGCCATCGCCCGCCAGGCCGAAGCCGAACGCGAGCGCAGGGCGAAGGTGATCCACGCCGAGGGCGAGAAACAGGCGGCGGCCTCGCTCCTCGAAGCCGCCCGCATGCTGGCGCAGCAGCCCGAGGCGATGCAGCTGCGCTATCTGCAGACGATGACGCAGGTCGCGGGCGACCGCGCGTCGACCATCGTCTTCCCGTTGCCGCTGGACTTGCTGGGACCGCTTTTGAACAAGGCCCGCCCGGGTCCGGCCGAGTGACCCGTGAGCTTTTTTTGGAAGGTCTCCAAAATTCTTCAAACCTGCCGGGCCGTGACCCGCTAGCATTCCGGGCAGAATTAGGAGACCTGCCGTGCCCGTGATCACCAACATCGAAGACCTGCGCGTTCTGGCGCAACAACGCGTCCCGCGCATGTTCTACGACTACGCCGACTCCGGCTCGTGGACCGAGAGTACCTACCGCGCCAACGAGGCCGACTTCGGGCGCATCCTGCTGCGCCAGCGGGTGGCGGTGAACATGGACAACAGGACCACCCGCACGCGCATGGTGGGCGAAGAAGTTGCCATGCCGGTCGCCATCGCGCCGGTGGGTCTCACGGGTATGCAACACGCCGACGGTGAAATCCTCGTGGCCCGGGCGGCCAAAAAATTCGGAATCCCATTCACGCTGTCCACCATGAGCATTTGCTCCATCGAAGACATCGCCGCCGCGACCCAGGCGCCCTTCTGGTTCCAGCTTTACTGGATGCGTGATCGCGACTTCATGGAACGCCTGATGGACCGCGCACAGGCGGCTGGCTGCTCCACGCTGGTGCTGACGCTCGACCTGCAAGTGCTCGGCCAGCGTCACAAGGACTTGAAGAACGGCATGACCGCCCCGCCCAAGCCAACGCTCGCGAACATGATCAACCTGATGATGAAGCCGAGGTGGTGCCTGGGCATGGCCGGCACACGGCGCCACGGATTCGGCAACCTGATCGGGCATGCCAAAGGCGTGAGCGACATGTCTTCGCTCAGCGCATGGACGCGGGAGCAGTTCGACCCGCAGCTCGATTGGAACGACGTGGCCTGGATCAGGAAGCGCTGGGGCGGCAAGTTGATCCTGAAAGGCATCCAGGATGTTGAAGACGCCCAACTGGCGGCCCAGAGCGGCGCCGAGGCGATGATCGTGTCCAACCACGGCGGCCGGCAGCTCGACGGGGCGCCTTCGTCGATTTCGGCGCTGCCGGCCATCGTGGATGCGGTGGGCCACAAGATAGAGGTGCACATGGACGGCGGCATCCGCTCCGGCCAGGACGTGCTCAAAGCCATCGCGCTCGGTGCGAAGGGCGCTTACATCGGCAGGGCGATGGTGTACGGGCTGGGGGCCATGGGCGAGGAAGGCGTCACCAAGGCGCTGGAAATCATCCACAAGGAGTTGGACATCACGATGGCCTTCTGCGGTCGCACCGACATCAATACCGTGGATCGGGGCATCCTGCTGCCCGCGAGCTACTGAAAGGCCGCTTGTCGAACACCACGCGCCACTGTCCCGGCGCTACCGCCGGCTCAACGCCCGCCTGCGGGGCGCGGCGCTACTGTCTTCAGGTATTCGTATAACGCCTGCGAATCCACATCGCTCATCTTGGACAGCGACTCGAAGGGCATGACCTTGATCGGCGTGCCGTCCGGCCGCTTGCCGTTGCGTAGCATCGCGACGAAGGCCGCGGAATCCTTGTAACGCGCCATGGCGGAACCTTCGCCGGGGGTGATGTTCGCCGCCGGCGGCCAATCGGGCGGGCCGCCGGGAATCTTGCCACCCGACAGATGCTCCCCGTGACAGCCCACGCACATGTTCGCGACGTACGCGCCGTGTTTGGCGTCCACCGCTTCAGGCACGGGCTGGGCCGGCGGCAGCGAATGGTCGATCTTTTCGGCGGCGTCCTTGATGGCGCCGAAGCCGTAGAGGATGCGCACGGGCGGCGGCAGCTTCATCGCGGGCGCCGTCCCCTGCACAGACGGCAGGCTGCGCACGTGTGCGACCAGGGCAGCGAGGTCCTGGTCGGTGAAGCGGTTGTAGTCCTCGCTGGGCATGATCATGGTTGGCTGGCCGCCGGGCTTGACGCCGTGCCGGATCGTGCGCACCCAATCATCGGGCTTGTAGGCCGCCGTCACGCCGGCGGGAGTGATGTTGGGGCCGGCGATTCGCAGGCTGCCATCGTCGACGAACACCCGGCCTGCCCCGTTGGCGCCATGGCAATCCGCGCAGCCGCGCGACTCGAACAGATACTTGCCCCGCGCCAGCGCCTGGGCGTCCGTGGTGTACGCGACGGGCTTCACCGCGACCTCGACCTTGCGCGCCATCTTGCGCTCGGCCAGCTGCCAGCCCGCCGCGCCAGCGCCCGCCACGACCACCACCACTGCGCCCACGGCGGCGGCTGTCCATTTGATCCATCGTTTCATGCCTGGTGCTCCATCCTCGACTTCTGGCCAGCGGGCGATTCTAGGGATTGCGCCCAAAAACGTCAGTGAACGATTTCACCGGGATCGAAACGGCCGGTCAAGACGGCAGAATCCCTGCATGCCCCTGCGCCGCATTGCCCACCTCGACATGGACGCGTTCTTCGCCTCCGTCGAGCTGCTGCGTTACCCGCAGCTCAAGGGGCTGCCCGTGGTCATCGGCGGCGGCCGGCGCAAGGTGGACGAGATGGTGCGCGAGCAGTACGCCGACCTGCCCCAGGGCGAAATACCGGCCTCGGCCTTCCCGCTGCTCAAGGATTACGTGGGGCGCGGCGTCATCACGACAGCCACATACCCCGCGCGCCAGTTCGGCGTAGGCTCCGCGATGGGCATGATGAAGGCGGCCAAGCTGTGCCCGCATGCGATCGTGCTGCCTGTGGATTTCGACGAGGTGCGCAGATATTCGCGCCTGTTCAAGGCCACGATCGCAGAAATCGCGCCCGTGATCGAGGACCGCGGCGTGGACGAGGTGTACATCGATTTCACCGATGTCCCCGGCGGCCAGCGCGAAGGCGGGCGTGTCCTCGCGCGGCTGATTCAGCGCGCGATCCTGGAGAAGACCGGCCTGACCTGTTCCATCGGCGTTGCGCCCAACAAACTCATTGCCAAGATGGCGAGCGAGTTCAATAAGCCGAACGGAATCTCCGTGCTGTACGAGGCCGACGTGCAGGCGAAGATCTGGCCGCTGCCGGTCCGCAAAATCAACGGTATCGGGCCCAAGGCCGAGGTGAAGCTCGCGAAGCTGCACCTGCACACCATCGGCGACATCGCCGCGCAGGACCGCGAATGGCTGGTCGACAACTTCGGTAAATCCTATGGGGCGTGGATGCACGACGCCGCTTGGGGCCGCGACGAGCGGCCTGTGGTCACCGAGAGCGAGCCGGTGTCGATGAGCCGTGAGACAACATTCGACCGCGACCTGCACGCAGTGCGCGACCGGGCCGAGCTGGGCGCGATCTTCACGGATCTTTGCAGGCAGGTGGCCGGCGACCTGCAGCGCAAGGGCTACCTGGGCCGCACGATCGGGATCAAGCTGCGCTACGACGATTTCCGCATCGCGACGCGTGACCACACCATCGATCAGTTCACGGCGGACGCGAGGACGATTCGGCAGGTGGCTGGGCAGTGCCTGAAGCGCGTGCCGCTCGACCGGCGGCTACGGCTGCTGGGCGTGCGCGTGGGCAAGCTGGCCAAGGTGGATTCACCCGAGGCGTCCACGGTGCACCGCGTGGCGGAACCCCCGGCGCAGTTCGATGGAACGCTGGACCTCTTCTGAGACCTTGTCACAGCCAGTGATCGCAATCCGGCGTGTCAAGGTGAGCAATTCTCATTGGAGAATTCCTACCGCGCCATACCCCGTCCGCCTACATGAGCAAGGCGTTACGAACCCTACAGTAGAAGAGGTTCCACTCTTGCAGGATTCGATATGAAAGCACAGCTGCGCAGCCATGTGGCGGCCTTTTTCCTCCTGGTTCCGGCCGCCATCACCTTCACGGCACTGCCGTCCACTGTCGCGGCCCAGCCGGCGACGCCCGAAGTCCATGCGCTGCAGGTCACGAGCGACCGCGGCCTCGCACCGGGATCGCGCCTGCACTTCCGGCTGGAGGGCACGCCGCGCTCCAAGGCCAGCATCCGCATCCGGGGCGCGAAGGCGATGATCCCGCTGGCGGAGACCTCGCGTGGGGTTTACATCGGCCGCTACGTGATCACCCGCGACGACAACATCCAGGAAGGCGACAAGATCCGCGCGATCATGCGACGCGGCAATCGCACGGTGACTGCGAGCTACGACATCCCCGCCGGGCTGGGCAACGTCGCATCGGCACCGCCGCCGCCGCCGCCGCCGCCGCCGCCCCTGCGCATAGAGCGCTTCCAGGTGGGCGCCCTCGACCGCATCGAGCCGGGCACGGAAATCCGTTTCAGCCTGATGGGCGTGCCGGGCGCGACCGCGTCCGTGGACCTGCCGGGTGTGGAGAACAACGTGGCCTTGCGAGAAGTGCGCCCCGGCCAGTACGAAGGCACGTACGTCGTGCGGCGACGCGATACGCTGGACCCGAATGGGCCGATCGTAGCCACGCTGCGCATGGGCGACCGTACCGTCAATATGAACCTGGCACAGCCACTGGTGGCCGCCGACAACCGTCCGCCCGCTATCACCAACCTGACCCCGCGCGAGGGCGATACAGTCGCCGGCGGGCCCCCAACGGTCATCTCCGCCTCGTTTCGTGATCGCGGCGGCGCCGGGGTCGATCCCAACACCGTTCGCATCGTGATTTCCGGGCGCAATGTGACATCGGATGCGCATGTCACGCCCGACTCGTTCAGCTACCGCGCACCACTGCCGCCCGGCCGCCACACGGTGGACGTGACGGCGCGCGACAACGCGGGCAACACCGTGCGCAGGACCTGGAGCTTCGATGTCGCGTCGGGCCCCGCCAACGTGCCGATCCAGATCTTGAGCCACGTGAACAACGGGCAGGTAGACGGCAATGTCACCAACGTCCGGGGGCGCTCGGCTCCCCTGGCCGAGATCACTGTCCGCGTGGACGCCGTACCCCCGGTGGTCGGGCAGTTCGGCGTCGCGCAGAACGTGTTCTCCCGCACTATCCAGGCGGATTCCAACGGGCACTTTGAATTCAGCTTCAGCTCGCCCTTCCCGGTTCCGGGCACGCGCTACGACATCTCGATGAAGGCGCACAAGGCGGACGTCACGACCGAATCCAGGCTCGTCCTGTACCAGCGCCAGGGCTGACGGCGGAGAACGCATCTTGACGCGACCTTACGCCTAACTTACATTGAGCCTTATGTCGAACTAACAGCCGCGTTTCTCGCTCCCGGAGACCGTCATGACGCTCAACGAACTGCAACGCATCAAGCAATGGCACGTAGCACATCGCCGCGATCATCCGGTTGAATATCACCTGTGGGACGCGATGCTCACGCTGTGGGTGATGGGTTGGGTGGGCTGGCTGCCGGCGTATGCATTCGATCAGTTCTGGACACTGCCACTGTGCGCGCTGGCCATCGCCGCGCCCAGCATGTACGTCGCCTGGCGCGTGAGGGCACATCGAGCGCACAAATTGCGCTGCGACTGGCTGCGTTCCTAGTGTGCTGTGGCAGGCGCGGTGTGGAGGCGACGGGCCGTGGACGGCCCTTAGGCAGCGCTTCTTCTTTCGACGCCGCGAACAACCTCACTGGTGGATGGATTCAGGGCGGCGGGGCGCTCTACGCAGCGGAATAAAGGAGGAGACGCCCTCCCGGCGTCGGGGGACATCCGCGGAGTAGAGCGCCCCGTCGCCCTGATCCCGCTACCGCCTGGACTTCTGGGACAGCACGCTAGTGTGCTGTCGCGTATTCGCTCTCTCGGCGGCGCGCTACAGTGGTCCCCACGTTCAATCGAGAGGACCGCCATGGATTGCTTCACACTGACGCTGGAAAATCACGTCGCACACGTCGTGCTCAGCCGCCCCGATGCGCTGAACACCATGCACCCGAAATTCTGGCGCGAACTCGATGAAGTTCTCGCCGGTCTGCACCGCGAAGGCGCCGCGCGCGCACTGGTTATTTCGTCGACCGGCAAGCATTTCAGCGCCGGCATGGCGCTGGAAACTTTTGGCGGCGACATCGCAATGGACGACACCACGCCCGAAGGCCGCGCCGCTGTCTTCGACTTGCTCAGCGAGATGCAGGCCACCTTCACCCGGCTGGAAACGCTGCGCATCCCAGTGATAGTCGCGATCCAGGGCGGCTGCATCGGCGGAGCGGTAGACATGGTGACGGCATGTTGCATCCGCTACGCCACGGCCGACGCTTTCTTCTGTATCCAGGAGATCAACATCGGCATGGTCGCGGACGTCGGTACGCTGCAGCGATTGCCCAAGCTCGTGCCGCTCGGCGTCGTCAAGGAGCTCGCGTACACGGGCCGGCGGCTGCCCGCGCAGAAGGCGCTGGCGTATGGTCTCGTGAACGAGGTGTTCGACACGCAGGACGCCATGGTGGCGGCGGCCCTTAAGTGCGCCGCCGAGATCGCCTCAAAGCCTCCGGTGGCGATCTGGGGGACCAAACAAGTCATTCACTACGCGCGCGACCATTCGGTGGACGATGCGCTCAAGCAGATGGGCTGGGTCCAGGGCGCGATCTGGAGCAATGCGCATGTACGCGAGTCGGTCGCCGCCATGAAGCAAAAACGCGCGGCGGTATTCCCGGATTTGCCCCGGCTCTCCTCGTTCACGGATCTTGAGAAGTAGCACGCGCGAGGCGGCGGGACGACTCACTGCCGCGCAGTGCGGATGTTGGGCGGCGGCGCCATCGGGTGGCTGGTGCGGAAAGGGTTGATATCCAGCCCGCCCCTGCGCGTGTAGCGCGCATACACGGCGAGCTTGACCGGCTTGCAGCGCTTCCAGATGTCCATGAAGATGCGCTCCACGCATTGCTCGTGGAACTCGTTGTGGTTGCGAAAGCTCACGAGGTAGCGCAGCAGCCCGCCCTGATCGAACTGCGGCCCGCTATAGCGGATCTGCACGCTGCCCCAGTCGGGCTGCCCTGTCACCAGGCAATTGCTCTTGAGCAGGTTGCTGGTGAGCACCTCTTCGACCGGCTGCTCGCCGAACGCGGCTGTGAGCAGCTCCGGCGCCGGCGTGTACTGTGTGCACTCGATGTCCAGCCGGTCCAGGCTGAGGCCGTCGAGTTCGTGGACGGGCTCGCGGTCGAACTGGTCTGGCATGAGGATGCGCACCCCCACGGACGACTGCGCAGGCGCGCCACGCCACACGGCCTCGCTGATGTCCGCGCGGATGCGGTCTCGCACCTCGTCCACGGACGCGAAAGACGTATTGGTGTAGCTGTTGAGGTAAAGCTTGAACGACTTGCTCTCGACGATGTTCGGCGTCTCGCACGGCACGGTGATGTGGGCGATAGCGACCTGCGGCTTGCCACGCGGCGTGAGCCAGCTCAGCTCGAAGGCGGTCCACAGGTCAGCCCCGAAGAACGGCACAGCGCCATGGAGGCCCAGCTCCACCCGCTTGGGCAGGCGCGACATCGGAAACAGCAGCGACGCGTCGTAATGGTCGACGTACGGAGTCGGCTTGCCGAGTTGCGATTCTTCGGGATTCATGGCGCTAGGCTGCCTTCATGTGCGGGACCAGGGACTGCAACAGGCGCTCGACCACCCCCGGAGGGAGGTCATGGCCCATGCCTTCGATGGTGACGAAGCCCGCGTGCGGGATCCGCCGCGCCGTGTCGTGGCCACAGGCGACGGGCACCAGCGGATCGTCCATGCCGTGCAGCACGAGGGTGGGGGCCTTGATGCGCGGCAGCTCGTCGGCACGACGGGAGTCCGCGGCGATCGCTGTCATCTGGCGCGCGGTGCCGGCGGGGTGAAAGCCGCGGCGCGAGGCCAGCAGGATGCGCTCGCGCAGCGCGGCGTCGTCCAGCGGAAAGCCGGGGCTGCCGATCGCTTTGAAGAGCCGGACGTAGTGTTCGACGACCGCGCGTTCATCAGTCCCCCCGGGCCGGCTGAACAGCACGCGCAGCACGTGCGGCTTCGGACCGGGCAGGTAACGCGCGCCGCTGGAACTCATGATGCTCGACAGGCTCAGCACCCGCTCAGGCGACGCAAGCGCCATGCGCTGGGCCACCATTCCGCCCATGCTCACGCCCACCACATGGGCCCGGGCGATGCGCAAAGCATCGAGTACGCCTGTGGCATCGGCAGCCATGTCCTGCACGGTGTAGGGCGCACGAACCGGCGCGCCGATGCGATTCTTGAAAGTCTCCCAAATGAGGTTGGGCACACCCAGGTGGTCGAAGTGCTGCGACAGGCCGATGTCGCGGTTGTCGAAGCGCACAACGCGAAAACCCGCGTCGGCCAGCCCCTGCACGAACGCAGCCGGCCAGGCAACCAACTGCATGCCCAGGCCCATGATGAGCAGCACCACGGGCCGGTCGGCCTGCGAGCCATCGGCGCCGGTGTCTTCGACTTCGATCTGGATGCCGTTGGCCTGGACTCGCACGCCGTCTTTCAGGTGAAACGCCGCTCGCGCAGCCACTTCGTTGCAATCCACTTTTCGCCGGCCAACACCGGCGCGCCGCCGTGGAGGGTCCGTGTGGACGGATGGGGCCGCTCGTAGCTGAAAAAGACGGCATTGCCGCGCTTGGGCGCGATCTGCAGGTGCACTTCGGGGAAGATCGTGCCCCCGCCCTTGTCGGGCTCACCGAGGTACATCACGATCGTGCCCACGCGTTGGCCGCCGCGCTTGAGGATAGTGGGCGTGCCCGGTTCGGCCGGGTCGAAATAATCGTAGTGCGGCTTGTATTCGGTGCCCGGCACGTAGTGCAGCACCTGCAAGCCCTCGCCGTTTTCCTCGGGCCAGGCCACCAGCCGCGCGATCCGCGCCTCGATCTTGCGCACGAGCTCGTTCTCGCCGCGCTGGAAGAACATGCCATTGCTGGTGCGGTCTGCGTTGACCTCTTCGCCGCCGGTTTTGGTGGCGACGGTGAGCGAGCGCGCCAGCCGAGGCTTGGCCAGCGCGATCAGGCCATCGCATTCTTCGTCCGAGAGCAGGCCGCCAAACACGACGACGCGCGGGTTGTACATGGCTTGCAGGACGCAGACCTGTCGATCGCCGGCGTCGATGTAAAGCGGCGACTCGTCGAGATTGGGGTCCGGCACTGCCAATGCGGGGGGCAGCCCGTCCTGCGCGGCCTTCGTTTCCAGGTGCCAGCGCAATGAGGACTCCATGGCCTCGATGGCCACATCCTCTTTCCAGCCGGAGGCGATCATGGATTTCAGCACCACATCGGCGCCGTGACCGGCCTCGGCCTGCTCGACAATCCACTGGCGCAGCTGCGGGGTGATAGTCTGGGTCTGGGTCGTACTCATGCGGCCCCCACGCCCGGCGATGCCGGGCTGCCCCCCGAAGGGGCGTTCTCTTGCTTGAAGCGGTTCGGCGCTGTGCTCATGGCGGCAATTATTGACTTACCCGCGCCAGGCACGGCTGGTGGCCCACTGGCAGCTTGCCACTGCAACGACCAGCGCCGCGTAGGTGGCCATCTTGCCGTCGACGCCGAAATGCCACAGGCCGGCGGCCAGCACCATCACGCCCACTATTGAATTGATAGCGGACTGGAGCCACCAGGGCCGCACGTAGGCTCGGCCGGGCATCACCACGCGGGCCCCGAGGGCGACCAGCACGGCCACGGCAACAGCGGGGGCAACGAAACCGATGAGGTGGTAAAAAAGGTCGGATGAGTCCATATTTGGGGACTTGATAAATCGCAAGTGCTTGAATCTGGCGCAAATTTTATAATTCCGGCCATGGCAGTCTGGGCATTGGGGATCAACCACACGACGGCGCCGCTCGATTTGCGCGGCCGCTTCGCCTATGCAGTAGACCAGGTGGAACCCACCTTGAAGGCCTTGCGCAACGCATTGTCGCGGCGCGCCGAGGCAGCGATCCTGTCAACTTGTAACCGCACCGAGATCTATTGCGCTGGTGACCAGGGCGATATCGACCCGACCCTGGACTGGCTGGCCCATTCCGGCGGGGTGACGCCCACCCTGCTGCGATCCCATGCCTATACCCTCCATGACGGCCTGGCAGCACGCCACGCCTTCCGTGTCGCAAGCGGCCTCGATTCGATGGTGCTGGGGGAGCCCCAGATCCTGGGCCAGATGAAGGACGCCGTGCGCGTGGCCGACCAGGCCGGGTCACTGGGCACCACGCTCAACCAATTGTTCCAGCGATCGTTTGCTGTGGCCAAGGAGGTGCGCACCTCGACCGAAATCGGCGCGCACTCGATCAGTATGGCCGCCGCGGCCGTGCGTCTGGCCGGACAGCTATTCGAGGACATGGGCAAGATCCGCGTTCTCTTCGTGGGCGCCGGCGAGATGATCGAGCTGTCGGCGACGCATTTCGCCGCGCGCAACCCGAAAGGCATCGCCATCGCCAACCGAACGCTCGAACGCGGCGAGCGGCTGGCCTCGCGCTTTGGCGGCGAAGTGATGCGCCTGGCCGACCTGCCCGACCGCCTGCACGAATTCGACGCCGTGATCAGCTGCACTGCCAGCACCTTGCCGATCATCGGCCTGGGCGCCGTCGAGCGCGCACTCAAGGCACGCAAGCACCGCCCCATGTTCATGGTGGACCTGGCCGTGCCCCGCGATATCGAGCCCGAGGTCAAGGCGCTGGAAGACGTGTACCTCTACACCGTCGACGACCTCGCAGGCGTCGTGCAGACCGGCCAGGCGAACCGCCAGGCGGCCGTCGAACAGGCCGAAGCGATCATCGACGCCGGCGTGCAGAGCTTCCTTCACTGGATGGACCAGCGCGGCAGCGTCCCGCTGATCCAGCAGCTGAACGCGCAAGCCGACGAGTGGCGCGCGATGGAGCTCGCCCGCGCCCGCAAGCTGCTGGCCAAGGGCGAAAATGTCGACGCCGTGCTGGAAGCGATGTCCAAGGGCCTCACGCAGAAGATGCTGCATGGCGCGATGGCCGAGCTGCATGCAGGTGACGCGGACGCCCGCCAGCGCGCCAGCGCCGCCATCCAGCACTTCTTCCTGCGCAAAGAGCGTTAGCGACGGTGAGCGTCAGACTGGGCTGTCATGCCGGGCTTGACCCGACATCCACGGCCCCCCTCGCCCGCGTCTGTGGATTGCGGGTCAAGCCCGCAATGACAACGTCGCCATGAAAACCTTCCTCCGCCAGCAACTCGAACGCTACCCTGTCCGCCTCAATGAACTGGACTTCTTCCTTCAGCAGCCCGACGTCGTCCAGGATATGGAACGCTTTCGCGCGCTCACGCGCGAGCACGCCGAGGTGAGCGTGGTGGCCGCGTTGTTTGAACGGTTCCTGCACTGCGAGAGCGCCCTCGCGCAGGCCAAGGAGATGTTGGAAGAACCCGAAATGGCCGAGATGGCCCGCGAAGAGGTCGCGACGCTCGAAGGCGAACTGCCGGGGCTGGAAGAGGAGCTGCAGCGGCTGCTGCTGCCCAAGGACCCGGACGACGTGCGCAACACTTTCCTCGAAATTCGCGCCGGCACGGGGGGTGATGAATCGGCCCTCTTCGCCGGCGACCTGCTGCGCATGTACACCCGCTACGCCGAACGCCAGGGCTGGCGCACCGAGATCGTCAGCGAAAGCTATGGCGAAGTCGGCGGCTACAAGGAAGTCGTGATCCGCGTCGTCGGCGAAGGCTCATACGGCAAGCTCAAGTTCGAGTCGGGCGGGCATCGCGTGCAACGCGTGCCGGCCACCGAGACCCAGGGGCGCATCCATACCAGCGCCTGCACCGTCGCAGCCCTGCCGGAGCCCGACGAAGCACAGGCCGTGCAGATCAACCCGGCGGATCTGCGCATCGACACCTACCGTGCGAGCGGCGCCGGCGGCCAGCACGTGAACAAGACCGATTCGGCGGTGCGCATCACGCACATTCCCACCGGGATCGTCGCCGAGTGCCAGGACGACCGCTCGCAGCACCGCAACAAGGCCAAGGCCATGCAGGTGCTCGCCGCCCGCATCAAGGAAAAGGAACGCAGCGAACGCGCCGCGAAGGAAGCCGCCACCCGCAAGGGCCTGATCGGCAGCGGCGATCGCAGCGACCGCATCCGCACCTACAACTTCCCGCAGGGGCGCCTGACCGACCATCGCATCAATCTCACGCTGTACAAGCTGCAGTTCATCATGGATGGCGACCTGGACGAGGTCGTCGGCGCGCTGCTGCTGGCGCGCAAGGCCGAGCAGCTCGAAGAGCTCGAAATCGGGCTGGGCGCCCGGTGATGACCCTGGCGCAGGCGCTCACCGCGGCCACCGCCCTGGGACTGGAGCGGCTGGACGCGCAACTGCTCTTGCTGCAGGCTCTCGGCCGGCCGGAAGCCGGTCGCGCCTGGCTGCTGGCTCATGACGCTGACCTGCTGGATCCCTCCGGGCAGGAAGCTTTCCTGAGCCTGTGCCAACGCAGGGCAGCCGGGGAGCCGCTGGCCTACATTGCCGGCCACAAGGAGTTCTTCGGACTGCGCCTGGCTGTGGACAAGCGGGTGCTGGTGCCGCGCCCGGACACGGAAACGCTGGTCGAATGGGCCTTGGCTGTCATCCCGGGCTTGACCCGGGATCCATGCCTCGAAAGGGAAGACGCGCCACCATGGATTGCGGATCAAGTCCGCAATGACAGCCCCTTGGTCCTTGACCTGGGCACCGGCAGTGGCGCGATCGCCCTGGCGATCAAGAAGCACCGGCCCGGCGCGCGGGTGGAGGCAGTGGACGCCAGCGCGGGCGCGCTCGAAGTTGCCGGTGCGAATGCCAGGGCGCTGGGGCTGGAGGTGGCCTTGCGGCAGGCTTCCTGGCTCGAACCCACCGACGCGCGATACGACCTCATCGTGTCCAACCCGCCCTATGTCGCCGAGGGCGATCCGCACTTGGCGGCGCTGGTGCATGAGCCCCTCGATGCGCTTGCGGCGGGTTCGGACGGCCTGGACGACATCCGGACCATCATCGGGCAAGCCCCCTCGCACCTGCTGCGGGGGGGCTGGCTGTTGCTGGAGCACGGTTGGGACCAGGCAGAAGCCGTTCGCGAACTGCTGACGGCGGCCGGTTTCGGCCGGGTCGCAAGCCAGCGCGACATTCAGGGCATCGAGCGCTGCTCCGGCGGCCAGTGGCTTGAACTGGGATAATCCACCCCAATGTCTTATGGGCCCTCGGCCCCTGCAAGGAGTTTTTGAAATGAGCGACACCCAACAACGCATCGACCAGCTCGTGAAGAACAGCGACGTCGTCCTCTTCATGAAGGGCGACGCCAGCTTTCCCATGTGCGGCTTCTCGGGCCGGGCCATCCAGATCCTCAAGGCCTGCGGCGTCGACCCGAAGGCCGTAAAGACCGTGAACGTCCTCGAGGACGAAGAGATCCGCCAGGGCATCAAGGAATACAGCAACTGGCCCACGATCCCCCAGCTGTACGTCAAGGGCGAATTCGTCGGCGGCTCGGACATCATGATGGAGATGTACCAGAGCGGCGAGCTCCAGCAGGTGCTCGGCAATCCGCCGCAGGCCTGACAAGCCGCAAGCAGTCGCGTGGGGCGACTGCCAGCCGAATGTCGGCAATTGCTGACATCACCTCGCGACTGAGGTACCACTCGATTGCCCTCTGGCACGGCTTATGCTCGAATGAGCAAAGCCCGAAGCCCGAATAGGAGAGGTCGATGGAATCACGCAGTCTCGTTCCTCATCAGTCTTCTTCGTTCAAGTTGCCGATCGCCAACTTGCGCAACGTATTCCACCCGCACGACGTGGAGCGCAAGCTCGCCAAGCTGCCTGGCCGTGACCACGAGAGCCTTCGCTCCACATACGAGCGCATGCTCGAGCGTGGCCCGGAGCGATTCCAGGTCAAGCCGAGCGGCCTGCCCGACATGGGCGCACTCTACGACCAGTTGCCGAATTTCACTGAAGCCCTCGACGACGTGAAGCGGCACGTGGCCCTCTCGCAGGATTGCGGCGACGGGTTGGAGGTCACGCCCATGCTGCTGCTGGGCCCGCCGGGCATCGGCAAGACCCACTTCGCGCGCAAGCTCGCGGAGATGCTCGGCACGGGAATGAACCTCGTGCCCATGAGCTCCATGACGGCCGGCTGGTTGCTGTCCGGCGCCTCCTCGCAATGGAAGGGTGCCAAGCCCGGTAAGGTCTTCGAAGCGCTCGTGGAGGGCCAGTACGCAAACCCGGTGATCGTGGTGGACGAGATCGACAAGGCCAGCGCGGACGCGCAGTACGACCCGCTGGGCGCCATGTACGGACTGCTCGAACACGACACCGCCGCATCTTTCATGGACGAGTTCGCCGAGGTTGCGATCGACGCGAGCCAGGTGATCTGGATCATGACGGCCAATGACGAGCGCTGCATCCCCGAGCCAATCCTCAACCGGATGAACGTGTTCGAGATCGAGCCTCCGTCGTTCGAGGCGGCGCGGCACATCGCGCACAACCTCTATGTGTCCATTCGCGCGGAACATGGCTGGGGCGAGCGCTTCAACGCCGATCCATCGGATGACGTACTGGACCAGCTGGCCGAATTGGCACCACGCGATATGCGCCGCGCGCTGATGACGGGTTTCGGCAATGCGCGCCTCGACCAGCGCGGGGCCATCCTGGTGGAGGATCTGCCAAAGGCCGGCGCGGCCAAGGGCAAGATCGGCTTCGTGCAGTAGTCAGTTCGGCCCGGCTGGTGCCTTGTCCGTGGGGCGGGTCGGGTCCGGCGACCTTTCCGTTGCCGGCAGGTCATGGAAGTCCCAGATCTTGCTCGCGGCGAAAACTGCATTGGGATACTGCGACTTGCCGCGGCTGCCGTTGTAGCGCCCCAGCGCCATGAACAGGTCGCCGCGCTCGCGCTCGATGTAGTGACGCAGGATGACGCATCCGAAGCGAAGGTTGTTCTGCATGTGGAACAGCTTGCTCGCGTCGCCGTCGCCAATCACGCGAGTCCAGAACGGCATCACCTGCATGTAGCCGCGCGCTCCCACGGAACTGACGGCGAACTTGCGGAAATTGCTCTCCACCTGGATCAGGCCGAGCACCAGGCCGGGGTCGATGCCGGCGCGCTTGCTTTCATACCAGACCGTCTGCAGGAATTCCTTGCGCTCCAGCCACTCGACCTTGCGCTTGCGCAGCCGCCAGCTCATGGCGCCCAGCCACCGCAAGTAGGCAAGCCGCGCTCCCGTGTCGGGGAACTCCGGGATCGGCGGCGCGGAGTTGGCGATCGCCGAACTCAACGCCGTGCGAACCGAATCGGCGAGCGGTTCCTCGAGCTGCCGGCCTGCCAGCGCGGGCGCGGGGAACCACAGCATGCCAAGCCCGGCCGGCACGGCCAACAGGCAACTGCGGCGGCCGATCACGCCTTCAGCCGGCCCAGGGCGAAGTCGAGGACCTCGCCGGCCGGCACCTTCGTCGCTTGCGCGTCGCGGCGGTGCTGGTATTCGAGCTGGCCTTCCTTGAGGCCGCGGTCGGAGATGACGACGCGGTGCGGCACGCCGATCAGTTCCCAGTCGGCGAACATCGCCCCCGGCCGCTCGCCGCGGTCGTCGAGCATCACGTCCACGCCCGCCGCCAGCAGGTCGTCGTGCAGCTTTTCGGCGGCCGCTTTCACCGCGGCGCTCCGGTCCATGCCGATCGGGCAGATCACCACGGTGAAGGGCGCGATGGAATCGGGCCAGATGATGCCGCGCTCGTCGTTGTTCTGTTCGATCGCGGCCGCGGGCAGCCGTGTGATGCCGATCCCATAACACCCCATCTGCATCAGCTGCGGCTTGCCGTTCTCGTCGAGGAACGTGGCGTTCATCGGTTCGCTGTACTTCGTGCCGAGGAAGAAGATGTGGCCGATCTCGATACCACGCTCGATCGCGAGCGCGCCCTTTCCGTCTGGTGAAAGGTCGCCTTCGACCACGTTGCGAAGGTCTGCCACCGCGTCGGGTTCCGGCAGGTCGCGGCCCCAGTTCACGCCGGTGAAGTGGAAGTCTTCCTCGTTCGCGCCGCAGATCCAGTCGGCCATGACGGCGACTTCGCGGTCCGCGACCACTTTCACCGGCTGCTTGGTCGCGATGGGTCCGAGGTATCCCGGTTTGGTGCCGAAGTGATCGACGATCTCTGCGACAGTGGCAAAGCGGAACCCGCCGTCCAGGCCGGGCACCTTGCCCACCTTGATCTCGTTCATGTCGTGATCGCCGCGCACCAGCAGCAGCCACACCTGCGTCTTCACCACTTCGCCGCGCTCGTCCACCTGGTCGGTGGCTAGCACAAGCGACTTGACCGTGGTGGCGAGCGGCACCTTGAGGAGTTCGGCGACCTGCCCACAGGTGCTCTTTCCCGGCGTGGGCGTCTTGACCAGGCTTTGCGAGGCGGCCTTGCGTGGCTCCTGCGGCGCAAGGGCCTCGGCCTTTTCCATGTTGGCTGCATAGGAACTGCCGGCGCAATAGACGATCGCGTCTTCGCCCGTGGCCGCGATGACCTGGAACTCCTCGGAGAGATCGCCACCGATGGCGCCGCTGTCGGCTGCCACGGCCCGGTAGCGCAGCCCGAACCGGTCGAAGATCGCGCGATAGGCTTTGGCCATGGACTGATAGCTTGCCTTGGCGGCCACCTCGTCGCGATCGAAGCTGTACGCATCCTTCATGATGAACTCGCGGCTTCGCATCACGCCGAAGCGCGGCCGGCGCTCATCGCGAAACTTCGTCTGGATGTGGTACAGGTTCTTGGGCAGCTGCTTGTAGCTGCGCAGTTCCTGGCGAGCGATGTCCGTGACCACCTCTTCGCTGGTCGGCTGGATGATGAAGTCGCGGTCGTGGCGGTCCTTCACGCGCATCAGCTCAGGCCCCATCGCTTGCCAGCGCCCGGTTTCCTGCCAGAACTCCGCAGGCTGGACGACCGGCATCAGCAGTTCAACGGCGCCCGCCCGGTTCATCTCCTCGCGCACAATGGCTTCGACCTTGCGGACGACGCGCAGCCCCATCGGCATGTAGCTGTAGATGCCTGCGCCGAGCTTCTTGATCATGCCGGCACGCATCATCAGCTGGTGGCTGACTACTTCGGCATCGGCCGGGGCTTCCTTGAGGGTGGATATGAAGAACTGGGATGCTTTCATCGGATGGGGGCCGTCGTCCGGCCGCTGAGCCCTTTGCCTGCGCGAAGCGCGCCGTGCATAATGAACTCAGTTTAAAAATTGGGGTTTGATTATGCTTGACCGGGACGGCTTTCGGCCGAACGTCGGCATCATCCTGCTCAACCAGAAAAACCAGGTGTTCTGGGGCAAGCGCATACGCACCCACAGCTGGCAGTTTCCGCAGGGTGGCATTGACCGGGGCGAGACCCCGGAGCAGGCCATGTTTCGCGAGCTGCACGAGGAAGTGGGGCTCATGCCCGAGCATGTGCGCATCATCGCCCGCACCCGCGACTGGTTGCGCTACGAGGTGCCAGACCGGTACATTCGCCGCGACGCGCGCGGGCACTACAAAGGCCAGAAACAGATCTGGTATCTGTTGCAGCTCATGGGGCAGGACTGGAACCTGAACCTGCGCGCAACCAACCATCCAGAGTTCGACGCCTGGCGTTGGAACGACTATTGGGTGCCGCTGGATGTCGTGGTGGAATTCAAGCGCGGCGTGTACGAGATGGCACTGACCGAACTCGCCCGCTTCCTGCCGCGGCACGACCATCGCAACCGCTATCTGCGCAGCGGCATGCGCGCGCGCGACCACGAGGGCCATGATGGCTCGATGGAACTCATGCCCGGCGCCGGCCTGGAACTGCCGCCTGGCGCCACGTTCGAGCCCGACCCCCAGGCCAGCCTGAACCCACGGGAAAACAAGCATGCGCCTTGATCGTTGTTGGGCGTTTGCGCTCTTGTTCGCCGCGAGCGTGGTCCATGCACAGGTGGCTCCCACCGATCCGGATTGGCGGGAGGTGGAAGCCCCGCCCGCACCTGCCTTCAGCGTCGACGGGCTCATCGCCCTGGACGCCCCGCGCTCCAGCCTGCGCTTCGGCGTCGCACCTGCGTCGATCACGGTTGGCGCCGACGGGATCGTGCGCTACGTCGTGGTGGCCACCGGGCCCTCTGGCGCCATGAACGCGATGTACGAAGGCATCCGCTGCAAGACCGGCGAGTACAAGACCTATGCGCGGCACAACCCGGGCAGCGGATGGGTCATCGCGAAGGATCCGCAGTGGCTGTCGTTGCAGGCCGCACCCATGCCCCGGCATGCGCTTGCCATCGCCCGCAGCGGCGCCTGCGTTGGTCACGGGGCGGCGCCTTCCGCAGAGCGGATTGTGCGGGACCTGCGCTCGCCAATCACCCGCTTCGACCAGCCGCAGTAGGGTCCTTGTCCCGAGCTCGTAATCCTGCCTTTTTTGGAGGGGGCGGGATCAGGGCAACGGGGCACTCTACTCCGCGGATGTCCCCCGACGCCGGGAGGGCGTCTCCTCCTTGATTCCGCTGCGTAGAGCGCCCCGCCGCCCTGATCCATCCACCAGTGAGGGTGTTCGATGCGTCGAACGAGCTAACGCTGCCTAAGGGCCGTGGATGGCGGGTGGCCGACGCAGTGAGGTCAAGGAGGAGCCGCCCTCCCGGCGGCGGGGGACACGAACGAAGTCGGCCACCCGCCGTCCACGGCCCGTCGCCAACACTCCCGCGTGCTCCCTCGGTCTAGCGCGTCACCACCAGGTTGGTGCGGTGGATCATCTCGGGCTCGGCGACGTAGCCCAGCAAGCGCTCGATCTCGCTTGACGGCTTGCGGCACAAGAGGCGCGCCTCGGCGCTGGCGTAATTGGCCAGACCCCGCGCAACTTCAACGCCGGAGGTGTCGCGCACCGCAATCACGTCTCCCCGCGAAAAGTCACCTTCCACCGATGTCATTCCAATGGGTAGCAGGCTCTTGCCTTCGGCGCGCACCTTGGCGGCGGCCCCGTCGTCAACGGTCACTGCGCCGCGCAACTGGAGATGATCGGCGATCCAGCGCTTGCGGGCCTGGCTTTTCTGTGTAGGCGCGACAAGCAATGTGCCGATTGACTCCCCGGCCGCCAGGCGCAGCAGACAATCGGGCTCGCGCCCCCAGGCAATTACCGTTGATGCGCCGGACCCTGCTGCGCGCTTGGCGGCGAGTATCTTGGTGATCATCCCGCCCCGCCCCAGGCTGGAGCCCGCGCCGCCGGCCATCGCCTCCAGCGCAGCGTCGCCCGCCCGCCCCTCGTGGACGAAGGCGGCCGCCGGATCCTTGCGCGGGTCCGCGCTGTACAGACCCTTTTGATCGGTGAGGATGATGAGCGCGTCTGCTTCCACCAAATTGGCGACGAGCGCGCCCAGGGTGTCGTTGTCGCCGAACTTGATCTCGTCGTTGACGACGGTGTCGTTCTCGTTGATCACCGGCACGACACGCAGTTGAAGAAGGGTGAGCAGCGTCGAGCGCGCGTTCAGGTAACGCTCGCGGTCCGCAAGGTCTGCGTGCGTCAGCAACACCTGGGCGGAGCCCATGCCGTTCTCGCGCAGCTTGGTTTCGTACATCTGCGCCAGGCCCATCTGGCCTACTGCGGCCGCAGCCTGCAGTTCGTTGATCTCGTGCGGGCGCGTCGCCCAGCCCAGGCGCTTCATGCCCTCGGCGATTGCGCCGCTCGACACCATGATCACCTCCCGGCCGTCGCGCGCGAGCGCGGCGAGCTGGCGGCACCACTCGCCGATGGCGGACTCGTCCAGGCCGCGGCCTTCGTTGGTTACGAGGCTGGAGCCGACTTTGACGACGATGCGGCGGGCCGAACGCAGGGTGTCGGATCTCATTCGGGCGCGTCTCCCGCGAAGCGCGGATCCACGTAGACTGGCGGCTGCTCCGCCACCTGTTGCGCCTTGATGTGCTGGTAGGCGGCCTTGACGAGTTCCTGGCAGCCTTCATGCGTGAGCGCGGAGATCTGGAACACGGGGCCCTTGAACTTGAAGCGCTTCACGAAGTCTTTCACGCGGGCCTCGCGCTCTTCTGCATCGACCATGTCCAGCTTGTTCAGCACCAGCCAGCGCGGCTTCTCGTAGAGCACGGGGTCGTACTTCTTGAGCTCGCCAACGATGGCCTTGGCTTGCGCCACCGGGTCGGCGCCGTCGAACGGCGCGAGATCGACCACGTGGAACAGCAGGCGCGTGCGCTGCAAGTGCCGCAGGAACTGGTGGCCCAGCCCGGCACCCTCCGATGCGCCTTCGATCAGGCCCGGCAGGTCGGCAACCACGAAGCTCTGTTCCGGGCCGACGCGCACGACACCGAGGTTCGGGTGCAGCGTGGTGAACGGGTAGTCGGCGATCCGCGGCCGCGCGTTCGAGATCGCGGAGATGAGAGTGGACTTGCCCGCGTTCGGCATGCCGAGCAGGCCGACATCGGCCAGCACCTTCAACTCCAGTTTCAGCTCCTTCTTCTCGCCGGGCCAGCCCATCGTTTTCTGGCGGGGGGCGCGGTTGATCGCGCTCTTGAAGCGCATGTTGCCGAAGCCACCGTCGCCGCCCTTGGCGATCGTGATCATCTCGCCCGGCTTGAGCAGCTCGTACAGCACCTCGCCAGTCTCGGCGTCGGTGATCACCGTGCCCACGGGCATCTTCAGGACGATGTCGTCCCCGGCGGCGCCGAACATGTCGGAGCCCATGCCGTGCTCGCCGCGCTTCGCTTCGTGCCTACGCGAGAAGCGATAGTCGACCAGCGTGTTGAGATTGGGGTCTGCCAGCGCGAACACGTGGCCGCCGCGGCCACCGTCGCCACCATTGGGCCCGCCGAATTCCTTGTACTTCTCGTGGCGGAACGAGACGCAGCCGTTCCCCCCATCGCCGGCGGCGATGTCGATGAAGGCTTCGTCAACGAATTTCATAAGCGCTCAGTATAAATTTGCCCCAAAAAAACAAAGCCCCGACTCGTCGGGGCTTCGCAGGGGTGGCGCAAGCGCCAGCGAAGTGACGCGTTACGCCGGGACGACGCTCACGGTCTGCTTGTTCATTGCACCCTTGGTCGCGAACGACACGTGGCCGTCCACCAGTGCGAACAGGGTGTGGTCCTTGCCCAAGCCGACGTTGGTGCCGGGATGGAACTTGGTGCCGCGCTGGCGCACGATGATGGAGCCGGCGCTGATCAGTTCACCGCCGAAAGCCTTCACGCCGAGCATCTTGGGCTGGGAATCCCGCCCGTTTCGCGTAGAGCCGCCGCCTTTTTTCTGTGCCATTTCCGTTGCTCCTGGTTAGCCGGCGATCACGCCGATTTCCAGTTCGGTGAACTGCTGGCGATGCCCTTGGCGCTTTTGATAATGCTTGCGACGGCGCATCTTGAAGATGCGAACCTTGTCGTGCTTGCCGTGAGCCACCACAGTGGCTTTCACAGTTGCGCCGGACACCAGGGGTGTGCCGACCTTGATCTCGCTGCCGTTGCCGACGGCCAGAACCTGGTCGATCACGATTTCCTGGCCTACGTCCGCAGCAATCTGTTCTACTTTAATTTTTTCGCCGGAAGCAACGCGATACTGCTTGCCACCGGTTTTTATGACCGCGTACATGTTGACCTCTTACATATCATGAGAAGCTCCACGGACGGATTTCCGCAGAGCCCAACACTATAGCATAGTTTGCGGTTACTCACACCCCTGCCCGGGGCTGCCGAAGGCAGGCAGCAGACCCTTCCTATAATCGGGCCAACCTCTTCCGCCTAGCCTTGACCGCTTCCTCCTCCAGCACCTCCTCGGTGCTATCCCTCATCATCGACGACATGCGCGAGGTCGACGTGGTCATCGCCCGCCGCCTCGATTCGGGCGTGCCCTTGGTGGCTGAAGTTTCGCGCTACATCATCTCGGCCGGTGGCAAGCGCCTGCGGCCGGCCCTGCTGCTGCTGATGTGCGGCGCGTTGGGTTACACCGGCGCACATCGCTTCACCCTCGCAGCTGTTGTGGAATTTATACACACTGCAACTTTGTTACACGATGATGTCGTGGACGAATCCACCCTGCGCCGTGGTCGCGCGACGGCCAATGAAAGCTTCGGCAATCCCGCCAGCGTGCTGGTGGGCGATTTCCTGTATTCCCGCGCTTTCCAGATGATGCTCGACGCCGGGCAGATGCGGATCATGGAGATCCTGGCCGACGCCACCAACGTGATCGCCGAGGGCGAGGTGCTGCAGCTGATGAACATGCACGACGCATCGCTGGACGAAGCCGCGTACCTGCGCGTGATCCGCTCCAAGACGGCCAAGCTGTTCGAAGCCAGCGCCCGGCTGGGTGCAGTACTGGCCGGCGCTGACGCCGCAGTCGAACAAGCTTGCGCCGACTACGGCCAGGCGCTGGGCACGGCCTTCCAGGTGATCGACGACGTCCTGGACTACGACGGGAACGCGGGTGAAATGGGCAAGAACCTCGGGGACGACCTGCGTGAGGGCAAGGCCACCTTGCCGCTGATCGCCGCGATGGAGCGCGGCAGCGCCGAGCAGCGCAACCTGATACGCAAGGCGATCGAGACCGGCGGCGTCGACGAGCTGGACCACATCATCGCGATCGTGAAGCAGACGGGCGCCCTTGATGTCACGCGCGACGCGGCCGCAGCGGAAGCGCGACGCGCAATTCAGGCTGCGCAGCAACTCCCGGACAATCCGTACACGCAGGGTTTGCTACAATTAGCGGCTCAACTGCTGCAGCGCCGCAACTGACCGCCGGAACCGGCAACGAAGCAGCGGAAATCGGGGTGTAGCTTAGCCTGGTAGAGCGCTACGTTCGGGACGTAGAGGCCGGAGGTTCGAATCCTCTCACCCCGACCAGAATTTTCTTTCGTGACTTCGCGCCAACTGCCGCCCCGTCGGCACCTGCACGGCGATTTACAGCGCCAATGCAATCAGCGATGATCGGTTCGGGTTTCTCTTACAAAAGTGAGAGGTCCGTTTCACCGAGTAAATCTTTTCGCACATGGCCGCAGTCGATCCCGCAACCGAAGCACCTTCCATGGCCCTGCCCGGGTTGGCTCGGGCGCTCATTTCAGCCGGCAAGCTCGGGCAGAAGTCAGCGGAGGACATCTCCCGCAAGGCGCAGACCAACCGCAACAGCTTCATCGCGGAGCTGACTGGCTCAGGCGCGGTCTCCGCGTCGGACCTGGCCCACACCATGTCCACGGCTTTTGGCGCGCCCCTGCTGGATCTGGACGCCATCGACTTGCAGCGGCTGCCCAAGGGCGTGCTGGACGTGAAGATCTGCCAGGCCTTTCGGGTCGTGGTGCTCGCCAAGCGGAACAACCGTCTCATTGTCGCCACGGCTGATCCGTCCGACCAGCAGGCGGCCGAAAAGATCAAGTTCGCCACCCAGATGGGCGTGGACTGGATCATCGCCGAGTACGACAAGCTGACCAAGATGGTCGAGGCCAATGCCACCACGGCCAGCGAGGCCATGGACAACATCGTCGGCGAGGACTTCGAATTCGACGAGTCGGCGATGGAGTCCAGCGTCGGCGACGATGTCGAGGCGGCCACGTCGGAGGTCGACGACGCGCCGGTCGTCAAGTTCCTGCACAAGATGCTGCTGGATGCTTTCAGCATGCGTGCCTCGGACCTGCACTTCGAGCCCTACGAGTCGACCTACCGCGTGCGGTTCCGGGTGGACGGCGAACTGCGTGAGATCGCCTCACCACCCGTCGCGATCAAGGACAAGCTCGCCTCGCGCATCAAAGTCATCTCGCGCATGGACATCTCCGAAAAGCGCGTGCCGCAAGATGGCAAGATGAAGCTCAAGATCGGGCCGGATCGGGTGATCGATTTTCGCGTGAGCACGCTGCCCACACTGTTCGGCGAAAAGATCGTGATCCGCATCCTGGACCCGAGCAGCGCCAGGCTGGGCGTGGATGCGCTGGGCTACGAGCCCGAGGAGAAAAAGCGCCTGCTCGACGCGGTGAGCCGCCCCTACGGCATGGTCCTCGTGACCGGCCCCACCGGCTCGGGCAAAACGGTGTCCCTGTACACCTGCCTGAACCTGCTGAACAAGCCCGGTGTGAACATTTCGACGGCGGAAGACCCGTCCGAAATCAACATGCCGGGCATCAACCAGGTGAACGTCAACGACAAGGCGGGCCTAACGTTCGCCGCGGCGCTGAAGTCCTTCCTGCGGCAGGATCCGGACGTCATCATGGTCGGCGAAATCCGCGACCTGGAAACCGCCGACATCGCGATCAAAGCCGCCCAGACGGGCCACCTCGTGCTGTCGACGCTGCACACCAACGACGCGCCAACGACGCTGACCCGCATGCGCAACATGGGCATCGCTCCCTTCAACATCGCATCCAGCGTCATCCTGATCACCGCGCAGCGCCTCGCGCGCCGCCTGTGCCCAAACTGCAAGGCGCCTACCGATATCCCGCACGAGACCCTGCTGGACGCCGGCTTCAAGGACGAAGACGTGGACGGTACCTGGACGCCGTACGGCCCCGTGGGCTGCTCGGCGTGCAATAACGGATACAAGGGACGCGTCGGCATCTACCAGGTGATGCCCATCAGCGAGGACATCCAGCGCATCATTCTGGCGGACGGAGGGGCGTTGGAGATCGCCAAACAGGCCGAGCTCGAAGGTGTCAAGAGCCTGCGCCAGTCCGGCCTCTACAAGGTCAGGCTGGGTGTCACTTCGCTGGAAGAGGTGCTGGGCTGCACCAATGTATAACGACACGAAGGTTTAGAGGAGTTGCGTATGGCCACGGCCGCTACGAGAGTCGTCGAGTTTGTTTTCGAGTGGGAGGGCCGGGACCGCAACGGCAAGCAGGTGCGCGGCGAAACGCGCGCCGCCGGCGAGAACCAGGTCCAGGCTGCGCTGCGCCGACAGGGCGTCTCTCCCACCAAAGTGCGCAAGCGTCGGATGCGTTCGGGCAAGAAGATCAAGCCGAAGGACATCGCGATCTTCACCCGCCAGCTCGCCACCATGATGAAAGCCGGCGTGCCTCTGCTGCAGGCGTTCGACATCGTGGGCCGCGGGAACCCCAATGCCAGCGTCGCCAAGTTGCTCAACGATGTCCGTACGGATGTAGAGACGGGCACTTCGCTCTCGGCGGCGTTCCGCAAGTACCCGCTGTACTTCGACAACCTGTACTGCAACCTGGTCGAGGCCGGCGAAGCCGCCGGTATCCTCGAATCGCTGCTGGACCGGTTGGCCATCTACATGGAAAAGACAGAGGCCATCAAGTCGAAGATCAAGTCCGCCCTCATGTACCCGATCTCGGTCGTGGTGGTCGCGTTCGTGGTGGTCGCGGTCATCATGATCTTCGTGATCCCGGCGTTCAAGGAGGTGTTCTCTTCCTTCGGTGCCGACCTGCCGGCGCCCACGCTGTTCGTGATCGCCCTGAGCGAGATCTTCGTGAAGTGGTGGTGGCTGATCTTCGGCGGCATCGGTGGGGGCCTGTACTTCTTCATGCAAGCCTGGAAGCGCAACGAGAAGGTCCAGATCTTCATGGACCGGTTGATGCTCAAGCTTCCCGTGTTCGGCGACCTGGTCTTCAAGTCCGTGATCGCCCGCTGGACGCGTACGCTCTCCACGATGTTCGCCGCCGGCGTGCCGCTGGTGGAAGCGCTGGACTCCGTGGGCGGCGCATCCGGCAACTACGTCTTCCAGTCGGCGACCGAGAAAATCCAGACGGAGGTCTCCACCGGGACCAGCCTCACGGCCGCCATGACCAACGCCAATGTCTTTCCCAGCATGGTGCTGCAGATGTGCGCGATCGGCGAGGAATCGGGCTCGCTGGACCATATGCTGGGCAAGGCGGCGGACTTCTATGAAGCCGAAGTCGACGATATGGTGGCCGGCCTGTCGAGCCTCATGGAGCCGATCATCATCGTGTTCCTCGGCGGCCTCATCGGTGGCATCGTGGTCTCCATGTACCTTCCCATCTTCAAGCTCGGCCAGGTCGTCTGATGTTCGGGTCGCCGATGATCGACGCCGCAATGGCCGGCGTCCTCGGACTGCTCGTTGGCAGCTTCCTCAACGTCGTCATCTATCGACTGCCGCAAATGATGGAGCGACAGTGGGCGGCGGAATGCGCCGAGCTTGCCGGCAAGGCTGCGCCCGAAGGCCCTGTGGTCAATCTGGTCACCCCCCGTTCACGCTGCCGGCAGTGCGGTCACCTGATCCGCTGGTATGAGAACGTTCCCGTCCTCAGCTACCTGGCGTTGCGCGGCAAATGTTCGGCGTGCGCGGCGCCCATCGGGCTGCGCTATCCGCTCGTGGAACTTGCCACTTGCGCCCTCTTCGCCTTTTCGGTCTGGCACTGGGGCGCGACGCCGGCGGGGCTGGCGTGGTGCGGCTTCTCTGCCGCGATCGTCGCCCTGGCGCTGATCGATTGGGACACGACGCTGCTGCCCGACGACATCACCTTGCCGCTGCTGTGGGCGGGGCTCATCGTCGCGGCCCTGCGCTGGAACAGCACCACGCTGCCCCAGGCGCTGTGGGGCGCCGTAGCCGGCTACCTTTCGCTCTGGCTGGTCTACAAAGGCTTCAAGCTGCTCACAGGCAAGGAGGGCATGGGGTACGGCGATTTCAAGCTGTTCGCCGCCCTGGGCGCCTGGTTCGGCTGGCAGGCGCTGGTGCCGATCATCCTCATGGCCTCCATCATCGGCGCCGTGGTCGGCATCGCGATGAAGTTCTCCAGCGGGCTGCGTGAAGGCGGCTACATTCCGTTCGGCCCGTTCCTGGCCGGCGCTGGCCTGACTGCCATGATTTTCGGCCCGGGCTCCATCCTGGGTGTCATAGGCCTCTAGGGCTGTTGACAGGCCCCAAGCCATGATCAAGGTCGGCCTGACGGGCGGCATCGGCAGTGGCAAGAGCACCGTACTCGCCATGCTGGCGAACCTCGGCGCGGCCACCATTGACGCGGACGCGATTTCCCGCGCCACCACCGCAACGGGCGGGGCGGCCATTTCCGCCATCGCACGGGTCTTCGGCACCGATTTCGTCACCGCCGAGGGCGCGCTGGACCGTGAACGAATGCGATCGCTTGCGTATGCCGACCCGAACGCGCGCAAGCGCCTCGAGGACATCATCCATCCCCTGGTCGGCCAGGAAAGCGCGCGCCAGGTCCAGGCGGCAGTGGACGCGGGCGCCCGCTGCATCGTCTTTGACATACCGCTGCTGGTGGAGTCCGGCCGCTGGCGCTCGCAGGTGGACCAAGTGCTGGTCATCGATTGCTCGCCTGAAACCCAGGTGGCGCGCGTTGTGACGCGCAGCGCGCTCAAGCCCGAGGAGGTGCTCGCGATCATCGGCGCCCAGGCCCCGCGCGCTTTGCGCCTGGCCGCCGCGGATGTCGTCATCTGCAACGAAGGGCTTTCGCTCGAGGCGCTGCGTGACAACGTGGTACAGGCTGCCCGGCGCTTCGGGCTATGATTGGTCGCTTTGCCGAAGAGCCCCAGGATAGCCCCAGCGTGATCCTCTACGAATACCCTTTCAACGAACGCATTCGCACCTACTTGCGCCTGGAACACCTGTTCCGCCGGCTCGGCGAGCTGGTGCCGCGCTCGCACCCGATCGATCACCACTACGCGCTGGCCACGATTTTCGAGGTGATGGACGTGGCCGCCCGCGCCGACCTCAAGTCCGACGTAATGAAGGACCTGGACAAGCAGAAACAGGCGCTCAACAGCTACCGAGGCAACCCGGCCATCGCCGAGGGCGTCCTGGACGACGTCATCGGCAAGCTCGATCGATGCTTTTCCGCGCTGAACAATCTGCCCGGCAAGGCCGGCCAATCGCTGACGGAGAACGACTGGCTCATGAGCATCCGCAGCCGGGTCGGCATCCCCGGCGGCACGTGCGAATTCGACCTGCCCGCTTATTACGCCTGGCAACATCGCACCGCCAGTTCGCGCCAGGCCGATCTTGAGCGCTGGGCGTCCACGCTCGCACCGCTGGCCGAATCCATCCACATGCTGCTAAAGCTGCTGCGCGATTCGGGCACGCCCCAGAAGGTGATGGCCAGCCACGGCCAGCTTCAGCAAAACTTGCCGCAGGGCCGCACTTTCCAGCTGCTGCGCCTGCGGCTGGACCCGGCGCTCGGGCTGGTCCCGGAAATCAGCGGCAACAGGCTGATGGTTTCCGTGCGGCTGATGCGCCAGGAAAGCGCCGACCGGCTGCAGGCGAGCAACGACAGCGCCCAGTTCGAACTCACGCTCTGCTCGTAAGGAGGGCCGCGATGGGACAGCCGGACATCCCCGCCAATGCCAAGCCGCGCCTGGTGCGCTGCCCAGCCTGCGGTGGCGACAGCATCTTTGCCGCATCCAACCCCTACCGGCCGTTCTGTTCGGAGCGTTGCAAGAACATGGACCTGGGCGCGTGGGCCAGCGAGAGTTTCCGCGTCCCCGAGAAGCCGCCGCGGGAAGAAGACTAGGCCCCTCGCGTGTGGGTCGGGCCTTCGAAGCGCCGTTCCTGCGCGAACCAATCGAGCACGGGCACGGTGCCCGGCAACACGGGGCGCACCTGCACCGGCAGCGTCTCCCAGGCGAACGACTGGCCCTCGTGCATGTGCAGCTCGCCGCTCCAGTCGAACACCTTGCAGAAATTCAGCCGCACGAGCGCGTGCGGGTAGTCCACGCGTTCGATGCGCCACGGATGCACGGCGCCGATGACCACACCGATCTCCTCGACCAGTTCGCGCCGCAGCGCCTGCTCCACCGTCTCGCCCGGCTCCACCTTGCCACCGGGGAACTCCCAATAGCCCTCGTACACCTTGCCTGACGGACGAGAGGTGAGCAGGAACGCCCCGTCAGGGCGGATCAAAACGCCCACCGCGACTTCGACTTCGGCCCGATCGGGACCGCCCTGCCGGGGCCGGTCAGGGTGCGCCACCAGCGCCTTCGCCGAGCGAGCGCTCATTCCGGATGCCGGCCGCCGCCGGGCCGCCCCAAGGCGGCCGATGCCCCCTCGGGGGGCAGCGAAGACACGAAGTGCTGAGCGTGGGGGCCGCCCATTCTTCCTGCGTAGTCGCGCGCGAACTGGTAGGCCACGCGGCCGCTTCGCGAGCCGCGCTCCAGCGCCCACACGAGCGCCTCGGGACGTGCTGCGGAAATCGCTTCCGCCTTCACTCCGAACCAGGCGAGCCACTGGGCGGTGATCGTGAGGTATTCGTCCTGCGTGAAAGGATAGAAGCTCACCCACAGTCCGAATCGCTCGGACAGCGAAATCTTCTCCTCGACCACTTCACCAGGATGCACCTCGCCGTCCTCGGTATGGGTATAGCTGAGGTTCTCTTTCATGTACTCGGGCAGCAAGTGGCGGCGGTTGCTGGTCGCGTAGATCAGCACGTTGGGCGTGGCAGCCGCCACCGAACCGTCCAGGATCGATTTCAGCGCCTTATAGCCCGGCTCGCCCTCCTCGAAGCTCAGGTCGTCGCAATAGACGATGAACTTCTCCTTCTGGGGCGCGACCACGTCGACGATGTCCGGAAGGTCGACCAGATCGGCTTTGTCCACTTCGATCAGGCGCAGGCCCTGCTTGGCATATTCATTGAGGCAGGCTTTGATCAGCGAGGATTTCCCGGTGCCACGCGCGCCCGTCAACAGAACGTTATTGGCGGGCAGCCCCTCGACGAACTGAAGCGTGTTGCGCTGGATCTTCTCTTTTTGGGGGTCGATTTCCTTGAGGTCGCTCAGCCGGATGGCTGCGACATGCCGCACCGGCTCCAGTGAGCCGTGCCCTGACGAGCGTTTGCGGTATCGCCAGGCGGTGGATGCGCTCCAGTCCGGCGCGGACAGGGGTTGCGGCAAGATCGCCTCGATACGGGTGATCAATTCTCCCGCGCGCTCGATCAGCTTCTCCAGTTTGTCGCTCATGAACGGTAGTCGGCGTTGATGCTGACGTAATCGTGGCTGAAGTCGCACGTCCACACCGTGTCGGCCGCGTTTCCGCGCCCCAGGCCGACCCGCACCGTGATCTCGCCTTGCTTCATCACGCGCTGGCCATCCTCTTCGCGATAGGCGGGGTTGCGCCCGCCATTGATGGCGACATGAACGTCGTCGAGGTACAGGTCGATCTTCGTCTGGTCGAGGTCATCTATCCCCGCGTAGCCCACCGCCGCCAGGATGCGGCCCAGGTTCGGGTCGCTCGCGAAGAAAGCCGTCTTGACGAGAGGCGAGTGCGCGATCGCGTACGCCACCTTGCGGCACTCCTCGCCGGTCTTGCCGCCCTCGACCCGCACGGTGATGAACTTGGTGGCGCCCTCGCCATCCCGCACGATGGCCTGCGCCAGCAGCCGCGCCACATCGAGCATCGCGGCCTTGAGCGTCTGGCCGGCGGTGCTCGCAAGGGAAGTGATGGGCGGGTGCGCGGCCTTGTTGCTGGCGATCACGACGAACGAATCGTTGGTGGACGTGTCACCGTCCACCGTGACGCGGTTGAAGGAACCTTCCGCGAGCTCGAACGCAAGCTGTCGCATCACGCCGGCATCTACCGTCGCGTCCGTGGCCATGAAGCCCAGCATCGTCGCCATGTTGGGCCGGATCATGCCCGCGCCCTTGCTGATGCCGGTGATGCTTACCGTCACGCCGTCAATGGCCACCTGGCGGCTGAAGGCCTTGGGCACCGTATCCGTGGTCATGATGCCCTCGGCCGCGCGCAGCCAGTTCGAATCCGAAGCGTCGGCCAGCGCAGCGGGCAGGCCCGCCTCGATGCGGTCCACGGGCAGGGGCTCCATGATCACGCCGGTGGAAAAAGGCAGCACCTGTTCCGGCGCGATTTCCAGCTTGCGCGCGAGCGCGATGCAGGTCGTTCGTGCCCGCACCAGGCCATCTTCACCGGTTCCCGCGTTGGCGTTGCCGGTGTTGATCACCATGGCGCGGATGCCTCCGCGAGCGAGGTTTTCGCGGCACACCTGCACGGGCGCCGCGCAAAAGCGGTTCTGCGTGAAGACGCCCGCCACCGATGCACCTTCGTCGATGAGGACGACTGTGAGGTCTTTGCGGTTGGCCTTGCGGATGCCCGCCTCGGCGACGCCGATGCGCACGCCCGGGACGGGATGGAGATCGCCGGCACGGGGCGCGGCAAGATTCACAGCCATGAGTTGCTTTTCTTGAGTATTGAATGAAGGACGGAATGAAGGACGCGGCAGGCTCAGCGCTGCCGCCAGGGTAGGCCCCGGTAGCGCCAGCCGCCGCGCTTGCCCCGCTGCGCATTCTCGTCGGGGTCGCCCTCGAAACCTTCCAGGACGTTGTACGCCTCGATGCCGAGTTCGGTCGCCCGCCGGGCCGCGGCGATGGATCGCACGCCGCTGCGGCACAGCAATAACGCCTTCTTGCCGGGCGGCACGGCTGCTTTCACGCCATCGTCGAATGATGCGTTCGCCACCATGCCCGGCCATTGCTTCCAGACCAGCGGCACTGCGCCGGGGACGAAACCGACCCACTCCCGTTCGGCGTCGCTGCGCACATCCACCAACACAGCCTCGCCCTTTTGCCACCAGTCGTAGGCCAGCTGCGGGGTCACGTCACCGGCGTAGCCCGTCGCAGGCCTCGGCTGTGATTCGTCGACGCGCTGGGCACCGGCGTGCGGCGCGCCCGCGTCGTGCCGCAAGCCCGAGCTCAGGTTGGCCGGAACGGCCTCGTCCAGGCGCTTCGGTTTGGGCAGCTGCAATTCATCCATGATCGCCTTGAATTCTGCCAGCGTCTTTCCGGCCACACGCGCGTTGCCGGTTTTCTCGGCGCCAATCGTAGAGTGGCTGCGCCCTTGGTAATCGTGACCCGGCCAGACCACGGTGGCGTCCGGCAACGAGAACAGCACCTCGGTGATGCTGCGGTATAGCGCAGCCGCGCTGCCAGACTGAAAGTCGGTGCGGCCGCAGCCGTTGATGAGCAAAGTGTCGCCGGTGAACACATGGCCGCGCCACAGGTAGCTCATGCTGCCCGCCGTGTGGCCCGGCGTGTGCAGTGCCTTCAGCTCCTCGCCGCCGAAGCGCAGCACCTCGCCATCCCTGAGCTGCACCGCCGCAGTGCCGATGCCGCAACCTTCGGGCGCCGCCGTTCGTGCACCCGCATGTTCGGCCAGCAGGCCTGCGCTGGTGATGTGATCGGCGTGGGCGTGGGTTTCAACGGCCCAAACCAGCCGAAGCCCATGCTCGCGCAACAAGGCGAGGTCGCGCGAGAGCTGTTCATCGACGGGGTCGATGATCAGCGCGTCACGGGTGCCCTCGTCCACCAACACATAGGTGTAGGTACTGGACGCCGGGTCGAAAAGCTGAATTGGTTGCATGCCTCATTTTCGCTCCTGCCGGATCATTGCAAAAGGCCCGGCAAACCGGCTGAGCCAACGGGCCGTTCGTAGCAGTTCCGCATCGCCATCACGCCGTCCGACCAGCTGAACACCGATCGGCAATCCGTTGGCGCCTTTCAAAAGGGGAATCGTGATCGCCGGCTGGCCCGTGAAAGTCCAGAGCGTGCACATGATGGGATCGCCCGTGCTGCCCAGCCCGCTTGGGGCGGTACCGAGCGCGGCGGGTGTGAGAATGGCGTCGAACGATTGAAAAATGCCATCGAACGCTTGCGCGATCTCATCGCGCCGGTCGAGAGCGCGCTTGTAGTCGGCGGAAGTCACGGCGCGGCCGCGCTCGATCTGGCTGCGCAGGGATCCCGACAGTCGATCCCCGCCTCTTACGTATTCAGCGTGGAACGAATGGGCAATGTCCGCTTCCATCAGCGTGCGGTGCAGGTCGTACACGGCGGCTGCGTCGGAAGGCAACTGCGCATCGGCAATCGCCTGGCCGAGCGTCTTCACGAATTCCGTGAACACCGCCTGCGCATCGGGCGCCATGCGTCCCCACATGGGCGTTCGGGCAAAGCCGAATCTCGGTGCGGCGGCTTCGGTGGGGGCACTGAAGTGCGCGAGGTCGCGGCCCGCGATGCACTGTACAAGCAGTGCCGCGTCATCGACACTGCGCGCAAACACGCCCACCTGGTCGAAGGCCGGCGACTGCTGCAGGACCCCCGTGCGCGGTATCCACGTGGACGTGGGTTTGAACCCAACCACCCCGCAGAACGACGCGGGCCGGATGACCGAACCATTGGTTTGAGTGCCGATCGCCAGCGGCACCATTCCCGCCGCGACAGCCGCGGCCGACCCGCTGGAAGACCCGCCCGGCGTATGCGAGGCATCGTGGGGATTGCGCGTCTTGCCGGGCGCGTACGTGGCCAGCTCTGTTGTCACGGTCTTGCCCATGATCAGGCCGCCAGCGGCGCGCACGCGCGACACCACAAGCGCATCCTCGCGCGGCTGTCTGCCCTGGTGAAGCACGGTACCGTTTTCCGTCGGCATGTCAGCGGTGTCGATGATGTCCTTCACGCCGACCGGGACGCCGTGAAGCGCGCCGCATGCGGCCCCCGCCGCCAGGGCCTTGTCAGCGGCATCGGCCTGGGACAGCAGTTGTTGCTCGTCGAGGTGAATCCAGGCCCGCACCTCGGGCTCGCGCTGGTGCACACGCTCGAGCAGGGCCTGCGCGTATTCCCGCGCACTCAGTTCGCCGGTGCGCAGTTGCGCCGCGACGTCCACCGCCGACAGCAGCGCGAGGTCAGGCCGCGTGCTCAAACTGCCCCACCGCAGAGGTTGGTAAACCCTATTTGCATTTGACTTGTCTCCTGTTGTATTCGACCTGAACCGATTGAAAACGTTAGTACCAGCGTGCGCTGCCAAGGCTGACAGCGCGCTGAACGCTCGGTGAAAACCCTGTTTCACTTCTCGGCGCCGAGGGCCAAAGATAGCTTGCTAACGATCCACATTCAACTACCGGAGATAATTAAATGGACCAAATGAAGACCCCGCGCCGCCGCAGTTTGCTCAAAGGCGCAGCGGTTGCCGCCGGCGCGATGACCGCGCCAATGGTTGCCAAGGCGCAAGGCGTCACGTCGCTGCGCTTCCAGAGCACTTGGCCTTCCAAGGACATCTTCCACGAGTACGCACTCGATTTCGCCAAGAAGGTCAATGACATGACTGGCGGGGACCTGAAGATCGAAGTGTTGCCCGCTGGTGCCGTGGTGCCCGCGTTCGGACTCTTCGAGGCCATCTCCAAGGGCACGCTGGACGGCGGGCACGGCATCCTTGGCTACCACTACGGCAAGCAGAACGCGCTTGCGCTGTGGAACTCCGGCCCGATGTTCGGCATGGATGCCAACATGCTGCTGTCCTGGCACAAGTACGGCGGCGGCAAGGAACTGCTGGAGAAGCTGTATTCGTCTATCGGCGGCAACGTCACTTCCTTCCTCTCTGGGCCTATGACCACCCAGCCGCTGGGATGGTTCAAGAAGCCCGTTACGAAGCCGGAGGACTTCAAGGGCATGAAGTTCCGCACCAACGGCTTGGCGATCGACCTGTTCACCGCAATGGGCGCGGCGGTGAACGCGCTGCCCGGCGGCGAGATCGTGCCCGCCATGGACCGTGGCCTGCTCGATGGCGCGGAGTTCAACAATGCCACTTCCGACCGCATCCTGGGCTTCCCGGACGTATCCAAGGTGTGCATGTTGCAAAGCTATCACCAGAGCGCCGAGACATTCGAGATCAGCTTCAACAAGACGAAATACGAGGCACTGAACCCGAAGTTCAAGGCGATCATTGCCAACGCGGTGGAAGCATCGTCTTCGGACGTGTCCTGGAAAGCCATCGATCGCTATTCCAAGGACTACGTCGAGCTGCAGACCAAGGACAAGGTCAAGTTCTACAAGACGCCCGATACGGTGCTGCAAAAGCAGCTCGAATTGTGGAACGGCATCCTTGAAAAGAAATCCGCGGAAAACCCACTGTTCAAGGAGATCGTGGCCTCGCAGAGAGCATTCGCCGAGCGAGTCGTGAAGTGGGACCAGGACACCAACATCAACCGCAGAATGGCAGTGAACCATTTCTTCGGCGCCAAAGCCGCCGCACCGAAGAAGGCATAGGACTTTTATAGGCTCACAATCAGCCATCCGGCACCGCCGGGTGGCTTTTTTTTGAAGCAGACCAACATGCAAAAATTGCTTCTGACCGTCGACAAGATCAGCACGTTTATCGGCCAGTTTTTTTCCTGGCTGATCGTGGCACTCACCCTGATGATTTCCTGGGAAGTTTTTTCGCGTTACGTGCTGGACAACCCCCACCCGTGGGCTTTCGACGTCATGATCATGATGTACGGGACGCTCTTCATGATGGCTGGCGCCTACACGCTGGCCAAGGCCGGCCACGTGCGCGGCGACGTGCTCTACGGTTTCTTCCAGCCGCGCACCCAGGCCACGATCGACCTCATCCTGTTCATCCTGTTCTTCCTGCCGGGCGTGTTCGCCCTCACCTATGCGGGCTATTTCTATGCAGCCGAATCCTGGGCTGTGAACGAGCATTCCAACGTTACGGCCGAGGGGCCGGCCATCTACCCATTCAAGACAATGTTGCCGCTGGCCGGCGCATTCCTGTTCGCCCAGGGCATCGTCGAGATCATCCGTTGCGCCATTTGCATCAAGCAGGGAAAGTGGCCTTCGCGCGAGGAGGACGTCGAGGAAGTGGACGTGGACAAACTCAAGGAAATGGTGCACGTCAAGGATGACGACATCGCCAGTCTCGACCAGTTCGTGACGCCCAAGGGGAGCACGAAGTGAAGATCCGCAAAGAACTCTGGTTCGGCTTCGCGCTGATGGCGATCATCCTGGTTACGGTGATCACCCTCACGCCTTGGTCCGGCTTCCTGGACGGCAACCTGAGCCACGACGACCTCGGCGCGCTCGGGCTGCTCATGCTCGCCCTGATCGTCGTGGCGATCATGTTGGGCTTTCCGACCGCATTCACGTTGATGGGGATGGGCGTGTTCTTCGGATGGCTGGCCTACCGAAGCGTCAACCCCGCGCTCGCGACGCAGCAAATCCTGGACCTGATGGTGCAGCGTGCGTATTCAGTGATGTCCAACGACGTCCTGATCGCCATTCCGCTGTTCGTCTTCATGGGCTACCTGGTGGAGCGCGCCAACCTGATCGAGCAGCTCTTCAAGAGCCTGCACCTGGCGATGGCGCGCGTGCCGGGAGCCCTGGCGGTGGCGACCATCGTCACCTGCGCGATCTTTGCCACCGCCACGGGCATCGTTGGTGCGGTGGTGACACTGATGGGACTGCTGGCGCTACCCGCGATGCTGCGTGCGGGCTACAACATCAAGCTCGCCGCGGGCGCCATCACGGCCGGCGGCTGCCTCGGCATCCTGATACCGCCTTCGGTGCTCCTGATCGTGTACGGCGCGACGGCGGGCGTGTCTGTGGTCAAGCTGTACGCGGGCGCCTTCTTCCCCGGCATCATGCTGGCGGCCTTGTATGTCGGCTACGTCATCATCTTGGCCAAGTTGAAGCCCCACTTCGCACCGCAGCTGCCCGCCAGCGAACGCGCGGTGGCGCTGCCGCCGATTTCCCAGGCCTTGAGCACACGCGGCGCCAATGCAGTTACGGGCCTGTTCAGTGGCCTGCGGGATCCTTCGCTGCCCAGGCGCGGCGTGGCCTGGCAACTGTTTGTCTCGGTCATTCCCGCGCTTTCGATCGCGGTGATGCTGCTGCTGATGTACTCCGCATCGACGGCCCCGAGAGCGGTAGTCGACACGACGGGCCTTGTGCAATCGGGGGGCGCCGTTTCCAGCGAAGAAGCGCCCGCGGAAACCTCGGGACTGCAGGAGCCCCCGAAGGAAGAAGGCGGCCTGCAGGAGCCGCCCAAAGAAAACGGGGACCTTCAAGAACCGCCCGCCGAGCAGCCCGGCGCAACGGCTTCGGCTGCGGCCGCCGCGCCTGTCACGTCTACCGCCCAGCCGGCCGTCGCGGAACCTCCCGCGCCCGCGGCGGCCGAGCGCTTGCCCGCGCCGACCTGGTTCTGGGTGGTATTGGCTGTCGGGCTGGCCAGCGCGGCCTTCATCACCTGGCTCATGAACTGGCAGCGTCTGGAAATCTTCAAGATGCTGCTGGCGTCGTTCTTTCCGCTCGCGGTGATGATCATCGCCGTGTTGGGCTCCATCGTGTTCGGCCTGGCGACTCCCACCGAAGCGGCGGCCGTCGGTGCACTGGGCGGGCTGTTGCTGGCCGGCGTCTACCGTTACGTGGCAGCCAGGAAATCAAAGCTCGGCAACGTGGCGTCCACCACTTTGCGTGACCTCGGCGGCATCATCAAGGAGTCGTCTTTCCTCACCGCCAAGACGAGCGCCATGGTGTGCTGGCTGTTCGTGGGCTCATCTATCTTTTCCGCCTCGTTCGCGTTGCTTGGCGGCCAGGACCTGATCGAGCGCTGGGTGCTGTCGCTGGGCTTGACCACCTTCCAGTTCCTGGTGCTGTCCCAGTTCATCATCTTCATCCTGGGCTGGCCGCTGGAATGGACAGAGATCATCGTGATCTTCATGCCGATCTTCATCCCCTTGCTGGCCAAGTTCAACGTGGATCCGCTGTTCTTCGGGCTGCTGGTGGCCCTGAACCTGCAGACCGCGTTTCTCTCGCCACCGGTCGCGATGGCCGCGTTCTATCTCAAGGGCGTGTCGCCGCCGCACGTCACGCTCAACCAGATCTTCGCGGGGATGATGCCGTTCATGGGCATCCAGATCATTGCGCTTGCCTTGCTCTATGCCTTCCCGGCGATCGGGCTGTGGCTGCCCGATCTGCTCTACAAGTAGCCCACAACTGGCTGCCGGATTGACGTTTACGTAAACGTCAAGTAAGGTAGAGGGCCCAGATTGCAGCCCGGCAGGGTGCGCCTCGCACCCTGCCCCGGAGAACACCATGACCGACCTGTCCGCCGAATTCAAGGCGCTCGCGAATTACCGTCCCGCACACAAGGTGCGCTTCGTCACCGCCGCAAGCCTCTTCGACGGCCATGACGCGGCCATCAACATCATGCGTCGCATCCTGCAGGGCATGGGCGCCGAGGTGATCCACCTTGGCCACAACCGCAGCGTGGACGACGTCGTGACGGCTGCGCTGCAGGAAGACGTGCAGGGCATCGCGATCAGCTCTTACCAAGGCGGCCACGTCGAGTACTTCAAGTACATGGTGGACCTGCTCAAGTCCCGCGGCGGCGAGCACATCCAGGTGTTCGGCGGGGGCGGCGGTGTGATCGTGCCGCCGGAAATCCGGGAGCTGCAGGCCTATGGCGTGAGCCGTATCTACAGCCCCGAGGACGGCCAGCGCATGGGGCTGGCCGGCATGATCGGCGAGATGGTGATGCGTTGCGACAAGGACATCACCGCTTACGCGCCGAAGGACGCAAAGGCGATCCAGGGCCACGGCGAGATGAACTGGCGCGCCCTGGCGCAGCTCATCACCGCGCTGGAGAACGGCAAGGCCGATGCCGGCCTGATGAAAACCGTCGCGGCCGAGGCGGCGGGTCGGCACATCCCGGTGCTCGGCATCACGGGCACGGGCGGCGCGGGCAAGTCATCCCTCACCGACGAACTGATCCGCCGCTTGCGACTGGACCAGGGCGATTCGCTGCGCATCGCCGTCATCTCCATCGATCCGTCCCGCCGCAAGAGCGGCGGCGCCTTGCTGGGCGACCGCATCCGGATGAATGCGATCGGCCCCTGGCGCCAGGGGCCACGCGTCTTCATGCGCTCGCTGGCCACGCGCGACTTCGGCAGCGAAATATCCGCCGCCCTGCCCGATGTCGTCACCGCCTGCAAGGCCGCCGGCTTCGACCTGGTCGTGGTCGAGACCTCGGGCATCGGCCAGGGCGACGCCGCCATCGTGCCGTTGGTGGACATACCCATGTACGTGATGACGCCGGAATTCGGCGCCGCCAGCCAGCTCGAAAAAATCGACATGCTGGACTTCGCGGAGTTCGTCGCGATCAACAAGTTCGACCGCAAAGGCTCGCTCGATGCGCTGCGCGATGTTGCGAAGCAGGTGCAGCGCAACAAGGAGGCTTTTGGCAAGAAGCCCGACGAGATGCCGGTGTTCGGCACCATGGCTGCGCGCTTCAATGACGATGGCGTCACTGCGTTGTACCACGCGCTCAAGCCGCGGCTGGCGCAGCTGGGGCTCAAGCTGAAGGAAGGCGAGCTTCCGGCCGTCAACGTGCGCCACAGCACCAACCAGACACCCGTCGTGCCCGCGGCGCGTACCCGTTACCTGGCCGAGATCAGCGACACCGTGCGCGGCTACAAAAAACAGGCGCGCGAGCAGGCCCGACTGGCGCGCGAGATCCAGCAGTTGCGTGAGAGCGCCCGCATGCTGCATGAGGACGACGCCGAGCGCGATGGTGCAAAGAACACCGTCCTGAAGCTGGCCGAAGAGCGCGACGCCCGGTTCGATGGGGCCGCACGCAAACTGCTGGCGCAGTGGCCGCAGATGCAGAAGGCGTATTCCGGCGACGAGTACGTGGTGAAGATCCGCGACAAGGAAATCCGCACGGCGCTCACGACAAAATCCCTTTCCGGCACGACGATCCGCAAGGTCAGCCTGCCCACGTACGAAGACCACGGCGAGATCCTGAAGTGGCTCATGCTGGACAACGTGCCGGGCAGCTACCCCTATACGGCCGGCACCTTCGCCTTCAAGCGCGAGGGCGAGGACCCGACCCGCATGTTCGCCGGCGAAGGCGACGCCTTCCGCACCAACACGCGCTTCAAGCTGCTGAGTTCGGGCATGCCGGCCAAGCGCCTGTCCACGGCTTTCGATTCGGTCACGCTGTACGGCAACGATCCAGACCTGCGCCCCGACATCTACGGCAAGGTCGGCAACTCGGGCGTGTCCATCGCGACGCTGGACGACATGAAGGTGCTGTACTCGGGCTTCGACCTGTGCAGCCCCAGCACCTCGGTGTCGATGACGATCAACGGCCCTGCCCCGTCCATCCTGGCCATGTTCATGAACACTGCCATCGACCAGAACCTGGAGAAGTTCAAGGCCGACAACGGCCGCGAGCCGACGGATACCGAAAGCCAGAAGATCCGCGAATGGGTGCTGGCCAATGTGCGCGGCACCGTGCAGGCCGACATCCTGAAGGAAGACCAGGGCCAGAACACTTGCATATTCTCGACCGAATTCAGCCTGAAAGTGATGGGCGACATCGCCGAATACTTCGTGCACCACAACGTGCGCAACTTCTACTCGGTGTCGATCTCCGGCTACCACATCGCCGAGGCCGGCGCCAACCCGATCAGCCAGCTGGCCTTCACGCTGTCCAACGGCTTCACCTTCGTGGAGGCGTACCTGGCGCGCGGCATGCATATCGACGATTTCGCGCCCAACCTGTCGTTTTTCTTCTCCAACGGCATGGACCCGGAATACACGGTGATGGGACGCGTCGCCCGCCGCATCTGGGCGGTGGCGATGAAGGAAAAATACGGCGCCAACGAGCGTAGCCAAAAGCTCAAATACCACATCCAGACATCCGGGCGCAGCCTGCACGCGCAGGAGATCCAGTTCAATGACATCCGCACCACCCTGCAGGCGCTGATCGCGATCTACGACAACTGCAACTCGTTGCACACCAACGCCTTCGACGAGGCCATCACGACCCCCACCGAAGACAGCGTGCGCCGCGCCATGGCCATTCAGCTGATCATCAACCGCGAATGGGGCCTGGCGAAAAATGAGAACCCGAACCAGGGCGCGTTCATCATCGAGGAGCTGACGGAGCTGGTCGAGGAAGCGGTGCTGGCGGAGTTCGAGCGCATCGCCGAGCGCGGCGGCGTGCTCGGCGCGATGGAGACGGGCTACCAGCGCGGACGCATCCAGGACGAATCGATGCACTACGAGATGCTCAAGCACACCGGTGAGTTGCCGATCGTCGGCGTCAACACCTTCCGCAATCCGCATGGCGACCAGGTCCAGGACAAGCTGGAACTGGCACGTTCGACCGAGGAAGAAAAGCAAAGCCAGTTGAAGCGCCTGCAGGATTTCCATGCAAGCAATGCCAAGCAGGCACCGGCGATGCTCAAGCGCCTGCAGCAGGCCGTTATCGACAACCGCAACGTGTTCGAGGTGCTGATGGACGCTGTGCGCGTTTGTTCGCTGGGCCAGATCACCAACGCCCTGTTCGAGGTGGGCGGGCAGTACCGCCGGAACATGTGATCGAGCGGGCACGCAAAACTACCTAGGGTCTTTCCCCCTACCGCAGCGCAGCATGCATTCATAGCATTCGCCATCCCGTTGCGCGGCCACTGGCTGCAGCAACTCGTTCAACGGCAGGAGGCGGATTGGCAGCTGAGTTCATTCTCGAAACAAAAGGCCTAACCAAGGAGTTCAAGGGCTTCGTCGCAGTCAATAACGTCGACCTGAAGGTTGCTAAAGGGCACATCCACGCATTGATTGGCCCGAACGGCGCGGGCAAGACGACCTTCTTCAACCTGCTGACCAAATTCATCATTCCGACCCGCGGCACCATCACCTATCGCGGCGTCGACATCACGCACGACAAGCCCGCCCAGACGGCCCGACGCGGCATCGTCCGGTCCTTCCAGATCTCCGCGGTGTTCCCCCACATGACCGTGCTCGAGAACGTCCGTGCCGCCCTGCAGCGCAGTCTGGGTACCTCGTTCCATTTCTGGAAACCGGAGCGGTCGCTGCACCACCTGCATGAGCGCGCCGACGAATTGCTGGCCGCGGTGGACCTGAAGGATTTCGCGGACGAACTCACCGTCAACCTTCCCTACGGGCGCAAGCGCGCGCTGGAGCTGGCCACGACCATGGCGCTGGAGCCCGACCTGATGCTGCTGGACGAACCGACGCAGGGCATGGGCCACGAGGACGTACACCGGGTGACGGAGCTGATCAAGAAAGTGTCCGCGGGCCGCACCATCCTCATGGTGGAACACAACATGAACGTCGTCGCTTCCATCGCCGACCGGATCACGGTCCTGCAGCGCGGCGCCATCATCGCCGACGGCCCGTACGCCGAAGTATCGGCAAACCCGCAGGTGATAGAGGCCTACATGGGCACGGCCGATAGCGCCCTCGAGGGAGCCCATTGATATGGCCCCCACGCTTCTCACTTCGTGTAGTACGCTGCCCCCCGAGGGGGCCCAGGCCTTCCTAAGGGCGGCCCGTCGGAGGCCTGCATGACCAAAGAGCTCCTTCGCATCGAGGACCTGCACGCCTGGTACGGCGAATCGCACATCCTTCACGGCGTGAACCTCACCGTCGACGAGGGCGAGGTGGTCTGCCTGCTGGGCCGCAACGGCGCGGGCCGCACCACCACCATGCGGGCGATCGTCGGATTGACCGGCAGCCGCAAGGGCTCCATCCGCATCCACGGCGAGGAAGCGATCAAGCTGCCGCCGCACAGGGTCGCTCGGCTCGGCGTGGGCTACTGCCCCGAGGAGCGCGGCATCTTTGCCAGCCTCTCCGCCGAGGAGAACCTGATGCTGCCACCGGTGATCGCCCCCGGCGGCATGAGCGTGGACGACATCTACGAGATGTTCCCCAATCTGAAAGAGCGTGCCGGCAGCCCCGGCACGCGTTTGTCGGGCGGCGAGCAGCAGATGCTGGCAGTGGCGCGCATCCTGCGCACCGGCGCCCGCCTGCTGCTGCTGGACGAGATCTCCGAGGGCCTGGCGCCCGTGATCGTCCAGAAGCTCGCCGAGATGATCCGCACCCTGAAAGCCAAGGGCTACACCATCGTGCTGGTCGAGCAGAACTTCCGTTTCGCGGCGCCGCTGGCCGACCGTTTCTATGTGATGGAGCATGGCCGGATCGTCCGCCAGTTCGCGCGCAGCGAGCTGCAGGACAACCTGGGCATGCTGCAGGAATATCTCGGGGTCTAGCGGGCAGCTGCCAACAGACCGTTCTCGTCATTTAAAAGGAGCATTGGATGAAACTCAACAAGCTAACCGGGGCCTGCGCTCTCGCCGTCACAACGATGTTCGGCGCCACTGCGCCGGCCCAGGCCCAGATCTCGGGCGACGTGATCAAGATCGGCATCATCACCGACATGGCCGGTGTGTATGGCGACATCGACGGCATGGGCGGCGTCGAAACGATCCGGATGGCCATCGCCGACATGGGGGGCACGATCAACGGCAAGAAGATCGAAGTCATGTATGCGGAGCACCAGAACAAGGCCGATGTGGCCGCGGCGAAGGCCCGTGAGTGGTTCGACACGCAGGGTCTGGACATGCTCATCGGCGGCACCAACTCGGGCACCGCGCTGGCCATGGCCAAGGTGGCGGCAGAGAAGAAGAAGCCGTTCCTCGTCGTCGGTGCGGCATCCTCCGCGCTGACCAACGAGCAGTGCAACCCGTATACCGTGCACTGGGCCTACGACACCGTCGCGCTCGCCAAGGGGACCGGTAACGCTGTCGTCAAGCAGGGCGGCAAGTCGTGGTTCTTCTTGCAAGCCGACTACGCGTTCGGCGCCGCGCTGCAGGCTGACGTGTCGACCGTTGTCAAGGCCGCCGGCGGCACCGTCGTCGGCACCGTCAAGCACCCGCTGTCGGCGAGCGACTTCTCGTCCTTCCTGCTGCAGGCGCAGGCCAGCAAGGCGCAGATCCTGGGCATGGCCAACGCCGGCGGCGACACCATCAACACGATCAAGGCGGCCAACGAATTCGGTGTCACGAAGACGATGAAGCTCGCCGGCCTGCTGGTCTTCATCAACGACATCCACTCGCTCGGGCTGAAGACAACCCAGGGCATGTACCTGACCGACAGCTGGTACTGGAACCAGAACGCCGAGACGCGCGCCTGGAGCCGTCGATTCTTCGACAAGTTCAAGCGCATGCCCTCCTCGGTGCAGGCGGGCGACTACTCGGCCGCACTGCAGTACCTCACCGCCGTCAAGGCCACCGGCACCGACGACGCGGACAAGGTTCTGGCGCAGATGCGAAAGACCAAGATCAATGACGTGTTCGCCAAGGGTGGCTGGATCCGCGCCGACGGCCGGATGGTCCACGACATGTACCTGATGCAGGTCAAGTCGCCCGACAAGTCCACCGAGCCGTGGGACTACTACAACGTGGCCGAAGTCATCAAGGGCGAAGCGGCCTGGACGACCAAGGCCGAGAGCAAGTGCTCCCTCTGGAAGTAAACGGACGATCTGCCGGCCTCTGACGAGGCCGGCTCTTTCAGGTTATCAACAGTGATCGAAATCTTCGGCATTCCCCTCCAGGCGTTTCTCGGCCAGCTCATGCTGGGTTTGGTCAATGGCGCGTTCTACGCCATGCTCAGCCTGGGGCTGGCCGTCATCTTCGGATTACTGGACATCGTCAACTTCGCGCACGGCGCCCTCTATATGCTGGGTGCCTTCGCCGGATGGTTCATGTTGGATCAGTGGGGACTGAACTACTGGCTTGCGCTGATCCTGGCGCCGCTGGCAGTCGGCATCCTGGGGATCGCCATCGAACGCCTGTTTCTCAAGCGCCTGTACGGACTCGACCCGCTGTACGGCCTGCTCCTGACATTCGGCCTGGCACTGATCTTCGAAGGCCTGCTGCGAGAGCAGTATGGTGTTTCCGGCCAGTCCTATCCGGTGCCTGAACTGCTGTCCGGCGCCACCAACCTCGGCTTCATGATTTTGCCCAACTACCGCGCATGGGTCGTGGTGGCCTCACTGGTGGTCTGTCTCGGAACCTGGTTCCTGATCGAGCGGACGCGCCTGGGCGCCTATCTGCGTGCCGGCACCGAGAACGCCAAACTCGTGCAGGCCTTCGGCGTGAATGTCCCGCTGATGGTGATGCTCACTTATGGAGCGGGGGCGGCTCTCGCAGCGATGGCGGGCGTGCTTGCGGCGCCGATCATCCAGGTGACGCCCCTGATGGGCTCCAACCTGATCATCGTCGTGTTTGCCGTGGTCGTGATCGGCGGCATGGGTTCGATCCTCGGCTCAGTGATCACCGGCCTCGGGCTCGGCGTAATCGAGGGCCTGACCCGCGTCTTCTATCCGGAGGCGTCCAACGTGGTGGTATTCGTCATCATGGTGCTCGTGCTGATGGTGCGACCGGCAGGCCTGTTCGGCAAGGAGGCATGAACATGAAATCCTCCACCACGCTCTTGCGCGTCACTTATGCCCTCTTGCTGGCGCTGCTGCTGCTCGCCCCGGTAATCGGCTTGTATCCGGTATTCGTGATGAAGCTGCTGTGCTTCGCACTGTTCGCCTGCGCCTTCAACCTGCTGCTGGGCTTTACCGGGCTGCTGTCGTTCGGCCACGCGGCGTTCTTCGGCAGCGCCGCCTACGTGGCGGGCTGGTTCATCAAGGCGCAGGGCTGGTCGCCCGAACTGGGCATCCTGGCCGGCGTGGCGGCATCGGCATTCCTGGGCCTGATATTCGGGCTGGTGGCCATACGGCGCCAAGGGATCTACTTCGCCATGATCACGCTGGCGCTGGCCCAGATGGTCTTCTTCATCTGCCTGCAGGCCCCCTTTACCGGCGGCGAAGACGGCCTTCAAGGCGTGCCGCGCGGCAATCTGTTCGGCATGCTGCCGCTCGCCTCGGACACCACCATGTACTACGTCGTGGCGGTCACCTTCTTGCTGTGCTTCATGGCCATCCGCCGCATCGTCACCTCGCCGTTCGGCCAGGTGCTCAAGATGATTCGCGAGAACGAGCCGCGAGCCATCTCGCTGGGCTACGAGGTCGATCGCTACAAGCTGCTCGCTTTCGTGCTGTCGGCCGGGCTGTCCGGCCTGGCCGGCGCGCTCAAGACGCTGGTGATGGGTTTCGCCACGCTGTCGGATGTGCACTGGTCGATGTCGGGCGAAGTGATCCTGATGAGCCTGCTGGGCGGCGTCGGCACCCTGTTCGGACCGGTGTTCGGCGCGGGCGTCGTGGTCTCGTTGCAGAACGTGCTGGCCGACAAGGTCGGGGCCTGGGTCACGGTGATCATCGGCGCCATCTTCGTGATCTGCGTGCTGGCCTTCCGCAAGGGCGTCGTGGGAGAAATCGACGCGTTCATGGAGCGCCGCCGGGCGCGACGCGCCGCGGTCTGAAGCGGCCGGACGTTCTGGTTTACCGGTCCTCGCCGGCCGCGCACAAGCGCCGCACCAGGTTGTCATTCAGGTGATTCGCCGTCGCCGGCATTTGCGTTACGCTGCCTGCGATCTCCCCACAAGGACCCCCATGAACAATCTCTTCTCCCTGCAGGGGCGCACAGCCCTGGTGACCGGCGGCTCGCGCGGCATTGGCCGCATGATCGCCAAAGGCTTCCTCACGCAAGGCGCACGCGTCTACATCTCCTCGCGAAAGGCCGCCGCCTGTGAGGACACCGTCCGGGAGCTTTCGGCCCTGGGCCCATGCTTCGCGCTCCCCGCTGACGTGTCCACCGTGGAAGGCGCGCGCGGATTGGCCACGGCCTATGCGGCCAGAGAAGGTTCCCTCGACATCCTGGTCAACAACGCGGGCGCGGCGTGGGGTGAATCGTTCGACACCTTCCCCGAAAAAGGGTGGGACAAGGTGATGGACCTGAACGTGAAGTCCCCGTTCTTCCTCACCCAGGCGCTGCACGAGCAGCTGCGCGCGGGCGGCAAGACGCATTGCGCCAAGGTGATCAACATCGCTTCGATCGACGGCGTCTCGGTCAATCCGCAAGAGACCTACTCGTACGCCGCCAGCAAGGCCGGCCTGATCCACCTGACCAAGCGCATGTCGCTGCACCTGGTGCACGACAACATCGTGGTCAGCGGCATCGCGCCCGGCGCATTCGCCTCCGACATGAACCGGATTGCGCGTGACCATGGCGACGAGGTGGCGAAGCGCATTCCATCCGGGCGCATCGGCACCGAAGAGGATATGGCCGGCGTGGCGATCTACCTCGCTTCACGGGCCGGCGATTACGTTGTTGGCCAGACCATCGTCGTCGATGGCGGCGTGACGCTGGCGCGCGGTTAGGTTGCGTCGCGGCAGGTGGTGGCGGGCGCTCGCGTCACGGCAGGTGGGTGGCGGGCGCTTCGCGTCGCGGCGGGCGGTACCCGGCAGCGGCTCATACTGTGGCGGTCTTCGCTTCGCTACGACTTCGCGAAGCGGCTCGGCCTGGGGACGGCGCCGTACAACTTATATGGACGCCTCCCATGTGGCAAGCGGGTTTTGGAAGGTCCGGGTCGGCGGGTTCATTGCGGTCTTAT
>Ga0255338_1000296_pt1 | contig 190369 bp, 173 predicted proteins | sample MeOH1_35cm_T4_19_FD_203715 | JGI IMG/M metagenome (GOLD analysis project Ga0255338, IMG submission 203715) | Sandy soil microbial communities from University of British Columbia, Vancouver, Canada - MeOH1_35cm_T4_195 | ecosystem: Engineered > Artificial ecosystem > Sand microcosm >... | reverse complement strand
TCTCTTCAGCACTCAATATCTTCAAAGCGCCCACACAGTTTGTCTTCTCTTCTTCTTAATTAACCCGCCCCTCAGGCGTCAGATGCGTCATTCTACTCATCTCTATTCCTTTGTCAATCTATTTTTTGGATTTTTTATATGACCATGTTCGACCTCATGGACAGGGCACCTTCTTCTAATTTTGGGAGAGGGGAGTTAAAGGTAGGTGATTTTCTTAAGAGGAAGTTTAGATGTACTAAATGACCGAATTAAAAATCAAATCCAACGCAGAGATCGAGGTTTTGCGTAGGTCCTGAGCAGCAATAGAGGAAGTGTAAGTGGGTACTTAATCAAGGCAATCTATCATACTGGTAAAACGTCATATCATACTGATTCGTTTCATCGTGTTGCTTAGTCGACATGACGATGCGATGCCATTGTGTTAAGTCAAATTCGGGAAAAAACACATCAGCAGCAAATTGGTGATGGATAACAGTTAAATAAATTCGATTAGCCAATGGCAATGCTTGTTTAAATACACTCTCACCGCCAATAATCATGACATCATCATAATCCTGAGTCAGCTGCAACGCATCTTGCAGCGAGTGTACAACCGTCACACCCTCGATATCTCGTTGTTGACGGCTTAAGACAATGTTTAATCGGCCAGGTAAGGGCTTGCCTATGGATTGATAGGTATGATATCCCATAATAATGGGCTTTCCCAAAGTCAGTGTCTTAAAATGTTTCAAGTCTGCCGGTAGATGACATAATAATGCATTGTTTTTACCAATTCCGCGCTTTTCATCCATCGCCACAATAAGATTAATTCGACTCATGATGTCTCTGCCCAACTAAATACCCCGCCATATCGACTGCTGCAATTAAACTACTTGCATCCGCCAAACCACGCCCCGCTAAATCAAGGGCCGTACCATGATCAACTGATGTACGTATAATCGGCAACCCCAGTGTCACATTCACGGCATGGCCAAAATCTGCGTATTTAATAACCGGCAATCCTTGATCATGATACATCACCACAAAAGCATCGCATTGAGCCGCATGCTGCGTTGAAAATAAAGTATCCGCTGGGAATGGACCCTGAATATTCAACGTTTGCTGACGCAACTTAACCAACACAGGCGTTATGGTGTCTATTTCCTCACGTCCAAGATAGCCATTTTCTCCCGCATGAGGATTCAGTCCCGCAACATAAATCAAGGGGTCAACTATTCCAAAGTCTTGCTGCAATGACCGATGTAACGTGATAAGGACGTCGGTCAACATCTCCTTTGTAATGGCCGACGACACGTCGCGTAAGGGTAAATGCGTCGTTACCAATGCCACACGCATTGCAGCGCACGCTAACATCATCACCACCGTTTTTGTATGACAACGCTCTGCTAAAAACTCAGTGTGACCCGTAAAATGAATGCCAGCCTGATTGATAATCCCTTTATGTACAGGTGCGGTGACCAGTGCCGAAAATTCTCCTGTTACACACCGATCAACCGCTTGTGATAGCATTGACATCACATACGATGCATTCGAAACATCCAATTGGCCCGCTAGCGATGATGTTGCACAAGGAATGGATAACACTGTTAAATGGTGAGGTCCACAAACCAGTGACTCATGAGGAGAATACTCATGCAACATCAATTGAATCCCAAGTTGATCTGCACGCGTTTGCAATAAATCCTTATCACCCAATACAACCAGAGGCAGCGGATGTCCAGCAAGAGCTAGGCAAATCTCGGGACCTATTCCAGCAGGCTCACCGCTACTTACCAATAACGGCTTCATGCCAGTTTTTTATCGGTAATATTCACATACGATTGTGTGCGAATATGCTGTTGCCAATTCTGCACCGCCTCATTGAATTTACGTTGCTGCAAAAACAAACGCACTTGTTGACGCTTGTATGCATCGGAATCATCGACCATCTTTCGTTCAAGCACTTCAATCAAATGCCAACCAAATTGTGATTTCACTGGTTTACTCACCACATGGACGGGTAGCTCTTTCATGGCCTCAGCAAATGGTTTTACCAACTCGTCTGGTACCACCCAGCCTAGGTCGCCACCTTTAGCAGCGCTTGCGGCATCTAGTGAGTATTGTTTGGCCATCACTCCAAAATCTTTTCCAGATTTCAGTTGCTCATACAAATTGTTGATTTGCTTTTTAGCTTCTGCATCCGTCATATTGACATCTTGTTTTAGCAAAATATGACGTACGTGTGTTTTGGTTATCTCATGATGCTCTTTGTTTTCATTCACTGAAACCAATTTAATCAATTGAAAGCCATTCGCAGTACGCAATGGGCCAGAAACCTCACCGACCTTCATCGTCACCACTTGGTTCGCAAAAACTTCAGGCAACTCGGCCAAATGGCGATCGCCAAGGTCGCCGCCTTCAAGCGCATATTCATCGCTAGATTCCGCGATGGCAACTAAACTAAAATCAGCACCTTGTTTAATTTTGTTCAACAATGCCATCGCCTTTTGACGAGCTTTATTAATTTGTTGTGTTGTTGGTTCCTCTGCTAATGGAATGACAATATTTTGCACATGAAAAACCGAGTTGGTTTTGGCGGCAGTCGCCTCAGCTGTTTTCAAGTAGTCATCAACTTGTTGTGGCGTGATTTCAATATCTTTGCCAATTGCTTTCTGCTGCATACGAGAGATAAGCATTTCTTTACGAAGATTGTCACGATACATCTCCCAACTCATGCCTTGCTTACTGAGTGCTTCACGTAACTCAGTCAATGTAAGCTTGTTATCTTCAGCAATTTTCGCAATTGCGGCATCTAATTCAGTTGCGTCCACCGTAATATCATTTGCCTTAGCTAATTGTAGTTGCAGATCCACATCAACTAAATGCTGTAAAACCTGCTTACGTAACACATCATCCGGAGGAATTTGCACGTTTTTTGCCATTAATTGTTGACGCAATAGATTCATTTGCGTATCCAATTCACTTTGCGTAATGACATTGTCATTCACAACCGCGACAACTTTATCCAATTGCTCCACTGGCTCTGCAATCACGCATGTTGGCAACAACATCACAAACAACCAAATTCGCATTCGCATACTCTATATCCTCTCTCCAAAACGATCTCGGTTCATTCAGTTACCATGCTTCAATTCAACGGAGTTTAACACAACCCAATCATGATTGATCTAAAAAATGTCCATCAACGACCAAATATATTCGGATAACCTGGTAAATAACTTTGTATTGTAGTAGCCGGATCACTGGTAGCAACCGACCCCAAACCTTTTAATAAGATCTGAAAATACACATTATTATTATACTGTGGCCGTTGTGAATCAATGCTTAAACTTTTAAAAGTCCGTCCACCAATTAAACGTGCAGCCCAACAACAGGAGTCATATTGCACCCCAAAAAACGTCAACATTCCGTATTGTTTGCTGATATTATAACTATAAACACCTAAAGTGCTCCATTTTTCATTCAATGGCCAAGCATAACTTGCCGTTGCCTGATGCAATGCATTGTCCAGCACGCCTACAACTGGCTCCTCAATCACGTTTCCGCTCACAATGTAGTTGTACCCAAATCCTAAAATTCGATTCGGCGTCGGTTGATAGTGTAAATTTAAGTTACCATTATTAGTTGCATGGGTATAAACATCATAGACATAGTCAGCACTCGCCAACCAAGCAGAACTCAAAGCGTACGCCGCTTTTGACGCCACAGGAGAATACCGTGCTACGGGTGATACATATCCTAAAAATAACGGACTATCAACGCAATCACCACCCTGGTTATAACACAATTGCACACGTCGATCGGCAAAATAACGAATTTGTCCAACCGTTAAACTCGCCATTTCACGCCCGGTTTTTGCTGATATCCAACGTGATGTAGCCGCATAGGCAAGTTGATTTGCATCACCAATTCGATCAAACCCTGAAAAACGGTTATCTCGAAATAACTGATCGGTATTAAAAATCATGTACGCTGAGTCAAAGGCTGGAAATTCACTTTGATTTTGATAAGGTACATTGAGGTAGTAGAGCCTTGGCTCTACTGTTTGCGTTGCCGGATAATTTAAAAAAGACATCGTACGTTCAAATGTTAATCCACTATCAACGCTATAACGAGGAATTGCACGATTAAATGAATCGGATTGCTGTGACATCCCATTCGGAGCAGGCGGACCGTTCGTCAGCTGATAATTATTTTCAACTAATTGCACAGCAGGCGTAATGTATCCCCAAGGCTTTAAACGCGGCAATGATAAAATCGGATTAAAGTGATAACGGGGACCTTGCGGCTGGGTCAATGCTTGACCCGTCCAATGAAAGTAATCAAATTGGCCTAACAGACTGACATTGGAATGCAAAGGTAGGTCATAATAATTTCCCAACGCTGATAATTGCGGTAAACGCTCATAAATATCTGCAACTTGAGATTGATTAATTGGATGCAATGTTTGATAACTTTGCACCATCCCATTAAACACCCAATGATCGGTGGTGTAATTCAAATCACCTTGCCGCAACAATTGATTTTCCGTTGAAACAGCCAAATTTGTACTAAAATCTTGTAAATAATAATCATCAGAGACCTGTTGATAATTGACATTCATCGTCAAATTTCGAGCAAGTCTGGTGTTATCACGCATCATCACCGACCAGCGATTGGTTGAAGCGCCCTGTAAAATAGGAAATGCATCTTGATGTTCCGTTAAAAAATGACGGTATGCTGCATCATTGGGTAAAAAATTTCCGCCAATAATACCGGTTGACCGTTCCGTTAAAAATCGCGCATGTCCCCCCAACATCAAACCACGCAAGGTATAAACATGAGGAACAACTGTTGCATCAAAATTTGGAGCAATATTTAAATAATATGGAAATGCGTAATCAAAACCACTGACATTGGAATAACCTAACAACGGCATTAAAAAACCTGATTTACGTGCACTAGACGTGGGAAAACTCAAATAAGGCATATATAAAAACGGCATGTCTGCAACACGTAATAATGCATTACGCGCCACACCAGATGATGTTGCCTGATCTAGGGTAATCTCGCTGGCATCGACCTGCCACGCTCTATCATGCGGCGAACATGTCGTGTAAGTTGCTTTACGCAATAACAAATTTTGATTAGGAAATCGCTCAATCCAACTGGCTCGACCCCATGCAGGCAATACTGCGGCAGCACGGTTCGTGTTGAAGCGATATAAAACATCTTCGACATAACCGGACTTATCGCGAGGATTAATGATTGCTTTTTTGGCAATCATTAATCGATTGGGTTCAAGATAATGTACATTATCCAGTAACTCAATCCGTGTAATTTCCTTTGTTTTAGGATCTCGATACACATTTGCAGTTTGTGCAGTCACAATACGCTGTGTTTGCCTAATTTCGACATCCCCCTGAAGTTGAGATTGTCCTTCAGGATTAAATGATGCTGTATTTGCTTTTAATTGCACCTCATCTGGGTCAGATAGTGGTGTGACAGTTAGCGGTTTATAAAACCCTCGGCAATAGCAAATGCTGGAGCTATCTTCCCAACCAAGACATTGTGCTATTTTAGTACGTAAAATCCCGCTAAGCGGCGTGTCTCTCGCAACGACACAAGCCTGCACGGGCTCGATCGTCATGGAATCTGCGTGTGCATAACGAATCAAGCTCACAGCACAGCCAATGACTACAAACCACAGACCTATTAACGTATAATAAGATTTTGTTTTTATCACAACACGTCAACATCCCTACATAAGGGCAGGAAGTATATCATGCATACACGAGAAAACGCACTTAACGATTGGCTAAACACCATACTTCCTAATACCGAATTCGCAATCACCCCATTGACCGGTGATGCCAGCTTTAGGCGTTACTATCGCTTACAAACACCCGGTTCAACTCAAATCATCATGGATGCACCCCCCGATAAAATTGATTTAACGCCGTTTCTGACGATTGGACAAGCATTGCGTCAACAAGGATTTGCAACGCCCCAAGCACACGCCATGGATGCAACACAAGGGTTTGTGTTGTTGGATGATTTTGGGGATCAGTTGCTTTTAAATGCAATATCCGATGAAAATGCAGATCAATTGTATCGTTCTGCTTTATTCACACTTGCTAATTTACAACAGTGTTCAATACAGACGCCCAAACTCAACGTATTTGACAACACACTGATGTTAAACGAATTATCTTTATTTCGAGATTGGTTTCTAGAACGCTACTTAGGCTTAACGCTACAGCGCGATGAAGAGCTTCTCCTCAATGACACCTATGATTGGTTGGTGGATCAGATTGCCAATCAGCCGCAAGTATTTGTTCATCGTGACTATCATTCACGCAATATCATGGTAATCCCTCCCACCAACTCGGCTGATCAACCATCCTTAGGCATTATTGATTTTCAAGATGCTGTGTGCGGACCATTTACATATGATGCGGTATCGTTACTGAAAGATTGTTATATTCAATGGCCTCGAGAGCAAATCTCGCATTGGTTGACGTACTTTTATGAACATCTAACTATCCCCCATCAATATTCAATGGCTGAATTTAATCAGGCCTTTGATCTGTGTGGTTTACAACGCCATATCCGAGTATTGGGCACTTTCTGCCGCTTACACTTACGTGATAATAAATCAAATTATCTGCGTGACTTACCATTGACTTATCACTACATGATGACCTGTCTTGAATACTATAAAGAACTGCGACCGTTTCAGGCATTTATTCTAAAACGCGTACATGCTCCTTTTCTGAGTAAAGCCGCATGAAAACAGCGATGATTTTAGCTGCGGGACGAGGAGAGCGCTTAAGACCGCTTACCGATCTCTGCCCCAAAGCATTATGCACCATTCATAACACACCGTTAATTGAATACCATGTTAGTCGTTTAGCTCAAGCTGGTTTTGAACGTATTATCATTAACCATGCGTACTTGGGTGGAAAAATCCGTCATTATTTGGGTGATGGTCAACGTTTTGGAGTGCACATATTATACTCTCCCGAACCACCAGGTGCTCTTGAAACAGGAGGCGGGATCCTCAATGCATTACCATTATTGGGCGATGCCCCTTTCCTCACGGTTAATGCAGATATTTATACAAATTACTCCTTTAAATCACTGCATTTACCCGCGGCAAGCTTAGCGCATTTAGTTTTAGTGAACACACCAGCCTCACATCATACAAGTGATTTTGGACTATCCAATACGCATCACGTAACCAACGATCATAAGCTCTATACGTTCTCCGGTATTGCATGTTATCACCCACGATTTTTTGATGATTGTGTCCCCGGGCGTTATTCAGTAACACCTTTACTTCGAGCAATGGCGGATAATAGGCAAATATCGGGTGAAATTCATACTGACGTGTGGTTTGATATTGGCTCGCCTGAACGGCTAGAATATGTATATGAACAGGTATTCAATATGCTTGATGCCCCGTGATGAGATCCAGATGCAACTTTAATGCATTTGCGATTTTATTCATGAGAGCAGCGTGCACTAATCCTATCGACTTAGTATTAATAATACGCAACTTAGACATCGTTTTAATTTAATGATACGCTTCTTGATATTGCTCTACAAAATCATACTGCTGCTGTGGTAGTGAAATAGATAGTTTGTGAGAGTGCATCGTAATCTCCCTCTTGTTTTCTTACTATTTGTCCTACCAAAAGTAATCTAAAATAGCAAATGACTATGCCCCTGGCTCAGGATTAGTTTGTGGGGCTTGCTGTGTTTTTTGTGCAGCTTGGTGTTGTCTGACTTCGAGTTCAAACCGTTTGTCATGTTTTTTTATTGCTCGATGTAATCCATCAACTGGGTCACTCAGTCGAGCTGATAACACCTCTGGATCAACTCGGTTAATCGGATTACCCGCTTTATCCAATTGTTCTGTACTGTAAATAACACCGTCTTGATTAGTCATTTTATTTGCGACCAACCACGAGTGAAATGCTTGATCCACGACATCGATTACGGCTTTGTCTTCAGCATGATTGGCATTGAGTGCTTTGCCCTGACTTAAATAACCACGGACAAATTCAGAGTCGTTATTAATATCATAAACCATCACAAGTTGGCCTAGTTTTTCTGCACGAGCCTGCTCACTGAGCTCTTGCAAACCTTTTTGTACTAACGAATCTAAGTAAATAAAATAGCCAGGTTTTAGCATATCGAGTTCAGCAGGTGTCATTTTTCCTTGGTGTAATGCATCCAATAACACCTGACGCTTATTTTCGATGTATTGAGCCGTTAATATGCTGTCACTGATCGCGTCCATAGCAGCAACAGACACGTCTTCCGCGTGATTTTTCTTTATATTCTGATTATGGATCGCCTGACCATACTGTAATAATTCAACATTATTCCCTGCTGTTTTAATAAATTTAGCAACCGCAGCATTATCAGCGATATTTACCGTCTTTGCTATCGTCATTTAGTTACCCCGTCACACTGCAACAAATGTCTTATTTTTTACTGATTCAAATGCAAACTCATCCACCTGTATCGCATCCCAACGTGCTTTTTCCATCGCCATAAACGCAGCACACTCATCTTTTGTTAATTCACCATCATCAACTTTGATTTGCAAATAGGCTTCAAGCTCTTTTAGATCAGTATAACGTAATTTACCCACTTTTTTGTGTAATTCACCGTGCTGAATAATTAAACTCAGTGCATACTCCATTCTATCCACGGGTTGTTTAGGATCACCACTCAAATACAAGGATTGTGCTAATGATGTTCGATATTCATTATGCTGCATCATACGCTCAGCCAATTGATGATCCATGTGATCACGAGGATAATGCATGGTCTGTCCAAACGGAAAAGCAATCCATCGTGCAAATAATCCCAATAACCGTGATGGGAAATTTTGACACAGAGCAATCATTGCTTTCTGAGCATGGTAATAACAATAGGTGACTGCCCAGCGCGTATGCAAAACTTGATCCGCATGCTCGTGATGTACCTCAGCATAACGGAGTGTTGCCATGGCCATATAAAGGTAGGACATGCCATCGGCAAGACGAGCCGACAAACGTTCCTTTCGTTTTAGTGAACCACCTAAATACATTAATGACAAATCCGCTAACCAAGCAAAAGCATAACTTAAACGCGCCAATCGTTTGTAATCTGATTTTAATGGATTTTCAGGAACAGAAATGAAAAAACCACCTGTCCAGGCAGTACAAACTGTTTTTGCAAAATTTTGCATGAAATAATACATATGTTGCCAAATTAATTGTCTAAACACAGGTTTATCATCCTCTCGTATCGCATGCAACTCATCACGTAAAAAGGGGTGGCAAGCTATTGAACCTTGTCCAAAAATCAATAAATTCCGTGACATGATATTGGCACCTTCTACCGTCACAACAATGGGGATACTCGCATAATAATTCGCAAGATAATTCCGCGGCCCTGAGACAACAGCGCGACCACCATGCACATCCATCGCGTCATTAATGGTAATTCGTGCAAGCTCTGTATTGAAATATTTTGTTAGTGCCGAAGCAACAGATGGTTTTTTGCCTTCATTAACCGCGGCGAGTGTTAATAAGCGCGTGGCATTTAACAGATAATTTAATCCAGCAATTTCAGCTAGTTTTTCCTCAATCCCTTCAAATTGACCAATTTCCACATTAAATTGTCGACGTACGCGCGAAAATGCCCCAGCAGTCAAATAGGCAATCCCTGATGAAGCAGCGCTGAGTGCCGGTAGTGAGATGGAGCGACCAATCGACAAGCACTCAACCAACATTTCCCAACCATACCCAGCCTTTTCTTGACCACCAATAATACTGGTGATTGGGACAAAAATATCGCTTCCTCGAATCGTGCCGTTCATAAAGGGTTGTTCGGCAGGCAAATGACGATTACCAATTTCAAGATTTTTGGTATCACGCGATATGAGCAAACATGTAATGCCTTCGCTCCCAACTCCCTTTAATAATCCATCCGGATCTTTCAAGTTCACAGCAAGACCCAGTAGTGTTGCTACCGGAGCTAAAGTAATCCAACGTTTATTCAATTGAATAGTCAATCCTAAAACTGATTTACCCTCAATTTTTTTCTTCACAACAACTGCTTCTGATTTCAGTGAGGTAGCATCACTACCTGCTTCAGGCTCGGTTAATGCAAAACAAGGTATATCAATCCCTTTCGCTAGACGCGGTAAAAAATACTCTTTTTGTTCATCTGTCCCATAATGCACCAGCAATTCGCCAGGCCCAAGCGAATTAGGCACCATCATCGTGACGGCCGCAACACCGGACCGACTGGCAATTTTCATCACAATATCAGAATGAGCGCGTGCGGAAAAACCTTTTCCACCATATTCTTTGGGGATTACTAATCCAAAAAAACCCTTTGTTTTTAGATAAGCCCAAACCGACTCAGGCAAGTCATGCGCTTGGATGATAGACCATTCATCCAACATACTACATAACGTTTGGGTTTCGTTGGCAAGGAAAGCTTGCTCCTCATCACTTAGATTGGTCTCAATAGTTGCTAATTGAGCCCAATCCGGCTTCCCTCTAAAAATAGCTTCCTCAAGCCAGGTGTCACCCGCATTTAATGCAATTTCTTCCGTCTTTGATAATTTAGGAATGGACTGAGTAACTTTTTTAAATAGAAAATCACCAACGATTACTTGGAGAGACTCAACTCGCTGCAGTGCGATAATGCCAATAATCATCAGCCATAAAGGTAACCCTAACCAACCTGGAAAACCGACAATCAACGTCGCGATCAACAGATAGACAACGCTGACCACATTCCAAATTTGCGGGTTAATCGCACGATACAACACGATCAATGTAAAAATTACATACATTATCAATAAGCATACTGCCATGCTATGTCTTCCTTATTCAAATGATACGATTGCCTGAACTAATTTTCCCATCATACTATTCTGATTATCCAAAAGTAACCTATCAAATTTAGGATTGTGTGCGTTTAAATAGATAGACGATTCGGTGATTAAGAGTTGTCGAAAAAGGGGCTCCGGATAGTCACTCATATTCACCAACACAAAATCCCCATCGCGCGGCTTTGCATGTGCATCAAAAATAATGACGCTACCTGCAGGAAATCGTGGCGACATGGCCTCGGTATTCAGTATGACACCGTAAAATAATCCTCGATACGGCAAAATACATTGCATCGTATTTTGCGGTGACTTAGTTGCTAGCAATAACTGATCCATGGAATAAATCTGAATATCTTGCATAATTCCCATCGACCCGCTTAATGATAGAGCACGATTATCTTCATACATAAAACCATCGCCTGTCCTAAGCCACGTTTCATTTACATTTAGCTGTTTAGCCAACAAGGGGTATTTACGAGCAGGAGGCGTGCTTTGGCCATTCACCCATTTACTCGCACCACGATGTGTCAAACCAACCATTTCTGATAGTAAACGAATGCGACCACGATGCTTGGGCGGAAAACCCTCTTTATCAAGACAGAGATTTAAGCGCTCAGAAAACGAGCTTGATTTAACCATAGCTATCTAGCGATATTAATTATTTAGCACTTGGCGCCATTATAGATCGAATAACACAAAATAGCATGCCACTTTTCTCCTCACGGACTTAAAAGGGGATAAATTGATCCAATATTAAAAAATAGTTCTAAATATGTTGACAAATGGAATTATACTGAAATAATATAGAACTATTAAGGATAGATGTAGCAACCCAACCCGCCCTTAATCATCAAATGGATATTGAATCAATTAAGGTAGCACTTACAGGAGTTATGTATGGAAAATGGAGCCAACCGCGTTTTAGCCTATCTCTTAGCGAAAACAATCGATGATAACCACTTGGACCAAATTGCTGGTGGAAGCGCGCATATGTCGAGCCGACACACTGTGCAGGTATCCGGTGGCAGCGCTCAAGGTCCTGATTTTTATTATGACGTTGCGGCTGATATGTAATTCGGCCGATTGACAAGAGAGGGAGAACAACACCATGGATAATCATCGCGTTTTAGCTTACACGTTAGCAACCGTCATACCGCCAGAAGACCATGACGACATCACCGGTGGCGCAGGTCCGATTATCATTCCCACCATTAAAATCACTGGAGCACCGCTTATTCCAGACACGGTCCGGGATAGTTCTTGATTAGATCGACTCCCAGAAAAAGCAGAGTTCAATTCAACTATGTGTCATTGTGCGTAAATTATGAACTCATTTCATCCTTCGCACGCATGAATGACAATTAAAAACTGACGATACTGCATTACCCACGATATCGACTGCAGTGATTATAGATAGTGATGAGGATTCGTTAAGCAATAACGAAGCGAGATTTATCATAAGCTCTGTTTCAGTTAGGGCCTATTAACATTTCATTCACAATTCGGTCCAGCCTACGTTCCGCGGCTTGTCCGCGGAACGTAGAGATGGAGATGAGTGGAGCATAACTATAGAGATGAAATATCAACAGACCCTAGTAAGCACAAAAAAACAATTACCAAACATGGAGAAAACATGAAGTTTTTAATCCCAACTGAACCAGATGATACACATGCTATTTTAGTTAAAATCGCACTGGAACGATTAAACCATCAGGTCACCCTTCTTTTTACCGCTGATCAACCTACCCTCCAAAGAAATTCGGTATTCATTGATATGGCACAATATAAATGGCAAAGCGCGGACGAATTTAATTCAATTGTGAACGATGATTATGACGTCGTATGGTGGCGACGCGCTCGACGGCCGCATCTCCCCAAAGACACGGCTCATCCAAACGATTACAAATTTGTTACACGTGAAAATACATTATTTTACGAATCATTTACCAGTAATATGGCACCGAATGCGTGGTGGATTAATACAAAAGAGTCGGCAAATCGTGCAAATTTCAAATTGTTACAACTTAAAATAGCGAGTGAATGCGGGATGATTATTCCAACCACGCTATGCTCTAACGATCCGGCAGAAATTCACCAATTTATTACAAATCATGATGAGACAGGCGTTATTTATAAACCATTGTGCTCGAATTTTTGGTTCGAATCTGACCAAATGAAGGTCGCTTATACGGCACGAGTGAAACACGTTGATTTACCTAGCAATAAATTATTACAACAATTACCCGGTTTATTTCAAAAAGAAGTGAAAAAAAAATATGAACTACGCATTACTTGCTTCGGTGACTATATCGTTGCTGCCAAATTAAATTCGCAAGACCATCCAGATGGAATCATTGACTGGCGCGCTATTCGAGCTGGAGTTTTATCAGTTGAGCCATATGACTTACCCATCACCATTGAATGTAAGATTCGTTCATTTATGCAAGAAATCGGCATCGTGTTTGGTTCATTTGATTTCATCGTGACGCCCGATCATGACTACGTATTTCTTGAAGTCAATGAGCAAGGTCAGTTTTTATGGATCGAAGAGTACAATCCCAACATCAAAATGTTAGACATATTTACACAATTTATGTTGAACAAATCGGCTCAATTTCATTGGGATGAACGACAAGCAATGCACACCATTGAACAATATCGCAATGAAATTTTGCCCATTTATCACGAAAACATGCGTCGACATGTGTGTTTAAATACCATTGATAAGGGAAAATAGGTCATGAAATTCATGTTCATCTTATTGGTATTATTACTCGGTGGATCGGCCAAGGCTAATGATATTGTTGATGTCCATGGTGTGAATCATCATGTGGCTAAAGAAATAAAAAAACGATACGAAAAGCGCGTACAACACATTGAAACAAAACTCATGAAAGAGTTTTCAACCGTAGGCGCCAATGTTCAAAACCCCCAACGAGTACAACAATGGTTAAACCAAAAAAATCAGCTTGTCCAAGAGATCAAACAACACGGTCATTTTGCTTTTGTCGATTTACAAACAGTCAATTATCCAGGCAAAAAAAACATTTATACAACCATCGAAATTGTGCAATCAAATCAGAAAAATCGTCTAAGCTTTATTCCCCCCAAAACGTATCAATCAACAGGGCCTAAACGCCATGATTTAATTGAACTGATGATTGTCTACCAACATAAGGCCATGCGTTTGTTAATGAGTAATCAATTGGATTTACACGATCAGACATGTCCCGTTTACCATTGCACTGTTCCGTTCACCCACCCCACATTAAAACCTTATTTGGCATTGTTCAACCAAGGGGTGATTCATGAAAAACCATTAATTATCGAAACACTGAATCACGATAAAAATCCTGAACGACGCGCTGCAGCGGCTTTTCTCGTTGGACATTTTCATGATCCACATGAAATCATTACGCTACTCCTACCTCATGTCACAGATCAACATGACGGCGTAAGAAATAATGTCTTACGCGTTATTGGCGAAACGATTGCAAGAGCCCATATCACTGAAATCAATGCATTACCGTTCTTAACTTTATTGGACTCACCTTATGTCACCGATCGTAATAAAGCATTACTTGTATTATTAACGATGGCTGATTCGGAATACGGTAAAAAGCAAATTATCAAGCATGGTCGTGCCAGATTATTAACACTACATCATCTAAAGCAACCCAATAATCATGATATCGCTGAGATGATTTTGAAAAAAACAGGACTTAGAACCGGTCTTCACAGTCACGGGTCTGAGTCGAATGGATAGGAACAATGAATAAAACATCACTCTTTAGGCAAGCGGCCATTGATCATGTCTGCACGAAATACTATGGTTCCGTGGGGATTAATATACCGATACCTTATTCAATCATCAGCGTTACTCTCAGTGCTTTGACTATAGGTATTCTAATTTTCTTAATTACGGCCGAATTCTCTGCACAATACACAGTCAAAGGTTATTTAAATTCTAGCCCGGGAATCTCTAAAGTCTATCCAACTCAAGCAGGTATGATCACACGTTGTTTAGTGACAGAAAATTCTCACGTCCAACAGGGTGATCGCTTGTGTATTATCAATACCACGTACGATCATTTCATGGCATCTCATCAACACACTGAGTTTGAGTTACTCAAAGCACGGCAGGTGGCGATTCAAAGCGATATTCGTCAGAAAAAAGATCATCTCAACGCATTAAAATCATTACTCGTACAAAAATACATTCCACTTCGTGTGTATCAGACAGCTCACGATGAAATCAGTACGCTTGAAACGTATCAACATCAAATCAACATGGCTTTACTGAAATATAAACAATCGCATACTTATACCATTCGCGCCCCCGTTAGCGGAACGGTAACAACGATGATGTCTCAGGTCGGGCAACATATTATTCCAACCAAACCGCTATTAAATATATTACCTGACGGTGCTCAGTTAATTGCACAATTATACGTACCTGTCTCTCAATCCGGTTTTATTAATCCTCTCAATCGAATCGCCATCCACTACGATGCCTACCCTTATCAACATTTTGGGGTTGCAACAGGCAAGATTCAAAACATTAGTCAAACAGCTTTGTCGGATGATGAGGAGTCCAAACCATTTCGAATTGGCGAACCTTATTACAAAATCACAGCCACATTAGATAAACAAACAATCGCCCTATATGGCAAAACACGTCCATTACTACAAGGAATGACCTGCTCGGCCATTATCCAAGGCACAAAGAAAAAAATAGGGCAGTGGATATTCGAACCTCTTTATCACCACTCTGGAACATCATCATGATGAATAGTCGATTATATTTTCATCGAAAACCCAAACTACCGATGATCTTACAAGATGAAACAGCAGAATGCGGTCATGCTTGCATTGCCATGATCGGTCAATTTCTGGGACATCGCATTGATCTGGGTGAATTGCGTAAAATAAATCAGCCCTCCACACGTGGTGTCACGTTACGACATTTGAATCAATTGTGCGAACAATTAAAGCTTAAAACCAGAGCCCTACGCGTTTCTCTGACCGATTTACGTTTTGTTAAAAAACCGGCTATTCTCCACTGGAATATGAATCACTTTGTTGTGCTAAAACAGGTTAAAAAAAATAAATTAATTATTCATGATCCTGCGATCGGCGTTCGAACCTGCCATGTTGACGAGTGCAATCAATCATTTACTGGTGTTGTCTTAGAAGTTGAAACATCTCACGATTTTCAACCCATTCGAGCGCAACAAAGATTAGGTTGGTCTGATCTTATCAGAACCGTCTCAGGTATTCGTCGTATCGTTGGGCTCATCTTGCTGCTTTCATTTGCCATTGAACTATTCACATTATTAAATCCACTATTTATTCAATACATCACCGATCAAGTCCTAGGTACAACTGGTATCAATCATTTGTATATCATCGCAACAGGCTGTGTCCTGCTACTATTACTGCACGCACTCGCCGAATACTCTCGAGGCCATTTAATGTTGTACGCATCGATTCACTTCACAGAAACATTAGGCTCCAATGTGTTTAAACACCTTCTCTCATTACCCACCTCATTTTTCGAAGCACGTCAACATGGCGATTTGCAATCCAAATTTCAAACCATTAACCATATTCAAACAAAAATTAGTTCAGACTTTATTCATGCGATCTTGGATGGAAGCTTCATCCTAATTCATTTAATTGTCATGCTACTATACAGCCCAATACTCACAGCCATTGTCATGTCTACTTTGACATTATATATTGGCCTACGTTATGCCTCGTATCAATCGTTTAAACATCACACAGCATCCTCCATTTATTTGCATGCTAAAGTTGAAACAACGTTCCTCGATACACTACGTGCTATCACACCCATTAAATTATTTCTGAAAGAAAGCATGCGGTTCAACATTTGGCGAAATAACTACATTGATGCCTTAAATGCTGATATTCAAGTTGCAACAAAACAAATCATGTATCGGGTGGCTAACCATGTATTATTTAATCTCGAACTTATCATTGTCCTTTGTGTCGGCGCACAACGTGTCCTTGCTCAGCAATTTTCCGTAGGCATGCTCGTTGCATTTCTTGCTTATCGGTTGATGTTAGTCAATAAATCATCGTCGTTTATCCAACATATTATTGACTTTCAACTAATATCCATTCAATTTAATCGATTAGGGGATATTTTATTTCAGCAACCCGAACAAGCTCATACTGATATAAGCTATTCATCAACAATACAAGCACCCCTTTCGCTGTCGCTACAGGATATTTCATTTCGATACAATGCAGCGGATCACTGTATTTTCAATCAGTTAACACTTACGATTAATGCAGGTGAAAAAATTGCCATAACCGGCGCATCAGGATGCGGAAAATCAACCCTATTAAGGATCATGATGGGATTATTACACCCCACTTCTGGAAAAATCGAGGTGAATGGCATCCCATTATCTCAATTTGGTCTTAACCACTACCGAAGTCTTACTGCAGCTGTCATGCAACAGGACTCACTACTCAGCGGATCGATTTTAGATAACATCACCTTCTTTGATGAGAATATCGATTTGGATTATGTTCATCACGTCGCAACACTCGCGCAAATTCATGAGACAGTAACTCAATTACCTATGGGGTATGAAACATTAGTGAGTGACATGGGCTTGACCTTATCGGGTGGCCAAAGACAACGCCTTTTACTTGCAAGAGCACTTTATAAAAAACCTCACATTTTATTTTTAGACGAAGCGACCAGTCATTTGGATAGTGCCAATGAACAATGGATTAACCAGGCATTAACGACTTTACCCATGACTCAAATTATTGTCGCACACCGTGAAGAAACCATTAAAATGGCCGATCGAGTCATTGATCTAATGCAATATCCATGAAATCATGTTTTCCTTGAGTTTAGCCATTTTTAAAAATGATATAAAAAATGATGAATAAACGTTTAGTTTGGAATTTTGAAATCGACATATCCGATTCACTACAAATAGAAACCGAAGCATTAGATGAATCCACGGAAATGACATGGGAATCACGTTTTTTTTGGCATGCCGATGAGATCATTGTATTACATGGACTGAGTCAGGCATTTTTAGATCTGTCTCATTATCAAATTAAACACAAAGCTGACGAATACTATTTATTACCCGATCAACCTTATAATCTTAAAGTTCGCCGTAATCGCTTATATTACAAACCACTGGTGATTAAAACACCTCATATCGTTGCTTATGGAAAAAAACTTGATTTACGCGAACAAAAACCAGATATGCTATTAGTTGGAACGGATGAAATCGACGTCAAAACCATGTTAGCTCAAATTAAACAATATCACCGCCGCATTTTAGTTGAAAAGGAAACACTCAATTATCAATTTCACACATCACCACCCACTCATCTCGAATTAGCCAAAATTAACATTGCCAAAACCATCTATTTTAGCGTGTGTGTTGAATCATCCTCTCGGATTTTAGTTGAATCCCTGACGGCGCAGTTATTACCTCATAGCACAATCAATGATTATGTCAGCTTTTTACAACACGCTATAATTTTATAAAAAAATACATTACTCTATAAAACTATGACGACTAGTTTGGACTTGTATGAGTTCTCTAGAGGATCCTGATTATTACATCAATCGTGAGTTTACAGCACTTGCATTTAACGATCGTGTTTTGCAATTAGCAGATGACGATCGTGTTCCTCTACTCGAACGTATGCGTTACTTGTGCATTTGCAGCAGTAATTTGGACGAGTTTTTTGAGATTCGCGTTGCGGGATTGAAAGAGCGTATGGCTGTTGCTCCCAAAAAATTAGGCATTGATGGTTTAAGCGCTGATGATATTTTCAGCCAATTAACCAAAAACGTCCATCAGCTCGTCAAAAATTTATATGGTATTTTCAACGAAAAGCTCTTACCTGCTTTGCAAAAAGAAAAAATCTATTTTTATAATATCGTGGATTGGACCCCTGATATTGAATTATGGGCTAAACATTATTTTAAAAACGAAGTCCTACCCATCGTCAGTCCCATTGCACTCGATCTTGCTCATCCCTTTCCACGATTGTTTAACAAAAGTTTAAATTTCATCGTATCGTTAGAAGGGAAAGATGCCTTTGATCGCAAGATTCACTATGCGGTTGTGCACGCGCCCCGTGCACTTCCCCGAATGATTCGCCTACCTTCTGAATTATGCAGTGATGGCCATGATTTTGTATACCTGGCCTCTATCATCAAAACCCATATTCATCATTTTTTTCCGGGCATGGAAATTAACGGGTGTTATTCGTTTCGCATTACTCGTAATAGCGATTTATTTTTGCATGATGAAGGCGTTGATGATTTGGCAGTTGCCATTCAACGCGAACTATCGTCTCGTCACTATGGCAATGTGGTTCGTTTAGAAATTGATCATGATTGCCCTAAGACTATCGTAGAATTTCTGTTACAGAAATATCATTTACGACACGATGATGTGTATTACTGTAACGGTCCTGTGAATTTACAACGCTTTTTGAGTATCATCAAACAGATTAATCGTCCCGACTTGGATTATCCAGCGTTTACCCCACAATTTCCGGTATTCCCTCAATACCGTGATCAATTGTTCAATCGCTTGGATGAACAAGACATTTTACTACACCACCCATATCAAAGTTATGACACTGTCATTGACTTTGTTCGACAAGCAGCGGTTGACCCTCATGTATTAGCGATTAAACAAACTCTCTATCGAACGCATGTCAACTCCATCATGGTTCAAGCACTAACCGATGCCTCATTGTCAGGTAAGGAAGTCACTGCCATTATTGAGCTACGCGCACGATTTGATGAGGAATCCAATCTAAAATTAGCTAATCGACTACATGAAGCAGGCGTATTGGTGTTATACGGCATTGTTGGTTATAAAACACATGCTAAAATGACGCTGATCGTCCGTCGTGTGCATGGTAAATTGAAACCCTATGTGCATTTAGGTACAGGCAATTACCACGAAGAAACGGCTAAACGTTACACTGATTTTGGCTTACTGACTGCGCATCCGGGTATTACCACCGATGTTCAAGCTATTTTCCAACAATTAACTGGGTTGGGAAAAGCAATTAAACTTAAAGAATTATACCATTCCCCCTTTTCACTTCCTGAGCGATTATTAGAGCTCATCGAACGCTGTGGTCATGCTGCTGAAAAAGGCAAAAAAGCTAAAATCATGCTCAAGGCAAATGGGCTAACGGATCAGACCATGATTCAAGCGCTATATAAAGCGTCACAACAAGGGGTAGCAATCACATTAATTATACGGGGTGCATGTTGCCTTAAACCGGGAATTCCGGGAATATCTGAGAAAATTACGGTGCGCTCAATCGTGGGACGTTTTTTAGAGCATCACCGTGTTTATTATTTCCAACATGATAACGAAGAGTACTATTATTGCTCCAGCGCCGATCTCATGGAGCGTAATTTATACGCTCGCATCGAGGTCATGTTCCCCATTCTTGACGAAACGTGCCGTAAACGGATTAAAGATGAAATTTTTAAAAATTATCTCAAAGACAACACCAACACATGGGAAATGCAACAAGATGGCACCTACAAGCCTATTAGAGACGGCGATTATTCTGCACAAAATACGCTTCTCACGCTTTATACAAGTTAGAGCTTGTCTTCACAGACGCTAGATTGAGTCCTGAAAGTAATGTTTTATGCTGTTTACCCGGCTCCTCGCGCGCCAAGCGCGGAACTAAGTAACCCGGCAAACGCTGTTGCAATGCACTAAACAAAGTCAACGCCTCATCCAATGTCACATCAAAATGTTGCGCACCTTGAACCTTATCCAATAGATGAAGATAATACGGCAAGACGCCGCACACCAGTAAACGCTCACTGAGTGCGACCAACACATCCGACCGATCATTAATCCCACGTAACAATACCGACTGATTTAACAAATGGCATCCTGCTTGTTTCAAAGCCGAGCAAGCCATTGCAACATCATCGCTTAATTCATTGGGATGATTACTGTGTAATACGACCACCGTTTGAAAACGACTTTGCTTTAGCAAAGTTAATAACTCCGGTTGAATCCGCTCTGGCAACACGATAGGAATACGAGTATGAATCCGGAGTGTACGCACATGCGAAATTGCGTCCAGCTGCTCAAATAAATGGGCGACCAAGGTGTCATTAGCTAACAGTGGATCACCACCACTTAAAATGACTTCATAAATGGTTGAATCGCGTTTAATGTAATCAATGGCCAATTGCCAACCAGCTCGTCCCGGATTATTGTCTTGATAAGGAAAATATCGTCGAAAACAATACCGACAATGCACGGCACAAACTCCCGTTAAGGTCAATAACACGCGTCCTGGGTACTTATGAATCAATCCTTCCACGGGATTGGCGGATGCTTCCTCTAATGGATCAGGCACAAAATCAGGTGAGAAGTCTAATTCATCGTGGGTTGCTAATACTTGTAGTAAAAGCGGGTCCTGACGATTTCCCCGTTCCATACGCGCAGCGAATCCTCGCGGCACACGCGTTTTAAACTCTTTTTCAGCCTGCACACTGCCTTCCGTACTGGATAAGCCCAAGAACTCCAGCAATTGTGCAGCCGATGAAAAACCTTGTGATAAAATGTCTTGCCAATGGGGAATAGATTCTCGCATTCATTTCACAGACTTGATAAACTGTGCGAACTTTAACGAAATAGCGAATAAATCGCAACAGCGGAGTATAAATGGGCACTTACAATACAAATGAACTTAAAAATGGCTTGAAAATCATGGTTGACGATTATCCCTGTACAATTGTCGAATGTGAATTTGTTAAACCGGGAAAAGGGCAAGCATTTACTCGATTAAAAACTCGTAATCTTAAAACAGGGCGGGTGGTTGAGCGCACATACAAAGCAAATGATACATTTACCTCTGCTGACGTTGCCGATGTGGAAATGCAATATCTATACAATGATGGTGACTATTGGCATTTTATGGTTCCTGATACGTTTGAACAATACGCCGTTAACGCGACTGGTGTAGCTGAATCAGCAAAATGGTTAAAAGAACAAGACATGTGTGTCGTCACACTATGGAATAATGAACCCATCACCATCACGCCACCTACATTTGTTAATTTGGTGATCACGGAAACCGATCCAGGTCTTAAAGGTGATACATCAGGCGGCGGTGGTAAACCCGCAACATTGGAGACTGGTGCCGTCGTTCGCGTCCCTTTATTTGTGCAAACGGGAGAGTTGATTAAAGTCGACACACGTAAGGGAGAGTACGTTTCCAGAGCAAAAGAAAATTAAGAACATATCTTCACAGTCGCTAGTCTGAGTCACATCAGTCACTCGGAAAGAGCAAGCTATTGATGAATTCTGCATTTTAGACCGATACGCACAAGGATGTGCGCATCGATCGCAGGAAGCGGGTCCGTCTAAAAAGCAGAATTCATTAATAGCTTGCGGTGCTGGGGCACGGATGTGGTCATATCCAGGAGATGTCTCGCGATGCTCAACATGACATGCCTCTTACGCGTGTTGCAACATAGTAATTTGCGCGGCTAATTGATCGTATCCTGCCTCTACATTGATGTAATCACGATGAGCTAAATAAACAGATAACGAACCATCATCCGTAGCATCCATTGCCTGCCATACACTATTAAAATTGAGCCTTGTCAAACGATGATAGTCTGTTTCTTGTGTCACTAAATAAAAATTTCGATAGTAATTATGTGCATTTTTATTCAGTAACCGTGCATCACTAGCCAACGAATGTCCCGGTAGATAATCGTTTAACGAATACGTTTCATTATTATGTACCGCAACGATTTTTCCCTCGGGAAGTAAGCGTTTAATTTCAGTAGCAAAACGCTTTACCACGGCATGCGCTTCCGGACTATAAGCACCAAACTGCGTTAATGTCTTGCGTATACCTTGATCCGTATAAATACGATTTGGATCAAATTCATAACGTTGATTATGTAAAAAAAACACAATGTTACGTTGCCCCGAATGAACCAACGTAATCAAGCTACCACCTTGCTTACGAATAACAGCTCTTGCGGCTTTTAGAGCCGTTGTTTCATTTTGATGAACATGGATGAATACTTTGCCACGGCCATGCTTTTCTTGACGAATCGTGACAACGGAATCCCCTAGTTGTACGGGATAATCACTTGCATACAAACTACACGAGGTTTGAATTAAGATCATAATTAGTGTCAATATGCGCATAAAATATATAAAATAATTAATGTCGAACCATTTTAACCCTAAACTGTACTCAGTTACAACTTTTTTGAGCAACAGAAAATAGCCCTCACCCGACGCTACGCGTCGACCTCTCTCGCAAGCGGTAGAGGTGAGCATCGGGCCAGACCTGATTGTGTGACCAAGCATCTTTGCTACCTATGTGCCAGTCACACAATCAAGTAACCGCACTTTTAATCACACCCCGACGTGATTCTACACTTGCAGTGCTTACACGATATTAGATACAATCAATCACTAATCATATCAGAGCACACTTATTATGGGTAACATATTCAACATGTTTGGGCCATCCCCCATTCGACCCATTGAACAGCACATGCATCAAACTTATCTCTGTGCTAAACAATTGTCACCTTTTTTTGAAGCAGTACTTGCCAATGATTGGATTTTAGCAGCGACCATTCGCGACCACATTGTTGCGCTGGAAAAAGAAGCAGATAAAATTAAACGTGATCTTCGCTTGCATTTGCCCACGGGCTTATTTTTACCGGTAGCGCGTACCGATTTGCTTGAGCTGTTAACTGCGCAGGATAGAATTGCCAATAAAGCGGAAGACATTGCGGGACTTATTATGGGACGGCGCATGACACTTCCCTCTGATATTTCAGCTGTTTTTATGCCTTTTTTAAATCGTTGTTTGGATGCGGCCAAACAAGCCTGTAAAGCAATCAATGAGCTTGATGAACTATTAGAAAGCGGCTTTCGAGGCAGTGAAGTCAATATCGTTGAAGAAATGATTGTTACATTAGATGAAATCGAGCATGACAGTGACGAAAAGTTAGCTGATATCAGACATCGTATTTTTCAACTGGAACAGACATTGAGTGCGATTGAGGTCATTTTCCTCTATAAGTTAGTGCAGTGGATTGGTGATTTGGCCGATCATGCACAAACAGTCGGCGCTCGCCTCCAAATTCTCATTGCTCGGTAGTAGACGCTTATGGAACATTCGTTGTTATATCTCATTCCCGCAATTGTCTTGTGCTTTTTAATGACTTGGGGCGTTGGTGCAAACGACCTCGCCAACGTCATGAGTACGACCATGGGCTCTAAAGCCGTGACGGTGAAACAAGCCATGCTCATTGCCATTGTCTTTGAATTTGCAGGTGCATTTTTAGGTGGGACAGGCGTTACCGAAACCATGCGTGATGGCATTATTAATACGAGTCAATTGTCAGGACATCCTCTCATTCTCATTGAAGGGATGCTTGGCGTTCTGCTGGCCTGTACTGTATGGATGAATTTAGCCAGCTACATTGGTGTTCCGGTGTCCATTACCAACGCTTTAGTTGGGTCAATGGTTGGTTTTGGTAGTGTTGTCCTGGGTAGCGATTCGATACACTGGAATCAAGTCTCACATATTGCGATTGGCTGGATCAGCTCCCCTCTTATCGCCGGTATCACTGGCTATGCGTTGTTTTTAACGATTCAACAAGCAATCTTTGTCAAAGTGAACCCATTGGAAAAAGCAAAATTATACATGCCGATTTATTTATTCATGATTGGTTGTATTTTATCATTTATCACTGTCTTTAAAGGTCTCCATCATTTTCACGTTCATCTGGAATTTAAAGAAAGTCTTCTCGTGATTATTGGTACAAGTTGTTGTATTACCCTGCTTGGGATGCTGGTTATTCGTCGTATTCCAGAGCAGGCGAATATGAAACGCCGTGAATACTTCATCCAAGTGGAGCGTTATTTTGCGGTACTCATGGCCATGACGGCTTGTGCGATGGTTTTTGCGCATGGTTCCAATGACGTTGCTCTCGCCGTCGGCCCGTTAACGATTGTTTATACACTTGCTCTCAAAACTCATCAGCAATTTAGTGCAACAGACTACCCATCGTGGATGATTCTATTTGCATGTGTGGGCGTTGTATCAGGCCTTTTATTTTATGGCCGAAAAGTGATTGAAACCGTCGGTAGTTCGATTACTGCGTTAACACCCAGTCGTGCGTTTGCAGCAACCCTCGCCGCGGCAACCACCGTTGTCGTTGCCACAAGCAGCGGTATTCCAGTATCCGCAACACAAACATTAGTTGGTTCAGTATTGGGTGTTGGCTTAGCACGCGGTATTGGTGCGTTGAATTTGATTGTTATTCGCAATATCTTTACATCATGGATCATTACATTACCCGCAGCGTCCATATTAACGATTATATCGTATAAATTGTTCCATTTTTTATTGGGATAGGTTCTATTCTGCACTATGAAAGCGCTCATGATAGGTCAGCATTTGGAATTATCAATGGTCATTCCAGACCTATTAAATCGAGCTGGGTTTGAAGTTGATGTTTTAACATCGAATGTGCAATTAAATTATCTAAGACGAGTTGCGCACGTGTATGTCACCGAGAATATTCATGAATTGGTGAGCAAAGCACGCAATTGTTTATCTCAACCGTATCAACTCATCGTCATCACGGATGACCTGACTCTAAAAATAATCTTAGACTCTCATTTAACCTGTTCTCAAAAAACCGCCCTGCTGCCCGTGCTATCTCACGAACACTTTTCACACCTCTATTCAAAAATAGGATTATCGCACCTGTTTAAAAAACATCATGTATTAACACCTGATTTTTTTATAGCACACGAATTTGCAGAAATAACACAAAAAATCCCTCAATTAGGCTATCCTGTCTTGATTAAAATTGATTCATCAGGTGGTGGCGAAGGCGTATTTGCTTGTAATCATGCACAGGATCTTGCTTCATTACAATTTAAGTTATCTTGCTACCCCGTATTGGTACAAAAAAAAATCCCTGGAATGGTTATCGATGTCTCCGGGTTTTTTCAGCAAGGCCGATTGATTCACTTTGACTATTCAACATTCGAACAAGTTGGCCCTAATCAATTTGGAGCAAGTATCGTGAGAAAATATCATGCTCTCAGCACGATTGATCCCCGAATATTTGACGAATTATCTCATATTGGACGCATTTTAGGCGCCGATGGTTTTAGTAATATCACCTGTATACACAGTACCGTTGATAACAAACGCTATTATTTTGAAGCAGATATGCGCCCAAATGCTTGGGTTGCTCACTCTCGTTATTTTACAACCGATATTGCACAACGAATAAAAGACTATTTTGCGACAGGAGCAACATTACAACACAATCACACTGATGATGTCGCCAGCCAGAATTATATACTTTTACCCTATATTCCAAGGATGTCCATCTACGCGATACTTATCAATCGCTATTATTGCTGGAAATATTTAGATAAAAACATCATGATTCCATTATTCAAAACATGGTGGGCAGCACGCTGGCAAGGGTTATTACGATGGCATTATCTTGCTTGGTCGAAACGTCTGCTAGCATTAGCTATTTCGTTTACAATAACCAAACTCAATGATTGAATGTATACTGCATAACCTCCAATAAGATCTGGCCAAACCGCTCTTGAAATGCTGGTGTTAAATGGGATGAGATCACAACAAACGGCCTATTTTGATCATTATTGCGATGAAAACAAACGTCAAACGTCGACTCAAATAAATTAACAGGGCATTCCTCAAGCGGAATTTCGGGGTTAGGTACACCAAACAGTGGGGGTTGAGATGGTTTAGTGCTATCAGTGAAAAAGCTAGTTAACATATTAATATTGATTAAAACACTTTGTCTGCGATCCATTGCTGCTAAGGTTAAACAGGCGTTCAATAGGGTTTTATTAAAACTGTGTTTGGGTAACATTGCTGATAATAACGCTGAAATAGACGAACACATGATCGCTTTAAGGCTTTTCTTTTCAGGTATTAATTGTCCTACCGATGCAAGCTTAACAAGGCTAGAGGCACGCTGATGCTCCGCCGTTACCTCACCTGAACGCTGAACCTGTTTTGCCAAACTTAAGAGTGTTTCTTGATTATTTAAGGCGATTTTCACAGGATAGATACGCAGAAAGCAGCCGATGACATGATCATACGTTGGATCATCACGCGTTGATTTAACCACATTCATCAAAATACGCTTTGGTATACTCTTGTCTTCTTCACACGATCTGAATAACGCAAGACCAACTGCCGCGCACAATACGTCACTTAACGTGATATTCTGTTGAATGCCGAGTTCACGCAACTTCGATAAAAATACCTCAGGTATCTCAATGTGTGTTGAACGCCAAGATGCTGATTGATCACAGGTAAGATATTGTTTCGGAAATTGAAATAATTGCGTATCCTGTAAATAATCAGCCCAGAAATGAGCATCTAATTCAGCATATCTAGCCATAATCGTTTGTTGATTTAAAACATAATGTTGATAAAAATAACCGGTTTCATAGGCACGTAATGGCGCATGATGCGCGTAAAAAAGATACGCATTTGAAAGGTCTTGAAAAAATATGGCAGTTGAATTGTCATCAGCAATCAAATGTGACATACAAACATGCAATTCAATTTGTTCATTGGCTAAATAAAATAATTTCGCCACAATCATAGGTGCATGAAGAGGCCATGTCTGATGATAAAATAGGGTATTGAACGCATTTGCAAGGTAGGTCTCACAACCATCCCTGGTATAATCCATCAATGAAGTCTCATCCCATTGCAGTGATTTTTTTGCATGTCGAGTCTGCGTAGGATAAAAGCGAGGAATCGCATAAGATAATATTTCATGTTTCTGCATCACTAATTGTAATGACAAATCCAGTGCGGCCTTATTTAATGGCCCTTGAATTCGTTTTCTAGCAGCTACATTCAATTTCGCAACATTTGGCTCAAAAATCCAAGAGGCCCACAGCATCAATTGAAAGTCATTCAGCGGCAATCGTTGCCTATTTGCAATTAGCTTTTGTTTGTTAATCTCAACGTCTGAAGGACGATCATGAGCATGCTCAACCACTTCAGTAAATTGTGCAATAGTCGGTGCATGATAAAAATCATTTAACGTTGTTTGCTTACCAAATTGACGAGCTATCTTTGAAATAATTCGTGCAGCCAACAAGGAATGACCACCCAGCTCGAAAAAATTATCATAAAGTCCAACATTATATAAACCCAGCTCATCGGCCCAAATGCGACTTAAAGAGAACTGCAACGGTGTTAAATCCCTCATTTCGGTGACATGAGTCGTCACCAATTCTGGAGGTGGTAATGTCGTGCGATCAATTTTACCATTTGGCAATCTGGGTAACTGATCTAAAAGAACAATACGTTTTGGCAACATGTAAATTGGTAAGTTGCTTTCTAGGTGGTCCATCAATTGGGCTTCTGAAAAATGCATTTGATCACGAACACATAAATAAGCAATTAATTGCTCGTGATACTCCATAACCGCACATTCCAAAATGTTGGGTGATGTTCTAATATGCGCTTCAATTTCCTCTAATTCTATACGATAACCGTGCAATTTAATTTGGTTGTCTGTTCGGCCAAAAATAATAAATTCACCCTCAGGTGTCATACATGCAATATCACCCACACGATATAATCGACCATTTAATGCATCGGCACACGACATAAATTTTGTCTGATTCAAATGCTCATTGTTAATATATCCGTCTGCCAACCCAAGACCTGCAATATATAATTCCCCTTTGACATACGGTGGAAGAATTTGATGCGATACATCCATCACCCGCATTTCCATATTATCGATGGGCCGGCCAATCGTAATCGGCTCGTTGTATTGAATTTGCTTTAAAGAACACCACACGGTTGCTTCTGTTGGTCCATACATATTCCATAACTGTGCCACATCAGCCAATAATCGTTGCGCCAATGTCTGCGTCAATGGCTCGCCACCACATAAAGCAACTAATTCTGATTTGCCAGACCATTCCATCGCGAGTAGCAAATTCCACATGGATGGGGTCGTTTGCAATAATGTAATAGGATAATCATTTAAAATGGTCAGTAAACTTAAGGGGTCATTACATTGATTTTGATTTGCCAGAAAAAGTGTTTTTTTATTCCATAAGGGCAAATACAATTCTAATGAGGCAATATCAAAGCTAATAGTCGTAATTGCCAACACCATCGCGTGCTCATCTTGTAAAAAATGGCGACTCATACTGAATAAAAAATTACTCAATGCTCGGCGTGAAATAGCAACTCCTTTTGGTTTCCCTGTCGAACCTGATGTGTAAATCACATAAGCCAATCCTTGTTGCTCAGGGGCAGACTGATGTGCTGTCTCATCAATGGGTATTATCGAACGTTCGAAACTCAACAAATCAAGTTGTTTACATGCTAACGTTGTAAAATCAGGATGCTGTATATCATAAAGTAATGTCGTTGCTTGGCTATCATCAATAATAATACGTAATCGTTCAATTGGAACAGAGGGCTCAACAGGAATGTAGGTGATATCTAACCATTGCAAGGCTAGAAGTACCGCCAATAAACGAGGCGTACGCTCAAGGCAAATAATGGTTTTGCCCTGAATATGTTGACTAAGCAGTGTTTTCCAATAAAGCACATCGTGGTACAACGCCTGATACGTGATTGATGTATCTGACGTCATAATCGCAATGTGATCAGGCGATGTTGCAACATGACTTAAAAATCGAGCAATCAAATCATCAGCGATTCGCGATTTCACCCCACGAATTGGTTTTGGGGTCTTTGTTTTCGAAGAACGGAATTTACGCATGATATCCTTATCTTTTAAAATCCGTTAACTCAACATAACGTTGAGGTCAATTTTACTTACATTATAGCACTAATTTTAATCATAATGTTTTATTAAACACCAATTAATACCCGGGAGATTAATTTTCAAAATTTAGATGTGTTTGCCCGCCTGGATAATCTGATAACTTTTAAAATCGATTCATTTGATCTATATGATGCGCCATCGCTCTTCTAAGACTGGCAACAACATGACAAGGCATGATGACACGAAGATGTTTGCTCGTGATTACAAAAAAAACGCTCATCTACAAAATACGTTTAATCCCAATCTCATCGATGCCTCAAACCTGACGGCGTTTTCATGTTTTTTGTTCCGTTAGAGAAAAATGACTTACTTGATCGACGAATGCAATTGACTCAATCACCCAAATGGCGTGAAAAATTTGGTCATTTTTCTTTAGAAGGATTTATCGCAGATCATGATGTTTATTACCGAGCAATAGAACCGTTGTTTACCTGTGAAAACCAACAAGGTATTTATGGAAAACAACCAAGACTCTTTAATCATAATGAATTAGCAGGATTCTTCATGAGTTGGATGCAAGAGGTGCGGCAATTACCGGATCCTGAGGATAAACGTGCGTATGTCAATGATTTAATTGATAGTATTCAAGAGTCAAATGACCCCTGCCCTGATGTCAAAGCAATGCTGGCACTTGATGGTCAACGCAAAATACAATTTGTTGAACGCTATTCATGGTTCCACTTGCAAAATAAACTACCCGAAGATATCACCAATAATCAGGGCATTGCTGATTTATCTATCTCAAATTCAAGTAAAACTTAAAATAATCATCTATAATTAAAATAACGCAACTTAACTAAAATTAAATCATGGATATGCGAAAACGAGTCGGTGAAATTCACCATATGGTGGCGTCGAAAGCTACAAAGATTCATTTATTGAAAGAACTGCTTCGGGATTGTCTCAATGAAATGGAAGCACAAGAGCAAAACATGCATCCTGAAATTGAACATAATTTAGCTGAGGGATACCGTCTTGCCAAAAATTACTTAAGAAAACTAGACCCATTGCACTGAGTAATCGTAGCTCCCCCATTGTAACTGCGCAGTTGATCCTCGCACCACCGAACTCACGCCAGCAGGCGTCCCAGTGAAGATAATGTCACCGGCTTTTAACGGAAAGAATTGACTCACATACATCAGCAAATCAATGGGATGCATCATCATCTCTATCCCCTTTGCGCGCTGAGATAATCGTCCGTCCAATGACAACATGAATTCACAGGTCATGAAATCAGTAAATTGTTGATGAGGCACCCAGGGGCCTATAATCGCCGCATCAGGAAATACTTTTGCGGTTGTCCAAGGATGGCCTTGCTTTTTAAGCTGAGCTTGGCGTGTACGCAAAGTCATGTCCAATCCCAAACTGACTGCACCAATACTTTGCTTAGCATCATGTGCAGTCATGTTATACCCATCACGAGCAAGACATAATACAATTTCGCATTCAGGTTGAACGGCTTCATTATCGTCAGGAAAGATAGCCTGAATTGATTCGCCCCAATGCATTGCCTGCTTCAACACACTTGCTGGCTTCAGAAAAATAACCGGTTTTTCAGGGACTGGATCACCCAACTCCAATGCATGATCCAGGTAATTTTTTCCAACACAAATGATTTTATCAGTCAACATAGCAAAGCTTCCTACTTAGCCTGTCTATTCGCCTGCTGACATATCTTGGTGTTCTTCGGGCAATGCTATACTCTGTTCAGCAGCGACTTCCTTTTGAACAGCATTTGGCTTGTTCTTCCATTCCAATTTTACACGGCCTTGCTTATCAACACCCGCAACAAATACCTCGATGTCTTGTCCTTCTTGCAAGACGTCTTCTACTTTTTGCGAACGCTCAGCGCAGATCTGTGAAATATGCAGCAGCCCATCTTTACCTGGCAATAAATTAATAAATGCACCAAAGTCAACGATTTTGCTGACCTTACCATGATATGTTTGTCCCACTTCAACTTCGGCGACTAATGCTTTAATTTGCCGTTGTGCTTCTTCCAAGGCATCCAAGCTCGGTGAAAATAATTGTACAAGTCCAGTGTCATCAATATCAATGGAAACGCCAGTACTATCAATTAATCCTTTGATAGTCGCACCACCTTTTCCGATCACAGTACGAATTTTATCCTCAGCGACTTTCATAGTTACAATACGTGGCGCATGCTCAGACAACTCAACACGAGGTTCTGAGAGAGCATTATTCATGACGTCAAGAATATGCAAACGACCAGCATGAGCTTGCTCAAGCGCTTGCTCCATAATGCCTTTTGTGATTCCTTGGATTTTAATATCCATTTGTAATGCCGTAACACCTTTTGCTGTTCCAGCGACTTTAAAGTCCATATCACCTAAATGATCTTCATCACCTAAAATATCAGTTAATACCGCAAACCGATCACCTTCTTTAATCAAACCCATCGCCACGCCCGCTACGGGTGCTTTCAACGGTACGCCAGCATCCATTAAGGCTAAACTTGTTCCGCAAACGGTTGCCATTGAACTTGAGCCATTTGACTCCGTAATTTCCGATACCACACGCAATACATAAGGAAATTCTGCACTAGACGGCAGAACGGCGGTCAAACTACGACGTGCTAAACGACCATGACCAATTTCACGACGCTTAGGACCACCCATCATACCGGTCTCACCCACAGAGTAAGGAGGGAAGTTGTAATGCAACATGAATTTATCTTTTGTTTCGCCCTCTAATTTATCCAGGATTTGTGCATTTCGCTCATTACCTAACGTCGCTACTACAATGGCTTGCGTCTCACCGCGAGTAAACAAAGCAGAACCATGGGCACGATCCAGCAACTTAGTGCGGATCGTAATTGGACGCACTGTTTGGCGATCACGACCATCAATACGCGGTTCGCCATCCAAAATACGATTTCGGACATGGTTTTTCACCAACGTTTCGAACTCAGCAACCACCGCTTCTTTCGTTAGATCATCTTGCGCAGCCAACAGCGTGTCACAAAGATTTTGGCGAATCTCATCAATACGTTGGTAACGTTGTTGCTTATCTTTCAATAAATAAGCCTGTGTAATTTCTGCAGCTACTAGCGCTTCGACACGTTTAGCCAACTCAATATTAGCTTCAGCATCTTGCCAATCCCAACCCGCATTACCACCTTCCGCTGCAAGCTCCTTGATACCTTTAATGACGCCTTTCATCATTTCGTGACCGAACATGACAGCACCAAGCATCACGTCCTCACTGAGTTCATGTGCTTCTGATTCGACCATTAAAATGGCATCCTCTGTTCCAGCAACAACCAAATCCAGTGCGGATGTTTCTAATGCTTTAGGCCCAGGATTAAGTAAATAAATGCCGTCTTTATAACCAACGCGTGCCCCACCAATTGGGCCATAAAAAGGTATACCTGATAGCGCTAGTGCCGCTGAAGCACCGATCATGGCAATGATATCGGCAGGTACTTCAGGATTCAACGACATGACAGTGGCAATGATTTGCACTTCATGATGAAAATTATCTGGAAATAAAGGACGCAGAGGTCGATCGATCAACCGTGAGCGTAATGTTTCCTCTTCACTTAAACGTCCCTCACGCTTGTTAAAGCCACCAGGAATCTTTCCCGCAGCATATGATTTTTCCTGATATATAACCATCAATGGGAAAAAATTATTATTTTCAGCACCTTCACGCTTTGCAACTACCGTCACAAGCACCTGTGTACCATTCATTGATGCAAAAACAGCCGCATCGGCTTGTCTTGCAATTTCACCTGTTTCCAAAACTAATGTGTGTTCACCGAATGGAATTGATTTTATGATTTTAGCAGCCACGATTCATTACCTCATAAATGGAGGGGAAAGAACACGCCCAGCATGTTCCCAAATAAAAAAGGCGCAAAACGCTGCGCCCTTCGGTTATACTGTCATGAAGCCCATAAGCCGGGTCATATTGATAACGATGATCAATATGAGTCTCTTAGGCCAAGATTCTTAATCAACGCATCATAACGAGCTTGATCTTCTCTTTTCAAGTATTTCAAGAGCTTACGTCGCTTATTTACCAACGCCTGCAAACCACGACGTGAATGGAAATCTTTTTTGTGTTGTTTAAAGTGTTCGGTCAAATATTTAATACGACTGGTCATCAAAGACACTTGAACTTCAGATGATCCAGTATCTTGCTCAGAACGCTTATATTCATTGATGATTGCTGCTGTTTGCACGCTCGTTAGCGTCATTATGTACTCCTGAACATTGTGTAAATTTGATATTTATTTCTATGAAAGGCGCACATTCTAACAAGACATGCAACAATAAACAATAGTTATTAGCGGTTATTATCAGTACATGATTCAGAATTCGCATCAGACCCTAGACAACACGACCTCCTATCCTTTATTTTATGCCTAGAAACTTACCATTCATAAAAAATCCGCATGCAAAATACATTCAAAATCGTACCCATCGAACAATTACAACGTGGTCGCTATCAACCTCGACAGACGTTTGATGACGAGCAGCTACAAGAATTGGCCCAGTCTATCCAATCACAAGGTCTCATTGAACCGCTGATCCTACGTGAAATAAGTCCTCACCAATATGAAATCATTGCTGGAGAACGACGTTGGCGCGCCGCGATGCTGGCTGGTTTAACGAGTCTACCTTGCTTAATTAGCGACTACAACGATGAGCAAGCCGCTGCCGTCACGCTCATTGAAAACATTCAACGAGCTGATTTAAATTTGATTGAAGAAGCAACCGGTTACCAGCGTCTAATCGCTGAATTCCAATTTAGCCAAGAGGAAATATCCTCGCTGGTTGGTAAATCACGCAGCCATATTGCAAATCTATTACGACTGCTCACTCTCTGCGACCCTGTACAAGCTTATTTATGTCATCAACAACTATCACTAGGACACGCACGCATGTTAGTGGGATTAACGCCCAAACTACAATGTCAGTTTGCCGAACACGTATTAACTGAACATTGGTCTGTAAGACGACTCGAAGAGGCCGTGCGATTAAGTAAACAAACACCCCAATCATCACAGCTCACCCCCGATTGCAATAGACTACATTTGCAAAATGCGCTCGCTGAACACATAGGCGCTCCCGTTGAAATTACGAGTAATTCAGACCACGGTGGTGTATTGAAAATAAAATTTTTCGATAACGAAACGCTATCAGGTCTTTTAGAGCGGATGGGCTTGCGATATGATTAGGGTAACTCAATACTATGCCTTTTAAGGAACACATCTGAATGAAAAGGATTTTAACAAGCCTTATAGCCTGCCTACTTTGCACCAATACAATCGCTTCCAGCTTACAACGCCCCATCGATAAAATGATTAATCAAATCGATCCCAACATCAACATGGGCATGATGGTTGTGGATTTAAATACTGGGGAAACACTCTATCAACGGAATGTGACGAACACATTTGTACCAGCAAGCAATATGAAACTCTTTTCAGATGCAACCGCCTTATTGGTGCTCGGTCCGGATTATCGCTTTCAAAGCCGGCTCAGTACCGATGCCGTTTCCCTCAAAGATGGCACACTAAACGGCTCTTTGTATCTATATCTACCAGGAGACCCTTCATTTACTCAAGCACATTTGGATGTACTATTTGCCCAGTTACCCACTTGGGGTATTCATCGCATACAAGGGAATGTAATTCTAGTCAGTGACCATGCCCATATCGCACCTCATGCACCTGGTGTGGTTCCTAAAGATCTCAATTACAGCTATGGAGCACCAACAGCCCCATTGATGATGGATGAAAATCGAGTGACGGTTACGGTCAATCCATCTTACCAAATTGGAGCGCCAGCGCTGGTTGAATATAGCGCGCCTGAGCAAACGTTTATCCTTGATAATCAAGTTAAAACAGCAACGGGTCGTTGTGGAGTCGGTGCAAGTACGACACCAGACAATCACCTCGTTGTACGTGGATGTATCGCCCCTGGCGCAGGTGCGGTGCAAATTCGAATTCCAGTATCAACGCCATTGCCGTATGCTCAATCGTTAATCAGACGGCGTTTAGAACATGTCAACATTACATTGGATGGCCAAGTATTACTTGGGCAATCCCCTCGCTCGACCCTGTTGCTTGCATCCCATTTATCCAAACCCATCACCCAACTCATGGCGGATACCTTAAAACCATCTGATAACCTGTACGCCGATAGTTTATTTTTACACGCGGCTGCAACAATCCATGGCTCACCGCTCAACTGGCAACAAGCGCAACCCATCGTAAAAAATTATTTACAACAACAAACTGGCATTAATTTTCAAAATGCCATTCTCATTGATGGCTCTGGGTTATCACGCCAAGACCTGATTACTCCTGAACAAACCGTAGCCCTATTGCGATATTTACATGACCGCTTTCCGCTGGCCTTTGAGTATATTGCCGCACTCCCTATAGCGGGCCAAGATGGCACATTGATGAAGCGTTTCCGAAAACCGAATCAACGAGGATTTCTTCGCGCTAAAACAGGCTCGATGACCGGCATCATGAGTTTATCTGGCTATTTGTATTCCGCTAACGCCCATACCTTAGCCTTTGCAATTTATATCAATACACGCCATGGCACACCTCCGGCCATTTCAGGGCGCTATAGAGGTTTAGTTGAAGCGTTGTGTGATTTTCTACTACAGCAAAAACCAAACAGTAAACGAGTCAATCTGACAACCAATCCACATGCGCGCGTCGCGTTTCAACAACATCCATCGCAAACTGATCGAGTTCGTGCACGTCATGCTAAATGGCGAGGAATTGAATATTCACTAAAGCAGGCTCTGAAAAATCAAGCCGTCACGTTTATATTCCGTAATGAACAACTGGTCTTGATTGATCATGGCGCTGATGCAAATCGAGTGTGGGCAGCGATACAGTCTGTTCGCAAAAAATATTCTTTTGCAGCGGCGTTACATGGAAAATCAGCACCAACGGGTAATAGGCAAATGCCTTTGTTAGTATGGACTGACTCAAACAACCCGAGTCAACGTACTTGGATTTTACGAGAAACCGTGGGATAAGCTATGATTTTGGTCTCTTATGCGAAACAATTTATTTTATTCGGTTATCTTGGTTCAATTGCCTATACTCATTTTAGAGGACAAACACGATTTTCATTTTTGCGCCAATTAACTGATCATTCGAGCTTCATGGCACCTATTAATTTTATTATTTACTGGTTCTCCGCTGTCCCCAAAACACCGTATCTCAGCAATCATCATTTTCCAGAGCTGCAATTATTACGTGACCATTGGCAAACCATCCGTGATGAAGCATTGCGTCTCTATGAAGCGGGGCATATTAATGCATCACAGCAATATGATGATATTGGTTTTAATTCATTTTTTAGGCGTGGTTGGAAACGATTCTATCTCAAATGGTACAACGACCCACTACCTTCAGCGCAGCACACCTGCCCCAAAACATTGGCTTTGATTCAACAAATACCCAGCGTCAATGCCGCCATGTTTGCTTTACTACCCAAACAAAGCTACTTGTTTAAACATCGTGACCCCTACGCTGGATCGGTGCGTTACCATCTAGGATTAGTCACCCCCAACTCACCCGATTGTTGCATTTACGTCGATGAAATACCCTATATTTGGAAAGATGGTGAAGATGTATTATTTGATGAAACCTATATCCATCATGCCAAAAATACCACAGAGACTGATAGGATTATTCTTTTTTGCGACATTAATCGGCCATTAACAAATCGGATTGCAAATCAATTTAATCAATTTTTCTGTCGAATAGTCATGCGAGCTACCGCCAGCAAAAACAATGAATTAGAACAAGTCGGTGTCATTAATAAATCATTTAAATATTTATACCAAGTTCGTTTGCTTGGTAAACGACTTAAAAAATACAATAAATCACTGTATTATCTTGTGAAATATTGCTTATATATAGGATTATTTTATTTCTTTTTTCTACGTGGAAATTAAATACAGAGCCTGTGAAAAACATCGCGATCAAGGCGTCCGGTCTGCGAACCTGAATTTCAGGTTACACCAGTTTGACATGCCGCTGTAATACTCTCAACTCACTATGCAACTGTTCCAACTCATCCATCAATTCTAACGCTAAAACAACACCAGGCGAGTTAATACCTAAATCGGTTTGCAAGCGGCAAGCTGACTGAATGCGATTTATCATACTTAGATCAAACTCCATATGTGTCGTTGGCATGCTAACTTCAGGGATCAAACCATGTTCTAACATGTCTAACAATACATCTTCAGAAATACCTTGTTTTTCACATAGATCAAAAAAAGAAATACTACTTTGATCATCGACTAAAACACCCATGACAATCGTACTTTTCGACATATTATCCTCCCAGGTTGTCGCGTGGATTAAATGGCATTTCCCGTGCCATTGTTTGATATAACGCTTTATCTGCTTCTGTCGTTGGATGAGGAATGACTATTTTTAATAATATATATTGATCACCTGGTGTTGGTCCGGGTAAGCCACGTTTTTTAAGGCGCAAGGTTTGTCCTCCTTGAGAATTAGGAGGGATTTTTAAATCAACTTTTCCACCCAATGTCGGGACTACAATCGTACTGCCTAACGCCGCTTCCCACGGTGTAACAGGTAATGTGACATAAATATCATTTTCAACAACATCAAATAGGGGATGTCGATCCACATCTATCGTAATATATAAATCACCCGGTTCACCACCTGCTATCAACGCAGGCTCACCCTTGCCAGCCAACCGGATTTTTTGCCCTGTTTTGACTCCTGCAGGCACTTTCACTCGCAATGTTTGACGACCACCTTTGTGATCATGAGAAGGGAGTTCAAGTTGTTTGACGACGCCTTGAAACGCCTCTTCCAAACTAATGTGAATTGTACCATGTCGATCAGCACCCCCACGATGAGGTTGATGAAAGCCACGACCACCACCAAATAATGATTCGAATAAATCGGCGTCAAATCCTTCGGCACCATGAAAATCGTGGGCTGCATTGGTCCATGCATGTGAATAGTGTTGTTGCGATGGATCGACCTGTGGACCAGGGCCGCTTGCTGTTCCATACGTATCATACAATTTACGTTTCTCAGGATCTTTTAGAACATCATACGCTTCACCCAATTCTTTGAATTTCTCTTCCGCATCGGATTCTTTGTTAAGATCGGGGTGATATTTGCGAGCCAAACGGCGATACGCCATCTTAATTTCTTTCTCAGTCGCACCACGCTCTAAACCCATCACTTTATAGTAATCATGCTGTCCCATCATGCATTTGCTCACTCATTGGATATAAGATTAGATTAGCAGATTTTCAGGTGTTTTACATGTGTACTCATAGGAAACCCCCGGTGGTCTCATTAAAAAACCCTGTCATGTCGAGCATAACAAGACATCTCGTGAACATGGGATTGTGCCAATATCGGAGATCTTTCGCTAACGCTCTGGATGACATGCCTCTTGACCAATGTTTGCCTCAAAGAAGGGCTACATGTAATGAGACAACCCCCTGGGAAAACCGAGCATAAACATAGACCTTATAAATGACTTCCATTAACCATGCAACATTTGTTCAATGTACCGTCTGCAGGTTAATGGTTTGTTGAGAAAGTTTACATACTGACGCGTGCCACCGGTACCTGTGATGACTAATGAACCATAATGCAAAAGACTGCCCAATATCGATTGACGGATATCGATACTTTCTATTTTATTTATCGATAGATCGAGCGTCTGGCGTACAAATATTCCTGTACACAAAATCACTTGTTTTTTCTTTATCAACAAAAATGAGCACTGATAAGTCAACCAAATCACCACTTCCCAAAATATTGCGATCAGCGCAACAGCCAAACTGGGAATACGCATGGACTCATATTGAATGCCAGTCCAAACAGCCAAGCAAAAAAAGACCGCCGGCCACACAAAAAGTATCCAATGAAGATGTGCTTCATAAATAAGATCTTGCTCTGGTTTGCTCTTAATCATATTCGTTTCTCGTGTTAGAACTCATTTCAAAAAATGGCAGAGATCTCTCGTTAAAGGTCCCTATCACCATGCTCTGAAAGAACGCTTGTACCGATATAATCAATGTTGTAAGCTCATGATTAATACATCAGACCCACAAAAATATCAATAATCGGATACCCTATGCGCCACATTAGCCGTTGTTTCAGCAATAAGTTAACAGAAATATGTGCACATGCAACAAAATTAGAAGAAATTAATCTTACTTTGATCGATTACTTACCCAACAACCTACGCGAACACTGCCACGTTGGTAGTTTTCGAAATGGATGTTTAATATTAGTCACGGCTGATTCTGTTTGGGCATCTCAATTACGCTACATCTTACCGGATCTACGCGATAAACTTCGCACCGAAGCAAAGCTCTACCAATTAGCCTCAATCAAGATAATCATTGATGTTGATCAACTATCAACCCCAAACAGGCTCTCCAAAGAAACCATATCGGTCAAAGAAGCAAAACGACGCCCATCGCCTTGGCAAGATGCTCTTGATTATTTACAAGAGAGTTGATGACTTAATGTAAGTTCAACGCACAGGACTCTGGGCTGCTTCGCGATGCTCGCAGTGACGCCAAGTTAGTTCGGAACGTTTTTCAGCTCCTGCCTAAAGGCTCGCAATGCCGAGACATAGGTTATGTTTTTGAGCATAAGATACGTTTGCCCTGACCTTGGGTGCTGCTTTGACAAAAACGAAACACACAGACTCTAGGCACCAACCATTGCGGCATCAAGGTTAACTTGAACAGATGGTTTGTATTCATCAACATCAAAATAGGTGTATTCCCACGCATCTTGTTGAATCATCAATTGACGTAATAGCTTATTATTAAGTTCATGCCCCGAACGATAGCCCTCAAAAGCACCGATCAAACTAGAACCCAATAAATACAAATCACCAATCGCATCTAATACTTTATGTTTCACAAACTCATCATCAAATCGTAAACCGTCTTCGTTTAAAATCCGGTAATCATCAACTACGATCGCATTATCTAAGCTGCCACCATTCGCCAAACCAGCTTTACGTAATTTCTCATAATCCGATAAAAAACCAAACGTGCGCGCTCTGCACACCTGCTTAATGTATGAGATCGATGAAAAGTCGAACACAGCCGTTTGCGGTTTACTATTGAAAACGGGGTGTTCAAAATCAATCTTAAACGAGATGCGATATCCATCATGCGGAAGAAACTGCACATACTTTCCGTGCTCTTCAACACGAACGGGCTTTAAAATTCGAATATAACGTTTTTTAGCCGCTTGCTCACGGATACCCGCTGATTGGATTAAAAATACAAAAGGAGCCGCGCTACCGTCCATAATCGGTATTTCAGCTGCATTAATATCAATGTATGCATTATCGATGCCCAGACCCGCTAAGGCTGACATCAGGTGCTCAACCGTTGCGACTTTTACACCACGATGCTGCAGTGATGTACACAGCATGGTGTCACACACATGTTCATAAGAAGCCGGGATCTCAACGACGGGATTCAAATCGGTACGTCTAAAAATAATCCCTGTATTAACCGGTGCGGGATGCAGAGTGAGAAGTACTTTATCACCTGAATGAAGGCCTACCCCTGTTGCTTGAATCAACTTATTTGGAGTTCGTTGTTTTGTCATTCAATACTCACCTTCTATCTTCTCCCTCTATATATATACATGCATATACCAACGAAAGCTTAGCAACAATTTCGCAATCTCGCAAATATAATTCACAAGTGTGCAAGATTCTCAATAAAGAATATTATTTGTGAAAAAAATAAGGGCAAATCGGGCTAAAATTGCAGCAAAATTTCATTCACTAAATTTCGGATCTGTTAACAATTCGTTAACTAAAGCCCCACATCACGCGATGTCAAGAGTTGAATTATCTGCAGGTCCTAGAATTCCGATTTTTCCTTCGCTCATCCGACCTGCATCTTAGTCACATCGATCACACGGAAAGAGTAAGCTTGCTTGCGACGCTGTGGCACAGATGCAATCAAGATGATAGAAAAAAGGGAAGCGTATTAAAATGGAATCATTAAGTGCTCATCCACTGCTTGTAATTGCGTTTTAAATACCGCTTGAATTTTAAACAAACTTTCGTGATCTTGTGCTTCAAATCGGGCAATTAGGCACGGTGTTGTATTCGATGCGCGCAATAATCCCCAACCATGCTCATATTCAACACGTAATCCATCGATTGAAATCAGCTCTGCATCCGGGAAGTGGGCGCGAGCAGTAAAATGCTCCATGAATGCAAATTTCTGGCTCTCAACAATTGGAATTTTAATTTCAGGCGTATTGATACTATTGGGTACGGCCATGAATTGATTGCTTACCGTATCCGACGACAAACTCAGTATTTCTAACAAACGACACGCGCTATATAGTGCATCGTCAAAACCATACCAACGATCTTTAAAAAAGAGATGCCCGCTCATTTCTCCAGCCAATACAGCACGCTCATCTTTCATTACTTTTTTAACCAATGAATGCCCCGTGGGACACATCTTCGCGATACCATTAGCCTGTCGAATGACGTTCGCTAAATGGCTAGAGCATTTCACGTCAAATACAATTGTACCACCAGGGTTGCTTTGCAATACGTGCGGCGCATAAAACATCATCAATCGATCAGGCCAAATCAATTCCCCTACATTAGTCACCACACCCAGCCGATCGCCATCACCATCAAAAGCTAGACCAATATCTGCTTGATGAGCTAGCACAGCGGCTTTCAAATCAACTAAATTTGCTTCAACCGTGGGGTCAGGATGATGATTAGGAAAATGGCCATCCACATCACAATACAGTTCAATAACGTCACAACCCAACTGCCGCAATACCTCAGGTGCAATCACACCCGAAATCCCATTACCGCAGTCAATCACTACTTTTAATGGCCGATTGAGCCGAATATCACCAAGGATGCGTTGTTGATAGTCACCTAATATATCGAACCGTTGATAATGACCTTGGCCTTGTCTCGCCGCGCCCGTTGTCACTAAATCGAATAACAAATCGATGTGTTCTTGAGCTAGCGTAGTACCCGCAAGGACCATTTTAATGCCATTATAATCAGCGGGGTTATGACTTCCTGTGATCATTAAACCACTATCAACACCATACACATGCGTTGCATAATACATCACCGGCGTCGGCACAGTGCCTAAATCAATGACATCAATGCCACTATCCAGTAATCCCTGTGCAATAGCATCCGACAACGTATTACTTGTTAGGCGACCATCACGAGCTAAGAGAATTGTAGACCGGCCTAATGCGTGTAGGCGGCAACTAATTGCTTTTGCAATACTATAAAAAGCGTTTGCATCTAACTGCTCACCAATAATCCCTCGAATGTCGTAAGCACGAAATACACTACGCTCAACTACGCGTTGTTGATAAGCATGCATTATTGTCTCCCTGAACTACCGAAACCACCTTCGCCGCGACTCGTTTCTGTAAACGATTCAACAACTGAAAAGGCGGCCCGTACAACCGGCAGAAAGACTAATTGAGCAATACGATCGCCCGGATTGACTGTAAAATGATCCGCGCCACGATTCCAACAAGAAATTTTCAACTCACCCTGATAATCAGAATCAATCAATCCAACTAAATTACCTAACACAATTCCATGTTTATGCCCCAACCCTGACCGAGGCAAAATCACTGCTGCAAGACCAGGATCAGCAATATAAATTGCCAACCCTGTTGGCAATAATACAGTTTCTTGCGAGCCAATCTGCAACGGTTCATTAATGCACACGCGTAAATCGAGCCCCGCCGACCCCGGCGTTGCATATTGTGGCAATTCAATGGAATTCCCGACACGTGGATCTAATATCTTAATTTGAATCGACTGCACCATATCTGTTATCTCTTGAGTTTTTAATGAGCGACATTGTGCAGATTTATGAAGAAAATTGCAATGGCAGATGTCGGGCTTGTTTAATTAGTTTAATTGGCTAAATTTCCCTATTAACGCAATAATTTCCCCCGCTAGGCGAGTTTTATGCATTTGGTCTAATTCAACTTGATCGTCTTTGGTAATGACAGTGACTTGATTAACATCGCTATCAAACCCAACCCCATTTCCCACCTGATTTGCGATGATCATATCCAATTGTTTAGCAAATAACTTAGCTTTTGCATGCTTTAATACCTCTTGCGTCTCAGCCGCAAATCCCACCACGTACGCCGCTTTTCTACTCGCTGCAACAGCAGCCAAAATATCTGGATTTTTCTTCAGAGTTAATGTCAATGTATCTTGATCGCGTTTTTTTAACTTTTCAGTGGCTGGATCAACAACATGATAATCCGCAACCGCCGCTGCTCCAATAAAAATCATACCCGGTTTTAAATGCTGCATCACTGCATCCAACATGGCCGCTGCGGACCCAACGCGATGACACGCTACCCCTCCTGGAACATCAAGAGCGGTGGGGCCGCTAATTAGGGTCACATTAGCACCTGCCATCATACCCGCTTCAGCTAACGCATAGCCCATTTTTCCAGAGCTGCGATTGGTGATAAAACGCACCGGATCAATCTGTTCACACGTGGGCCCCGCCGTCATTAAAATCGAGCGTCCTTTAAGCAGTTGATTGACCTGATGCAAACGTAATGCGTTGATAATATGCGACACCTCACTCATACGCCCAAATCCAATCTCTCCACACGCTTGCGAACCGTCTTCTGGACCTACTATGATAACAGAACGACTAGCAAGCAGCTGACAATTCGCTTGTGTTGCAGGATGAGCCCACATACTACGATTCATCGCTGGACAAACGATTACCGGTGTTTCAGCCACTAGATACAAAGTTGATAACAAATCATCGGCCAACCCGTGCGCCATCTTTGCCAAACAATTTGCTGACGCCGGCGCAATCAGTAAATAATCCGCCCAACGCGCCAGTTCAATATGGCCCATAGCTCGTTCTGCTTCTGAATCAAACAATTCACTACGAACCGCTTCACCACTCAATGCTTGCAATGTCATGGGCGTAATAAACGCTTGTGCAGAAGCAGTCATCACAACACGTACTTTGGCGCCCAATCGTACCAGTTCACGGACCAGATAAGCCGATTTATACGCCGCAATCCCACCACAAATGCCTAATACGATTTTTTTATTGGCAAAATCTTGCATAATGAACCCTTATCCATCAATAATACATTCGACACCAACATCGTCATCAAGGAATAGATATGACTATCCAGCCTTCCAAACATGCGCTACGCGTGCGCGAAAAACTCCTCGATTCTGGCGCCGCCAATTTGTCTGACACTGAACTATTGGCCGTTTTCATTAGCTCAGGTAATGCTAAAAAATCGTGCGTACAACTTGCTCATGATCTTCTAAAACATTTTGGCAACCTTCGCGCCGTATTAACCACCGATTTAAAAACATTTCAACAAATTCCGGGTTTTGGGCTCGTACGATTTGCGCAATTACAAGCAGCTCAAGAAATATGCCGTCGCAGTGATTTTACCAGTTTACAAAAAGAAACGCAGCTCACCAATCCGAAACAAACCAGTATCTTTCTTAAACGACAATTACGCGACAAAAAAAACGAAACATTTGCCGCCCTTTTCTTAGATAGTCAATATCGCGTACTCACTTACGAAGAGTTATTCACCGGCACCATTAATACTTCCAGCATCCATTTAAGACCGATCATTGAACGCATTTTAAAACTCAATGCCGCCGCAATCATCGTTGCTCACAATCATCCATCCGGTTTATCTAATGCAAGTCCACAAGATATTGTTGTCACCGAACGTCTGCAAGAAGCTTTAGATTTGATTGATGTTCAACTATTAGACCATTTCGTGATCGGCGATAATGAAGTCTATTCAATTAAACATCACACGAAATGGCGCTGTAATTAAATACAGACTCGCTTAATCACCAGGGGCTCGAGTTAATGTATCAAATCGCATCGTTAGACCCACATTCAATACTGGCGTATTTAAATCATCGCGTAGTGCCTTAATCTCTCCAACGCTCGCCTGCACACCAATTAACGGCGTTATCGCATAACGAACGCCAACCAGTGGTTCAATAATCGATCCCCCACTCAAGGCTAACCCACCGCCTCCGCCCGCACCAATTAATACTTCACCAAATAACTGAACATGTCGATTCAATCCCATAGGACTTTGAATCCCAGGACCTATCATACCGGTCGCATACCCACCCGCATGATACCCGCTGTATGCCCCCATGGCTTGATAGCTCATAAAAAACCATGGTGCAAACAATTGATCCACTTGTATACCAATTAACTGAATCGCCGACACAGTATGATCAAATGACCGTTGCGGATGGAAATATGTTTGATTTAACATCTGAAAACGCCAACCCAAAATCGTCAATCGATCGGCAAACATTTGTATCGGATGCACACTTTCCGTAGCAATATCTAAATGCCAAATCAATTCACCCGTAATCGGCACAGCTTCCAATTCACCCTGTGGCGCCCACAAATATCCGCTGCTTGCTCGTATCGAACATGCTGGTGTAATCGCCCACTCCAATCCTAATAAGGGATTGACCAAAAAGCCACCCCCTGTTTCAACCCAGCCACCTCCTCCAGCACCCACACCCAACTGTGGCACTAAAGCAAGACGAGACGAACCTAACGCAACATGATAACCAAGTCCTCCGAGCACATCCATGTAACCATTTGGTATGCCACTAAAAGCGCCTGACGTTTTTAACCACCAAAACCATCTGTCCGTGAAATAATGATCAAGCTCAGCACCAACCAATCCCATGGTACCATCCTGGATTGCACCTACTGCATTTCTAGTCCCCGATCGTTGCTGATACGCCTGCACAAACAGTGCAAAATCATTGCGCTGAAACCCAATAAAATGATCGAGAGATGCATGAATTGAATCTAAATCAAAGATAGTCGATCCAACCAAATCATCATGTGGACTCAGATACGAAAAATTCATAGGTAAATCAAGATTGACTCCGACTTGTTGACTACGAATTTCCCCGCTTGGAAAATTAATATAGCTATAAAATACACCCACACGTGCCCACGGAAACGCATAGGCAATACCCGCATGTGGACGCAACATCAAGCCGCCTCCCGTCAATGACGCTTTACCACCACCGCCACCCACAAAAAAACCAGCATCCCCCCACCAGTGAGAAAGCAACTCATGGTGTATACCACCCTCTACACCAACCGTAAATAACCCACCCTGAGTCCCCGTCACCGAACCATAACCTCCAAATCCGGCATACACGTACGAATTCATATCAGCAAAATAATCAAATCCCAATAATCCCATGTTTGCAATAGAGTTTGGCATATGAATATTGTTATCGAAACTTAAGCGGAGAAACCCTGGGAGATTATGGAGATCATTCGAGTGAGTTTGAGGTGAAGTAACCTTTGCATGAGCTAGCGTGATAAATACAAAGGCAAATAACCAACTCATCAGTGTGTGTTGGCATGACATTCTCAACATAATCTACCCACAGCTTGTCCTCGAAATCAATGCTCTCCATGAACAACCTGCAGAAGCATAATATGCGGCTACTATACACAATCTTATAACGCTCATCCATTGCCTTAAGCGCTATTCCATGTTAATTCTAAGCAACATCTCATTATGAAATAAGCTCTCATGAAAATAATTCACTTAATTTGTGCTGCGCGCCCCAATTTTATGAAAATAGCACCGCTTTATCATGCATTAAAAAAAGAAACATGGTGTATTCCGCAAATTATTCATACAGGACAACATTACGACTATCAAATGTCCCAAGCATTTTTTGACGATTTCGAATTACCAAGCCCTCATTATCATCTCAACAGTGGCAGTGGCACACATGCCGAGCAAACAGCACAAACCATGATTGCCTATGAAAGCTTATGCTTGAAAGAAAGTAGACCTGATTTGGTGATTGTTGTAGGCGATGTGAATGCTACCCTTGCCTGCTCGATTGCAGCCAAAAAATTGCATTTAAAAATAGCTCATCTCGAAGCGGGACTGCGTAGCTTTGATCGCACGATGCCTGAAGAAATTAATCGATTGGTTACCGACTCCATCAGCGATTTTTATTGGACGCCTTCCACTGACGCAAACGACAACTTACAGCATGAAGGTGTGCCATCGCAAAAAATACAATTCGTTGGCAACATCATGATTGATACCTATTGCATGATGCAAGAAAAAATAAAATTACGCGGTTATGCTCAATCACTGAATCTAAACCATAACGAATATGTCGTGCTCACGCTACATCGTCCAAGTAATGTTGATTCGAAAGAGACACTGCAAGCGATTATAGATCGCTTGCGGCAAATTCAATTACCCATTGTTTTTTCAGTTCATCCACGAACTCGTAAAAATCTACAACAATTGTCATCTATTCCATCTAATATGATTCTCATTGATCCTTTAAGTTATATTGATTTTATGAGTCTCATATCCACCTCCGCCTATGTTATCTCAGATTCCGGTGGTATTCAGGAAGAAACAACCTATTTAGGAATTCCTTGTTTTACACTAAGAAATACAACTGAGCGGCCGGTTACCACGCTGATTGGCTCGAATCAATTGGTTAATCTTGATAACATCATCGAAAAAATCCAGCAACCCAAAAAAGGAAATCCACCGCCATTTTGGGACGGTAAAACGGCAGAGAGAATCGTTCAATTATTGCAGCGGAATGTGGGTCTCATGACCTGATCTCTGTATTTCCGTTCGCAAAAATGGCACTGAAAATTTATATTGCCGGCGAGATATGCGCTTTTTTAATCGATAGGCAAACATCGAATACAAGGCAAACAATACTAAGATGGCTACCATCAACAACCATTCCGGGGCACCAACTAGGTATAACGTGATACCCAATATCCCTATTAACATAGACAATGCCGTCAATATAAAATTAGTTTCGCGAGGACTATAATTCAGTTGCAATAAGAGATGGTGAATATGCCTGCGATCGCCCCGGAATGGAGAAACGCCTCTCATCTTACGATTAATCATCAAATGCAATGTATCCATTAACGGTAACGCCAAAATCCACAACATCAACACCGGTGGATAAGACACCAGAAATTGATTTTGCGTGACTCTGACACAAAGCCATGCGAGAGTAAATCCGATGAACAAACTACCTGCATCACCTAGAAAAATTTTCATTTTCTCCAATGGCTTCATTGGAAAGTTAAAGCATAAAAATGCCACGATGGATCCCATCAGGAGCACAATCAAGATAGTCTCCACATGCGCACCAGCATGCCATGTCAAAAACAATAAACAGGCCAATTCCCCTAAACTAACACATCCGGTTAATCCATCCACACCATCCATCATATTCACTGCATTGGCAACACCCACTATCGCTACGCCCGTAAAAATCAAACTCATTTTCCCTAACAATATATCGCCTAATCCAGCCACATTACCCAAATGTAAAATTCCGGTATGACCAAAGATTATCATCATACTTGTCAATAAAAATTGAATAAACAATCGATTACTTGGGCTTAATCCATAGAGATCATCAACCGTTGCTAATACCACCACACCAAGACACACTGACCAAAAGGAAAAGTACACCTGACTATCAACTATCAACGGGAAAAAACTGAAACTTATGCCAATAAAAATGGCAAGACCACCGATCATGGGCACTATTTTTTTATGTTTTTTTCGACCACCAGGATAATCAACCAATCCTAATGTGAAGCTTACCGATTTAAGCAAACACAAAGCAAACAACGTGATGACAAAAGTTTTAGCGAATAAAAAAAATAATTGTCCATACGATAAATTTACCACTACCATCAGTTACTCCTTAACTGTTTGGCCTATTTCAAATACACCCCATATATGAGAATGCTTAAATCAACGCAAGTAATTCAGCCGCCATATCTCGCATAATGTGTTCACGCTGATATTTTTTAACAAAATGCTCTCGATGCCGTGTTTCCAATGTCAATTTCGCAAACGAATCAATTGCCTGCTTCACGTTACAAGGGTCAAAAACAACTGCATTATCAATCTCAGATTGAATAAACTCCCGCGAAAACCCAGCAACTCCAGCCCAAATCGGCTTACCCATTGCCGCATATTCAAATATCTTTGAAGGCAATACGTTGTGAAAGGCATCATAATCATTCAAATGAAGCAATAACACATCTGCTTCTTGATAAGCTTTACATAACGCCTGACGATTCATGGGCGCTAATAATTCAACATTGGTGCACTGAGCGGCCAGTATAGCCGACTCAAGTTGTGATTTCCGACCACCATCACCAATCAATTTAAAATGAGCTCGCCCCTCGAATGCGTTTGCTAACTCAGGAATAATGCGATGTAATCCTTGTCCTTCCCCTATATTACCGGCATAAAGAACCGTAGGTAAAGCGCTACTATTAACAGGCGTTGAATCCTGGATTACATCAATAAAATCAGAATCTATACCATTAGTATGCCAGCTCAATGGAGTTCGTGGATAACGTTTAACAATATACGACTGAAATCCTTTGGATACTAAATTAATGTGCTGCGCACGCCCAAATGTCCATTTTTCAATAGCTGAAAAAATAGGTTTTGTCAGTTTAGATAAGGCTGGTGAAAACACGTCTTTAATCGTATCAACAAAAAGATCGCGAATGTCTAAATACAAAATCGCTTGTTGCCGACGCGCAACCCACGCACCCAAGGCAGCGGCCATCAAACGTGAGGAAGTCGCATAGACTAATGTATAGTGCTTTGATTTTATTAATTTATTGACTTCTTTTGCAAAATAAGCAAACGATTTAGCCTGATCCATCATACCACTACGATGTGCCGGTAATTTAATCCGATGAATCGTCAATCCGTTTGATTGCTCAAACGCAGGTGCCGCTATTTTGTAAGAAGCATACCGATTAGGTACTGTCGTGATGACATCTATTTCCACATCACCATTGCTTTGCGCACATAATTGTTGAACTAATGCTGTCGATCGAAATGAACCGGCGCACAGATCTGGGGTATAATGAAAAGAAATTATCAATATTCTCATGGTCAGTTATAAATCCATCTAAATCGTTACGATTCTCAACTATCCGTCATTCCATCTGTGCTACATTCTACGCAATCAACGTGAATGTGTGATTGCAATTAGAAAAAAGCTTCTGTCAAATAAACCCTATTCAGACTCACAAAATATTTTTCCAACCCGAGTTCGGGATGCCGAACTCAATAACGATATAATCGTTGCATAATCAAGTCAATACTTAGAACCTGTCTTCACAGTCTACTATTCTGGCCGAAATGCATTGATTTTCTGCGGTCCGCTGCTCACAATCATCGATATACGCTGCGCTGCGGTCCTCTAAAATCAATGCACTGCGACTCAGACTAGCGACTGTGAAGACAGGTTCTTACTTAGTCGCCCGCAATGTGTGTGTTTAATACATCGTACTTTAAAACAACCACCAAACATAGGTTTGGAATTGAAACACCAAAACGAGGATACCAATAAGACGTTTCCAGGCTCGAATCAGCCGCATTATCAAAGATTATCTTAACAGTCTGTTGATTCGCTAAATAACATCGAAATACATGTTGGGCTTCCTGCACTACGTGCACATCAGGATGAAAGTAAAAATGAGCTACAGCCTCAATGTCGCCGTGGCTTATTCGATCTTGGATCGTTAATCCATCTTTAGAGAAACACCATTCTCGAGTGTGAATGTGTTTTTTAGTCAAGGTACGATAACCATCATGAGCTCCTCGGACAACAATCTGCTTGTCATCAACGCTTTGAAATAAGTCAGTGGGATATGCACGTCGTCCAACTCGAAAACCCGCCCAAACATCTGAGGAATTTTGTCCAGCAAGACAAATGGTATTATGCGCCTTTGTCCCACGCTGAAATTGACGAAGATTACCCACACCATATTGAGATATACCGGAGTTTACCAAAACCCGTTGCCCATATAAGCTAAGCTCAAAACTTAACGTATCAGCATGCGCATGACCTGGTTGATAACGTGGACCGATCGGCGCAATATCCAATATTGCCTTGCCATTTTCAGGTAAGTCGACAATCGCATAACCACTACTAGGTAACACCGTTAATGCAAATGCTGTCTTGTGAATAGATTGGACAATATGGAGTTGCTCAGCATACTGCATTAAATCAGCCAACGTTGGTGCAATCCCTAACGCTGCATCATTAAAAAAGGAAATTTCGCCATCTGGATGAACCATATGAGATAGCCAAGTTAACCCACGGCGAAGCACCTCCTCCCACTCAAGCTGACGTTGTAAAAGCAAGCGAGATCCTGATTGATTCGCCAAATGAATGAGATCACACAGATCCCACAACAACTGGGCATGGTACATGGGCGATAGCTCAAAATGTCCCCCGTCATCCAAAAATTGTTCTTTTAATTCACAATCTAAAATCGCCAACCCTTTGTTTAACCACGCATCTGCCTCACGCCCTGAAAAATAGGTGCCCACAAAAATCAGCGCTTTTGCATTGGCCCAGAGATGATTTGCAAGAATATGATACTCAAGTTGTTTTCCTAATGCTTGTGCCTGCAAACTAAGACTGACCAACCAATGCGGCTTGGGAGAATTGCCCCTGGCAAACCATTTAATCCAATTCACGATACGCAACGACAGCGGATAAGGCTCCCATCCTGGGCGTTGTAATGGTGGATTTGCAGCGATCCAACTCTCAATGTAAGTTGACAAGCGAACCGACTGTTCTGGTGAATCAACTGTGTTTAATGCATCAAAATAATGCAGATTATATAACCATAATTTAGAGTACTGGGAACTATTCCAAATTCCGATTTCAGCCAAAGAGCCTGACTCATTTAAAAAAGTAAATTCATTTGACGCTGAAAAACAAGCCGGAAAAATGAGAGGAGACTCCCATCTTTTATACCAATGTTGCAAGGAATATATTGGTTTTTTACGAAGACAAGGTCGATAAACATAATAATAAAATCGATACAAGCATTGCTTGAATTGAAGGTGACGAATTGTATGAAAATACCGTTTTAATTGTATACGTATTAACATGTTGATTGTTGCCGGATCAACTCAGCAGCTTGAATACTGACCCGCGTCACCTCAAATAATTCACTGGCAGGAATGGGAGACGTCAGCCCTTGCTCGATGGCTAAAAGAAATTGTGCAACACAGTCATGCTGCCCTTTATTTTGTCGCCAGGTAGACATTTTTTTAAACTTTGGCCAACCAAATCCCGACAGTTGTCGAAAATTATCCAATTGTAAAATACGTCCCGCAGTAAACACTTCAATGCGCTCTTTAGGAAACGAGGATGCACCATTGGCTAAATAATGGATAGAACCAACCGATCCATCGGCAAATCCCAACATAATCATCGCATTATCGTCACACATTGCTCTGCCATTCAGATGTTGCACGTTTAATGAAGTAATGCATGAATCCGCAAGATAGCGCATTAAATCAATGAAATGGCATGCCTCACCAATAATGCGTCCACCACCAATCAGTCGATCTTGTGTCCAATGATCCGCTGGAATCTGACCTGCATTGATTGTCATTATAAATGATTTTGGCTCATCAACTGCGCGGAGCAATGCCTGCATTTTACAAACGTGCGGTGCAAAACGACGATTAAATCCCACCATAAGATGGACCGCTTTACCCATCATGTTTGTCGTGTGATATGCAGCTTCCACTTGCGCTAGCTGCTCTAACGTCAGTGCAAGTGGTTTTTCAACAAAGACATGCTTGCCTGCAGCCATCGCATCAATAACAAACGACGCATGACTATCATGGCGCGTTGCAATAACAATTGTATTGATCGTCGAATCAGCAATCAATGCACTCGTATCAGTCGATGCGAGTGAAAATCCCGCGCGATCACCGTGAATTACTGCGTTAATCCCGCTTGCAGTAGCAATTGCTTTTAACGATGCGCCAGCGTGTTTGAATGCAGGCAATAAAACACGTGATGCATAATTTCCAGCACCAATGAACCCTATCACTGGCTTCGTTGGATCGACATTGCCTATTTCACGAAGGATGACCGTGTCATGATGGCGTTCGGCTCTATCTGATGTGTATTGCAATACAATGCCTAAAGCTGATTTGTCGTTTAGCAAAACATGATACGCGGTCGATGCATGTTCAAATAAATAACGATGCGATATCAATGGTGCAACATTCAATTGACCACTGACCATCAACTCCAAACACGCTTCAATATTGCGTTGCTCTGTCCAGCGCACAAATCCAATTGGGTAATCTAACCCCTGTTGCTCATAATGCGGATCATAACGACCCGGACCGTAAGAGCACGACACTTGAAACGTTAATTCTTTTTCATAAAAATCGGCACGATTTAATGCTAGACCCACAACACCAACCAACACAATCCGCCCGCGTTTCCGACTCATGCGAGCCGCTTGCATGATTGGATCATTTGATGCAGTTGAAGCAGTGATAATCACAGCATCCACACCATGCCCTCGACTAAAATCTAACCCTGTGGTAATGGGATCTTGTGTTAAGCCTAAATTACAAATAGATGCACCAAATGCTCTCGCCAGTTCTAATTTTTGACTATCAAAATCAATCGCTAAGACATGACAACCTTGTGCGCGCAACAACTGAACTGTTAATAAACCAATTAAGCCAACGCCCATCACGACAACGCGCTCACCAAGCGTCGGATTAATTAACCTAACCCCCTGAAGTCCAATACTTGCCACAATAGCAAATGCCGCAGAATCATCATCCACTTCGGATGGAATTCGAGTACATAGCTGTTTACCAACACAAATAACATCCGCATGAGGACCATTAGACACCACGCGATCACCCACATGAAAATGCTCAACACCCGCACCAATCGCACTCACGATACCCACATTACAGTATCCCAATGGCATGGGTTGCGATAATTTAGATAAAACAGATTCCATGGTTGAAGCCAGGCCATTTGTTTTTATTTTATCTAAAACCTGTTTTACTTTTTCAGGTTGTTGACGTGCTTTTGCCAGATAAGACGCTTTACCAAAATCTACCAGCATTCGCTCTGTACCAGCAGAAATGAGGGAACAGGTGGTTGAAACCAATAATTGACCATGGCCTGCTTTAGGCGTGGGAGCAGATACTATCGTTGTCTCACCATTTTTCAAATTTTGCAAAAGCTGCTTCATAGTGCTCCTGATAACCTACGAAAGTGGCATTTACGCCGTTTCGAAGATCCGTGAAAGATGCTTCGAGACGTGGCTTCGCCACTCCTCAGCACGAACGGTTCAAAAATACTCAAAATAATCTCTGTACACGACAAAAATGATATTCTATTTTTAACTTTTTGATACGCATTTTTTTTGTACATGACAAAAATAAATTCGCCTAATTTTTGTCATCCCCGCGAAGGCGGGGATCCATGCTGACGGTGGTATTATGCTTCATCATAGATGGATTCCCGCCTTCGCGGGAAAGACAACATCGTTTTTGTCGTGTACAGAAACGCATTTTAGTAATGAGCGATCAACACAGGTAAATTGTACTCCGTTATCGGTAAACGATTCACCCGTTTTCATGTTCAAAATATTATCCTTTGAAAAATATGTCTTTGTGGGTAAGTCATTGGCATAATCAGCCACAAAATAATCGATACCTCGCTCTTTGATATAACCCGCATAATCATAGTAATTTTTATGAATATACTTCAGCATGGCTGTATCGACTCGACCATCCAGCGACCGAATAATAAATCGATTATCGAGCATATAGCGAGCTTGCACTTCACCAAAAGCAATGACGATCGGCAACTTAGACGGCTGACCCAATGTTTTATATAATTCATCACTGACACGCTGCCGCTCAAGAGGCGCGTGTATCATCGTCAATAAATCGCCTCGACCACCCAATTGAAAGCGCAGGTAGGTTTCTCGCGCATAAACAGATATTAGCATCAACCCCAGACACAATAGTGTCATCATCATGATTTTTGGACGGCGACGTTGCAAATAAACATCCCAGGTATATGCCAATCCCCTCGCAGCCACAAGCACCCAAAAAGGCACCAAGAAGATCATGTACCGCCCTAAGTGGCCGGCACCCACTGCAAATGTAAACAGCAGGATAAATACCGTAAACAGCACAATTGCAAACACCTCGTCTACGTTATCTTGCCAATTTTTTTTCAATGTAACGTGTATTCCTATCAACCAAAATAGCGAGATCGGAGCATAAAATACCATCCGTAATAACGCTTTGAAATCAATCGTTACAAAACCAAACGTATAGCCAATCCTCTCTAACGTAGCTCTTGTCTGTACTGAGCTAGGAACCCATGTACCGTTTTCAATATGATTAAATAATAGGAGCGCGATCAGCGGAGGTAAAAAGCCACTCAAACTGATTACTGTCCTAACCAACATCGAAACCCACGCCCGATGTGTTGTCAAGCTTGCAAAAAAACGTGTCGCTAATGCTATCAAGAAAAAGGGAATAGACTCAGGACGAATCCACACACATAAACCCAATGAAAATCCAAACAGTATTTCTCGTATAAACACAGATCGTGAAATAAGAGGATCTAAACTAAAATACGAATATTTTCCCGCTAAATAAAACCATAGCAACGCCAAGAAAGCAAAAGTAGCATTCTCCATCCCGATGACCGCATTATAAACTGACCCTGGCAAAAGTCCTGCGGTAAGCAATGCAACTAAGATAACAAACGGACTAAATCGCTTATCTTGCAAGAGTCGAAAAAAAACGGTTAACAGTGCAAACCATGTCAGATAATTAAATAATTTAACAATAACAGGCACCGTCGTCGCCGGAAAAACTTGAAAGAAAAAAGCAAGCAACAACATATATCCTGTGCTTGTCTCACCGGAGGACTTCTCTCCTAAATTAAACTCGAATAAATGCCCAAGTGCCGCATTCTGACCATAGACAAGATGAATACCCGCATCGCCAGCGTAATAGCTCCAATACAAAATAGAATACAACAATAAAACAGCAGCTCCCAAGCCATAGACAACTCGATCTCGCGATATATTGGTCATAGTTTGACTCGCTTAAAATAACGCTCTGGTATTGATTTAACAAGCTGCATGATCAAAAACCAATACTTCGGTGCGTACAGGATATGTCTATTCGAAGCAATCGCCTCAACAATCAATTGTGCTACAACATCAGGTGAAGACCACAATAATCCTTTTTTAAATGCTTGTGTCATGGGTGTATCAACAAATCCGGGCTTAATCGTTAATACGTGGACACCCGATTTGTATAATCGCTGTCTTAAACCTTGCAAAAATACGGACACAGCAGCCTTCGCGGCACCATAAACATAGTTAGATTGCCGTCCGCGATCACCTGCAACCGATGTAATCACCGCAATCGTTCCTTTTTTTTGTGCCTCAAATCGATTAGCTAGATGCATCAAGATTGACATCATGCTCACTGCATTGGTGTTGAACTCTTGCAAAAACAAATGAATATCCTGCTCGCAAGCAACTTGATTACTCAGCGTACCGTACGCAATCAGAACAATATCAATACCATCGAGCTGTTGAATGGCGATATCAATCATGCGTTGATGGTCCTCTATTTGATTGGCATCAAACGTCATCACATCAACTCGATGAGCTCCGCGCACAACTAAATCACCGGCCAATGTATCGAGCCGCGACTGATTTCTACTCATCAAATACAATTGATGCCCTTCTTTGGCCCAAATTTTCGCGGTTGCTTCCGCAATCGCTGATGTTGCACCCATGATGAGAATACGTTTCATTGCAGTCCTAGACGTTGGGATTGAAGTGACGAAAATTTTCCGATGGCATGATATGTCGCTCTCACTTGCTCAAACTCATCCCATCTTGGGTAGCTCGATTTAAACATATGCTCCGTCATTCTGGCATCTTTAGCAAGGTAAAGTCGCCCACCTTTTGTTAAAATAAGTTGATCCAACTCAGCAAGCAATGTTAATAAAGAGGGCGTAAATTTAAAATCCAACGCCACACTATACCCCTCGGCTGGAAATGATAGATAATTTTTATTGCCCTTTCCAAAGATTTTAAGAACCGCCAAAAAAGAGCCTTGACGAGAATTCACAATGCGCTGCAATACATCTCTCAATCCCTGCTCACCTGCATCACGAGGAAGTAAAAATTGATATTGAACAAACCCAGACTTACCATATAACCGATTCCAATGTCGTAATCGATCAAGGGGATAAAAAAACGATTGGTAAGTCGTTTGGCGTGTCGATGCGGTTTGGGGTGTTCTCCCATAATAGAGCGCATTAAACGCCTTGATCGTATGATAATTTAATATATGCGCAGGCATATCAAATGGAACGGATAAAACTCGTTTAGGTAAACTGGTTAAGTAACCATCCTCAGCATGTTCGCCGATTTTTAAAATTGACCGCCCTAAATGCCGCCCTTTTGCTAAACAATCAATCCATGCAACCGAATAAGTTGCGTGCTGATAATCATTAAACGCATCCAGTAAATCACTTAAGCACGCTAATTTGATTGATGTTTCGAGGATACGGCTTGAAACAATAGGTTTTAATTGAATGGTTGCAGCCAGAATAATGCCCGTTAAACCCATACCACCGCACGTCGCACGAAACAACTCTGAATGGTGTGTCGGTGATGCGACAACCCGTGTACCATTTCCCAATAACAATTCGATTTGAATCACATGATCTGAAAACGCACCATCAACATGGTGATTCTTACCATGCACATCACTGGCAATCGCACCACCTATTGTCACAAACTGCGTACCCGGTGTAACCGGCAAAAACCATCCTTGAGGAACGACGACTTGAAGAATATCGCGTAATGTCACGCCTGCTTCGCACGTTAATATGCCCGTTGTTTCATCAAAGGCCTGAAAATGCCGCAAATAACGCGTATCCAATGTCTCTTTGGCAAGACTACTATCTCCATAGCTTCGGCCCAATCCACGCACAATCAATTGTTTCTTTTGGATAACCATATCCTGGCAATCGTCAAAAGACTGTGGAAAATTTACATAAGTTGCAATTTGCGGATACCGTCCCCATCCCGAACTTGTGGTTAATACACTCATCACACCACCTTGGCCAGAACAAAAACACTCAAAAAACAAATCGCGACCAACCAACTCACTGGATCTTTAATGGCAAAAACAACCGGATCATCCGCCATCTGATCTCGATGTGCAATCAACCATGATCTTGAAATCCAATATAACAAAATAGGGCACGCTAACCAAATCAATTGCGGAGAACGATACAACATGGCCGTATGAATATCCTGGATATAAAGCGCTAAAACAAGGATGGCCATGTATCCTGCCGCAATCCCCATACTCGACACCAGCTCCAAATCATGATGAACATAGCCACGCCCTTTAATTGGATCTTGCAAACCCGATTGACGAGCTAATTTCAATTCTGTTAAGCGCTTAATAAAAGCCAGGCTTAGAAAGAAAAACCCGGAAAATGTCAGCAACCAAAACGATAGAGGTACGTGGATAGCCGCAGCACCAGCAACAATGCGTAAGGTGTAAAGCCCAGCCAAGACAAGTACATCTAACATGGCACACTGTTTCATCCAAAATGAGTAGCCTAATGTCAAACCGAAATAAGTAAGCAAGGTGATCAAAAATGGTGTCGGCAGCAGACAATATGCCATAATAAACGCTGTCATAAACAAACAAGGTGCAAGTCCCCAACCCCATAATAAACTTAAATGACCTGCTGCAAATGGACGATGACATTTCAGGTGATGAGCACGATCGTGAATGATATCGACTACATCATTCAATACATAAACACTCGAGGCCATCAAACTAAATATAACAAAAGCAATCAGCGCATGGATGACGCTCGAAGTGTGACCCATTCGATGAGCAGCCAACAGCGGGATAAAAATAAGTAAATTTTTCACCCACTGATGCGGACGCAACACGGTTAAACAAGAGCGAAATAATGCGGGTCGTTCATCAGAAAAAACCTCTGCTAAATTACCAATGTGCCTCACACCGTCAATCAACGTGGATGATGAGCTCACAATATGACTTGTGTGGGCGGCTTTCCAAATGGGCAGGTCCGCCTTTTCATTACCAATATAATCAAATGATTTTTCTCCATAACGCTCAATCAATACATCACGCTTGTGCGTCGATCGAAGATTAATATTCTGCTCACTCGCCATAGTTTCATCAAAAAGTCCTAGATAATTAGCAATCGCATCAGCCCAAATCCGATGACTAGCCGTGGCAAGAACGAGTTTTCTTCCCAGCGATTTTTGTTCTCGTAACCACAGAAGGCACGAGACATTATAGGGCAACATTGCCGTCTCAAGAGAAAAAATTGAGGCAAGCTTTGCCTTTAAATAACTTTTACCTTTCATTAACCACAGTAGTAGATAAAAAAAGCGGAATGGGTATCGGCATAAAAAACGAGTCGCACCTTCAAATAATAAATTGCTTTTTATAAGCGTCCCGTCTAAATCCACGACTAGTGGCCTGGCTAGTTGATTTTCATCCATATTAATACCCATCTAACAACTTATTTAATCGCTCGAATCAGCATAAATAATCCATGTGATTTAAAACATCTCTTAATGAGCCATCGAGGCCAAATGCGTTTCGCTATGGTTAATAACCCGCTTCGATGTCGCTGACCTGCCTCAGAATCCAACAAATCACCATGCATCAATGATGTTTTAATCTCAACACACGCAAACGATCGAAACAAGCGCTTCGCTTCTCGAACAGAATAGGCTTTTGTTCCTGGGCTTTCAAGATACCGCTCATAAATCGCCGTCAGTGATGTAAATGGTCTTAATTTTAATAAGGCATAGCGCACCCATAGGAGATAGCCAACCATGCTATACTTGTGGTAAATCATAATTTTCGCCTCACCACCTGGCTTTAACACTCGGCACACTTCCATAATGGCGCGAGCTGTATCCGGTGTATGATGCAAAACACCCCACGCATACACTAAATCAAATGTCGCATTAGAATAGGGTAAATGTTCAGCATCAGCTTGCTGTATATCTGAATCAAATCCAAATGCGTTCAAACGTGTTAATGTATGAGATACTGCACGCTCTGTTAAATCAATCCCCTTTAATTTTGCGCCAGCCTCTGCAAATTGTTGATGATCAGCACCTAAACCCACACCTATCTCTAATACGTCTTTATCACGATACAAATGAAACTCAGCAAAATCTTGAATGATAGGTTCAAGTTCATAGCGAGATGCAGCTTGCTTATAATAATCGACTTGGGAGCAACCATCTAAATACAACACCTCACCACAAGATGCTTGGTTCCAAAAATCATGCACTTTTTGTTTATTATCCAATATCATTTAGACTCGCAGGGTTATATTTTTTTCAAAAAAATCATCAGTGTTGATTTGAAGGGATTGGGCAACACCTTATTCAATTTATCCATCAAATAAAAACACCATACCTTGTTAAAAAAATAGCTCGGTTCCGATTCATAATAATAACTATACGATTTAAATTGATCGCTAGGAAACCATTGACGAATATCACGTAATGCGTTTGCTTTAAACGCCGTTGGAAACACATCAATTTCTTGTCGTTCGGGTTGCGCCTTACTTAATATTTTTTTATGATATTTGTTGTTAATTAAGCGCGTCATTAAAGAAATATAGCCATATTTATTAGGCGTGCGAGCACAAATCCAACCATCCTTTCGCACAATACGACTCAATTCAGAAAAAATAAATTGCGGATTAGTCACGTGTTCAAACACATAATCTGCGGAAATAAGGTCGAAGGTTTCGTCTGCAAACGGTAATTTTTCTGATGCTGAAATAATGATTTTTTCATCCACTGTATCATTTTCAAATATAGCAGAATCAACGTCGCATCCCACGCATCGGGCAACCTTTCCTTTCAATAAGCGGACATGTTGTATATAACGAGGAATCCGCTCTTCTTTAAACCAAGCACCACGTCCTGCACCAAAATCCAATACACTCATATCAGCATGCAATAATGCATTAATCCTAGAATAATATTCCAGTGTACCATCAACTCGTGTATAACCGCCCAGCGCTTTTTCTGGGTAATACCGCGCAGTAATCGCATCACGCTGGTTCATAGTAGACATCCGATACACTCCTTTTTTCAAATTTCTGCATGATATCCATTGCTTCACCATCAATAAATAACCGACACCAAAGCTCCATACATAGTAATGCAAAAATGGTGTAGCTATAATCTTCTTGACCTGATAAATCTTTATCAATTAAATGACGAACGGCCACTGGATTAAAGATTCCTCGCTTAGATAGCGTTTTCTCATTTAATAATTCGTCAATCAATGGTTTAAGATCATGGTGTAACCAAGCTCGCAATGGCGCACCAAAACCCGTTTTCGAACGATAAATAACAGATTTAGGCAAATATTTTTCAGCCATTTTCTTGAGTATCCATTTTCCATGCCCTCGACGATGCTTTAAATTGACCGAAATGTTTGATGCCACATCCAATACATCTGGATCAAGAAATGGAACACGCACTTCGATACCACTCGCCATACTTAATTTGTCGGTATAATTTAAATTGTGATCAACTAGAAAATAACGTCGTTCTAAATCAAGCATTTTCTCTAACGCATTCTTTTCCTTCTGCTCGTCAAGAATAGTTAACAAAGACGACATCGGATTATCGCTCAGTTGGGTTTGAATGCTTTGGACAAATAACCCACGGACAATTTTTGGATTAATCCAATAAAAATAAGACAAAATCCGTTCATTAATCGGCAATGAAATATACGAAAAAAGTTTTGAGACCCGTCGAAATAATACATTTTTTTTAGGTAATTTACTTATGGTTGACTGCATAGCTGACCTAATCCACATGGGTAGCCATGACCAATACTGTTCCAATATAATCGCATTATGTCGCCTATAGCCACTGAAAATATCATCACCACCCGCTCCTGAAAAAAGAACTTTGATCCCTTTTTCACGCGCTTTTTCACAAATTAAAAACACATTAAATGAAGCTGGATCAGCATGCGGTTCGTCCAAGTGATACAGCATTTTGGATAATAATTGAATGATCTGCGGATTCACATCAACGACATTTAATTTAACATTTAAATAAGTAGCCACTTGCCGTGCATACGGTAAATCGTCAACAAAGCCGTCATTGTTGCACGATTGTCCCACCGACTTAATTGTGAATGACTCAATGTTGGACTGACCACGGCGCGCTGCCATGGCAACAATTAAGCTCGAATCAAGTCCACCGGATAAAAAAGCACCGACAGGGACATCGGCAACCGATTGATTCGTTACACTCGTTAATAATGCCTGTTCTATTCGCTGACATGCATGCGAAACACTCATGTCTTGAGGTTCGTACTGAGGCCAATGAGCAAATATTGCCTGCTTGACAATTTGGCGATCTCTAACGATGAGGTATTGGCCCGGCTCTAATTTAACGATAGTTTTCAAAACTGTATCCGGTCCAGGGCTCCACAGAAAAACCAAGGTTCGAAACAATGCATCATAATTCAAATCACGACCGATACTCGGCACAACCAAGAGTGATTTTAGTTCGCTCGCAAAATAAAATCCGCTCTTGGTTTGCGCATAATAAAGCGGCTTAACGCCATAGGTATCACGTGCTAAAAACAATTCACTGCGTTCACTATCCCATAAAGCAAATGCAAACATACCAACTAATTTAGTTAAACAAGAGGTTCCATAATGCAGGTAAAGATTAACAATAACCTCTGCATCACCTTCAGACAAAAATACATAACCTAAATCAATCAACTCCTCTCGAAGTATTTTGTAATTGTAAATTTCGCCATTAAATACGATACACGCCCTGCGATTCGTATCCCAGAGTGGTTGATTACTGTGCGTTGATAAATCAATGACGCTTAAACGAGCATGAGCAAGATGAACATCAGCAAATGATCCCATAGCAAGATGGTCAGGACCTCGGTGCTGCATGATTGATGCCATGCGCTTCAAAGAAAACGCTGATAATTCTCCCATAGCTCCCGCAATACCGCACATAGTACCTCTGTTACTCGTATTGAAACACCCGCTCATCGGGGGTCCCTGGTCCTTCAAAACGCCGTTCTGAAGAGTCCCCTACCATTTCCATTTCACGTCGCTTATATTCTCTAAAACGAGGAACATCCGAACGAAGACGCGCCCAAGCATATCCAACCCATCCTGCCCGCCACGCGCCTTGACCTATCCAATGATATAAAAATATCAGCACATAACAGCACGGAAACCGAGCATAATACTTTTTCAACCACATACGTCGTTGAAAATTTGAGCCAAGCAAATGCGGGTTGTCGGCCATGGGCACCTGCTGATAGGCCATACTTGCTTCTGCGGTGGTATATCGGTTCTGTTTTTCCATCCAATGATGAAGCGATGGACTATCATGATGTAATAAATCGCCGCTTACATGTAAAATTTTCCCCTGAACGACAGGATACTCATTTACCGTAACATCGGTAAAATGACAGGCTCCTCGCCGCCAAAGACGAGTTAACGTTTGTCTTACTGGTAGCGGTTTACCCATAAAACACAAGCGACGTTTGAGTGAAATACCTTCGCTGGCGTCTCGAGCAATTGCAGCGCCAATTGCATGTTTTAGCTCATCCGTTAAACGCTCGTCCGGATCAAGCTTCATCACCCACGGCGCATTGATCGGCAGCTCGCGAAGCGCAAAATTCCATTGGTCGCCAAAACCACGAAATCGGCGTTGCACCACGTGCACACCGTATCGTAAAGCGATATCGACTGTATCATCTTTGCTGTAACTATCAACAACAAACACCTCTTGCGCCCAACCCCGTAGGTTTTGGCACACCGCGTCCATGTTGTGCCCTTCATTCAGTGAAATCATAACAACCGCAACAGGTACACACCCTGACGTCCAGCCGTTCGATTGTAACGAACTATGATTCAATCAACATCTCCTTCATTCGTTCTTGAGGGATTGCCAACGTATTAAATACACAGGAAGACACCGTTTGTCCCTCAAGAAATTGTTGAATACCCGCAAATAACAGATAATCATGTTGCTTCAATAGTGCCGTGATTTCTTCCCTTGATTGTTCGCCAACCTCAACGTAAATCGTGGGTCGGATTTGCTCTAAAATAACTGTGGCTCCGCGTAGCACCAATACTTCAGCTCCTTCAACATCAATTTTAATGAACGTCGGCTGATTTGAAACCGTTAAGAGCGAGTCTAAGGTAACGGTTGGCACTAAAATTTCATCCACTTGATCATTCACCGCACGTTCACTCAATGAAGCCAAGCCATTGATCGCTCGATTTTGATTGAGAACATAAAATCGTGCAATATCGTGCTGATGAGACACTGCCGCCGATAGAACACGCAAGTTGAGTGTTTTATTTTGTGGTAATAATCGACTTTTATTCAGTAAATGTACTAGCCACGTATCTGCCTCAACAGCAAGCACAGATCCATGTTTAGCAAGACTTGCTGCTGCGAATGCAAAGACTCCTACATTTGCACCCACATCCCACACATGTGAATCAGCACGAATGAGTGCAAATGCAACATCAATGAGTTCTTGATCAAATGCACTTTCGCCCCATTTTAAGTATTTCAGTTGTGAATTGGGAGCCACGTAAAAAGGCGTTGACGAAAAACGTGCTGGCAATTTTCGCTTAATGACCACGTGTTTGGTGAGGCGTTTAAGCAATTGACGTATCATGATTTATTCACTCCATGGCGAATGAGCGATTTGTTTACTTCGGCTTGATTTGTAAGTGCAACGTCAATCAAAAACTGAAAGGTTTCTTTCGCACATCGCGACCAAGTATACGCTTGTGCAACCTCAAACGCCTGTTGCGCAAGCCGCGATCGCAAATCAGGATTCATAATTAGCTCGTATAACACGGCCTCAAGCTGCGCTTTATTTTCAGGGTCAAAATAAAGCGCATTATTCCCCAACAGCTCCGGCATAGGGCCTCGATTAGAACACGCTATTGCTAATCCTGCCGCCATGGCTTCTAACAGAATAATGGGCAGATTTTCACAGCTTGATGCGAACACACATAGATCAGCTTTTTCATAGTATTCATGCAGTTTAGTGTAAGGAACTTCTCCGTGATGACGAATAAAAAGATGCTCAGGATCAATCTGTTTTAATGCCTGTAATATTTTTTTTCCCGCACCATCCACAGGTCCAATTAAATCTAGCACAACGGGTATCTTTTTTGCACGTAATTGAGCGATGACACTCGCAAGCGTATCTTGATGCTTATAGGGCGCAATGAACGACACATAAAGCAATCGAAATGGATCATCATACGAACATGACTCAATTGACCTTGCAATACGCGGTTGCATGGAAAATTGTTGACCTACACCATGTGGAATGACAGCAATTGGGCAATGTTCGAATGTCACGATTTTCATAATATTGCGCTTGGCATAAGCCGTTAAGAAGATCATGCCAGCAGCCCGACGAAACGAATAAGCTTGCATAAAACGCAATAGAATCAGTCGCAAGCTGGATTTAGAAAATCCAAAACGGCGCATCTCATGCCACTCAAAAGGCAGCATGTTTTGACTCATCGTCACAACGGGTGAAAACCAACCAAAATAACACCCCCCAGGAACCAAGACCACACCACAGCTATGTTGCTTTGCCGAGCGTTGTAACCCATAAAGCTGCCACGTTAATCGAGAGACAAGACCTTTTATCTTGAGGTTTTTTTTCACCAAACCAGGCATATCTTGAATTCGATTCAATAACGATGGACTGCCCCAAACAACCACACCATACTCATTCAATACATCAACGGTCATTGATTTTAATAACTCAACCAAATGCGTCACACCACCACCTTGGCTAATATTTGAAGCATCAATCCCTATCATCATTTCACGACATCCAATTCTTTTGACGCGATAATCGAGCTTCGTTGTTTAAGCCAAGCAGAAAACTCACCACCAATCTCCGCATTACGTACGGCTAAATCAACTGTTGCCTGCAAAAACCCCAATTTGCTGCCACAATCGTAGCGCACACCCTCAAATTGATAAGCAAAGACTGATTCATGTTGCAATAGTAATTCAATACTATCGGTTAATTGAATTTCTCCATGGACACCACTTATTTGCTTGCTCAGTTCGTTGAAAATACTTGGCAACAATATGTATCGTCCCACAACGCCTAATGTGGATAACGCATCTTGAGGTTCCGGTTTTTCGACAATTTGCTGAATGTGCATCAGCTTTTTATCCACAACATGACCACTCACAACACCGTAGCGGTTCGTATGAGCTCTGGGAATAGTTTGAACTGCTATAATCGACGATTGTAACGATACAAATTGCTCGATCATTTGTAACAATGTTGGCTTTTGACCTACGATCAAATCATCAGCTAATAACACTGCAAATGGCTCATTTCCAATCAATTTCTCTGCACACAATACAGCATGTCCCAGTCCTAATGCTCGCGGCTGACGAATATACGCACAGACCATATCCGGAGGTGTGACAGAGTGCACTAAAGCAAGCAAATCATGTTTTTCAGATGATTCAAGCTCCATCTCAAGCTCTAATGCCACATCAAAATGATCTTCAACGGCGCGTTTACCACGCCCTGTCACAAAAATCATTTGGCGTATCCCAGCAGCATACGCTTCTTCCACTGCGTACTGGATAAGAGGCTTATCCACAATAGGTAGCATTTCTTTTGGCGATGCTTTTGTTGCAGGCAAAAAACGAGTTCCTAACCCTGCAATAGGGAAAACGGCTTTTTTGATCGTCCTTGTGGGCATATAATCATTCCTAAATCTTAAGCGGGTTCCACATGTTTCATGTCTTTGTTCTGCTTAATATACCAAGGCATTGCTTTGTCTATGCCTTCTCGAATACCAATACTCGGTTGATAGCCAAGCATACGGATCGCTTTACTGATGTCCGCCGCCGAATATTTAATATCACCCGTTCTAAAATCACAATAAACCGGTACACCAGAATACGGAATGTCTTGCTTTTCCAGTGCTTGACGTAACACATTCAGCAGTTGATTAAGTGACATATTGACACCGGTTGCTATATTGTAAATCTCATTTTTTTTGTCGTCCGGTGCAGTAGCAGCTAAAATATTAGCTTGAATAACATTATCAATAGGGCAAAAATCACGCGTTGTTTCACCATCACCATAAACATACAGTGTATTGCCCTGCAACAGAGCCGATATCCATTGGGGAATTACTGCAGAATACGCACCGTCAACCGATTGTCGCTGCCCAAACACATTGAAATAACGTAACCCAATCGTCTTAAAACCATAAGTCCTGGCAAAAAAATCCGCATACATTTCATTCACACACTTTGTAGCCGCATACATAGACAGTGGTTTACCCGTTTTCTCTTCACCAAACGGTAACACGTGATGGTCACCATAAACAGCACTAGTCGCTGCATATGTAAAACTCGATACAGCGTGATCGCGTGCGGCAAGAAGCATATTTAAAAAACCAGTTACATTAACCGAGTGGTAGGCCATGAGATCACGCATCGAATCGGGAACGGAGCAAAGAGCCGCATGATGTAGTACATAATCAACGCCCAAACATACATCCCGACACAGATCAAGCGATCGAATATCGCCTTGATAAAACGTAAAATTATGCCATTTTGTCGCAGTCAGTCTACTCCTAATTTCCTCAAAATGCTGTGATTTACCCGTTTTAAAATTATCGACACCAATGACACGTTGATTTAAATTTAATAAAAACTCAAGCAGATTAGAGCCAATGAATCCGGCCACACCTGTAATCAACCACACTTTTGGATTACTAATCAACTCTTGTTGAACATCCTGAAACAGCCGCGACATCAACCTCTCCCTTTCTTGACAACATTTCTCCGTGTACATCGTACCAAATAACAGCCGTATTATGTCCGCCAATCACACCTAATTGTTGAATAACCCACACTGGATTTTCTTCAAAAACAAATAAAAAATCACAATTATGATAAATAACTAAAGGACGTTTAGCTTCTTTATAACAACCCGAGCGAACTCTGACAAGTAATTCATTGACAAACTGCCTCATCAAATTTTCTTTAAATGGATTATATAAATAAAATATCGAAGAACCATCCGGAAAACCTATCTCTGAAAAATTGCCTGTCAAAATGGTCACTTGAGGATAACTCAATAGCCGCTTGCGCGTAAACGCCGCCACTTCTGGATCAACATCGATACCAATTAATTGATTGCTCATGCGTTGATGTAATAACCAATTAAACAAGCGTCCCTTGCCACACCCTACATCAACGATAACATCCGCAGTTGTTAATTCAACTTGGGAAAACATCTCTCGTAGCGCAGCATAAGCAGTACTTCCTGTATAAACATAGCCCAGCAACTTATTTTCATTATTAAGTGATTTACCTAGATAGCGCTTACCATATCGTATATCGAGTAAAACGCTTCTCGCAAAAGATAAAGCTCGTTTGAATTGCCGAATGATGCTCTCCTTGGTATGGCAGAAATTGGGGCTGTGTCCCGGGCCACGTGGCTCTCGGTTAAATTTTATTTGGCGTGTTCTACTCTAGACAAATAAAGCGCAGGAGGCCGAAGGCCAACGAGCCATTGTCGCAAGAAGAATACGCCAAATAAAATTTAACTCCTGTATTTCCAACCACTACCGATTAAAGAATAGGGTTCCCCGCCTAATCCTTGTTTAAACAAACTAATACCAGGAACCTCGTCTTGATTCGTTCCACCTAAATCAAACCACAAAAAACCGTGTTGTTTTAAATACAATATCGCATGCCATAGTAACCGCTGATTTGCTTTAAGACTACGTCCCACATCACCATTCCAACCCAACAAATACGTTGCTGAATCACCATGTGGCGCAATACCGATTCCGGCTATTATGTCATCGTTGACAAAGGCTCTAAAAACAAGCATTTGTTTGTCATTTTCAACTAGTTCTTGACGCAATATACGATACAACCTCGAAGGCAATTTACTTTTTTTACGTTGAATCATCATCTTATTACAACGCTCGAGTAACCATTCGTGTGCCGCTACATCAGACTCTAACCGAATAACCATATCCTGTTTTTCAGCATACACCAACATATTACGCCATTTACCGTGCAATGCATGACGAAGAGTTGACTCACTGAGTGAAAGATTCAAACTAATCGACTCCCATCCATCTGGATTAAACTGTCGGATTCCAAGATGACTGAGCAAAGCGATGGATTGACCAGACAAAGGTAGTTCGGGCGTAAACGAAAAAATCCGACCGAAGTGCGGTGCTGATAATGATTGACTCAAACATTGAATAATTTTCGCCCGTAATACGTCATCTAGTTCACCTAAATATAAGGGTCCACGACTTACTCGATAAACGGTCAACATACCGGCAACCCGTTTTTTGAGTACTTGGACAATCGCAATCGGTTTTGAATCAATACGAAACACACCGCGTTGAACTTGCCACCCTTCCGCTCTCGCTTTGGCTTGCCCATATTCATAGGATTGCAATAAATTACTGTATGTCACTTCTCGTAACCATGTATCCCATTGCACAGCATCCACGCATTCCCAAGCAAGTTGAACGGCAGGGCATTCCGTCTGAATCCTATCGAATTGATAAGATTGCATACTTGCAATGATTTGTTTGGGACGAATGCTTTGATGAATCGGTAAATAAATCCGTTGATGACGTAATGTCCAAGCCATCGCATGCCTATCCTGATTCTGAAAAACAACTTCAGGTAGATCAGGCCACGTCATCACAGGCAAACCCAATTGTTGTAGTTGTCGATACACATCAGCAGCTGCACTCACATCCTTTATCTCATAACACGCCAGATAAGGAATCCACGCCTGGCGAACAGGTCGTTCAGTCAGCGTTAGTTGCTGAGACAACTGTTTGGAATTCAATATCATGTCATCCCAAAGCAACATATTCCGGTAACGCCATCGCGCTGCTTTCGCCAAATTCAATCGCGCCAAAAGACCAAGCGAAACAGAGCTTATCATCGGAATTGGCATATTTCTGGCATGACATTCGGTTTTTTTATCAACAAAATCAGCACATTGATTCGTTAACCTAAACCCCACCTTTTGCAGCACACGCTTTAGCAACCATACGGACAATGAAACCCGATGACCTTGCAGTGATAGATGTCTAAAATCCGGTTGATGGCGCAATTCTTTTGCCCAATGCGTTGATACACCCAAGGCCAACAATCCATCCTGGCCAAATTGAGCAGGTCCATTTGGACGGACAACGAGTAGTGCGCCATCAGGAATAGGTAATAATTTATGAGGGCTATAAAGCACAAAGTCGCCATACTCACCAATACCCGCGCCTGGTTTCAATACATGCGCCGCATCTTCAATGAGCCATGCACCAACATGCCGACAAAATTCACGAGCAGGCGCCGCTATTGCAGGAGCTCCAAAATAATGCACGAGAACAAACAGATCCGGCGATTTGTTTTGACCAAGCTGACGACATACTGCAAAATCGGGCTGTAATTGCGCAGTCACAGGATAAAAGATCACATGAGCGTCCGTTGCACGAACCAAAGATAGGGTTGCATTACAAAAAAAATCAGGAACCCAGATGACCGGACGTCTATCCAACTGACTACGACGCCATAATACAATTTGTGCAAGAGACCAGGCGCTCTTAGAAAACCACCCTACGAGCTCTCCTTTATTTAACCACGGCTCTGCAGCACGATTAAATGCGCGGCGTGTTAACCACATCGCCATCAACAGCGCTCTCCAATCAGGAAGCGGGACTGATGGAATCATGCGCAGAGACCATTTCATAGCAGATCTCGATGATCATTATTGCCCCATTGATCGATACGAGCACATGAATGTCGATAATGAAAATCTGCCGTGCCCTCTAAAAATGAGCCCAGCAGAAATAAAGAATCCGATGCGGAGACAGAATCACGGCGAATGACGCTTTGTATGCCTAATGCGCAATTATTCACCCCCCTTAATCCGGAGTAAATAAACTTGAACCGTCGTAATGCAATACGCAATGCATCATGACTAAAACTCGCAACATCACCAAAAGTATAAGCAAAATGATCCACTTGCATACCAAGATAGTCCTCTAACAGGTTAGCACTTTGCATGATTTCATACTCCAAATGCTCCGGATCATTTATCTCAGATAATCGAGCATGTGTTAAGGTGTGACTACCAATCGTATGGCCCTGATGCACTAAATCTTGAATGTCATGCCAGGTCATATTGGTCCAATGATCCGGAATATTCGTGAGTAAGCGATTGGGATAAATGTGTTTGACAATAAATTCACGAGCATCCCTTGGTGAATTAATGGCAGCAAAATGAGGTACAATAAAAAAAAGAGCGTGAATACCCATGGGGTTCAATACGTCACGAGCAACCTGATGATTTGATTTAAATCCATCATCAAATGTTAACAAAACACTATCAGACCTTAATGGCATATTTCCGGTGATAATGGCTTCAAATTGCACCGGACTCAAAAAGGTCCAGCGTTTTGCCAACCACTGAAGTTGCGCAGAAAAATGATCCATTTCCCATGGTGCAATATCATGATAAAGCAATACCCTCAATCGCGGCTTACCGAATGACATCCAGTCAGTCAGTTTAGATTTACAACGAAATAAGGGATACAAACTAGCTAATGCACGGTGATGGGCTTTCATGAAACACAAGTATCCTTTCTAATTGACATGTCCACTGGCTTATTTATAACAGTAAATAACGCATGAATAAATTGATCTGGACCATAAATTTCATTTGCCAAAATAAATTGGCGTGCATGCATCCCGATAGACGTAGCCTGTTCTCGATTGTTTATAAGCGTTACTGTCCGTTTAACAAACTGATTGATATTTTTTGCATATAAGACATGTTTTTGATCCTCAACATGACCAACCGTTTGACACGTTTCAGGATAACTAATCACGGGCACTCCTGCCGTCATGGCCTCTTTAATCCGATTGACCATCCCAAATCGCTGTCTCGTGAATACGATTGCACAAAAAACTTGATGGTAAACATCAATCAGGTGCTCTTGATAACCCATCACTTGTACACAGGATGCAAGTTCAGCAAAAGAATCTTGATATAACCGGGTCTGTTCCGTGCATATTCGAATCATCATATGGAGTTGATTGTCTTGAATATACATTGATATCGCCCGCACAAATGCACGGATTTCATCGATATGTCTTGGCGCATGAATCAAGATGACTGATGCAGTCCACTCAACCGTGTAATGCAATAACTCATCTTTCATGGGATTAGAAAAAACAAACGCGCGCGTGGTGCATGAGGCGCTGAGAAAGGTATGAAAACGCGCTGCTTCGCGAGGCGTTTGTACAATAACGGCATCAAGCGTCGAAAGATAACGTTTCTCATGTAAATAAATCATGGCATGCTTCAGCATAAGCAAGGGAAAATGAACTATTTTTTTTAGGTTAGTCCATTGAAAATTCAAAATTTGTCCCAACGAAACAGTAGAATACAATTCGTTAATCCACAACATGGTATAGGACATTGGCAATATATTTTTCATGTGGCGCAACGTTTCAACAAAACCATCGGGCGTCGCAATAATCACATCGTACTGTATACAAGATGTGGGAATAATCATATCCATCGCATAAGGCGGTCGTTTAAAAAAAACTAGATCAATGAATCGCTGCCATGTCGTTCGATGAACTAAAGGCAAATAATGAATATGCTGAAAATATAAATCCGATTGAGCTGAATGAGTTTCTGTCATGGGTAGTGCTAAATCGATCCGAATTCCCGGCATGTGGCGTAATCGTAAAACGAATTCGTATAATGGCACATAAAGCCCATTTTTTGGAGGACAAGGATGACGATCTGAAATGAGGAGGATATTCATTGTTTAACTGTTTTACTTATACCCAAAATAAATTTTTCTAAGATCCCGTGCATCAAAGCCCAAGACTCGTTTTATTCTTCGAATGAACAACGAGTCTTCTTTATATGGAACACTTAACTGAGAACCGATCCGTTTCTTACACCAGTTCAATCGGATAGCAGGCATCACCGCTTCCACCGATTGATAACATCCTCGAAAAATATTGTTGATGACATAGTCATCCCAATCATGACCATAATCTGGCAATTTTTCACACCAATCACAGCCTTCATTTGGATAGCCTATTTCAAAAACCAACGTGTTCGAACAACGATTAATACAATCCATCAATTGACTCGCTGAATCCGTTGTTACACCTTGATTCCAATCGTAGACACTGGAAACGGTCATCATATGATGAAAGACCGCTAAAAAAAGAGTAATGTCTGCGCGCTCTAATCCATCAATTAAATCGGTTGTGATTGGCGCATGAATAAATTCGATATTACTGATTCCAAGCTCGCGCTGAATCATTTTATTGTGTTCAATGAGCTCTAAATCACCATCCACAGCAATTATTTTCTTTGCTTGAGCTGCTAAAGAAAATGAAAAAAAGCCTCCATTGCATCCCAAATCCCAAATGACTTTATTTTTGAAATCGAGTTTAGACTGCAATATTCTCAGTCTTGCTTGAACTTTTCGACTGGATTGAGTTGAACTCAATCGCACATCAGGATGATAGTTGACCTTTTGAATGCGTGGATTATTCATTCCCTGAAACCCCGTATACTATGAATAAACATCGGATTTAACGCCCCTGTATTTCTCCGAATCTTGAATGAGTATACAGAAAATCGTGAAGTAATCCAGATCATCCAAAGAACAATTGAAAACCGTAAAAATCCCGGAATCATGAAAGAAAAAGCACCGGTTGAAACAATGGGAAAGAAAAATGAATAGGCAAAATTAGCTCGCATAATATATCCAATTTGCTGATTTTTAAAAAATGCAGGTATTTTTTCGCCAAATTTAATGCATAAAAGCATAAACATCGCCATGCAAATCGGCGCAAAATAATGTCCACAATAAGCAATAAATACACCCGGCCCAGTCCAATGCTCACCATGCGGCGAGTCAAGAGGGATACCTTTAAAAATATAGGGAAATACTTGATCGATCGAGTAGTTAGCCTGCGTATACAAAAATGAGGGCAACAATCCTTTTATCGTACAATCCAATGTTCCAATAAACGAAGCGTACTCAGCATAGTCATTGATTTGTAATTGAAATAAGACCGCGCTTAGAATATCTAATTCCCCCAATCGAGCACTGACTTCATTAAACATATCAAAAAATGAAATACTTTGAATTAACGCCATGGGATCAAACGTTCGTTGATCAAGATGCAATCCGCGAAAAGCAAGTGCTATAAAAAATAAGGGAAAACCAATCCCAACCAGTAATGTAGTCACCACAAGTACATGCTTTCTTTGAATCAAAAAAAATGGATTCACTGCTGCAAAAGCAAACCAAGCAACATACACCATGCTGAGTATTGCACTTCGACTACCGCGAAACACCGTAAATAACACCGACAAAACAATTAATATCAGAATTAAATTTCGCTGACTCTTTGTTAAAATATCGCGGCAATACACATACAAAAACATCACGATCAACGGCGCTTGCTCTACATCAAAAATTCGAGTTAAAAAGCCCAAGGAAGATCGCTCACCCCCTTGCATGGCGACATGATATACAATGCCTAAATAAATATTAACAACAAGACTGAGAAAATAATAACCAACAGCAACCTTCAGCAATCTCGTTGATGTTGCACGCGGCAATCGCACAAAAGAAGGTAATCGACCTTTGCTAAAATAATATTGTAACCCCAAAAAACATAACAAGAAGAATAAAATAATTGCAACATAACTCAACACAGCGGCCAGCACGCCATCCGTTAAGTCCATTGAAAAATCAAAGGCATAGCCGCCAGGATCACCGATTAAAAAAAATGTGCGCTGTAACAATCCAACCGTCACAAAAATAAAAATTGGCAATTTGTACAAGTAAGACAACTGTCTACTTTTCATCAATTGATGCAAAATAATAATGAGAATCAGCGCACTAAAATAGGTGAGAATAAATCCTTTACTGATCCACATGAAAAAACCACAAACCAATACTAGGATAAAACTCCAGCGCGACAGATCACTCAGCGAATAACCAGAAACCCTGTTGTTATGCTGCCAATTCACGCTGTCTCCAAATTTCGCATCATGTCTTGATAGTTACTGACCCTGCTGATTGCACCATTACATAACTCAACAATATGGGAACAACCCCGCAAGGTCGTTAACCGATGAGCAATCATTAAAATCGTGATATTTCCATCCAGGGCTTCAATTGTTTGCATAACGCTACGCTCTGTTTCATTATCAAGAGCACTGGTTGCTTCATCAAAGATGATAACATCCGCCTGTTTATATAGCGCTCTTGCAATGCCAATGCGTTGCTTTTGTCCTCCCGATAAACGAATTCCACCTTCGCCAACCATTGTTTCATACCCAGTCGGATAGCTTTCAATGAAAGGAGCAATTTGCGCCTGACGAGCTGCTTCTTGTACTCGAGAAATATCAATCCGATCTTTGGGTACCCCAAATGCAATATTCTCTAAGATAGAGCTATCAGACAAATAGATATGTTGTGGAACATGCGCAATATGGGACTGCCACGCTCGGCAATTTTCTAACGTGATCGGCAATCCATCCACCGTAAGCACACCATCGGTTGGTGTTAAAAGTCCCATAATAATATCAAGCAACGTACTTTTTCCACTACCTGTGACACCAATAAATCCTACACGACTTGATTTAGGTATTTTGAGATTGAGTGTATTCAGAACCCATGGCGTTTCTGCATTATAGCGAAATGAAAGCTGATTTAAATGGATATCGTGTTGAAATGGTATAGGAGCAATGTTTGATTGTTGAGAAAATTCAGACAGGGGCTGGCGTAGAAATTCAATCGTCGCAAACATCGAGTCTCGCCCGCCTTGAATTGTCGTCCAAGCCGCATACATTTGTTGCAACAACGGCAATAGACGTTGCGCGCCTAACGCAATCGTAGCCAACAAAGGAATGCCATATTCAACACCATCAGATCGCTGCACAAAGAAATACGCAAAAATGGCAATTAATATCATACTCAGTGATTCAACAGCATAACGAGGACTGTTACTGATAAACGCATTACTACCTTGCGCTTTGCGCATCACTACATCTGCATTTCGGTATGCATCACTGTACGTTGCTTGGCTGCCATCAAGAATAATGTCACGAATACCTCCCAGGCCCTCTTGCAAGATTTTTACAACCTTCACAGACTCTGTTGCAATATGCTGGCTATTATTACTCAAACGGCTACGTGTCAACACAATCAACACGCCATAAATTAAACCAAAACCACCAAATGACAATAGCGTTATCAGTGGATTAATAAATAATAAAGCACCTAAAATAGCTATTAAAATAGCAACAACACTCAGCAATGTCAGCGCTGGCAGCAATATATTGTGAATCACGTGACTGACTTTACTCGCAATGCCATCAATAATTTCACTACTATGCCGATTGACATGCGTAATATAAGGTTGATATAGCGTACGATGATAGATCTCATTTCCAATCTCGGTACCGATTGCAAAGGATAATCGTGTGTTCATCCAAAGTAATGCCAATCTCATTGCACCTGCAAATAAAATAATAGACACAAAAAGAGCGGTAATTGGAAGTAATAATTGATGGGGATTGGTATAACCTAACCACGAATTCCATGACTGAAACCAAGCACAATTAAAAATTTGCGCTGGCGCCATCAATACGGCGAGAAAAGGCAAAACGGCACCGACATTCAACATTTCAGCGAAGGATGTGAAGGTCACAAACACACAAAGATAACGTAACTGCCGTCTGCGTCTCACACTCAGATCAGACCATAATGTTTTGAGTAATTGAAAGGTGTGTTGAGAATTAGACACAACAGGTCCCCCTCAATAATTCTGGTTCGATGTTCATAGGATGTTCGCCCAAATGAGGATGAATTCTGTCATTTAAACTATTGAAACTCCTGCACTAAAAAATCAGCTGCGAGGTTTTTCGTAAGTTTTATCATCGCATTCTTCAACGGAACAACATGATGCCCACAACGTTCATCATGTAAGTCTCGCTCCACTAGTTTGATAAACACAAATAAAAAAATGCAATACATTAACTCCCGTCGCGTCATGTCAGGTAATGGCTCATCACCTTCAGCGAAAAAACATATCGCGCTATGCGTATATTTATCAATATTCTCTAGAATAATTTGTAAGTCTACTTTAGGCAACACCCGATTCATCAGATAAAAATAGACTAAATCATAATCGCGACAAAAATAAACCATTTTATCAAAATCAATGATCACGATATGATTTGTTTGATCTAAAAAAATATTTTCTCGCCACAGATCACCATGACACAGTGCCTGTGTAGACACACTAATCTGCTTTTCGAGTAGGTGACAAATCTCCAAATAAGGCTCTATGCCTTGTGTAGTACCCAAATACAGCTCAAACAGTTGTTTGATTTTATATGCGACTGAAAAATAGTGATTTACCTTTATATTAGCCGGCACCCTCTGATTTATCATGTTGGTGATCTGTTGCACATGCATCAAAATGGCCGTCTCAGAATACCCCGTCCCTAAGGCATGATATCGTCGTTGTCTGATCACCAAAGCTTTCTGGGAACAACACACCGTCATGGGTAAAAAAGACAAGGCATTTTGATATAAAAAACTGAAATAATCGATATCTTTAACATAAAATTTATCAACCACGTCTTGACCTATTACCACAGCCGTACCACCACATAAATCAATGCGCGTTTCCCCTGCATAAGACAATTGAAATATGCTCAGTTGCTTAACTACAGGTGCCCTTCTTTTCACAAACGCTTTAAACCTTTCAATGCTGTTATAACAACGTAAAATTAATTTCGCTCGATAAATAAAAGATGGATTTGGTAACCTTGATAATTGGGTCGCTGAATAATGTGAACATTCAAATAGCGCATGGCGCTGATAACCAACATTTTTTTCAGCATAATAATGATTTAACAAGGACAACGTCTCAACGATATTAATCTTGATCACTCCCCTCTACCACCAAAGTTTGTGGATAATCTGCTGTTACATTTCGCAAGATCTCTGGATCCCTCGAACAAGTCGCGGGATGCAGGACTTCTTGGGATGAGTTGTCAACCAATCCTAATAATTGCACTAACTCACGTTTAAATGAATCTTTGACGACTTGTACATTGTTCGTATCTGCCACAAAGGCGTCAATTGTTTCCGCACACAACGGTAACTTTCCAGGTATGCTCGCAACAAATTTTGCTGCTAAAAATGCTAATGCGTGTTTTTTTACATCGGCTGCATTAACCGCAACACGGAGTTGCTGTCGAATCAATGCGCCCAAGCCCCAAAAGCTATCACAAAACGTAATTAAATTCGTTTGGTGGAATGCACATTTCCCAAATAATATCGATGGTTTACCCATAAACATTGCCTCAAGCGCCACCGTGCCTACAATGGAAAAAACAATACTCGCATGTTGAATCAGTTCATGGGAGTCAACATCTGAATGCATCAATATCACATTATTATTTCGAACCATATCTTCATAAAACGATTTATCTCGTATACCAATCATAGGCGGGTGCTCTTTAACCAATAAAAAATACCCAGCCGGCAATTGCGCTGCAATATTATTGACAAGATATTGTTGATCACGATAAAAGCGACCCATACTATCCGTCGTATATTCTGGGTTTACATGCGCAAAATAAACACAAAACTTTATGTTTTGAGGAATATGATGATGTGTGTTTTTCTCAAAGTACGCCTTATTACGTTGATAGTACCAGTGTTTTTTTAATTTCTGAGCAATTGTTTTGGTATTGATCGCATGCCTGATATTATTTTCTAATTCAGCATGGTCGATCAAAAATTGATTTTTTATTATTCTGCACAATCTATATAAATAATTCGTTGCAAGCGCATTGTTTTGTTGCTTATTAAATGTTTCAAACACTAGTGGTTTATTCTTTTTTTGCGTTATATTGTGCTCAACCTCTTCAATGTATTGCACTAAATGCTCTGGCAGACCATTGCGTACATACTCATGATAATAATCCGTCATGAGTGTCCAACTTAATGCCCAATCAGTTTCAACATAAAATCGTTCAAAATAACGTGTCGCAACAGGCACCATATAAGGGCGACCATCTCGATCAAACAAACGATGAGCATAACGATAAATCGCCGCCGTGCTTTCACCAAATCCACACAACGGTGCATACTGATCATATAATTTATTTAACGTTTCAAACGAAAATTTAATGTACTGCATCGTAAACGACGGACATTGTTTAGCTCGGACCCATCGATCAACCATCAAATCATCCCAAAAAAAAGAAGCATTCAATTGTCCTTCAAGCTGCGTTAACTCATTTGAAAATAGGGTGGAGTCCAATGTTACATTTTTTTCGTAAACAAATCCCTCAATCAAATCGATGATTTCATCATACTGCTCATACTGCTCTGCTGCCTTTTTATCGCTTGCACCATGAACAAATAAAATGATTTTACAATCGGAGAATGACTCTTTAAATGCCTGCGCAAAAACGGTATACCATTTCAATTGCGGTGAATGAGAAAAGAAAAAAATAACAGGTTCACTATTCATGAATATTCCTTAACCTTGCTCATTAAAGATCGCAGATAAAACATAATCCACTAACTCACCATGACACAACAATTGTTGTTGCCGTCGCCCTTCAATATGCATACCCGATTTTTCAAAAATACGTAACATCGCTATGTTTTTACTCATTGTGCCGGCAGTAATTTTTCGCACACCATCTGCAAACAAATAATCAATCATGCATTGCCATGCTTCCAACCCAAACCCTTGACCATGAGCACATTTCTCACCAATCAAAATACTCAGCTCTGCCACAGCATTAGGTAAATCACGATAAACAATTATATTGCCAACATGCCCTAAGTCTACGTCATGCGCAACAATGGCATAAAATAAATTCGGAGTTTGTTTAAAGGAATGTAAATACGTTAAACAACTCACCATTGAATGTGATTTATGTCGCTGCTCACTGTACTGCATGAGTTCTTTATCATTTAACCACGCAACATATTTTGGTGTGATTCGTTCCTCCGTCAGAGGCACCAATGTCAGCCGCTTTGATTCAATACTTTTCATAATATCATCTACCACCTTATGCACAAACGAGCTATCAACAGGCTCTGATCCGTTTCCCCTTTTTCCAAAGAGTTAGCAGAGGGTCCCACGGAGCAGATGTGGATAAAATCAAATCCATTTTGACCTGGACGTTGTTAGTAAGTTCTGCTCAACATATCTTAAATTATCATCAAGATCACGGAGTTCTTGTGAAGGTAACTTGGGATAGAATGAATGTGGGGGAAAGCATCGAAAGACTTCTTTTCCAACATAAAGCGCAACCATCAGCGCCATACTCGACATCCCAATGACCCAGTGCCCCCAAGCTAAATCTTCCGCCAATGAACGCCTCACACTCGTTTCAATCTGCAATCTATCCGTTTCTCGAATTAAAGCATCATATTTATCAACTGCCTCAGCAGGATGTAAGCGCAGACGAACACAGCGAATGGAATCAAGTAAATACGATTGGCGTAACAAATTTAAACAATGACGAATAGCATCCACATCCGTATGACCATAGTATTCGCTGGGAATTTGCCCTGGAATAAACACATCATCAATGGGTTCACAAATATATAATATATTTTGCGGGAAATGCTCTTGATAGCGATTTGTTGGATCAAAATACCGCTGGAATTGCTTTTTTATGTCTTGAAAATAAAAATTATCCTGCCGATATATCATGTGCGGTGGAAAACAAGTAATCGCCATTTGATATGCATCGTCATCACTCACCCAAATTTCATCTGGCAACACGGTTTGCCCTTGATATTGAAATCGTTGTAAATATTCAGCCCAATGATCCAAGAGAGTGATGGTTTTCACTTGCTTTTGTTTTGCAGCAACAATCACAGACATTTCAATCACAGGAGGAACGCTCGTGCTCGTCAAAACTAAATCAATACCACTCATAACAGTTTCAATGGTTGCAATATCCTGATTGATGATCTGCCCACATTTTCGTTCAAATAGTCTCAATGCCGGTTGACCTAAAACAAACAAGTAATGATGCAATGGATGAGACTGCACCCACGACGACAATACCTCGGCTCCCCCTGCATCTTTTGCCGCGATTAAAATATTCATCAGGCGTATTCGACAGACTCAAGACAATGAATTTGATCCAGCACTTTTCGAAATGCATCACCGATTGAACGAATCTGTTGATCAGAAAATTGAAACGCGCAGATTTCAAATTTCACAAAGGTATGATCTTGTAATCTTTCGGCAACAGGACAAGTCCCATAGTCATAATTAACATGACCTTTATAGATCCGTTGATCCCATGGAAACCCATGACGACCATAAGCAATTTTTTTCTGAAAAATGGGCATACGATGTAAATTACTGTATCCCTCAGTCAAAACGGGCACACCTTCCGCCGTCACCGCATCAACAAATAATTTGCGACTCACATCATGTCGATTGTGTACATAAAGCAAAGGATAGACATAGTAAACATGCGTACAATGAGGTCTGATAATCGGTAATCGCAATGACGAGTAATCGCTTAATTGCTCTGTCAATAACTGTGCCTCAACCTGCTTTCGCTCAACAATTGCCTCGCTCTTCTGCAATTGGGGAATAGCAACCGCTGCTTGTAATTCCGTCATCCTAAGATTAAAACCAATCATATTCACCAAATCATGCTGCTCAGATTCGTTTTTTCCATCAATCACAGCTTCAGCATGATTACGAATGAGACGCATGCGCTCAGCAAAAATTGGATTATTCGTCACACAAATACCACCTTCACCGCAATGAAAATGCTTATGGCAATTTAAACTAAATACACCAATATCGGCAATTGTCCCCACTTTTTTCCCGTGATACAACGCATGCGGTGCCTGTGCGCAATCCTCGATCACAATGAGATTGTATTTTTTCGCAATTGCCATAATTGCTAACAAATCCGCACTTTGACCAAAAATATCCGGCACCATAATCGCTTTTGTATACGGTGAAATTTTTGCCTCAATTGCTTTAGGATCGATATTAAATGTTTCTTCATCAATGTCAGCAAATACGGGAATGGCATTCCAAACCAAAATACTGGTTGCTGAGGCCGCCATGGTCCAGGGACTTACAATCACTTCATCACCCGGCTCAATGCCGATAGCACCTAAGGCTGCAATCAATCCAGATGTATTTGAATTCACCGAAACGGCGTGATTAACATCAAACGCCTTGCACCACGCATCCTCTAATTCACGTACTTTTGGACCACCATAAAATTTGACATCCCAAGACCCTAAAAACCCAGAAAGCACACCCGATTTCACAACGGCACTGACCGCATCGGCTTCTTCTTGTCCCATTGTATTATATTCAATAAATGGTTTTGTAATGAGCGGTTTCCCACCTAAAATGGCTAATTTTTCACTCATATTAATGCCTCCTTGACAATGCAATCCAACATACTTATTGTATCCAAACACTCAGACGGATGCAGTAAGTCCTGATTATTCATTTGATTTTTAACATGATTCACAACGTACCACTGCGCCTTTGTATGATCCCACTCTCTAAATAACTGTTGTTTTCCCAATATCTGATAATCGGAATAAAGAGAATCTGGCACTCGTGAAGCAATTGTTATGCGACCTTCACCATTATAAACACATGAACCCTTTGTACCAATGATTTCAAATTCACTGACACTAAAATGTTCATGATAGGCATAGAGAAAATAAGCCGATAACCCATTTTTAAAATGCAAATAAAAATCCACATCAGCATCGGCGTCGGCGTCAAATGGTCTAGATGAGCAATCACGCGCTAACGCACCGAACGAATCGGGTACATCAAATAACAACGATAATAAGTCGACAAAGTGAGAGGCATTGTTTTTCACGCCCTTGGTATATTTCACAATGGCCTTATACGGTTCTCCGATGATGCTTTGTTGTAATGCTTTCTTGAGATCAGTAAATGCAGGCACATAGCGACGATAAAAATTAACACATAATTTACAATTTTCCGCTTTTGCACGGGCCACCATGTCTTCTGCATCACGTGGTTGTCCTGAAAATGGCTTTTCACATACGATTAATTTAGGCTTGTGATCATTCGCAAATACTTGTTGAAACATCGAATAATGAGATGCGGTTGGTGTAGCTAAGACCACAATCTCGGGCCGGTAACCTGCTGCCAGTAAATCAGGATAGGTAGCGTACACTGCTTTTTGGTATTTTTGAGCAAAGCGCAAGCGTTGTTTTTCGCTTGCATCAACGCCCGCGATCAATTCAAAATCAGGGTGATGATAAAATGCTGAAGCATGACTCAATAACAGCGATGCATCATTCAACGCACAGGAATAATCATATTCTTGCCCAATATGCCCCAGGCCTAAAATAGCTACAGAGTACACGACTAGGTATGCCTACGACGTTGAACGTTCGCATTATATTGATACCAATCATCTTTTTTCTTCAAAATAGAAACGATATCTTGGCAACCAAAATAAGGGTTATCCGCTCCAAAATGTTCGATTAACTGATTAATCAGTTGATAGTCGTCAGGCTCATCCAACGTCAAGCCTAAACCAGGCCAATGCATGCTGGGCATCGCCGTAAGATGCAATTGACGATACAATGCGGGGTTTTGAATGATATGAACCGTAACATGTTCCTGATGATATGGGTCATTGGTCAATGAAGCGGAGTGTTTTAAAATGTCTAGTGGATAAACTTGCACTTCCATGCCATCCGGAAAACTCGGGATAACCACGTTACTGACAAAATCACAGGATTGGTGATTCGCCTTATATAATGCGATACATTGCTCAACCAACTCATAATCAATAATCGGACAATCACCCGTTATTTCGACAATCAAGTCACCAGCAACCGACTCGGTTGCTTCGATCACGCGTTGCATCACATTCGATTCACTGCCTCGATAATAAGCGAGATCATGCGCTTTTGCATAACTGACGAGTTGCTCATCTTGAGGATTAACCGTCGTCGCTAATACAATATCATCTAAGGAAGGCACTTGACGCAAACGGTCAACCAAATGGGTGAGCATGGGCTTACCCGCCGACTCCAGTAATACTTTACCTGGCAAACGTGTCGATGCCATGCGCGCTTCAATCACTGCAACAATTTTCATACGCTTATATCCATATAGAAGGCGTACGAAAAATCCCGAGGTCAATGCAGATTTGATTTTACCCTCATCCACCCTACGGCCCCCTTCTCCCAATTCTTGGGAGAAGGGGGCAAGGGGTTGAGTTAAACATCAAGTCCGTCTTGACCTGGACATTTTTCGTAAGTCTTGATTAAAACGACTCGTCCAATAGCTTAATTAAATACTGCCCATACCCATTCTTTAGCAAAGGCTGCGCGAGATGTTCGATATCATCGGCGCTAATCCATCCCTGCTTATATGCAATTTCTTCCAAACACGCAATTTTTAGCCCCTGTCGTTTTTCAAGAGTTGCAATAAATTGACTTGCTTCCAGCAAGCTATCATGAGTACCTGCATCAAGCCAAGTAAATCCTCGCCTCATCACTTCGACATGCAATTGCTTGTTTTGCAAATACAAGGCGTTTAAATCGGTAATCTCCAACTCACCTCGTGCACTGGGTTGAAGACAACGCACCATCTCACACACATGCTCATCATAAAAATATAATCCAGTGATAGCATAATGACTTTTAGGCGCGGCTGGTTTTTCTTCAATCGAAATCACCTGTTTATGCCGATCAAATTCAACCACACCATATCGTTCTGGATCTTGCACATGATAAGCAAACACAGTAGCACCCGCCTCTCGATCACTGGCCTGTTTTAAAACAGATGATAAATCATGACCATAAAAAATATTATCCCCTAAAATCAAGGCGCTGGGACAACCATTGATAAATGACTCACCAAGACTAAACGCTTGAGCTAGACCTTCAGGATTAGGCTGAATGCAGTAGTGTAAATGAATCCCTAACGCTCGCCCATCACCTAACAAACTTTCAAAACGCGGCGTATCTTGAGGGGTACTAATAACTAAAATATCGCGTATACCCGCCAACATCAAAGTACTTAAGGCATAATAGATCATCGGTTTATCGTAGACCGGCAATAATTGTTTACTCATCACTAACGATGCAGGATGCATACGCGTCCCCGATCCACCCGCTAAAATTAATCCTTTACGCATAATCATGTTGTGCTACTCGCATGTTGTTTTGCAAATACCATTGAATGGTTTTGGTCAGCCCAGTATCCATGGTTTCTAACGGTCGCCAGCCTGTTGCCTTGGTGAGTTTTGTCGTATCAATCGCATAGCGCTTATCATGACCAAGGCGATCGGTCACAAAAACAATTTGCTGTGCATAAGACCCTTGTTGTTTCGGTTTTAGCATATCTAATCGTTGGCAAATCAAAGTAACCATCTGTAAATTTGTGAGTTCACAGTGACCACCAATATTGTATGATTCTCCCGGCCTGCCTTTTGCTAAGACAACCATCAGTGCGCGACAATGGTCCACTACAAATAACCAGTCGCGAACATGCGTCCCATCACCGTAGATCGGTAAAGGTTTTTCAGCCAGTGCATTGGTTATCATCAAGGGGATTAATTTCTCTGGAAATTGATAGGGACCATAATTATTACTGCAATGCGTTATGAGCGTGGGTAACCCATAGGTGTGATGATATGCTCGTACCAAATGGTCACTGCCTGCCTTACTAGCACTATAGGGGCTATTCGGTGCATAAGGCGTCGATTCCGTAAACGGCAAATCCGTATCCGACAATGACCCATACACTTCATCCGTGGATATATGTAAAAATCTAAATTCGTTTTTCTCTTGTTCACTGAGTGTTTGCCAATAACAACGCGTCGCCTCCAATAGTTGAAACGTACCCACTAAATTGGTTTGGACAAAATCATGCGGATTAGCAATACTTCTATCCACGTGCGTTTCTGCGGCAAAATGCACCACGGCTCGAGGACGATATTTTGCCAATAATTGACCCACCAAATCGCTATCTGCAATATCACCCTGCACGAAGGTAATTTGTTTTGATTGAATCAGTGATTGAATCGTTGAAGGATTACTGGCATAGGTTAACTTATCCAAAACCACCATAGCTTCCTGCGATTGACAACCGTGATGCTGAACAAAATTTGCCCCAATAAATCCCGCGCCACCGGTCACCAATAACATAATATTTTCCTTAATGATTAATTCAACCGTTTAAATCCATCATCTTTCACTGCTGTTTCGAGTAAATCAAAAAGTGTATCGTGTAATAAAGCATGCTTAATGAGCGAAAACACTTCATCAACGTGAGCAAGATATTGATCAACAATCGCTTCGGTATGGGCATATGAAACGTACACACTGCTTGCTGCCAAATAACCGCGCTTTAACATCTCTTGAATGAATAACGTTAATATCGGTGCATTCAGCTGTCCATAATTGAGCTTAAAACTAATCAAAGGTTTAAAATCAGTGACTGATAGCTTCAGCTCGTGTTTCTGAGCCAGTGCCGCCCATCCCTGCCCAATTTTGTCACCAATCCATTGTAAATGATTCCAAACCTTATTGTTGACAAGAATCTCAAGTGTTTTTAATGCCGCAACAAATCCAATGCGCTCCGTCCAAAATGTACTGCTGATAAAGGTCGCTTGCGCCTCATCCATGACTTCTTTTTTTCCAACAACCGCAGAAATGGCATAGCCATTCCCCATTGCCTTACCAAAGACAACAATATCTGGACGTAAACCATTTAATTTATAAACGCCCCCATCATTCAATCGCCATCCCGACGTGATTTCGTCAACCACAATTAAACAATCATATTGCGATGCAATACGTTGTAGTCCGGCAATAAATTCTGGGGTAGGAAAATCATACCTAGCGCCCTCAATCACGATAATACCAATCGCATGTTGTTTGACTAGAGTTTCAAGCTCGTGAATATTATTATAAGCGAAAGGGAAAATGGTGCCCGCTAAACTCTCCGGCACACCTTTAGGCTCGAGTCCCGGTAATAGGTGTTCATTTAAACCTTGAGCAGATCCTAAATTAGTCGCTAAATACCAATCAGACCATCCATGATAACCGCTGAACGCAATAGCCGATTTGCCCGTAAATGCTCTAGCAATACGCACAGCAATTGCCATGGCCTCACCACCCGTACGAGCAAATTTAACACCCCCCGCAAAGGGATTCAGTGCTAATAATTTTTCAGCTAACCACACCTCTTCAGGGCAATTTAATGTGGTACTCACTCCATGCCTAATAGCATCAATCACCGCTGCATCCACATCCGGTTGACAATAGCCTAAAATCGCTGCACCAATACCCATTTGTGCCATATCAATATAGGTCTTACCATCCAAATCCGTCACCTCAACACCACTGGCCTTACTGTAATAAGTAGGCCACAAATCAGGTGCATAACGCTCAGGCCGTTTGGATAGCAGCCCATTTCCCCCGGGTATCACTTGCTTTGCTCTTTGCCAAAGTGCTAATCCCGAATTGATTGTTTCATCGACCACGAGCACATCGTCCTGCAAGGCTTCGGTTAGCATAAATAATTGCCCTCTTTTAAATAAATCGTCCTTTCAACCGCATTGAGCGCTGGAAAGACGTCATAATCCGTTAACAAAAGACAACTGTCCGCGCAGGATACAATCAATTGATCACCATCGAGTACACGAATAATTCGCCCAGGCTTTTGCACAACGTAATCAAAATCAACTAAAATCTCCACGGCATGCACAAACACATGTCGATTCAGTAAAATGCATTCTGCAGAATTATAAGGCGGCGCATGCACTCGAACGAGATTCTTAATTTGAATAGCACGTTGTTTCCAATCAATCACATAGCGAGCCTCAATCTTGCCGAAATATGAGCCCCCTTTAGCTTGTTTATAGGGCTGTATTTTTTGATCAACGATATTGTAAAAGTTCTCAATTAATAAGGCAGCCCCCAGTTTCATCGTGCGAGTATAAAGCTCATAACCCGTTTCATTCTCATCCACGGCTACTTTTTGCTGAACAAGAATATCACCTGTATCAATCCCTTCATCCATAACATGAATGGTCACACCAACATCCGCTTCGTTATTCAATATACTCCAAGCCGTTGGCGTAGGCCCTCGATAATCGGGTAGCAAACTGGGATGGACATTCACACAGCCGAGTCGAGGTACAGATAACAATTTCGCAGGGAAAATTTTTCTATAATATAATGAGAAAATAATATCCGGATTTAATGCCTTAATTTCATGGATTAATGCCGTTGAAATACTCGAGGGATGACGAACATCAAGACCGCAATTCGCAAAATTCTCTAATACGGATTCATAGCCATACGTTACATCCAGTGGTAATTCATAAGTCACTATCAAACAGATCTCAACATCAGGGCATTGCAGTAAATACTTAATAAAATCCACAGCAATTTGCTGACAACCAAAAACAACAATTTTCACCTGCTAAATCTCCTGAATAATTGCGCGCCTTCTTCAACCGCTTGCATGTCGATATGCCCCGCACCCAAAATACCCTCAACACGTCTGATTTCACGGACCAGAGTTGTCATTTGGCTCTCGGTGATGGATACCGGTGCATCAATGCAATCCATGTCATCATCAATTTTATAATGTTTTTCAATCACTTGGGCTCCCGCAGCAACAGCAAACAACGGAACAGTAATATCATTTGTGTGATCCGATTGACCTATCACGCAATCAAAAGTCGATCGCAATTTTGGTATAGCGGCTAAATTAGCATCGTGCTCTTGTGTTGGATAAGCAGAGACACAGTGTAATAACGTAATCTGATCGGTTTTTCCTTTGAGCACCTCATAAGCTTGCTTAACCTCATGAAGGTTAGCCATACCAATCGAGAGAACAACTGGTTTTTGCACTTCGGCAACAGCACGCAATAAATCGTGATTCGTCACATCAAACGATGCGACTTTATACAAAGGGCAATCGATACGTTGCAAGTAATCAACACTGGCTCGATCGAAGGGCGTTGAGAAGAAGTCTAAGGCGTATTGTCGAGCATATTCTTGTAATTCTGCAAACGCCTCAAATGGCAACTCACAACGCTTCAGAATATCAAAAATAAGTTTATTACTTTTAGGCGCTCTTGTTTCTGTTTGATACGTTTGAAACTTCACCGCATCAACACCCGTCTTTGCAGCAGAATCAATCAGGCGTTTGGCTTGATTTAAATCACCTCCATGATTAATACCAATTTCCGCAATAACGTAGACTTTATTATCGGTGTTAAACCCATATTGTTTTAGATCCTTCATGGTGACATCACTCCCTTACTGCAATAAATTCTGAATTTTTTCTACAATTCGAAATAATCCTTGTCCATCAATTAAAGTTTGACCATTCGTTGACAAACGTTGTCGTGTATTCTGTGAACGACACACTGCCTCCAATGTCCCACAAAAATAATCGTGTTGTAAAGACATTCCAACCGAGCCCAATTCAATGGATTTTAAATCGGCGAGTTTTTGCAAGGTATCCAACTGATGAGGATATTGAGGCAAACCAATACTCGGTACACCGCGCATGAGGCATTCAAAAACAAATAATCCTCCTGCTGTAATGATCAGATCAGCTTGTGTAATGAGTTCATAAAATGTTTTAGGTCGATGAAATACCTGGATCGTATCACGTAAATGGGTAGGTAATTGCTTGACCGCATGGACCACAGCGTGAAAACGGTCTACCGCTATTTCCCCCACAATGATGGTTATATTGCAATCCAGCATGCCAAGATCATGTAGCGAATCTAAAAAAAACTGGGTTAAATTACGATAATCATATCCACCTACGCTGAAACATATTTGGTTTACGTTGCAATTGATTTGTTTGGTATTAACAGAAGAAGAGGTTTGATTCCCATCTCGATCGTCCGCTCTTCTCTTTGTTTGCAGAGAGGGAGGTAATACTAAAAAATCATAGCCTTTAAACCCATTATCCGTATCAGCCACATCATCAAATATCGCATTAACAGCCAAATCAGCCACCGCACGACCACTGCCACGATCGTCAAAGGTCATGACTTTCATGCCGGCTTGCTGTAAACCAGTCACGAGCATGGCCTCGGTTGCCAATCGATCTAAAATAACCAAATCAGGACGAAACGATACGATAGCCTCGAATTCATCCACTGTATTATTGACCGTGTTTTGCGGTAACGTACTAATCGACGAAAAAAGAGAGCGCTCCAATAACGTGCGACCTAATTGATATTCAGGGGAACTTTGCGTTAAAAAAATAATCTCTTGTTGCTGGCAGAATCCTGTTTCGACTAGTGCCGTAGCAAGCGCAATACAACGCGAAACGTGGCCTGAGCCAATCTCCGGCACCACGCCACCGTCACATCGAAAGAGGATTCGTTTTTGTGATGAAACTACCATGCAGACATCGCTCCATCGACAACTAAATTATGCCCATTGATGTAAGATGCGGCGGGTGAACACAAAAATAAGGTGGGTAAAACCAATTCATGCGTCTCAGCCATTCTTAATGCAGGACAGCGCTCACCGTAATTTTTTTGAAAATCAGCACCCTGTGGTTGTTGTGGATTACGGATGCCTCCTGGTGATACTGAATTCACGCGAATACGCTCTGGCGCTGCATGTACGGCAAAATACCGGGTCATTTGAATAATGGCTGCTTTCGTTGCACCATACACTTCTGAATTTTTTCGATCACAATCGGTATAAATTCGTGGATCCGGGCTAATTATCCCATACATTGAAGCGATATTAATGATATTAGCATCCACAGCATCGGGCTTGGTTTGCTTAATAAATTCGCGTATACAAAAAAATGTGCCTTTCAAATTCACATCCATTACCCAATCAAATGACTCTTCCGTTCGTTCCATAAATGGTTCAAACACGCTGACTCCTGCATTATTGATTAAGATATCAATGCCCGAAAAAACATCGATACTGGAAGAAAACGCAGCTTGAACCTCCGACAAACATTGAATATTACAAGCAATCAATTGTGTATCAGACCTGCTCCAAGACTCAGTCGTTGCAACCTCTTCCAACGCCGCAAGTGTTGTATCAAGCGCAATCACTCTCGCTCGTTGCTGTAAAAATGCCGTTACTAAGTGTCGACCCAACTGCCCAGCCGCTCCAGTCACAAGCACGACTTTATTTTTTAAATTAAACACATAAGGAAATTCAGCATGCATCACAATATGACCTAAATTGGAGGTTAATTATTTTTATCCAAACAACGTACGTTAACCGTTTGCCCAGGGCAGAGTATACACATCTAATTTTTATACAGCATAGCGGCTGTTTTTAAATAAATTTTGCCTCTATCAAAACTTCCGCTCCCTAATGGTCGCGGCTCAGATGGATCGATTGTTTATTGTTACGTTTGTCCTGTTGGCTATTCCACTCTCTCACGACCGAAGTTCAAAATCACTTAATTTGGTGCGACTAAATCCTCCGATAAAACAACCAAGGCTGTCGTTATAATTGTCTCAACATGTTCGGATGATAAATCATGGTACAGCGGCAACCGGACTATTCTTTTCCAACAAGATTCAGTATTTGTCATATCACCGACTGTTTTGCAATACTGTTGACCCATCAGTGAATCATGTAACGGGACATAATGAAACGTGCATTGAATTTTATGTTCAGCCATTGCTTGAATGAAGTTACGTTGAGCACGATTATCATCTAATAATAGATAATACAGATGACCATTCATTTGGCAATCATCTGGGATTGTGGGGCGTTTGACAGATCCTAATAATTCCAATGACTCAAACATCGCATGATAGTGATCCCATATCGCCTGACGCTTGCTGGTAATCCACGCTGCTTTTTGCAATTGTGCATATAAAAAGGCGGCGGTTAACTCATTGGGCAAATAAGATGACCCTTTATCAATCCAACTGTATTTATCAACCTCTCCCCGAAAAAACTTACTCCGATTGGTGCCTTTTTCACGAAGGATTTCCGCTCGTTCGATAAACTGAGGATCGTTGATGATTAACGCGCCTCCCTCACCCGAAATAATATTTTTTGTATCATGAAAACTAAAGCACCCCAAATGCCCTATTCCACCCAATGGTTTATCTTGATAGCTCGCCATCAATGCTTGTGCTGCATCTTCAATCACATATAACTGATGTGTTTGGGCAATCGTCATGATAGCAGCCATATCGCAAGCCACACCGGCATAATGCACGGGCACGATTGCTTTCGTTCTTGAGGTAATGGCAGCTTCTATTCGATTAGGATCCAGATTCAGTGTGTGAGGATCAATATCAACAAATACAGGCACGCCACCTCTCAATACAAACGCATTGGCCGTCGATACAAATGTATACGATGGCATAATAATTTCATCGCCTGGCTGAACATCTATCAATAAAGCGGCCAACTCTAACGCAGCTGTACCCGAATGAACTAAGAGCGCATGAGACCCTCTCATCTGATTTTTTAACCACGACTCACAATCTTGTGTGAACGGGCCATTTCCATGCAAAATCGTACTTGCTAACGCTTGCTTAAGGTAACGCTCCTCATCGCCGACAAGGCATGGTCTATTAAACGGAATCATGTGCGTACTCTTTATCCTGTAACAATGACTTTTTCATGCCCTCATTTCGCTGGTACTTGCTATTGAGCTGTCTTAACGCTGGATTACGATTTAAATAGGTTAAAATATCATGCATTCTGAAGTGTTGATTCAAGGGGTAAAGCGCATCATAAATGCGACTCACCAACTCGAAGTCCTCTTCGTAATCAACCGTCCAGCGCAAGTAAGACAAATCCTGCGACTGATTAAACGCTGCTAATTTAAAAAGCTCCGGATGATTCATCATATAGGGCGTGACATGTTCGCGCTCTGAGGGAAGTTTCGCCTGCTGAGCTGCACGTTTTAGCGTAGCAAAATTAAATACCTCAACATCTAATCCATCTGGAAACGTAGGCGTAATACAATTACTGGTATAATCTGCGGCATGCGTTAAAAAATAATGGACACACGCATCGATCACCTCAGGATCAGAAAGAGGACAATCCGCCGTGATTCGGACGATGACATCATTATCTTGCGCATTTTCTTGACATGCAGCTGCATAATAGCGATCCAACACATCGTGTAAAGAACCTCGATAACAAGCAACATGATGAGTAGCACAGCATGATGTAATCACATCGTCTGATGTATCCGTACTCGTCGCAACAAGCCATTTATCAACCGTTTGGCATGCGAACAAGCGCTCCAATTGTAATAGCAGAGAAGGCTTACCTTGAATCGTCTTTAACACTTTTCCAGGTAATCGAACTGATGACATCCTTGCTTGAATAATCCCTAAAATCACCTAACCCTCCTTTGTTATTCGCTATAGCTCCATTCGAATGGGAACACCGGCGTTTCGAATATGGGCACGGGTTTGTATCGGATTTTGATCACGAAAACAAAAAAAGGTCCCTGCTGCGATCCCTGCAACACCAGCCTGCTGAAACCCTTCAATAAAATGCGTAGATAATCCACATCCCCCCGAGAGGATGACCGGCACTGAAACCTGTTCAACCACCGCGCGACCAATCTCGCAATTTAATCCGCTTCCCGTACCATCTCGATTAACATCCGTTAATAATAATTCACCTGCACCCGCCTCAACGGCACGCTTGGCCCATTCTACCACATGCATGGGCGCTATATGTCGATTTGATTTTGAAAAAACGACTGGATTTCCATGATCATCATGATGAAAATCAATCGAAACCACCACGCATTGCGAGCCAAATTGCAGAGCAGCATCTCGAATCAACACCGGATTAGCAAGAGCCGCAGCGTTTATGCACACTTTATCCGCGCCATGGTTTAATAAATAAGAAAAATCAGACAACGTACGAACACCACCACCCACAGTAATGGGCATAAAGGTTTCGTTTGCTAGCCGTTCGATCACACTCAACATCAGCTTGTCATCAGCAATCGGAGTACTATTAATATTGAGCACAATCAATTCATCGGCCAATTGCGCTTCATAAATCTTAGCCTGTGAAACTGCATCGCCTACGTCATGGATCTCACGGTATTGCCGCGTCGTGACCAACACAGGCCGTGACAATGCTCCTATTTGCCGGTATTGAATCAACAGTTTAGGTATCAATCGTTTTTTTAGATGAGTCGCCAACACAGGCACTTCAAGTGCATTTAACATTGTAATAAGAACTCTTTTAAAAATTGTAATCCTGAATTTTGGCTTTTTTCAGGATGAAATTGTACGCCCGTGATATTATCCTTACCGATGATCGCACAAAATGACACCCCGTGCATACAATGGCCGATAGCCTGACCTCGTAGTGGACTGTCATAAGCAAACGAATGATCAAAATAAAAATCTCGCTGCTCACCTGCACGTAACGATCCATAATCGGTTGCAAATTCCACGCGATTCCATCCAACATGCGGAACAGTAATCCCTACGTCCGTAGGCATACGTTTCACACCACCGCCAAGCCAGCCCAAGCCAGGTATGCCCAGCGACTCCTCACTATTATCACCCAATAACTGCATCCCCACACAAATACCCAGTAACGGCTTTTGGTCTTCGAACGCCCATTTTTCCAAACTGGGGATTAATGAACTCTCCGTTAAGCGATTAGCACAAAAACCAAACGCACCAACCCCTGGTAATACCAGATGCGTACATTGTTGTAATTGTTTCTCAGATGAAACTCTTTCCACCCGCCCACCAATATGGGTAAAGGCATTTTCAAGTGATTGAAGATTGCCGGCTTGATAATCGACAATGCCAATGACTTGTTTATGACTCACGCTGATTCGCCTATGCTCGATTGTTTTTCTTTATTCGCACGCCATTTCGCAATCACCTCAGCTGCATCCACACGAAACATCGCGCCTTCACGATTCCATTGATCGTAATCGTCCGTTTTCGTACCCTGCTTTGTTTGATGATGATCATGCTCGTATGGACTCACACGATGACTCATTGCGATATCAAGAAATTCTTGTTCCGTTAAACCAACAAAGTCTAGAAACAAATCCAAGCTTGGTGGCCGACGGCCTTCATATTCAGCAATCAATTGCTGTCCATCTTCTTGACTAATCCGACCATTACGACGATCCAGTGCAACAAGGTGTGACGGTCGAGAGTAACCGCGTTTAATATACTTAATGTAATCGCGTACCCCTTGCATATAGCATTCTATTTTCTCATACTGGTATTGAGGGGGAACGTTTTCTACTTGATCACCTCTCCAGCCTAATTCCCGTTGAATAATCGCTGACTGACGTTTCACATCCCAGGGGATATAAGAACCTAAACACACAGAACGGTAATTCAGCGCACGCAGATCACGAAGTGGCGGATACGAATAAGGTTTCAAATCTCGAAAATCAATATTGCCACCTAAGCGTATGTACATGTCATCAGCACTGATACCTAGGTTAATAAAGCGATTGAAGCGTTTTTCATCCACTTCTTCTACTTGTTCATAGCTAAAATAGGCCGTGTATTCAGCAGAAGGTTCACCCCAGAAAATGAGGGGTACTTTTTTTTCTAAAGCAGTCCACATGGGATAAGAAAATATCCCGGTATGACAATGCCAACAAAAATCCCCTTTCTCAAGGAAGCTTTGCAACATTAATTTTTGCACAACCTTCCAATTGGGAGTAAATGATAAAACGTCGACACCAAGCTGACGAATAGTCCGCTTGATATTTGCCTCTAAATTTGGCCGCATAAACCCATGATCAAAACGCACCACTAACGGCTTAATACCGTATTCTTTGACTAAGTAATACAAGGTCCACGTGCTGTCTTTACCACCACTAAATGGAATAATACAATCGTAATCCGATTGCCCGCGATACTCCGCAATCAACGCATCCAGATCCTTTTTTTTCTTATCCCAATCAATCTGATGGTTCTTAAACTCCTGATTACGGCATATATTACAAACACCAACGGCATCAAAATCGATCGTTTCGTGAGTCTCTGGAAGACCACACAAAGCACAGCGTTTCATCTTATCTCCTTATCTACCGAACCATACAATACCAAATATGGTCTTCCCATCCATTGGAACCTCGCAATTTTTGACGAAACACACCATCCTCAACATAGCCCGCTTTTTTAAGTGCCTGCGCACTGGCTAAATTACTTCGATACAAGCCAGCCTGTAATCGATGTAACTGTAATCGGTTTAATCCAAAATCACTGATTAGACCAATCGCTTCTGTCGCATAACCTCGTCCCCATTTATGTTTATCACCAATAAAATAACTAATATCTGCAAAGTCATGGCACGCGTTAATGGGGCCGAGTTTAATATTACCAATATGCTGTAATGTGGCTTTCTCAATGATTGCAAATAAATAACTTGTGGAATCATGCAATATATTTATGACAAACTCACGAATACTTGTCAAAGTTTGCGTACACCACCTCGTTTCCAAATATTGATTAACGTCTGAATCATTCAGCCAATCGACGTACGTTTGACTACAATCCGCTTCCGTCACTAATCGGAGATAAATTCGCTGACCATCTAACCGCTCATTTATTTGAATACGTTTTTTTTCAGAACATTCCAACAACACGCTAATATGCTCTCGTTGTTTTCATTGCATCATCATAATAATGATTGTAATTATAATGATAATATTTACCATACGACATTTTTTTATGCATATGATGAAAATTAAAAATTGACCCGTGTAAATGGACACCGGCTCCCATTAAACGCTTAAGTGCCAACTCGATTTCTGCTGGTTGATGAGCCCCTGCTCCGAATACAATGTAATTCGTCCCAGATATTCCCCCAACGATCACGGCATCCGTCACCAGCAGGACCGGAGCCGTGTCGATGACGATCACATCAAACCGTTGACTTAATGACTGAATGAGTTCGTTAAAATGTGTTCCCATCAATAACTCAGATGGGTCAGTTGGATAAGCGCCACGAGGTAAACAAAAGAGATTATTCGTCATACAAACAGATACCGCATCGTCAACAGCAACCGTAAGATTAAGCACATCAGCAAGTCCTGGTGAACAAGGAATATCAGCATATTTATGCAATGTGCCACGCCTTAGATCAGCATCAATCATTAACACTCTTTTGCCAGCACTGGCCAACAAATAAGCCAAATTAGCCGAAATAAAACTCTTGCCAACTGCCGGCGAAACACCCATGATGGCAACAATATTATTTTCAGCACTCGCCATAGAAACTTGTAAGCTGGTTCTTAAACTACGTAATGATTCGATTGATAAACTACGTGGGTGTCGATGCGCTAATAAAGGAAGTTGCTTGGTGCCATCAAGGGTCGCGGCTAACTCGGCTTGCTCTTTGCAATAAGGGATAATGGCTAAACTTGCAAGGTTAAATTGTCGTTCACACCAATGCGGATCCTCAACACGCGGGAAAAGCAACCGACGCCCAAAAATAATGACCGAACTGAGTACAAGCCCGATGATGACGCTCCCTAGATACACTAAGATACTACGATTAGACAACGGTGCATCAGGCATTTTTGCCTTCGCTAAAATACGTATACCACTCACAGTCCCGGCTTGTATGACTTGTAGCTCTTGAATTTTATTTAATAAAATTAAATACAGTGCTTTCTTAACCTTCACATCCCGTAATAAATTAACAGCAATTTGATCGGATGCGGGCAAAGTCTTTAAAAATGTTTCCAGTTTATGTCGTTGCACATCCAGTGCTTTTGTTTGTGTATCGAGTGCAATCAAAGCGGGGTGTTTTTCGGTATAACGCTGCAACATATCCAGTTTATTGATATGTAACTCATTGAGTTTATGATCCAATTCAGCCAGCTGATTCAATAAAAATTGCATTTGCAATTTGATATCGATTTTGCCACTTTTTGCACGATACCGATTGAGTTGTCTTTCCGCTTGCTCCAATTGTCCTTCAGTAATGGGTAATTGCTTATATAAAAAACTCAACGTCTGAGATGCTTCTTGCGATTTTTTTTCCGCATCTTTTTCTTTTGCAATTTGTGCAATCGTATTGAGCGTTAGTATGATTTGTTTAGGATTCGTGCCCTGCAACGATACATCAAAAACACCGGTGTTCTGATTTTTTTTAGCACCTAACTCGTCTACACTCAGGTGATCAATCAACGAATGGATCACAATCGTCTGCGACTGCTTAATCAAATTAAAGCGAGACCCAACGGGCGCATGAATTCCCTTAACATTTAATTGAATGGATTGCTCACTGTCAGTGACAGCAGAACCAACTTCACCTTGAGCCAGCACATGGCCTTTTTTATCCAATAACTGCACGTGATTTGGTTTATCAATCACGATTTGAAACAACTGATTTAAGCGAGATTGTGGAACCTCAAATGATTGAATACTCACCGTTTTTTTAGACAGAAGCTGAGGATTGAGTCGCTCCCAAATCGAACGCTTAGTTGGTGAAACCTTAATGTCCAAACCAAGCATCTGCACAACAGGGGACAAAATAAATCGTGAACGGATTAAAGCGACCTGTGCTGCTGTGGAGTTACTCCCGGCACCACCCACCATCGCATTCGAAAAGTCCGCAGCAAAACCACCTTGCATGCTTCGACTCGACTCCATTTGCAAAAGCACATTTGATTTATAGACAGGTGCTTGTCTCCATATGTATAAAATACCTAAACTGAGCGTAATGGATGTAATGAAAATAATCAGCCATTTATTCGCCCACAATTGATTCAGCAACCCAATCAGATCAATCTCATCAGTTGCTGAGTGCGTTAATTGTCCATTTTCAACTGCATTCATAACATCCCTATCCCATAAGTTTACGCGTTTTTCACAATTGCCTGGGTGTACCATATCGTCTGCACAGTTGGCAGCAATTGATTGAGTACACGGTTCCAACGTGTGGCAGGTGCTGCGGATACAAATAATATATCACGGGGCTGCATGCTAAAATGCTCAGCCAATAACAATCGATCGGGTGTTTTTGCATTAAGCCAAAAAATTTGTGGTGATGTAAAACTACCGCGAATGACATAAATGTATCTTGGATCAGCGGAATCGGGATTCATCCACCCCGATAGTGCGAGTGCATCAGCAAGCGTTAGTTTTTGATCCGTAATTGGTAAAAATCCAGCATTCTTCACCTCACCTAATACATATACTTTTTGACCTCTAAAATCAGCCACTCGCACATTCACTTGCGGATTAGGAACATACTGTTTTAATCGTTCGGTAATTTCTGCACGGATCTGATCTACCGTTTTATTGGCAACATGCACATAACCAATCAGCGGGAAATAAATATCACCGCTGGCATTCACTAAATACCCTTGTTGTCCTGCAGCACCCTGAACACTTGGCCCCATTGTGGACGTCGTCGGGACTTCAATTAAGAATTCAGGGTGTTGCCAAACAGTGACATGTAACACATCAGCAGGCGCTACATGATAAAAAAACGTACTAACATGTTGATCGGCGATTAAGGATGCCGTAATCGGTATTAGCGTAGGATGAACCGTAACATGCTCCGCGACTACTTGCTTGCGCATTTTCTCGGTGTTCAAATTGTCCATGCCTGGCATCACATTACAACTACACAGCGCAGCAGTCGCAGTAAGAATTCCAATCTTATTCAACATATTAATTCTAAAAACTCCTGTCAAAAGCACGATGTCGCGAGGCAATGCTCACTAAGCCCAAAGCTTGTTATACCACTCACTCACGCCTTGCTCAATCAATAACAATGCTTGCTCAAAAATGATCTTGGGACGTTGAAAAGGGTCAGGGACATCAAAACCACTCCATTTACCTAAGCGATGCACCCGCCCTTTCGCTCGAGGAAACTGTCGTTCAATCCGCTCTTTTTGATCCAAGGTCATAGTCAATATCAATTCTGCATTAAACACCAAATCAGATGATAATTGCCGGGCTCGGTGGGTGGATAAATCCAAACCTCGTTCATGCATCAATTCCAACGCCATTGGATCAGCAGGATAATCCACCAGTGCTGCCAAACCAGCTGATTGCACAACCACTTGCGGAAAATGAGGTGATAGTTGTGACTTTAACATCACTTGACCGATAGGACTCCGACAAATATTACCGATGCATGTTACCAAAATCGTTTGAATCATAATTGATCATCAGTTCTGCATTTAAGAGAAAGATACTGCCTAGGAGTGTATGCGAACTTGGAATTATTGTAAACACCGTATTTGCCCACATCGAAGCAGGTATCATGGCAACAACGTAATCATCATTACACTTGTAACGTCATCGCCAATTGATCGAAAGCGTCAGGGTCATTGGTTTCAGGATCATCGCCTTCGGAGCAAGGCTTGCAGCGATTTTGGCGAAGGAGACAATAAAGCAATATTACTGCACATAACCCGCCTAATATCGACAGCACAATCACAGTGGTCTCATTCAGCGGACCACGCTTTGTACACACATAAGACGGATTTGAATTTTCATCATGTGAGACATCACATTTCTCATCGTCTGAGCAACACTCCGCTGGACAAGGCTCACACGATGAAGATGAATTAGTTACCAGTAACGCAACAACATCCCAACTTAGAGTCAGCGTATCGTTAGACACTTTACCTGACGTATTAAAAAACCCTGCTTTAAACACAACATCCTAATGCGGCTCAAATTTATAAACCAAGCCAACATTAAACTGACTAACTTGTGGTTTATTAATCAAAATCAACCGATTGTATAGGCTAAAAATGTATTCCGCACGCAGATCCAAGTTTCGATAAACATTGGTTTGTCCGCCCACGCCCACTTGCCAACCATTAGTATTCATATGTCGCGTATAATACGAATTCACATAACTTGTTGTAGCAAATGTGGCCTGACCCGATTCATCGGCAGCGATATTAAAATCAGTTTGTACCCAACCCAAACGCAAGTATCCCAAGAATGTATCCGTCAACATGTATCCAGGAATAACATCCACACCAGCACTCCAATTGGATTGAATGGTATAGCCACTTGGGTTGGCAGGATATGATTTTAATTTCTTACCATCGGCCCCGAAAGCTTCCGCAGCTAAATAAAACCGATTAGTCCACAAATGCCCCCAACCCGCGGACACGGTTCCCTCCAACGTTTGGAAAACCGTGGGAGCACTCGAAATGTTCCATTGAGGACCCACACTTGCACCCACATAAGGGCCAGTTCTATACAATGGCTGCGCCACGACCATATCCTTCCACACACCTTTAGTCGTCGTAGACGTAGATGTGGTGTACACATGCCTTGGCGTTCTGACTTGTTTGCTTGTAACAGTGTGTTTTACAGAACGTACTGGAACGGATTGAGTATGCGCAGTATGTGTTACGAAGGGATAAGCAGGGGTGGAGTGAGTGGACGTTTGCTGGGAGGGTACGACAACATGGCGCATTTGTGTTACACGAACCCGAGCTGGATGATAAAGTGCTGAACGATGTGGTCGACTACTTTGCTTAATCTGCCGCCCCGCTTGCACCATGGTGCTGGCGTTACTGAATGGACCAACAACGACGTAATAACGGTTTCTAGACTGTTCAATACGTACAGGACTAGTGATTTTTTTATCAAGAAATTCTTTATATTGTGTAGCGTACACTTTTGCGCTAAACGCACCCGCTTGAATCACATAGTTTGTATGAGGGGCCTGTTTGCGGATTGATCCATATCGATAAACGTCGTCAATATTCACCGTAACTGTCGCCGCACAAATAGCGTTTATCGACAATACACTAAGACAACACACATTCAATAACCTGATCCCTACATTCATCTTATACTCCCTGTCCTTAGCACAAAAATCCATACGCAAAGAACCAATCTACAATAACAAATTGTTTATTGTCAATAAAATTAATAAAAAAACTAACCAATTTTCTCATAAGCGGATCGAATGAAGTATCTATCATTTTATTCGCTAAGCTGATGCTCAGGTTTTAATTTTGAGATTGAAGAAAAATGTGCGCGTAGCTATTCTACGTCAGCATTTTTCTGATTGAGCAAAATTAAAAGATGTGTGTCAGATTGGATGAAGAAAATGATAGATACTTCATTCGAGCTGCTTATTCCACAGGTATATATACAACTCTGAATTAACTTAAATTATTCAAAAAACCTCATATCAAATAAAAATCTCAGCACGTGTCCTATAAAAATCCCCCCCCTGCGAGGCACGAGCTGTGCACGCTCCTCAGAGCGAACAGATTTGGGGAAAATGACTAAACTCGGATCTCCACGATCCTATTTCCCTACTCACCACTTCGTGGTATAACATGTCAGCATCGAAAAGAAAGCCGATTGACCATGCTCAATAAAATCACAATAGGCTATACATGGAATGTATTTAAGATCAGGAAGGAACTGTACGATGAATTACGCGCAACAACATCTCAACGAAGCAATTCAAATTATTCAAAAAATCGATGTCCATGCCATTGAAAAAATGGCAGGATTATTGGCACACGTTAAGCAACAGCAAGGCCGAATTTTCTTTTTAGGTGTTGGTGGTAGCGCTGCTAACTGCTCGCATGCGGTCAATGATTTTCGCAAAATCGTTGGTATTGAAGCGTATGCGCCAACAGATAATGTGTCCGAGTTGACGGCCCGTACAAATGACGAAGGTTGGGCAAGCGTCTTTGTGGAATGGCTAAAAACGAGTAAATTAAATGCCAAAGACATCCTGTTTGTTCTCTCCGTTGGTGGCGGTAATGTTGAAAAAAATATCAGCCCCAATCTGGTCATGGCACTACAATATGCCCAAACAATGGGTGCTAAAATTACAGGCGTTGTTGGTCGAGATGGCGGTTATACGGCAAATGTGGCAGATGCTTGTGTGATTATTCCGACCGTCAATGCTGATAATATCACGCCTCACGCTGAAGCATTTCAAGCAGTGATTTGGCACCTGTTGGTCTCACATCCTGCTTTAAAAGCTCATCAAACAAAATGGGAATCAGAGGTTGCATGTGCTGTATAATGAAATGCGTCGCGCTGTCTTTTTAGATAGAGACGGCGTCATTAATCGCGCGGTCGTTGATAAAGGAAAACCGTACCCTCCTGCAAATCTTGCAGCGATGGAAATTTTACCTACCGTCCCAGAAGCTTTGGAACAGTTATCTGCTGCAGGGTTCATGCTGATTGTCATTACCAATCAACCTGATGTCGCCCGTGGGACAACCGCAAAAGCCACCGTTGAAGAGATTAATCACTACCTGGCAACTCATTTGCCCATTGATGAATTTCGCACGTGTTATCACCTGGACGAACATCAATGCCATTGCCGAAAGCCAGCGCCTGGATCATTGCTTGCTGCTGCCAAAAAACATCAAATCAACTTAAATCAAAGTTATATGATTGGTGATCGCTGGCGAGATATTGAAGCAGGTGAGCAAGCGGGCTGTAAAACCATTTTTATTGATTATGGCTATGATGAAAAACAACCCACATCCATGAATTTCAGTGTGCAAACGCTTAGGGAAGCTGCCCAAATTATTGTAGGAGACAAGGAATGAAGCACGTTAATGATCTAAATGTAAAAATCTTTGCTGATGGCGCAGATAAAACCAGTATGCTCGAGATGAATGCGCAGCCTTTTATCAAAGGACTCACTACTAATCCAACATTAATGCGCAAAGCAGGCATCCAAGATTACAAAGCGTTTGCCTTAGACATTCTCAGTGAAATCAAAGAGAAACCATTATCATTTGAAGTTTTTTCTGATGATTTCGCGGACATGGAACGTCAAGCACATGAAATTGCCAGTTGGGCTGATAACGTCTATATCAAAATCCCAGTGACCAATACCAAAAAGCAACCGAGTTATGAACTAATCAAAACCTTAGCTGCAAAAGAAATCAAACTGAATGTCACTGCGATCATGACACTTACTCAAGTCCGCGATGTGGTCAATTCACTTGATCCATATGTCCCCAGTTATGTGTCAGTCTTTGCAGGCCGTATTGCAGATACCGGACGCGATCCATTACCTTTGATGGCCGCTGCGGTTGAGTTATTAACTATAGCGCCCGCTGCAGAATTAATCTGGGCAAGTCCGCGTGAGTTACTCAATATTTTTCAGGCCGATGAAATTGGATGTCATATTATCACCGTAACTCATGATATTTTAAAAAAACTCGACCTCGTTGGGCATGATCTAGCAGATTATTCATTGGACACGGTAAAGATGTTTTACCGCGATGCAGAAGCTGCGAGATTTCAATTATAGGATGGCACCATGACTCCTTTTGTTGAATTATCAGAACGAAAATTAGCAGTCGTCGGTTTAGGCTATGTTGGTTTACCATTGGCTGTTGAGTTTGCAAAAATCCGCCCTGTCATGGCGTTTGATATCCATGAAAAGCGTATCAGTGAACTGCAACGCGGATTCGATTCGACCTTAGAAGTGTCCGCACTAGAATTACAAGAAGCAAAGCAACTGTATTTAACATCATCGTTAAATGACCTCGCCTTTTGTGACATCTTTATCATTACCGTCCCCACCCCCATTGATTGTTATAAGAAGCCAGATTTTTCTTTATTAATTCGCGCTAGCGAAATGATTGCCCCACTACTTAAACAAAACGATATCGTTATCTATGAATCCACAGTTTATCCTGGCGCGATTGAAGAAATTTGTGTTCCTACGCTGGAAAAGTATTCTAATCTGCAATTCAATCATCATTTTTTTGCAGGTTATAGCCCCGAACGAATCAACCCAGGTGATAAAACACGGCGATTACCGGCTATAAAAAAAATAACCGCTGGCTCGACACCAGCTGTCGCCTCCCTCGTCGATGCACTGTATCAACAAATTATCACAGCTGGGACACATCAAGTCTCAAGCATCAAAGTCGCCGAAGCAGCTAAGGTCATTGAAAATACGCAACGTGATCTCAATATTGCACTAATTAACGAATTATCTATTATTTTCAATAAGTTAAACATAGATACTGAAGAAGTCCTGCAAGCAGCTGAAACCAAATGGAACTTCTTATCGTTTCGCCCCGGATTAGTGGGCGGCCATTGCATCGGCGTCGATCCGTACTACCTGACGCACAAAGCAGAAGCCATTGGTTATCATCCTGAAATAATCCTTGCCGGTCGGCGCTTAAATGATGAAATGGGACAATATGTCGTATCCCAGCTCGTCAAAATCATGCTAAAACGACGGATCCATGTGGATGGTGCACGCATCCTGATTATGGGGTTAACGTTTAAAGAAAATTGCCCGGATCTGCGCAATACACGCGTAATCGATATGATTTCTGAATTAAACAGTTATAATGCCATGGTTGATGTGTACGACCCATGGGCGAGTTCCGCTGCTGCGGAAAGTGAATATGGCCTAACCTTGGTGGATTACCCGCCAGTAGCATCCTATGATGCGATTATTTTAGCCGTCGCACATCAGCAATTCAAAGACTTAGGCGAAGCCAACATCCGATCATTTGGTAAAGCAATCCACGTGCTTTATGATTTGAAATATCTGCTACCCCAACAGTCTAGTGATATTCGCCTATAATATTGGGATGACACATGCGATTTAACCACGTTTTAGCAACACTACAATCCATGCCCAAACGCTGGCTAGTCACTGGTGCTGCCGGATTTATTGGGTCTAACCTTGTGGAGTTTTTGTTAGCTCACAATCAACGAGTCATCGGTTTAGATAATTTTTCCACAGGTTATCAATGCAATTTGGATGACATTCAATCCAAACTAACTGCTCAACAATGGGCGAATTTCCATTTTATCAAAGATGATGTGCAATCCATCGAAACTTGCCATCATGCATGCGAGGGCATTGACTATGTATTACATCATGCCGCATTAGGCTCTGTTCCCCGCTCCATCGATGACCCACTCACAACCAATGCGGCTAATATTACTGGATTTTTAAACATGCTCGTTGCAGCGCGTGACGCGCGCGTACAAAGCTTTACGTATGCGAGCTCAAGCTCAACGTATGGCGATCACGACGCACTTCCTAAAGTGGAGGCGTGCATTGGCCAGCCGTTATCGCCTTATGCTGTCACAAAATATGTGAACGAATTATATGCCTCTGTTTTTGCAAAAAACTATGATTTTAACACCATCGGCTTGCGTTATTTTAATGTATTTGGACAACGCCAAAATCGCCATGGCGCTTATGCCGCTGTTATTCCTACATGGATTACCGCGATGATTCAAAACGAAACGATTTACATTTACGGTGATGGTAATACTAGCCGTGATTTTTGTTTTATTCATAATGCAATTCAAGCCAATATTTTGGCTGCAACTGCTGATAACCACGCCAAAAACCAGGTTTATAATGTTGCATTAAATGAAACAACTTGTTTAAATGAACTGTTTAACTATCTACAAGAATCATTAGCACAACACGGGCTTTTGTATACTAAAACGCCGATATACCAAGACTATCGTCTCGGTGATACTCGGCACTCTCGTGCACAAATTAGTAAGGCCGAGCGAGCATTAGGGTACAATCCACAATTTAGAATTAAAGCAGGCATTGAGCAAACCATCCCATGGTATATCGATCAGATCAAGTGAAGGCGATGAATCATTCACCCAAAAAAGTTGTTCATATTATCAATGAGCTGGGTTTAGGGGGCTCTGAAACGGCGTTATATCGTTTACTCCATGCCATGCGTGACACTAAATACGCATTTACCGTCATTGTCCTGCGCGGGCCAGGTCACTATTCTTCATCCATCGAACAGCTTCATATTCCAATCCATTATCTCACCTTGCAAAAATTAAACATCATTTCAGGTGGATTTCGTCTCCTCCAATTAATACAGAAAATCAAGCCCGATATTGTGCAAACCTGGTTATACCATGCTGATCTGCTGGGAGGTCTATGTGCCAAATGGTGTGGCGTACAAAAAATTATTTGGGGAATTCGATGTGAAGGCGTTCATCTTAAACGCACGACACGATGGGTAAAAAAAATTGCAGCATATTTATCGCATCATATCCCCAATGCCATCGCTACCAATTCACACATGGCCGCAAATAATCACATTCAAGCAGGCTATGATGCTAAAAAAATGCGGGTGATTTACAATGGTTTTTTACCAATACAACGTCTGAATGAGCCTGATGACGCATTACAGCCCCTGTTAAATTTGTTAAATGACCGCTCAACCGACAGTAAACCGATGGTGATCGGTACCTTAGGACGATACCACCCTGATAAAGACTATCCAAATTTCATTCAAGCGATTGATACGATTTGCTCACTGCATGCCAATGTTTATTTTGTCCTCTGTGGACAAGGCTGCAACACCGATAATCTCGAGTTACAAGCATTACTTTCAACCATCATCAACCAGAACAAAATCGTGTTGATCAATGGCACTCGGGATCCATATCATTACCTTAATTTACTCGATGTCTTTGTACTACCATCAAAAACAGAAAGCTTTCCAAATAGCCTCGCAGAAGCCATGCTCTGTGAACGCCCCTGCATTGCCACCGATGTCGGTGAGACTCACTATATCCTCGGTGATACAGGTCTTATCATTCCAAGCGAAGATCCCAAGCGCTTAGCCGCCGCCTGCTTAACCGTGCTCTCAAAACCACAACACGAAAAAATTCAATTAGGCATTCAAGCCAGACAACGGATAGAACATTATTTTTCAATGGATGGTTATGTGAATCAGATGAAAACAATGTATGAGATACTTTAACCAAACTTTAGACAAACTCAGATCTAAACGAGCGCATCATCCAATTGTTAAAAAATATACTAGGGCCTGTTAACATTTCATCTCTATCTCTACGCTCCGCGGCTTGTCCGCGGGGTCCATGGATTCCGCGGACAAGCCGCGAAACGTAGGCGAGACTGAATTGTGAATGAAATGTCAACAGCCCTTAATACGGCCTATACCGAAAAAATAGTTGCTTAGTCAAAGAGCATTTATTAACAAATGTACATATCGATTCGCCAGCAGGCTTAGTCACGCGCGCCGGCTCGTAGCGTTCAGTAAAAATCGCTCATCACGTTAAATGCTTACCGATTTACGATATATCATCTCGTCAGGTTCACCTTCGATGATCTGTTCATCTGCTAAACGATCGAACACCTGTTGCAAGATTGTAGAGCCATCTCCCTCGTCTCCGAGTGATGAATGACTCGTCCATGAACAAAGTGATTCTTTTGAACTCACTCGAGATCGTGTTACTGGAGAGAACATAGTCAAAACTTTCTTCTTAAGTTTAACAGCACTTTGTAAATACTCCGTCTTTTGCTGCTCAAGCATTTTTGCCTCATAATTTTTTTGATGTCTATTTTGAGCATCTTGAAGAATAAAATCTAACGTCAGGCCATAACCCGTAATGCATTCACCCAATCTGCCACTCAACATAGGTTGGCGAATATCGTCAGGCAATGCGGCGCATTCTTCCTGCAATGTTACAATGCGTAATAACTGTTTAGCTGCCGCAATTTTTGTTTCGAAAGAAAAATACGTAGAACTTCGTTTAGCAAAGAACTTAATTAAATAATGGTGTGGACCTTCTGTTTGACGCTTAACACAATATGCTTCTAACTCGTTGGTGAACTGAGCGATTTTATTGTTAATTTTTTGATTTAAACTTTCTTTTAATTCAATAAAAACAGCTAATTTTTTATTTTTGGCCATAAAATCATCAATAATTTCAATGATAGATTCTGCATTACGAGATAAATCCCCCATCAACGCCTGATAAAAATCACCAATCAACTTCTGTTCTGAAGCAGTCAAATCGTTGTTAGCACGTTCCTTTTTGAGCCTAGCCAGACAAAATGCAACTTTTTCCGTTATAACGGCTTGCGGGCCATTTTTTGTAAACGTAAAATGCGGCTGTTCCAATTCTTCCCAAGAGGTCAATAAACCAATGTTTCGACTTTCTGCTTTATTAAGTAGAGCCAGTTTAGATTCGATATTAGCTATTGTTTCTTCAAGTTGTTTTTTGAGCAATTGAAAATTCGCATTACCATCATTCCCCAAGCTGCGATGTTGACGAGTATAATGCTCTCTGTCCGCAGTTAATCTCGCCTTTACCGTATCATGATAGTAGGCGTATAACCCACTCGCGTCAATCCCCACACGTAGTCCTAATGGAGCATCATGAATAGATAACAAAGGATGACTTATCGTATGAATCAATAAACCTTTATTAAAGCCTTGCTTCTCTAATTCTTTTGCGAGTCTCACAGGAATAGGATTATGCTGTTTATCTGTAAAACCGACCGTTATAAGCACAATTGCGCGTATCGTATCGCGTATTTTCGGTGTTTTTTGAAAAAAACGTGAAATGGTCTTGGCAAACTGCTCTGGTCTCACACCATTAATAAGCTGATTATGCATGGACGTCAAAATTATTATTTTCTGAAAATCAAAATCTTGAGAAAAATTGGGTTCGGTGATTAAATGAGTGTTACTCGATCTATGTCTACGTCCAAAAAATACGGATTGTTTTCGCACTTCTTTTGTGTATATCAAAAACATAAGCCACCTATATACATTGAGCTAAATGATTCAAAAATGAGCCTAATTGGGTTGCACTTTACTCTAGAAAAACGGCTTAGGCAAGGCTTATATCTGCTGAAGTTTGGCCATTTTTTGTGAGTACTTGATAAATTTGCAAGTGTTCGTCCACGATATGCGCAACATCAAATTCACGTTCAGCCAATTGTCGACCAGCAGCGCCCATATTATGACGCAGCGGTTCATTTGTTAGCAAGGTATAAATTGCATCGGATAATGACTGGGGGTCTCGGACATTCGCGAGCAACCCTGTTTTACCAGGGATGATGGCCGCGCGACAGCCTGGTACATCGGTGGTGACAACGGCTCGTCCACAGGCAGCAGCCTCAGCAAGCACGCGCGGTAAACCCTCTCGATAAGAGGGTAAAACGACAATGTGCGCTTGTGAAAACAAATGGGCTATATCCTGTTGGTAGCCCAAGTACTCAATCTCTTGTGCTTTGATCCATGCCTGCAGTTGTTTTTGCTCAATGGATGAAGGATTACCCGGGTCAATTTTCCCAGCCAACCAAAATCGAGCATGAATGCCTTTTTGTCGAAGTAACTTGGCCGCTGCGACATATTCATAGACTCCTTTATCGCGCAGTAGTCTCGCTGCCATGACCACAACCAATGGTAAGGCATTTGATTCTGGGTAATACTGATATTGTGTGAGATTAACGCCAGAACCATGAATTAATGCAGATTGATCTTTCTGTAGTGCGTTCAATTGGACGAGCGTAGCCTGATCGTCTGTGTTTTGAAAGATGATCTTAATATTAGGGTGGCGAAAAGCATGACGATACAGCATGCTGATGAGTCGGCGTAACAATTTTGCTTCAAGGTATTGATCGATAAACGCATATCCCAAACCAGAGACTGCCGCAACCACGGCAGGCACTCGCGCAAACCGAGCTGCAAGTGAACCATAGATAACCGGCTTAATAGTCACTAAATGGACTAAATCGGGTTTAATCTTTCGCATAAGGCGATACAACGAAAAAAGACTGAACAGCTCGGCAAATACATTACGACCACTGCGCGATAAAGGCATGGCGTGATACGTAAATCCTTCTTGGATGATTTGGTCTAAGGCATTTCGTTCGCCGGTTGCGACGTGAATATCATACCCCAACTGTTTTGCAGCAATGGCAATGGGCAATCGATGAGATACGAAATAGGTAGGCTCATTAATGATGAATAATAATGTCTTTTTCATGTTCTATCCATGCCTGCAACATTAACACGGTCCATAATTGATATTGCCAATTACGCTTTTGCGAGCGATGCTCCTGCCATTTTTGCAAAATGGGTTCTGCGCGTAGCAATCCATGTTGTTCAATTTTATCTTTCTGTAATAAATGATCCGCCCATTCTCGTAGAGGACCACGCAACCAGGTATCCAGCGGTATACCAAATCCCATTTTGGGACGATCGACTAAGTGCTTGGGTACATATTGATTGAGCACTTGTCGCAGTAGCCATTTCGTGGTGCGTTGACGTAATTTCATGTGCAATGGCAACGTCCACATCCATTCAAACAATTCATGGTCAAGAAAAGGCGTTCTGTTTTCTAACCCAACAGCCATCCCGGCGCGATCCATTTTCACCATGATATCATCAGGTAAGTAAGAAATCGTATCGGTTAACATCATTTTTTCAATGAAATGCATGCCTTCAAGTTGCTGTAATAAACAAGTTGTCTGGGTCATGGACGATGCGAGTACGATATCCTCTGGAGTATACCATTGAGAAATAAAATGCTGATACAGTTGATCAGGTGATTTAGCAGAAAATACAGTGGCAAATTTATGAAGCTTATCCCCAGTTATCGGGAGTTTTAAGGTCGAACATATTTGTTGTAATCGTACTGGCGAAATCGACCAGATCGCTTTTTGGAAAGCAAGTCGTACTGGATAAGGTAAAAGAGCTATTTTTTTCCAAATCGACTGGCCTAAGCGATATCGGTTATAACCACCGAATAATTCATCCCCACCATCGCCTGATAAACAAACAGTGACATGTTGTCGAGTAAGTTGTGAGAGTAAACAAGTTGGGATGGCTGATGAATCAGCAAAAGGTTCATCATAGATGGTTGCAAGTTTGGGAATAAGATTCATCGCATCTTGTGCGTCGACATACAGTTCGGTGTGTTCAGTTCGAAGATACTTAGCGATCCGTTTGGCATGTTGCGCTTCATTATGCGTGTCAAGATTAAAACCAATAGTAAACGTTTTGATCGGTGAGGTGCTATTGGCTTGCATGATTGCGGTAATGAGAGACGAATCCAAACCACCGGATAAAAAAGCCCCGAGCGGGACATCGGAGACCATGCGACTTTTTATTACCTGATGAAGCAATTGGTCTGTTTGCGTGATGGCTTCTTGATCGGTTAATGTCAACGGATTGGCCAATCCCTGTTCAGCAATTTGCCTGGCTGACCAGTATGGTTTAGGCGTTAATCGCGTTGCAAGCGTTCCATTAGACACACTAAGATAGGTACCCGGAGGTAATTTGTAAATGTGTTCGTAAATGGAATACGGGGCAGGAATATACCCATACTGCATGAAACGTGAAACGCTGGCTCGTGCGATCGGTTGTTGAAATCCAGGATAGACACGAATGGCTTTGAGTTCTGATGCAAATACGAAAGTATTGTTGATAAAGCCATAATACAACGGTTTTTCACCCAACCTATCACGTGCCAGATGTAATATCTTTTCTTTTTTATCCCAGAGCGCAAAAGCAAACATGCCGGATAACTGCTGCAATGCGGATTCCAGTCCATATTCTAAAATCAACGCCAATAACACTTCCGTGTCGGATTGCCCTGTGAAAACATAATGCTTGGTTTGTAAGTGTTGCTTTAATGCTAAAAAATTATAAATTTCACCGTTATAGCTGATCACATACCGCTCATGCGGTGAATGCATGGGTTGATGTCCTAACGATGACAAATCTAGAATGGCTAATCGCCGGTGACCCAGTGCAATACTACCCTTGGGATCACACCACACGCCAGAACCATCCGGACCACGATGCGTCAATTGCTCAGTCATCGCCGAAATGATAGTTGTCATGCGCTCAATCGGTTGCCGACTATCAAGAAATCCTGCTACTCCGCACATGGATTATTCCTTTTGACTCAATCATTTGTTATTCACAGGACTTACGAAAAACCTCAATCTCTGTGTTGGATTTGATTTTTAATTCGGTCATTTAGTACAGCTAAACTCCCTCATTAAAAATCAAATCCGCCTTGACCTCAAGGTTTTTCGTAAGTCCTGCTTCATAATGGCTGAATGGACTATTGGAAGCCATGGAACGATATGCCTTAAATGAAGGATTCATTTTGACTGAACATGAAGAAGAAATCATTGTTCAGTCAACGTATAAGATACATATCATTCCGATATATAAATGGTTAACACTCCCTTAGGAATTGATCAATTTGTACAATCCGGTGATATTCGTGTACAATAGTAGCGGTACAATATGACCAAATAATAACATCTGTATTAATCAAGCCATTACAATGAGAAGCACTGTTCAGTCGCGCATTATGGAGCCCGAACATGGTTACGTCCAATAAACCAAAGCAAGAGCAGTCAGGTTCACTCGCGCTTTATGTTGACCTGACCACTTGGGAGTTTCCTGCGATTGGACGCCATTATAACCCGGCGAATCTTGTTTCACTTGTACTTAAAGGGTTGATTTTTTATCTTGCTCTTTCACATCTGCTTCGAGATCCATCATCGGTTACGCCAACAACATTTGATACAGAAGAGGATCTCACTGCGCCTAACTCATCGAACGCTTGGATTTCACCAACCAATGAACCCTATTTTCAAGATCATGCTATTGCACAAACAGCCTGTTTGCTTGCCTTCAACGCGTTAGGGAATACACTCTCTCCATCATTCACATTGCTAATGAGCACTGCATGCTGGTTACCAGAGACTGTCGCATCCGATCAACCCACTTCATTACCATCAAGTCAGCCAACAAGTTTTTCTGATACACAATTTTTGGTCAATACCAACACAGTAACGAATCAAGATAACCCCAGAATTGCCGAATTAGTTGATGGCGGTTGGGTTATTGTTTGGATGAGCTCTCTAGATGGATCGAGTTATGGCGTATATGCTCGACGTTATTGGGCGAGCGGCATGCCAAATGGTGCAGAATTTCGCGTTAACACCTATACAACCAATGATCAAAGTTATCCTGTGGTTTCAGCATTACAGGATGGTGGGTTCATCATCATTTGGCAAAGTTACGGGCAAGACAATGGTGATGGTTGGGGGATTTACGCACAACGCTATACCGCTGATGGTCTAGCAAGCGGCGCAGAGTTTAGAGTAAATACTCATATAAACAGTTCTCAAAGACAGCCTGCTGTAGCCTTATTGAAAAATGGCGAATTTATTGTGACTTGGGAAAGTTACCTACAGGATGGATCAGATTATGGTATTTATGGGCAACGCTATACTGCCAACGCGACTCCTGTTGGCACTGAATTTCGAATCAATACAAATACTGCATCAGAACAAACTTCCTCGGCAGTTGCCAGTTTAGAAGATGGCGGATTTTTCACAGCTTGGACAACTCAGGGACAAGACGGGTCCAGTTATGGTGTTTATGCAAAACGCTATTTTGCAAATGGTACCGTTCTGAACGATGACTTTCGAGTTAATACCTATATTACCTCAGAACAATCTTCTCCAGCAGTTGCCGGTTTAGAGGGAGGCAGTTATGTGGCCACTTGGATAAGCCTAGAGGAAGATGGGTCGAATTATGGTGTTTATGCAAAACACTATTTTGTAAACGGTACAGTTTTTGTCGATGAATTTCGAGTTAATACCTATACGATAGGCGCTCAATCTGGCCCTGCGATTGCTGCCCTGAAAGGGGGTGGGTATATTGTGCTTTGGCAAAGTTATCAGCAATCTAGCTCGGATTGGAGTGTTTATGGCCAGCGATATACCGCCATGTCGATTAAAAATGGGGCAGAGTTCCGAATCAATACTTATGTGGATACTACCGTTTTTGGCATGCAAAGCACGCCTGATGTGATTGGATTAGCGGATGGTGGGTTCGTTGCAACATGGCAGGTTCGTGATCAAGCTATAACAAATTGGGATATTTATGGCCAGCGATATGATAGTAATGGTCGTAAATTAGGGATTCTTTATCCAACATCACAACCCACTGGCCAACCAAGTAATATTCCAACGAAACCAAGTGGACAACCATCATCAGATCCTAGTAGTAAGCCGTCTCGTCGACCTTCATTGAGACCCGTTGCCAATCCATCAAGCCTGCCTTCACTCCGACCACAGGCAAACCCTACCGGACAACCTTCGCTAAGACCCGAAGCAGATCCCACTGGACAACCGTCACTCGGTCCTAGTGGCAAACCGTCACGTCGACCCTCATTGAGCCCTATTTCAAACCCATCAAGCTTGCCTTCACTTCGACCACAGGCCAAGCCTACTGAACAACCGTCGCTAAGACCCGAAGCAGATCCCACTGGACAACCGTCACTCGGTCCTAGTGGTAAACCGTCACGTCGACCCTCATTGAGACCTATTTCAAACCCATCAAGCTTGCCTTCACTTCGACCACAGGCCAAGCCTACTGAACAACCGTCGCTAAGACCCGAAGCAGATCCCACTGGACAACCGTCACTCGGTCCTAGTGGTAAACCGTCACGTCGACCCTCATTGAGACCTATTTCAAACCCATCAAGCTTGCCTTCACTTCGACCACAGGCAAACCCTACCGGACAACCTTCGCTAAGACCCGAAGCAGATCCCACTGGACAACCGTCACTCGGTCCTAGTAGTAAACCGTCACGTCGACCTTCATTGAGACCTATTTCAAACCCATCAAGCTTGCCTTCACTTCGACCACAGGCAAACCCTACCGGACAACCTTCGCTAAGACCCGAAGCAGATCCCACTGGACAACCGTCACTCGGTCCTAGTGGTAAACCGTCACGTCGACCTTCATTGAGACCTATTTCAAACCCATCAAGCTTGCCTTCACTCCGACCACAGGCAAACCCTACCGGACAACCTTCGCTAAGACCCGAAGCAGATCCCACTGGACAACCGTCACTCGGTCCTAGTGGTAAACCGTCACGTCGACCCTCATTGAGCCCTATTTCAAACCCATCAAGCTTGCCTTCACTTCGACCACAGGCCAAGCCTACTGAACAACCGTCGCAGCCACCTTCCGAGAAACCCAGCACCGAAGCATCAGCTGCTTTTTTGAGCATGTTCAATAAAACGCTTGTCCCACAAGGCTTACACAACGTATGTTTCCTTGATAAACGTATGATGACGTTTGTGCATGATACTTACTGGGAATTTAAATGGAATGGCCAGCTCGCTGCATCCATATCCTTACCCTACACCGTCACATCATTTACTCATGACGGCAATCATTCGTTAATTGTTGCTGGAGTGCAGGTTAATGGGTCATCAATCGTCAGCATGTTTGATGTGAATATAAGACTAGAGACGTGGATACAAAACATTCCGTTAAGCACAATTAACACCCTCGTTTTTGAAGCATCCTCACAGACTCTGTTTATCAGTGGGATCGATTCCAACCAACAATTGGCTATTTTAAACATGGCTATGAACCAATCGAATGTGAATGGTGTGAGCTATGCTTTATCCTACAATAGCCTGCAACCCAGTTTCTCGACCCCCACTAATCCGGCCGATCGAGGTATGATGCTATCCGTGCGCGCGCTCCCCAGCTTAGAAAATCGGGTGATGATGGTCAATACAATGGGAAAAGCAAAGTATATTGCGGCGATTTCCCTAAGAAATTATATATTGCAATCCAATGCGATCGTCGCGATGGCAAATAACCCTAAGTCTCCTTCGTCTAGAAATATTGCCTTAGTAGGCAAAGCAATAGGCGTCAATCAAGACAACCTGTTTTATGCTACCATTGTGAATCGCCTTCCCATATCAGCGACGTCGATATCAATCAGTGGGTTGAGATGTACTGCCTTCAGCGAATTTACCGATGTAGTCCTTGATCCCAGCAGTCCGGACCGCCGCATCCTTGCGGTAGGCATCAGCGCTGGCTTTGCACCTAACATCACGCAATTTAATAGTATTGTCATTGTTTCTTTGCTTGATTTTACCATCGATGCCATACGCATTCAGTTGGCGGCGGGTGATAGTGTATCTCATTGTGACATGAATACACTCAGTTTTGGATTTTTAGTACAATGCCTCGTCACAACGGCGCAATATCAGCAACAAACTGTTTTACTGGTTGTCACATCCACATTGATGGTACCGCTGTTACCGGCAGAGTACCGAGTATTTAAAGACGTGCGATTTTCTTATATCGATTTTACGGCAACACAAACCACGATGCAGGCTTTTCCCTGGATGGCATCATCGTCACCCTCTGGTTCACCGTCCGCAGGCCCATTTGCTGTTGAGCCATCAAATGCCCCGACCGATGCACAAAGTGCCTGGTCATCACATTCACCTTCCGCTTTGCCAACCAATATACCGTCTACTTCCGTGATGCCAACCACGCTTTATCATCCGTCATCACATCCGAGTGCATCACAAAAACCATCGGCAAGATCACCAACCACAGTGCATCCGACTACGGTAAAACCAAGTACAATAAAACCCATTTCGGCACTACCAACGACATGGAAACCAAGCACTCAAAAACCAAATACTGGCAATCCAGTCACTGCATTGCCTAGCAGTAATAAACCGACAACACGACGACCCACAACGAGACATCCCACAACACTCGCACCAAATTCAGCGCCTCCCAGTACAATGCCATCCACAATAGACATATCCAACATCCCTACCAATAGTATGGAGGAGGAACCCTCACCGTCGCCAACACGAGCACCATCAGTCAGTCACCAAACGAGTGATTCATCAAACCTCTTCCTTGGTGCCATTATTATATTGGGCGTTATATTTGGTTGTGGTGTGCTGTGTTTTCTGTATGAAAGTCTTAGTCTTATTAACGATAAGAAAAAAATCAAACCAGAGCGACCCGATGCGCCTAAGCTGGATGCTTTAGGCGAGGAGAAAAAAGAAGAGGAAATAAAAGAAAGCGAATCAATCACACAAGAATCAGCTCCTATCATAGACAACGACAATGCATCAAAGCATTCACATGGTGGAAGCAGCGACAAACATTCGAGACAACTAAGCTCACGACATAAATCCAGATTCTTCATGTCATCTGACAACTTAAGTAGCATCAGTTATGCCAGTGCACCGGAGTCATCATGTATGTCAGGAGCATATAGTCCACGATTTTTAATGTTTTCTGCCGATCAATCCGACAATCGCTCACAAGACAGCCTGTCAGTCCATGAAAAGAAACGAAGCCACAGTGGATTAACAGAAAAATCCCCGGAACATAGCAGTGATGATCTGTCCGTGAATTTTGATTTATATGGAACTGATCAACTCGATAGGTTAATGAGTGAAGAGGATTTTGTGATCGATGCCTATGTAGATTCATTTTAGGCGTTGAGTTCTAAAAAACAATTGGTTTCATGATCCCTATTTTCTCTCACTGCATCGGCAACGTCACTAAGTTCATATTGTCTAAGAATCTTTTCTAAAGGGGAGCAAGAATAGTCTCTCATGGACGTTACTGTAGGTAGGATACCTTGCATCATGTCTTGTACTGATTGCAGCTCAAGTGTGCCTACCACTTCTTTTTGCCCATAATAATTTTGAAATCGTTCATTGGAAAAAAGTTGCGACAATTTAGGCAGTTTAATATGTTGTGACGCTTCATAGACTGCCCAAATATCAGCAAGACACTGGTTAAACAGGCCATCCCGTGGATTATCCCGCCCAATTTGTCCCATATCGGCAATTTTGCTCAAAAATTTCAAACAAAGTCCGAGTTTCTTATACATCAAACTAAATAATGCGCCCTTATATAATTGTTCAATATGATTATCTAATCGACTCAATTTTTTAATATACACGGCTTCTGCATACAGAGGCTGTTCAAGTCCTCTAAAACCGATAGGTAATGACATCGGTGCACAACGACCAAACGACCCTAATTCCAGAAGCTCAAACCCCAGACTTTCCATCAAAACATTAATATCAGAAAACGTCTTTTGACCCTGATACAATTTGACAAACTCAACTTCCAATTGCACACCAATACAATCCCGTTGCAGCAATCCTGTTGCACCATTTAAAATATCATATTCAGCACCTTGCACATCGAGCGATAAAAAATCAATGGAGGGAATATTCGATGCAGTGAGAGCATCTTCAAGCGAATACAGTTCCAATTCAACGGAACGCATATGTTGACACGCATCGCCAAATACATACTCCCCATACAAAGGATTATGTACCATATTATAATCTTTAAACTCATCATTGAATGGATATAACGAATTCGTCGTGGGATGAAAATTCAAATGAAATTGGCTACGCCCTGTTTGCCCACCGATACAATAGGGATAAACATCCACTTTTCCCCAACCACTATGGACGGTTTGTTTCATTTGATCAAAACAATTGGTATCCGCGTCATATAATATTAAATGGAAATCCTGTAATAACGGGCCTTTTTTTAATGGTAATGGATACGTGCCATTTCTACCGCCAATATGGTGGTAAGTAATCATGAAAAATCCCTATCATTGATAAAAATATCGGGTTATCTTAAGCTGACATTGATTTTTATTCAACCGATTACGTTAAGAACTGTATAATTCACGCATCACTGCAGCGAATGAGATTGCCTCAAGATTCAATCGTGTATTTGTCTCAGTCATATCTAGACTGGTGTAAAAAGGTAAATAGGATGAATTGGCTGATGAGATGGGCTGAATTAATTGATTGTCAGCACCTAGCATGCAGGCTAGATAATGTGCTAATTCAGCATAAGAGACATCGTCACTGCCTGATAAGTGAATGATACCACTTAATTTTTGTTGCGCAATCTGCTGTAAACAGCGCGTCACCATATTGACTGAAATAGGCGATACATTTAAATCATGAAAGGGTTTAATGACCTCTCGCCGATTCAACCGATCTATCCATTGAACCATCAGGGCATAATCCGGTGTAAGGACTTTCGTCAAACGCACAATGGTTACCAGTTTATCAAAACGCAATAATTCATTTTCAACACAGGCCTTGTATTCACCATATAATGTCGTCGGATTTTGCCGATCAGTGGTGCGATATTTTGCGTGTTTACCATCAAATACTGCATTCGAAGAAAGATAGATAACATGGATACCTTGTTGCAAAAAAGAGTGCGCTAATTGAATCGTTGCCTCAACGTTAATCCGTCTAGCGTAACTGGGATCTTGCTCACAATCAGTAATTTTAGTCATGCCCGCACAAAGATAGACAACATCCAATGATCTCGTAAACTTGAAAGCGGATACATCTGCCATGTCTAAATGGTAAATGTTGTCATTTAGCTTATCGTCTCTGCGAGTCGTGCCATATACTGTCCAACCCGCAGTCATTAACTCACGATACAGTGCAAAACCAATCGTCGAGTGCATACCAATAATCAATGCTTGCTTCATAAACTATCCCCGTGATTCTGATGAATAATTCAGCGATAGAGAGTAACAATCCCGTTGCATCACTGAAGTCTGTGGTATCTGCAGTTTACTTCCAAACCAAAATTAGGTAAGCTCGATGGCTGGTGCAGCTTGGATCATGAGCAATATTATGGATAATATCAATCCCTTAGTGAGTATCCTGATTACAACCTATAATCGCAGTGATGTGCTGCAACGTGCGATACGAAGCGTATTATCGCAAAGTTTAACTGATTTTGAACTGGTTATCATTGATGATTGTTCGACTGATGATACACCCGTTGTGATTCAAACATTTGATGACACTCGAATCCGCTATATTCGCAACGAAACAAATATTGGCAGTTTAAAAGGCGATCGTGCGCATGTACGTCGTTTTATCTATGAATTGATGCGAGGTACTTATTTTGTCTATTTATGTGATGACGATTACTGGTTAAGCTCAACCCTACTCGAAAGGCAGGTCGATGCATTTAACACATATGATAATCTTGCCATGGTAGTTGGCGGGCAATTGTCCTACTTTATCGATCCCGCGCAAGATATTGCTCCCATCGAAATCGAAAAAATCCCCCATATTTCATATCACGATCGTCACAAAGTTCCGTTGCCTCCAACGTTATTTTTAACTCGGTTATACGATAAGTTCTACATGACTTCGGAGGAGTTTCTTAGTACGTTTGCAGCAGATCCAATCAGCCGTAACATCATTGCGGGTGCGACGATGTATTCTAAAGCGCGATTTATTGAAGCAGGGGCGATGTCAAGCGAACAAGGATCAAAATGGCAAGCCGGTTATGAACTTAGCATGGGGCCCGCTTGTTGTGGTGATGTAGTCTATTTTGATGAACCAGCCATACTCGTTGAAGTAAGACCAACCAATGCGAGTTTTGGTGGGACACAAATCGAACATTATTTTGACTGCATGACCAGTATTCGCAACGCATTTAGTATTCCTCTTGCCAAAGCTAAGGCATCTCGAAAAAATACATTAATTAAAATAAAACAAGAGGCTATTAAAAATGTGACACGCGCATTTTTAATCAATACATTAACCATTAAAATGCATGGACAGTTGACTGCATGTGATCAAAAAAATACGGCGCAATTTGTTAAATTAAGGCATGCTTCTTATCATTTTCTCATCAATATCATACTGCCTAATCTTAACGATCTAAAATATTTTATATTAGTCTTATTACCGAGTCGCGCGATCAAACACATCACAAAAGGCATTTTATACTAAGGGCCGTTCAGAACGCCGCATCACAAGACATAAGGTTCTGAACTGTTAGCATATTCTTGATGAATTATTTTGTATCTATGCCGGGTATAACACTTTTTTTGATGGCTAAATATTTCGAGTCAAGGGTTAATCGCAATGAACATCGATACAAATCGATCATTTCTTGAGACGGCCTAATCCCATGTTTGATTGCTTCTATCAATAAATAAAGATGAATGGGTATTTTTAGATGCTTGCTGATTCGCTTAGTTCCTTGCTCTAACTCCGATCCGTGTACGGAACGATAAGCGACTACAAGCCCACTCAGGACAATCAACAACCACATTTTAATATACTGTCGCGCATCATCCGGTCCAATCATATTTTTTTTTTTCAAAATTGCAATGACTCGTTTAGCATACTGATAATAGGTATAAGCAAACGTCAAGGGGTAACGTTCCGTCGCCCCTTCCATTAACGTACGCTTGATGTGTGCTTCACGCTCAAACCCGACATTGCCGGTAGACGCTAATCGCAGCACCAGATCAATATCAATTCCAAAGCCATCATCAAGGCCTTTATCTTTTAAATACAAATTATCAGGAACGCCAGCTTGCCTGATACTACTGACTCGCTTCACACCATAACTACTGCAATGTTGCAGAGTCACATCACGCACAAACTGTGAAATAAATTCCTGACTCGTCATCTTGGAGTAATTAAAGGTAATTAAAGTGTGTGTGTTCGCTCGGTCTTCTTGCATCAGCGGAATAACGACCATACACAGCGAGTCATCGTGCTCTAATTGGTTGATGGCATTCATAATTGGCGTTTTATCGACAAAGAAATCTTTGTCAACGATGGATAATGTGTACTTGGCATCACAATATGTTTCGTAATAATTGACCCAACTACGGGCAAGGCCAATATTTTCGGGATTGCGGCGATAAATAATAGCCGGGTTATTAAAATACTCACACACTTGCTGAGTACTGCATAGACCCACGTTTGGAATATATTCGTCCAATTCAGAGCCATCATCGATCACCACAAAATACACACCCGCCATGTGCAACTCTAGCCCTGATTTAAGTAGGGTAAATAACCGTAGAGGTCGATTATAACTTGGAATAATAATATCAAGCAGTCTCTGTTTCGACATGATTTCTCTTCGTAAAATGGGACGGTTCGGCTTTAATATCTGGAAATAAAACATCACTATACTTCATTGCAAAATACAAACTTAATTGCCCCGATATATCTCGTTGGTTCACTGCATTTAATGCTTCAAAACAATCACGTGCCTTGATCGCCTTGGACTCCTTTGTTAGTGCATAATCTTGAGCTTGTAGTGCTTGAAGAACAGTCTGCTCAATTTCATCCGGCGTATTACGTAGAAGAACTATGCGTTCCTTCGTCAGTAAGTGCTGATGATCCGCATAAACCAAATTTGAGGCTAAAATTTCATTCATGGAAAGAATGCGATGAGATGCGATGCAATAATAGAGCATAGGCGTAAAAATTTCATTCTCATGCCAAGGAAACCCAGCATAAATAGGGTAATTCACATAGCAAACGGGACGCCCAAATGCATGTGCTACCGTATGTAGTCCCGAAGGTGATGCAACAAATAATCGGCAATCCCCACTCAAAGCGACATCTAGCGCAGCGCACCGATCACGAGAGTGAGCATAATCTATAATTTTATTAGAATCACATGCAATAGTACTCAATTGTAATTGAGGTGATTTATCATCACCCATACGAAATACCCAACCACCCGCATCGACAATGGCTTTTATTGCTAACGAATAATCATCAATTAATGTATTTCTAAAGTCCTGAGCTGAGCCTTTTACTTCCTCATAAAAACCCTGAGAGCGCACATGCAAACAGACATACCAATCGCCCTGTTTCATACCAACAGATCGTTTATATTTCTCAAGTTGGCTAAGATGTGTCGACGATAAAGTTAACAATGGAGGACGCTCTTCGCGGGCCCATTGACGTTGAATACGTGCAATTGACGTGTGGACATGCGCCATGGTCGATGACGTTTCTGGCATTGCCCAATTCCAATCCACAGTACAAGCCATTGTCATCACCGCCGCACTAGATTGCGTTTTGGGTAACCCCAACTGCACATGAGGCTCCCAATAATTAAAAAATTCACTATTCACTAATTCAGTAGGCTGAACATTCATGTAATATGTTCGGTGATCGTTCATCAATATTTTTTTCTTGATGAATGCATCGAGATGCCCCATTAAACCGATCACATGAGCACAATTCGTTGGCAATACGATTGATTCACTTAGATCAATCGCCGCACAATGAGCAAATTCAATACGTTGCATCTCAGCGTTCTGAAATTGCGCTAATGACTCATTATGTCGCCCTTGCATCCACAAATTCCGCGCTAATGCGCGATACGCATCAACAAACAGCGGGACTTGCGCAATCAACTCTCGCAATGCAAACTCACTTCGAGTTAAAAGAATAGACAACATACTAAAGTCCGTGATCGTATTCATCACACGCTCAGGCAACAATCCTATCCAATAATAAGCGGCAGCTTGATGATCAAGACTCACATCTTGATTGATTTGTACGGGTTGAACATGCCTGGCCAATAGCGCGACCAATTTTTCCATATGATTATCCGTTAGTAACCAAAACATATAATCCATATCCAACGAGCGCGGCGCATTCTTTGACTGTATTTTAAACATCCGTCTTACATTGCCTTTATAACGAATCATGAATTCTCTTTTTTTCGCATGAAGCAATACTAAAAACTGATATTTCCGCTCAAAATAACTTACCCGCGACAAAGAAGAAACTGAGAATGGTGTTGGTGTAGATGATTCAATTTTGATTTGAGAAAAATAAATCTTGTTCTCTGGCGCATCAAGGCCTGAGATTTGAAAATGAAACATCGCACCATTTTGAATCTGCTTTTCGGTGATGATGCCGTCAAAAAATAGTTCAAAATGCTCCCATCGATTCACTTGTTTTACTTCAATATAATCCAACGTAGTACACGTATATGCAGTAAAATCATTTCGTAAATTTGGAACCATCAACGTCAATGGAACAATCCGATCCACATCTCCTTCACAACGAATATAGCCGCTACAAGAAAAAGAACCCGCTTGACGAATACCGAGCATACCAATATCTGATATTTTTTGTGCTAAATACGCGACTTCACCATTTTTCGCACCCGAAATCAACATACTGTATTGTGACAACTCATTCGGCACACAGGTTGATTGTTGAAACTGCCCTGCCGCACCAAAATCAAAGTGCCCTAACCAATGCAAAGCTGGTAATGGAATCCAAGCGCCTTCTCGATACTCTAAACAGAGTGTTGACCAATCCTGAAAATTTCCATTACGCGTGATATTTTTTGAAACAAACAGCTTGACCAACACTCGTTGTCCAAGTCGAGCCCCCCATGCAACCAAACGTCTTACAATAGACTTTTTGCTAGAAAAAAGTTCCAATTCGGCAGAGACTTCTATTGTGCTAGCACATGGATTTATCTGATCATTAAAATAAATTTTATTATAAAGTATGGGATCAAATGGTGTTTGCTCATGAAGTGCCATCAACACGTCACGAGCATTGGTTTTTGCCACATTCCAACGATTTTCATCACGATATGATTTTCTAACTTCAATCATCTGCAGCGCCAAATCTCGTTGTTTTTCGGTCACTGAGCCACGTAAACATTGCTGTATTGACGCCTCTCGAGTCGTTTTATCCAAAATGGCGCTGTTGATTATTGTCGAATATAGTGAGAAAACAAAAATCTCATCGGAATTCGTTGCATGCTTAATCTTCCCATTTGCAGCTAATACTGCCGAATAAAAGCCATCTAACGAGCTTGTTAAGATTCCATTGTGATAAAAAATATCGTTTGTATCGACACGCATAGCTAAAATCGTTTGATGATACGCGGTAATCAATACACCCTCATCATCAACAGGCCACAAAATATAAGTCGGTGTTACCGTGAATTTATCATCAGTCCAAAATCGTCGTTTCGCTTCACGATGCAACGCAGCAAGTGCAATATTCACCGCTTGACGAGGTGCCAGATCAATGACTCCCAATGGATCCGGAGTAGTATGAAGCACTTCCTCCAACGCATCGACTCCGTCATGATGTTCTACGGGTAAGCAAAACGAGAGCACCGCATCAATATCATCTTCAAATTGTTTGACAAGATGCCCAAGACTTCCATCAGCCCAAATAAAATCCGCATAATTAAAGATGATCAAATCGGTGTTAGCAGCGCGTTTCATCGCCATATTTTGTAACATACTGAGAAAAAAATACTTTGCTCCGCCAACACCTGTTGGCATTTTATCTCCCAACACATCCCATACAACAGAGCAATACTGTTTTAGTAAAATCATCAAAGGCTGAGTTTCAAGCCAAAGTTTATCCTTGGTTGTTGTAATGATATGGTAAATAATATCACAGTCTATGGAAAGCGCTGGGATATTGTCTTTAGACAGCTGAGTAGCCAAACTATAGCGAATAAATGTAGCAGTATAATCGCCGCCCCAAACAGCCAACGAAATAAAAACTTTTTTTCTATCCATACTCTGCATTCCCTAAAAGATTCATCTCTTTAAAAAATAATTCATCGTCAATCAACTGACCTACCTGACCTTGGGTAAACGTTAAAGGTTCGCCTCCCCTTATCACTCGATTTTGCCTTCTCTGCGCAGGGATGACCCGATGTCGAATCGTTGCAAAATAGTGATTCAGTGGTGTCCGATAAACCTCAGGCGCCTTAATCAGCATGTTTCGTATTTGTTGACCCAATTCAACATAACTTGAAGCATGATGTACATCATGCAATGGTCCGTCGACCGTTAGCTCACTTAACTCCATCATAGCCATGCTTGATGAGTCATGACACACCCAGATTTGCTGATCATACGGTATTTGCTGCGTTACAAATTGATTCATCATTGAAAAATCAACGGGCAAATAATCAACTTTTATCGGATCAGTAAGCTTGGAGCAATCCAATAGTATGGGATGATAATGAAACGAACGGATGATAAATCCGTCCTGTTGCTCGAAAATCAACTGAGCACTGGGCACAAAGCATGGATTCACCGTAGAAACCACTCGACGTTTGGCTGCAGCATGCATATGATCAATTTGCAAAGCTGTCAATGCATCAGGTGATATCGAGAGAGAATTAACTCCGTCAATGGCTAACTGAGTATCCAATCGTGATTTAATCGCGTGATAATCTGTTCTAAAGGCTGTGGTCGCCACTAATTTCTTGTCTTTTATCTTATCCAACACATCTTTAAAGAAGGTATCAGAGACAACGAAATCTGGCATCATAAACGACACATAGGCTCGATACTGAAGCGCTAATTTCAATGCATGACTTTGCAACGCGCCAAGCATTAGATACTTATTGTTGTGACTGATGGTGTTCATGCGCTTCAGTAGCGGTATTTTAAAATCACGCGTGCTCAATTGATAAGCTTTCACCAGGGATGCAGGTAAAACCAAATAGGTAATCTGCATAAAACACTGTAACTCATTGATGACGGAAGAACGCATTAAATGCTGTTTACACCACTCATCGCAATGAATAACCAGCTCAACGGTGTGTGTTTGCGCAATAAAAGGCAAATTATGAGGGGCATTCAATGAGGGGAACAAATAGCGTATCGCTTTTTCAGTGTAATCGTTTCCCCAACAACACACATGAACAATAAACTGAGCTTTTTTAAGAGTAGGCTGATCAGAGATCGTCATTAAATAGGTATATAGCGCGATCACAAATCGCACTGATCGCGGCCTATAAAGCATGGTCTTTTTCTGTAAATAAGTAATGGCCGATGCAAGCCCTTGATGCTTTGCAATGTCTAATCCAGCATGAATAACAGCTCTGCCAGAAATAAACAATAACCATACTCTGGCAATCGATTTGATTTTTCGTGTAAATCGGCTGATATCAACAGCATGCATCATACATTACCTAATTAATAAAAGAACATATGAGCTCATACAATTAAGCAAGCTCTGCCGCCCCATGTTGTATAGCAGCTTTATAATGACCTTCTTTGTAAAAAGATCTGACCGTAGCGATGGTATACGCAATCTCCTCCTCCGTTAAATAAGGATGAGCCGGTAATGTAATCACTTGTGGACCATGAGCCTCTGCTACAGGGAAGTCACCTTTTTTATACCCTAAATATTGGGCAGCAGGCTGCAAGTGCATTGGAATTGGATAATGAATTTTTACTTCAATACCAGCCTTGGTTAAAAATTGATGTAATGCATCACGATGCTTCACGCGCAAAACATAAATATGAAACACATGATTGACGTCTTTACGACGTACAGGTACATCGATAAATTCATTTAAATCGGCAAATGCAGCATCGTATCGATGAGCAATGCCAATGCGTTTGGTGGTTATCGTTTCGAGCTGTTGAATAAGACGATTTGCGATCACCGCCTGCACCGTGTCCATACGACAATTAATACCAAATTCGGCGCATACATCGCGATCGATCATGCCATGATTTCGGTAACGACGTAATTTTTCTGCATACTCATCCGAGTGAGTAATGATAACGCCGGCATCTGACCAAACATTTAAGTTTTTTAATGGGTGTAAACTAAATGCAGCAAACGTCCCCCAGCTGCCGACAGGTTTATCACCAATGGCGCCTAAGATCGTCTGACAAGCATCTTCAACAATATGCAAGTTATGTTTTTTTGCAATCGCAGCAATACGAGGCATATCCGCAACGTTACCCGTGTAATGAACAGGCATGATTGCCTTGGTTTTGCTGGTGATGGCTGCTTCAATTTTTTCAGGGTCAATGACATAACCATTTTCACTATCGACTAATACTGGCGTTGCACCAACTTGAACAATCGAACCCACGGTTGCAATAAACGTATTAGCGCAGGTAATCACTTCATCACCAACACCAATATTCAGCATTTTCAATGACATTGCCAAAGCATCCGTTCCCGTACCCACACCAATCGCATGAGGCGCTTTATGTAATTTAGCAAACTGTCGTTCAAATTTATCGAGCTCAGCACCCAACGTAAAATCAGCCGTTTTAACAAATGCACGTAGATCATCGAGGTACAAATCGACATTAGCAAATTGGCGCTCTAAATATGAATAAGGCACACGCATTACTACACTCCCTATAGTTAAATAAATTTGTTTAGTAGCTTTTCCCCAAAACATTTAATTTGTGGTGAATAGATACGCTATTAATTGGTATAAAACGCTTTAATGGTTTGCACGATATAATTTAGCTCGCTGTCATCTAATTCAGGATAAATCGGTAATGACAAGGCATGTTTTGATATGTGAGCCATTCGCGGTAAATTACTGTCCGTATACCCCAACGTTCGAACAGCAACAGGCTGTTTGTGAATAGGAACTTGATAGTGTATGCGCGTTTCAATACCATGATCTTTTAAATATTGTTGCAATTCATCGCGTCGCTGGGCTTGAATGATGTAAGTGTGAAATACAGCCTGCGTGTTTTGATCAGGTAACCGGGGTAACTTAATCTCCTCGACCCGATTTAAACTTTCATCATAAGCATAAGCAATCTGAATACGCCGTTTAGTCCACTCTTCAAAATAATTCATCTTGACGTTCAGAATGGCTGCTTGCATCGTATCCAAACGAGAATTATTACTCCAATGCTCACAAACACCCGTTTTTGATAATCCATTTTGGCGTAAAGCAATCATCGATTCCATTAATTGCTCATCATTGGTTAAAATAATCCCAGCATCACCACACGCATTGAGTGTCTTGAACGGATGTAAGCTAAAACTACCCACATCACCAAATGTCCCTACTAATTTATTGTTATATCGTGCGGAAATGGCCTGAGCACAATCTTCAATGAGTTTTAAATGATACTGATTCGCCAATTCAATGATTTTATCCATTTGACAAGGACGTCCCGTCCAATGCACAGGCAGAATTGCTTTTGTTCGCTCGGTGATATGTCGCTCAATCAATGATACATCGATATTATCATCATCCCCCGCGTCTACTAACACCGGTTTTGCACCCACTAAAGCAATACTGCTAACCGTCGTAATAAAGGTATTGGCCGTGGTAATCACTTCATCACCCGGCCCAATACCTAAGGCACGCATGGGAATAATCAATGCATCCGTGCCTGAATTAACACCCAGCGCATATTTACGTTGATGATAATCGGCAAAGCGTCGCTCAAATGCACTCACTTCATCACCCAAGACAAAAGCACCACGCCGAAGTACCGCTTCGATAGCGGGCATAAGCTCTGGTAACAACGTTACATGCTGTTTATCTAATGCTGAAAATGATATTTGCATTAAAAGGGTCCTCCAAACCAATGACCAGGAACATCTCTTGGAAATTTATCTCGTTCTAGTCGCAATGGCTCAATACTCAAGTCCATCTGCATCAATTCACACACAGCTTCTGCAATATCATCACTGTACGTATAATTGGGTACAGATAAAGTTGAGGAGGTCAATGCGGGATAATCCGGCATGGTTAAACGTTTCGGTGCCGTAACCAAATCAGAAAAATGGTCAATCGTCATTTTAGCAATGATTTCACTGGCAATAGAGCAAATCTCAAACCCAGTATCCAAGACTAGCAAACGACCCGTTTTGCGAACCGATGTTTGAATAGCTGCCCAGTCAATTGGTTTGACTGTCCTTAAATCGATAAGATCGCAATGTATACCTTGTGTTTTCAAAAAATTAACGGCATGCAATGCTTCGATCGTCATATAAGACATCGCAACAATCGTGACATCGGCTCCTTCAGTCACTTGACGCGCTTTTCCAAGAGGCACATATTGATAAGGATTGGTTGCGGCATTCACACTGATATTATGCAGCCAACGGTGTTCAATAAAAACCACTGGGTTATCATCAAAAATACTAGATAAAAGTAGTCCATACACATCTTCAGCCAGTGATGGCATCACAACTTTTAACCCAGGAATCTGTGCAAAACAAGATTGTAAACTTTGGCAATGCGTCGGTCCCTGTCCCCAGCCACGACCAATAATTGCCCGAAACGTAATGGGCACCGGCATAGTCCCTGCAAAAAGACTATTCCATTTGGCGGCACCATTAATAATTTGATCCATCGCCAATAACATAAAATCTAATCGACAATGACTTAGAATCGGGCGAAATCCATTGATCGCTAATCCTATTCCAATCCCTGTCATGCCATTTTCAGCAGTGGGCATATCAAATACGCGATCTTCACCAAACTCTTCAACCAATCCCGCCGTGGTGCCAAATATGCGAATACTATCGTTCATGCCTAAACCATAACAAAGCACCGAAGGATCCAATTGCATCGATTTTCTCAAGGCTGCATTTACTAAATGCATGAATTTTTTAGTCAATTAAAGCTCCCTCTTTTTGTTGATTTAAAGCATCCTCAAGCCATGTTTCACGACTCGTTGCGTATTGATACAAAAACCGGTCATCTGCAGGAGGGAAGGGTGAGTTTTCGGCAAATTCAAATGCTTGTTCAATTTCAGCTTGAATTTCTTCGCGCCATGTAGAAACAGTCGTCACTGTGAGCTGCCCCGATTCAACCAACTGATTTTGCAATAAAAAGATAGGATCTCTTGCTAACCAATGTTCAAATTCGGCTGCTGGCCTATCCGTGCCCAGATCATCTTCAGGACCGCAGTGTACCTTATAACGATACGTCTCTAATTCAACAAACCAAACACCGCCTTGTTCTCGTAAATCATGAATCGCATCGCCAATACCCTGCAAACTATTCATCACATCATTGCCATCAAGATGTTTCGTTTTAGCACCAATACCTTTTGCCATTTCATGTATTTTGCGACTGGCTGGTTGTCTCAAACGAATCGGTGTGTTCACAGAATACATATTATTTTCGCACACAAAAATGACAGGCAATTGTTTCAATACCGCAAAGTTCAGTGACTCATAGACCACACCTTCTTCTACAGCAGCATCACCTAAAAAAACGCAAGTTATCCCTTTATTTTTTTTCAGCTGCTGCGCGAAAGCCAAGCCAACGCCAATAGGAACAGTGTTTCCAACAATGGCTGTACTTGCAACAAAACCGGCGTGCAAGTCACTTAAATTCATTGATCCACCACGCCCACAAGTTGCACCGGTCGCGCGTCCGTAGAGTTCCGCAATGAGACGCTTTAGATCACCACCCTTCGCTAAATAATGTGCATGACCGCGGTGTGTACTCACCATCAAATCAGATTGTTTGAAGTACTCGCAAACCATCACGGCTACAGCTTCTTGACCAATAGACAAGTGCGTGGGACAACGCATTTTACCTTGCGAATAGCGTGCTGCAATTTCCTCTTCAATCATCCGTATTCTAAGCATTTTGTATAGAATATGGCTGTACTGTTTTTCTAATTGATTCACGATGCTCCCTCACTTACCTTGCTCATCCTGATTAAAATCACGCCGTTACCGTATTTCGCTCATGATATAATGCCAATACTTCATCCACGGGTCCTAACATTATCATTTTACCATGCTCCAATAATATCGCTTTGTTACACATTTTTTTAATGAGCGTATCGGAGTGCGATGCCATCACGAGGATGTTAATCTTTTCATAAAAAGACTCTAATCGTTTCTGTGCTTTATGCGCAAATCCCGCATCGCCTGCACCAATGCCCTCGTCCATCAACAAAATCTCTGGATTTAACGACGTAACAATGGCAAAACTAAGACGTAAAACCATCCCACTTGAATACGTTCGCACGGGGGAATGGATAAAATCACCTAATTCACTAAACTCAATAATTTCATCTCGTTTTGCATCAATTGCTTGAGTTGTTAATCCATAAAACATCCCTATCGTATAGATGTTTTCGTAGCCCGTATCATCCGCGTCCAATCCCAAACTGGGATTGAATAATGGAGTGACTTTACCACGAACTTTAATCACACCACTGTGTGGTTGATAAATACCAGCTAACACATTGAGTAAGGTCGATTTGCCAGCACCATTATGACCGATAAGACCAAGACGATCACCATCGTTCAATGTAAAACTAATATCATGTAGCGCACGAACAAAAACGTGTTTACGTGATGATTGTTGAATTTGACCACCTAATTTACTCACGCAGCGGTTATATAAAGCCTTCCGTAAACTCCGATTTGAATCAAAAATAGGAATATCAACCGTCACATGCTTCAAATCAATGAACTTTTCCATCGTCAACAACCCTTACAGCCAAAACACAAGATGTTTTCTATATTTCCCCAATATGATGATCGTCATCAACCAACCCACAGCACAAATGGCAATCGACATCATCCAGTCAATCATCACAGGAGCCTGCCCCAATAAAGGCGCGCGTGCAATTTGGATAAAATGATGCAATGGATTGGCTGAAATCAATAACTGTGCTTTTCGCCCACTCCCCAACTGTGAGGGCTCCCAAAAAATAGGCGTAACAAACATCGATACCTGTAACAAACTACTGACCACCTGCTTAATATCACGAAAACGACTTGCAAAAAGCCCAAATAACACACAAATCCAACTGCTGGTCAAACAAAGAATAATCATGCCTGGAATAAACAACAACGTATTTAAATTAACCGGGACACGAAAAACTAACATCACAATCAAGTAAACACTTAAATGATGAAACATCACAATTACATTTCGTGTCACCACATTGTTGGCATAAACTGAATAGGAAAGTGATGTTTGTTTGATTAATCCACTCGCATCCACAAACGTTCCGCAAGCTTCGGACGTGACCGATGAAACAAACGTCCACATAATGAACCCAGAGGCAAAAAAAGGTAGATATGTCTTGACGTTGGTGTGCCAAAGAACCGGAAACACAACACCCATCGTACCAATGAATATTGCGATACTTAATGTGACCCAGAATGGACCAATGATTGTACGTTGATAACGGCGTCGAATATCTGTGAACGCCATATAAATCCAAATTCGCCAATCTTTTATACTATTATAATAGACGTCCAGGCCTTGGAAAAAATAATGCTGGATAGTCTTACCAGACTGAGATAAGAGCTCGATGTCTGCATGCATATTCAACTCATCCATGTCCTAAACCTCGCTACCTTAGCGTACTTTCAATCCAGAAAATTGCTTACCATCTTGATTGCATCCCCATCCAAAGTCAAGCAATAACTTGACACATTGATGCAAATTCACGAACCAAAACCTCAGCATGATCATCTTCCCAAACCCATTTCTGAAATGCATTAGCAAACGCAGGATTTTGGCCAGGTATAAATCCTTTATCTGTGATCATGGTTAATGGTACATGGGGCACATTTTTGACAGCCACTTTAAACGTAATATAACGACATCGCGGATTGAACCAACAAAGCGTCATGGGTCCAGTATTCACGCCTAAATTTAAATAGGCCAACTCATACAATGCGGCACGTAAATTTAAGTTCCAGCAAGCCGCTTGAAAAAAATCAAACTCGCTTAATTCGGGTGGAATCGGTTGCATTCCCTGCTCTGTGTCTGGCACAAAAACAACATAAAATTGTTCTCTATCAAGCATTTTTGCAAAGGTCGCCCAAGCACTTAAATTACTATTACGTTCTGGTGTAAATGCATACTGACGCAGAGTAATCACAATGGTTTTTTTGGTTTGCGCACGTGGCTCTAACCAGGCCAAGACGTAAGCTTTTGCTTGATTATCGGCGCGTAACGCCATGCAAGATTGTTGATAACCCACCGCCAACTCGGGATCATAGGCGATGGGAAACGTCACATTGTACCGTGACGGATACTGATAATTCAGCTTTTGCTCTCTGATATAAGCCGCTTCTTCACGAGATGCACACAAGGTCACACTGCATGGACAAGGTAATAATCGAATGCTTGGAAACAAAATTGAATAAATCCGCCAAACTCTCGTATCATGAGTCAACACTTTATCATAATCTGGCAACTCTCTTCTGAGCCCATTGTATGATCCAGGGACTAGAACCACATGCATAAATCGTAAACCAAGCTCCTCTCGCCTGGCGTTCGCAACACAAAGAGCCCATATAAAGTCATAGGTAATGGGTTCTATTTCAAAGTCATAAAAAAAATACAAGGTGTCATTGGCCGTATCTTTGAACATGACTCGCGCATACATAAAATTAATTGGTTTACTGATTGCATGATACAGCAGAGATGACATCGGTCGAAAATACTGTCCCAATGAGGTCGTTGGCTTAATGAATTCGCGTACCAATCGACGGATAACCCATTTAACACCATATTGTTGTAATTTGGTTAATGCATACATGCATGGATTCGTTATTCTAAAATAGTCCAATAGTAATCTCCGGTGTAACCCGCCTCCTGCAACAGTTTCAACCATTGTTCAGGATAATCGTGATATTCCGCTGTCAAAACCCACTCTTCAAATAATTTCTTTTGCTCAGGCGTAAAGTAACTATCAACCTGAATGAAACTTTTTCCTTTGGAGACTCGTTGTATTTCGCGCACCCCCATCACAACATCATCTCGCTTAAGATTGTGTAATGTGTTTAATGAAATAACTGCATCGAAACTCGCGTCTGGAAAAGGCAGATCATCTGCACTCCCTTGATGTAATCGTCCAATCACATCTGGTTCACAATGTTTCAATGCATAATCTGAAATATCTAGACCATAGACATCTAATCCAGGACAGACCGACATGAGATCTTTGACTAAAAAGCCTTTGGCACATCCAACATCCAAAACACGATCACCCGCCTTTAGGTCAAAGTGCTCGACGATATCCGTTGCAACAGGCAGCCAACGTCCATCGTAACGGTATCCACCATAACCATACGTGCGCGGTCCATCAAAGTACATTTCGCCATATTGTTTGGAAATACGGATCACATCAGGGTCTTTCGCTTCAAATCGCGACTGCACATTACGCTTAGATTTGGGTAATGATCGTAATAAATTGATTTCGTTCATCGCTATCCTCTATTGAGTTCAAACTACCAGCTCATGCATTTTCGTTAATCCATCCGTCAGCAACGTATACTGAAAGTTAGCAAATGCACGTCGACAGACTGCATTTTCAAACGCGCGATAACCATTATGTGGCATCGCACCCTGTCTTGGTTTGAATTTAATGTCCACAGAACGCTTGGTCACTTGTTTAATTAATTCAGCAACTTGAGCAAACGACGTGACTTCACCTGTGGTGATATTTAAAGTGCCGTAGCTACGATAGACCAGGCATAAATAAATTAACTCAGCCACATCTTCAATAAACACATGATCACGTTGCTCTTCGCCAAAACCAAATAACTCAATTGACTGATCCGACAATGCCAATCGGTAAAAACTATTCGGGCCATAACCATTATGTGGGTCATGAGCACCATACAACAAACTCGGACGAAGAATAGACAAAGCATCCGGTTGGACAACTGAACTTAACATCAGTTCGCGCGCTAAATGCATCGCCCCATGTAATGATGTCGGTGCCGCAGGAGATGATTCATTGAGTTTGTCCATGGAATCGGCATAGACCGCATCGGAACTAATATAAATGACTTGCTGCACGGGTTGTTTGGTTAAGGCATCACAAACATGCTTCATCATCTGAATGTTTTGCAGCAGCATCGTATAGTTTTTACAGGGAGCTTTAGCCGATGTAATCACTAACGCATCGTCTTGACGCAAATAGTTGACCAGACGATCAGTCGCATGATTTTCCGCTAAATCAACTTCATGACGCCCGATTGCGATCACATCAATTCCTGCCGATTGCAATCGTTTAACCGCCGCTGAACCAACAAATCCATTTGCACCCAATACAACAACACGTTGTGGTTTAGTCATCTTCTCATGAATATGATTAAGCATAATCGATTTCCTTTTGCTGAATAGTACCCTGTCCCAAACTATAATAATTCACTGGTTCTAATTGTTTTTTATTCAATTGCAATAAACGATGTGGATCAATAATGGTATTCCCTCGCATATGCTGAAGTAGATCGGTAATTGACAGATCTTGATACTCTGTGCAAGGGGTCATGATAATCAATACATCAGCGTCTTTAATCGCTAACCAAAGGTCCGACGCTCGCTCGGCGTGCGTGCCATGCTGATCCTGCACAATCGGATCATGTGCTTTAATTCGATAAGCTTGCAACTGCTTAATCAACGCAATAGACGGTGAATTTTTCACACTATGAGTATTGGGTTTATACGCCAAACCCAATATGCAAATCAATGGATCCTTAGTCCGGGACAAAACGTGGCTCTGTAAACATCGCAGCACCCAATCACGCCGATGATGAGAGTTGGTTAACCACGCACTGACCATATCCGTGTGTGTTGCATGCGTTTGCCCAAGTTTAATAATGGTATTTAAATCACGCTCGAGGTTTCCTCCCGCAATCCCTAATCCCGGCGTTAAGTAGGCATGCTGGCCGATGCGTTTATCGAGACGCAATGTCGGTGCAATATCATGCCAATCCGCGCCAATATGTTCACAGATTTCGGCAAGTGTATTAGTCGTCGTCACGGAGGCTACCAAAAACATATTAATGGATATTTTGGCAAGTTCGGCACTTTCATAGCGCATCGTTAACACAGGGCAGTTAAATGAGGACAATAACTGTAAATAAGCATCCGGTAAGGACAACGTAGGGTCCTCTGCACCCACAATATAGCGCTCAGGATAAAGTGCTCTTGCCATCGCGTTACCAAAAATCAACGTCTCAACCTGATAAAATAATCGATGCTTTTCGATATCCAATTGACGAGTGAATCCTGGTGGTACTTGTGAAAGAAGAACTAAACTTGCTTTATCCGCAAGCGCACCTTTCACGCTGGCAATCAATTGATGAATAATCGCTAAATTACTATTACCTTGGTCATCGGTGGGTACATCATAGGCAATAAATACCAGATCACACGTCTTGAGTCGCGTGATGTCTGCTGTAAAACATAACCGAGTGGCGTTACGCTTTACCAAATCATCCAATTGTGGTTCCTTCACAGGCATCTGGTGCGCTTGAAGTTGCTCGATTAGCAGAGTTTGTGCATCGTAACAAATCAGCTGAAATCCTTGCTCGGCAAACGCGACTGCATGGACTAAGCCAAGATGAGTCATACCAACACAACCGATTGTTATTTGATTATTCTCTTTCATCCGTTTTGCACTCTGTGTTTAATCTTTGATCTGCACCCATAGCCGTCAGGATAGCTTTCATTCACTCATTATTTCCGCTGTCCGACAACCCACCGACAATCGATTCAGCTCTTGCTGAATCCATAAATCTGTGGCGAGATTTGTTTCAACATGATTCGCCACTAATTCTTTAAAATGCAGGTATTCTAACGCCCACGTTGGATCATCTTGCACCAAAGTCACACTCTGTTCTGGAGGCCGACCACTGGGTAAAACACGGGTATAATGAGTAAAGCGGCTCGGCCCCCATTTGCACAACGATTCGATAGATGCTGATCCTTGTTCCCCCACCATTTCACACACAAAATGGTTACGCCAAGACAACAAACTCATTTCAAATGTCAGTTGCGGCCGCGCTGATTTATTAATAATTACTGCATGATCAGGGGCTTGATTCTCAAAACGGTTCATCACCACCACTTCAAAATGCGTTGGCCGTTGACCAAACCAAAACTGAACCGTGTCCAACAAATGCGATCCCAAATCAGGCACCACACCCGCTCCCTGATCACGCCAAACCGAATCACGCACCAATCGCGCGGTGCCATTCCCATAAAATAATCGGCAATAGCGAATGTCACCTAATGCACCTGAATCCAGCAACTCTTTCATGCGTATAAAATGCGGTTCAAAACGATGATTGTACGCGGTATAACAAACAACCTGATGTCGGCGCGCTATTTGTTGCAGCTCGATAATTTGTTCGTTAGATTCAGTCCACAGCGGCTTTTCAACCAAAACATGCTTACCATTTTCCAATAAATAACGTAATACTTGATATTTAGGTTCATCAGGCAAACAAACCAATGCGGCATCATATTGATCCAGTGGAACTTCTTTAATGGTGTCATAATCTGCTTCCGGCTTCACGGGATCCACACTACACACAAAATCAGAGCCTGCGTGGCGTTGGCGTTTTTTGCCCTGAATCCCTAGGCCAACAACGACAACTCTCATACGTCCACCATATCCTCAACATAATTAGCAGTCATAAGACAATCATGTCCCATCAAAGCGGATACAGGTTCAGTCTGATACTGTGAATGAGCAACAACTTGCCGAATTTTTTTAATGACATCGTCTTTAGCAATGGGAATATTACCATCCACTTCGCATTCACACGCTGCCGCCATAGAGCCAACAATACTGGCTACTGCCGGTGACTGTCCCTTCACTAGGGCCAGCGTGGCATAAGCCAACAATGCATCACCCGAACCCACTGCATCAACCAGGTGATCAACAAAACTATCAACATAAATATAGGAATCCAATGACTCATGATCGTGATGACAACACGTAATCGAACCACGCTCCCCTAATTTTAAAATCAAGGTTTTACATTTGGCCTCATCATATAGACGAGCAGCCAAGGGCCGAACGCCCGAATCCTGATCGCCTAACGCAAACCGCGCTTCCCGCTCATTCGGCGTGATTAAATCAAAGCCTTGGAATTCAATGATATTTCCCCAACGACTCGCCACCTGACTATCTGCTACTTTAAAGCATCCCTCAGGAATAGCAGCAACCAGTTGATCGATAGTGCGTTTGTTAAACATTCCATGCCGAAAATCACTGAAAATAACAGCATCTGTCTCAGTCGTACTGATTTTATCAACAAGCTGCTCAACGATCGCATCAGAGATGGACGAGTTATCCAATGTATCAATTTTAACAAGTCGATAATTATTCGCGACAATGGCATTTTTATACGTTGTCGGACGATTTTTATCCACAATCAATTGAACGGTGACACCTGCATCTTGCAAATCATTCAACACAAATTCAGCCAAAGGATCCTCACCCAAAACCGTTGTGAAAATGACATGCGCTCCGGCCGCTTTTAAATGCTTCGCAACAATACCAGCGCCTCCCACAAAATTCTCTTGTGCCTCCAATCGCACACTGAGCGTAGGAGTCTTGGTTTGTCCACCAATGACATTCGTATATGTAATGCCGTCCACAATGGTATCCCCAACAACGTGGATAGTCAGTGGTTCAGGTGAACTGAGGCTGGCGAGTAAATCCTGCGTCGTGATCCCTTCTATTTCCATGACAGCAGCTAATTTTTCTAACCGAATCATTGGCTCTTCAAGATTGATTAGCTTAGAGGATGAATACACTATATCGCCCGGTGTAAAGAGCATTTCACCGCCATAGCTTGCTAATAATTGTTCTTCTTCCTGCGTTTTTTGAGGTTTGTTTTTCGCTGAATACTCATAGCCTTTGGCAAAAAAATCAGGTTGTAATACTTCAATATTCTGCAAAGGTGTGGCATTTTTATCGATTAACACATAATCGACCATTTCAAATGCGGATAAATTCGTTGCGCGAATCGTTTGCGGAATATGAGGTCGGTACTGGCCTTTACTGATGTGGTGATCCGCCGTCAAACTCGCGATCAAGATATCGGCTTTCCCTTTCGCATACATCAAGTGACGCATATGGCCTGGATGCACAACATCAAAGACTCCATGACACATCACTACTTTTTTGTCACGTGGGAATGGGCCTAAGATAGCAGCAAGCTCCTCAACAGTTTTGATCTTGTGCTGATAACGGCTTAAAAACATGATAAAAACTCCAGTAACTATTCATCCCAAGCTTTCGCGATGTGGCGAATGGTGATACCCTCTTTTAATATCAGAGGTTCCTTATTATTCTTCACTCAGATATTCAAACCAAGTCTTCGTTGCCGATGCAATGGAAGCCCTATCCCACAATGGCGCATCTTGCCAATGATCAATATCTGTCAACATCATCTGCACACCATCCGCAAACGAAACACTGGGCTGCCATCCTAACTCGGTGGTGATCTTATCAATATTAGCCCAAGTACAATCCGGCTCGCCGGGACGCTTAGGCAGATAATCGACAGCTCCACCACCTAGCAATTCAACTAAATAATTGATGGATTGTGGCTGCCCTGCGCCAATATTCCAAATCTCTCCCACACGACCCGTTTCTGCTGCAGCTAAAAAGGCTTTGGCTACATCAGTCACATAGAGAAAATCGCGCGTTTGCCTACCATCACCCACGACGGTATAAGGTTTACCCAATAGTTTTTGTTTAAGAAACACACCAAATACAGCGCCATAGGCTCCAGTAGTTCGCACGCGCGTGCCGTAAGCATTAAATATACGAACTGAATTCACCGGCAATTTATAAACCTGATGCCAATGAAATGCCGCGCACTCGCCTTGATATTTGGAGAGCGCATATGGATACTGAGGATTGATCAGGTGGTGTTCATCCGTTGGCGTAGCTGCCAATCCATAACACGATGAGGAAGCCGCATAGACGAACTTACTGACCTGTGCAGCACGTGCCGCCTGCAATACATGAACCGTTCCCAACACATTCGTTTCCATGTACCGTACCGGCTCCTCAATCGAGGGCACAATGTCGCCTATACCTGCAAAATGGAAAACAACATGAGCATCTTTGAACAAAGACGAATCCGGCTTAATTGCCATAATATCCATCTGCTCAAACAAAAAATCGGGATTATCCTGATGATGGGCAAGATTTTTGGCATGCCCACCACTTAAGTTATCAATCACTCGAACACGATAGCCACGTGCTAATAATAAATCCACCATATGGCTACCAATAAAACCCGCGCCACCGGTTACAACGGCAATAGGCTGACTCATTAAGCGACTTCCAGTGCTTGAATTCGCTTAACGTTGTAATAAATGTCATCCGTCATACTGTCTTTGATTTTGCCACTTCGAAACGCTTGGCATAAATCACGTACGGCATCTTCTACACTTAACTTCGCCTCAAAACCTAAAATTCGTTTGATTTTGTCAGAGTTAATATGATACGAGCGATTGTCGTTGGATTGAGTCACTTCCATTTGTAATGGTGCTTTATCTGGGAATTCTTCTTCCACAACCCGTTTGACCACGTCAGCAATTTGTCGAATTGACATATTATCGTAGCCCACATTGAAGATTTCTCCAGCGATCTTATCTTTCGGTGCGGTTAATAGCAGTTGATAAAGATCACACATGTCTTGAACATGCAAATTTGGTCGTAATTGATCTCCACCAAATACAACTATCTTGTTATTGCTTACAGCATGATTCGTTAAAATATTCACGCTTAAATCTAAACGCAAGCGTGGTGCGTATCCACAAATCGTTGCAGGTCGAATGGTGACGCACGTAAAGTTATCATCCATATGCCTAAACAGTAATGGTTCACACATTCCCTTATATTTATTGTATAACGTCAATGGAACCAGGGGATGCTCTTCCGTGACATTGGGTTTATCTGAAACACCGTATACCGAACTCGAGGATGCGTAAATAAACCGCTTGACCCCAGCCTTTTTCGCCGCAATCACCATCGGCTCAAATGCATCTAAGTTGATGGATGTGCTTAGCTCTTCATCGAGTACAAAGCTTGCGTCGTTGGAGATACAGGCCAAACTAATGACTGTGTCTACACCCTTAAAGGCTACACTCAAATGAGCTGTATCACGAATATCGCCTTCAATGATGGTTAAGCGAGGATTATTTTTTGGTAAAAAATGATCACCAAAAAATAAGGTGTCATATATTGTAACTCGATAGCCTAGGGCCAGTAATTGAGGGGTTAATAAGCTTCCTACGTATCCAGCACCACCGGTAATTAACACATGTTCCATGAGATTATCCTTAAAATAAACGCTCAACATCCTTACTACATGTGCTCCCGTTTATATCATGAAGTCATTTGAAAAGGAATATTTCAGAAAAAATATATTCAGCGAGCTCGACTTTAGCTATGTTTTCTCTCCGCACACAACAAAAACGATTTTGTCTTTCCCGCGCAGGCGCTGAGTGATCCTGGCATTATTTTTTGTCGTGTACAGAGATTTTTCCTGTACCGTTCGAAAAAGCCGAGATGAGTTAATAATTGGCATTGCATAACAAACTGCAGTACGATCTGGCCAACAACGGATGATTGAAGGTTTGATCTATTATGTTATTCACCTCACCCCTATTCTTATTTGTATTTCTCCCTCTGTTTTTAACCGCTTACTATCTAGTACCCAATACCACATCTGCCAAAAATGCGGTCGCCTTGCTGGGCAGTATTTTATTTTTTGCCTGGGGCGAACCTATTTTTGTTTTCGCGCTATTACTAGGAACATATATTGATTACCGAGTTTCACTGCTTATTTCACCTGAAACAACACTGCAAATTCGCTATAAGAAGCTCCTATTAACATTGGCCATCAGCCTCAATGTTCTGCTTTTGATTCTCTCAAAATACCTAACGTTTGTTTGTACCGAATTAGCGCCCACATTGCAGACTTGGTTGCACGTGAATTTAGCGATTCCACAATTACCACTTATTTTAGGTATTTCTTTTATTACGTTTCATAAAATCAGTTATTTAGTCGATAGCTATCAAGGTCGAGCTGAGCCACCCCGACATTTTTTTGACTGCGCGTTATATATTTTTCTTTTTCCACAACTCATTGCCGGACCGATTATTCGTTATCATGATATCGGTACACAAATCCATCAACGCGACCATTCAACTCAAGGGTTTTTAATAGGATTTTTACGTTTCAGTGTTGGGCTCATTAAAAAAGTTCTCATTGCAGATACATTGGGTATCATGGCGGATAAAGTCTTTGATTTCACTCCCATCAATCTTTCAACACTCTTTGCTTGGGGTGGAATCACTGCGTACAGTTTGCAAATTTATTTCGATTTTTCAGGTTATTCGGATATGGCCATCGGCTTAGGACGAATGATGGGCTTTCATTTCCCCGAAAATTTTAATCGCCCCTACATTGCACGAAGTGTGACCGAGTTTTGGCAACGATGGCATATTTCACTGTCAAATTGGATGCGCTTATATCTCTATATTCCGCTTGGTGGAAATCGTGGCACTCAACTCAAAACATATCTGAACCTTTGGGTCGTGTTTTTAATCTCAGGTTTATGGCATGGCGCCAGCTGGTCCTTCGTCGCTTGGGGAGCTTATTATGGATTTTTTCTCTCGTTAGAACGTGTTATCAAAACCATCCCATATCTTAAACAAATTGTTTTACCTCATCTGCTATGTAGGACCTTGACTCTGCTCATCGTCATGGTCGGTTGGGTTTTTTTCCGCTCACCGTCGTTATCGTATGCCATCCATTATATCCGCGCTTTATTTGGTATTCAGCATACGTCACCCAACCACGTTTTGCCGTGGGGAATCATCTTTAATCATCACGCAATCACAACATTAATCATTGCGGCATTGCTTGCCACAATGGTCATACCGAGTACCCGCCCTTTGTTCAAAAAACTCAATTCTCTCAATGCATTTTGGACTCATGTCAATTCAGCTTCCAGTCGCTTGATCATCAATGCACAGTTTATTTCGATTATCATCTTGCTAGTCATCTCCTCTGCAGCCATCATGAGCTCAGATTATGTCCCTTTTCTTTATTTTAGGTTTTAACAAATGATCAAAATTCAATTTAGAAAAAATCGTTTCTTCTGCATTTGTTTGGTCATATTATTGATAGCACCAACGATTCAAGGTGTATTTAAAATAACCCGCGAAGGTTCTCTGTATGGTTATATCGATCCTATCCCTGAAAAACCAACCCATTATCTACCCAGTTTTTTTGATAAATCATTGCAACAGTGGATTGAGAAAAAGTTTAATGCCCACGTAGGATTTCGAGCATTATTCATCCGCTCATTTAATGAAATAAATTTCAAATTATTTCGCGAAACAGACACATCTCGACTTAAACTCATGACATCTAAACGACATGGGTTATACAGTAATTTATCGATTGATAGTTTAAATCGTGATGTCATGTTGAAACATGATTTAGATCAATATTATCAAATGGAAGCCCAGAAACTACGAACGATTCAGGATAAGCTCGCAGCGCAAGGCAAACAATTTCAAGTGGTCATCGCAAGCAGCAAGGCTTATGTCTATCCCAAAGAACTAGGCTCACGGCTTTTAGCCGGAGGAAGTGCGCATATTTTTAATCGCGCCATCAGTTTTGGAGCTATTTTAAAGGCAGCTGGCGTAAATGTCATCGACTCAGGACCCTTATTACGACAACGAGTACATACCGCTCATATTGAAACACATCCTGCCTCAGGATTACATTGGAATTACTATGCAGCATGCCTCGTTGCTCAGGCAATCATCGATAAGGCCCAACAGGTTTATCCAACCATGGCAGGGCTCGGGTGTGATCCAGCTCAACGGATTTATTCGCCAATGAATGATGTGGATGTTGATGGCTATTTATTACTTAATTTATGGTCGGACGTAGGATTACTTGCTCGCACCACTTATCCAACAATCCACGCTACGCCACCCATCCAACAAATGAATACAGCACAACCATGGCAGCCCCGAATTGTCTTTATTGGCGATAGTTTCTCCGATCAAATCCGGTTTGCCTTTAAAAAAGCGAACATGTATTCACATATCGTGATGTCCAGTTATTTTAAAACACGTGAAGTGCAGGATCAAAATGGCATACTAGAGGCAAGCAACGACACGGCCGTCATTCAAGCTCAATTACTCGCTGATATGAAATCCAGTGATCTCGTCATTTTAGAATTGGTCGATTACAATATTCATCCAAGCAGTGATATGTATGCGTATGGATTTGCAGATTATGTTGCACCAAGACTCTAATACGCTGACGTGAAACTACCGTTTAGGTACCGCCATAGCCTCTTCGTATAACTGCAAGAGTGCAGCAGCACTTTGTTTCCAATTAAACTCACGCGCTCGCACAATTGATGCATCGTGCATGTTCTGACGTTGTTGTGGATTTAGTGAGAGGGATAACATAGCCTGCGCCCAACCTTCCGTGTCTTCAGGTGATAACAAAATAGCTGCTTGCCCAGCTACTTCGGGGATAGATGATGTGGTTGTGGTTAGAGTTGGCGCACCAAATTGCATGCCCTCCAAAACAGGCAATCCAAATCCTTCAAACAATGAGGGATAAAGACTAGCGTAGCAAGAGCGATAAAGCCAAATCAGTTCATCGTCCGTCACATAACCCGTCAGAATCACCTGATCTTCGATACCCAATGCCCGTAAATGATTTTGGAAATCATCCATTAACCACCCACTTCCGCCAGCAAATACCAGCGGCATGGGTTTGCCATTTAAAGCGAGATAACGTGCATAAGCTTCAGCGAGACGACGCTGATTTTTTCGAGGCTCAATAGTCCCCACCGATAACCAAAAACCGCCTTCGGGAACATTCGCCAAAGCAGAAGGACGGACTCCGGGTCGTGAGGTGTCGGCAAAACGTGAACAAGGATAAATAACGCGAATTCGATCTTCGGGAAAATAAGGAAATACGCTTAAATAATGTGACCTAGACGCTTCTGAAATGGCTACGATCCAATCTGCAGCAATGGAAGCTCGAAACACGCCATTGTAACAACCAATACGGTTTGCCTCAGTAGACCACGTTGGATCCACTAAAAATCCCATGTCATAAAATGTATAAATTAACCGACTTGTTTGCAACTGGGTTGGACACCAAAAATTATTCGCATGAATAATATCAGGTGCTTTGAGTTGTTTTTCTATATCATGCTGCCGCCAAAAAGCCCCGGCTGATTTACGTGTCAGATGACGTGGACCATATTGCCCGTTTTGGTACGGATTTTTAAAAGGCATTCGCACATCAAAATAGAAATCACCAAAACTGGGATACAGTGAATACACCGTATCAGACGCGATCTCTAGCATCGCTTGAATCAATGCATAAGCAAAAAATCCGCACCCCGCTTTATTTGAGCCTGTTTGCGAAATATCAAAACCAATATGTTTTACGTTTGAGGGCGTTCGTGTAACCAACATCAACGAATCCTTGATACCAATAACATGCATACTTGTTGCGCTATGCTATCATTGATAGTTTATTTATACCACAGGGAAAAATGAATCATTTATGGAAATTAACGCGATGCACGACTTTTCACTGAACAAATCGTGCATCGCGTGAAATTATTGTTAAGCTTATTGATCATCAATGCCACAGTACCTCTCACGCTTGCACCATTAGCCTTCGCGATAGTCCAAAATACTCTGCCATTGTAACTGATACATCGATGGATTCGAAACCCAGCCGTGGTGAGACTTTACAAGCAAATACCATCGATTCCAAATTTCCCTATGGCGATGCACCGAAAGGCAATGTCGCGATTGCGGTGGTGGCTCAAAATGGTGTATTTGTCAGGGTGATGTATTGCAGGGATGCCAATCGTAGGATGTGACACACCTACGAGTGAATTGACATTTTTTGACAAAAAAAGTACTCTTCCAGACTTTATCATCAGGCTGAATCCACATGAAAAGAGCGTTGATAACAGGCATCACCGGTCAAGACGGCTCGTTCATGGCTGAATACTTGCTGGAAAAAAACTACCAAGTCGTTGGCTTTGCACGATCGACAGGTGGTTCACAAGTCAATATTGCGCCGCATCTAAAATCACATGTGCAACTTATCTTAGGCGATATGGCCAATCAGGTCGATATTGCCTCCGCTATCACTACGGTTATACCAGATGAAATATATAATTTGGCTTCTCAATCACGACCTAGCGAATCTTGGACACACGCCGCAGAAACCTTAGTTATCAACGGCATGGGAGCAGTGCATCTCTTTGAAGCGGTTCGTACACAATGCCCTACGGCTAAAGTCTACCATGCGTCATCATCTGAAATGTTTGGCAGGACTAAATCCGCGCCACAAAATGAAGACACGCCATTTGATCCCGCTAGCCCGTACGCTGCCTCTAAAGTTTATGCACATCAAATGGCACGGATTTATCGTGAAAGTTATGGATTGTTCATCGCAAATGGTATTTTATTTAATCATGAAAGTGAACGTCGGCCACTACATTTTGTAACACAAAAGATCGCCTATGGGGCTGCATGCGCCGCGCTGGGCATCGTCACCTCACCGCATCTCAATGAACGAAATCAACCCATCGTTCAGCATGGCAAACTCGCCCTAGGAAATTTAGATATTTCAAGAGACTGGGGCTATGCTCACGACTTTATTCAAGCCATGTGGACTATCCTTCAGCAAGACACACCGGATGACTTTGTCATTGGCACAGGGCAATTGCATACATTGAGAGAGCTTTGTGAAATTGCTTACCAATCTGTCGGTAAAAATTGGCAAGATCATGTGATTAGCGACCCCGCATTGATTCGCCCATTGGATGCAAATTTAACGGTTGCCGATCCTTCAAAAGCAGCCAAACAACTCAATTGGAAACCTACCATTGATTTTAATGAAATGATCCAAAAAATGGTTCAAGCTCAACTTGAATTGCTTAGGCCGTTGGTAGAATAATTAAGATCATTATACGATGCATCGTATAATGATCTTATATACACCTCATTTACAATAACCAACCTATCAGCCCACTCTTAACAGAGTTTCAACAACAAACTGGCGCAGAGCACGCGTTTCAAGTAGTCATTAATTTACCCTATGTCAACCAAAACTGCTTTGATCACACAACGCCGATTATTGTCCCTGCTAAAACATTTTTATCGCAATTGGTTTAGAGTCTGTTAACATTTTACCCACCGCCGACAAACCGCGGCACGAGGTACGTGAGTAAATGGTTGATGATGACTTGCTTAATCAAATACAGTTGGACCAGGTTCCTTAACAAGCATCGATAACTGATTTAATTGCTTTTCTGTCACGCGCGGAGTAGATAGCGGTGGTAAATGCGTCAGATCAAAAAAATCCACATCAGAAATTTCAAGATTTTCTTTTGCCGAACCCGATAAAATTTTACAATGAAAAAAACATTTGTAGATATGAGGCCATTGTAAAGGATGGTCGTGTTTGAGTTTATCCCATAATGCTAGCATTTTAACAGGAGATACATCAAAGCCAGATTCTTCACGTGCTTCACGTATTACTGCTTCTGAGGGCGATTCGTTGACGTCAGCAAAACCACCAGGTAACGTCCATAGGCCATCAGACCGTTCTTTAACAAGCAAAATTTTATTATTCTCAAGAACAAATGCTCTGACATCAATCTTAGGTGTTGCATAACCTTGTTCTAGAGCAAAGATTGCGTGAATTGAATCGGGAGAAGGTACCATTGAACATTGAGCTGCCAGTTCGGCACTGATCGTCATCAAACGCTTATAACGTTCTTTATCAAAAGGTCCTTCGGTGTAGGTCAAACCAGATTGAGCGATGGCCTGAATTTCAGAAATCCAACTTAACCATTGCTTATTGGTACATTTTGTCAGCGTAGGATCTGTGTTGTCTGGATGTGTCATGGTAATCCAGGTTGAGGAACTCCTCGCGGTCAGTGCCCCGCGAGGGTTTATGCATTTTAGTATCAAATCGTTGATACTATCAACTGCTGATTTTACTCTGCTTCAACGATTTCAATATCAGCAGGGCGATCGACTAATTCAATCAATGCCATTGGCGCGTTATCACCTGGTCTAAATCCACATTTCAATACGCGGACATAGCCACCTGGTCGTTCTATATAACGAGGACCTAGTGTCGTAAATAACTTACCAACCGCACCTTTGGAACGAAGGGTATTAAATACGTGACGACGTGACGCAACTGAATCCGTTTTGCCAACTGTGATCAGCGGTTCAATATAACGTCGCAATTCTTTTGCCTTTGGCAAAGTCGTACGAATGATTTCGTGCTCAATCAACGAACAGCACATGTTTGAAAACATTGCTTTTCTATGACTGCTTGTTCGACCAAATTTACGGCCAGTATTACGATGACGCATGGCTCAAACTCCTAACGATTACTCACCTAAATGCTTAGGCGGCCAATTCTCTAATTTCATTCCTAACGCTAACGAACGGGCAGCTAAAACATCTTTGATTTCAGTCAACGATTTTTTACCCAAGTTAGGTGTTTTCAATAATTCATTTTCTGACTTTTGAACTAAATCACCAATAAAATTGATGTTTTCAGCTTTTAAACAATTTGCTGAGCGCACTGTTAATTCAAGATCATCAACTGGTCTGAGTAACAATGGGTCAAAATCATTTCGAACTTTATTGTCCGCATTCGCTTCTTCAAACTTCATATCAACAAACGCAAACAATTGACGCTGCAAAATACTCGCAGAAATACGAATTGCTTCCTCTGGATCAATCGTACCATTCGTTTGCAATTCGATCGTCAGCTTATCTAGGTCAGTGCGATTTTCAACACGTGTCTTATCAACATAGTAAGCCACTTTCTTTATCGGAGAAAACGCATTATCAATCTTTAGTTTGCCAACAGATTTCTTTTGTACTTCTTCTTCAAACATCGTTGGAAGTGTCTCGGCAGTATGATAGCCAATTCCTTTCTCAACTTGCAGAGTCATTTTCAATTTACCGTGTTCATTCAAATGCGCTATCACCAATTCAGGATTGAGCACTTCAACTCCATGTGTTAATTGAATGTCACCCGCTGTGACCTGGCACGGTCCAGTTTTATCAATAGTTAAAATAGCATGTGTACCAACGGACATGCGAATCGCAATATCTTTCAAATTCAAAAGAATATTGATCACATCTTCTTCAACACCTTCAATTGTACTGTATTCATGAAGCACACCTTCGATGGATACCTCAGTCACCGCACATCCAGGCATAGAAGACATTAATATACGTCGTAAGGCGTTACCTAATGTGTAACCATAGCCTGGCTCCAAAGGTTCGAGTACTATACGTGAATGGAAAAGCGTATCAGACTGAACTTTCAGAACTTTGGGCGTTAGCATTTCATTAATATCTGTGTACATTCGGCTATGTCTCCAATCTTACTTAGAGTAAAGTTCTACCACCAAGTTAACGTTAAACTCAGCAGACAAGTCTGCTATCGCTGGCAATCGCATCAACGATCCTTTGAAATTAGCGGCATCCAATGTAATCCAGTCGCATGAAGGACGTTGTTCAGATAAAGCAAGTGCTGCCTGAATTCGACCTTGTGATTTAGCCTTTTGTCTTACTGTGATTACATCACCGACACTCACTAAATACGAGGGAATATTAACCAATTTATCATTCACTAAAATGGCTTTATGCGTCACTAATTGACGAGCTTCAGCACGTGTACTAGCAAAACCCATACGGTAAACCAAATTATCCAAACGGCGCTCCAAAAGCATCATCAGATTTTCACCTGTTGCGCCCTTTTGTTTCGCTGCATTTTTATAGTAAAGACTAAATTGCTTTTCTAGTACGCCATAGAAACGTCGAATTTTTTGCTTTTCACGCAATTGAATACCATAACCACTCAAGCGTGCTTTTTTGTCATGTTGTCCTGGTGACTTCTCAGACTTACATTTAGATTTATGATCACGCACACCGCTTTTAAGCAATAAGTCGGTACCTTCACGACGTGATAACTTACATTTTGGACCAAGATATCTAGCCATTATAACTCCTGAATCTTATACACGACGTTTTTTAGGCGGTTTACAACCGTTATGCGGTATGCCTGTAACGTCAGTGATTTCGACAATTTTAAATTCTTGAGATATTAATTCACGAATCGTTGATTCTCGGCCAGGGCCAGGTCCATGAATAAATACTGCAACAGATTTCATCCCGTACTCTTTGGCGACTGCTGACGCCTTTTCAGTTGCAATTTGCGCAGCGTAGGGCGTACTTTTACGAGAACCTCTAAAACCAGATCCACCGGAGGTTGCCCAACACAGTGCGTTACCTTGTCGATCCGTAAAGGTTACAATCGTATTATTGAACGATGCGTGCACATGAACGATTCCATCAGATACGACTCGCTTTGCCTTTTTGCGCACTTTCTGTTGTTTTGACTTACTTGTTGCCATATTAATTTCCTAAATAAAAAATCAATTAGTTGTGCCTTTACGACGACCTTTACGGGTACGCGCATTCGTTTTCGTACGTTGACCACGAACAGGCAATCCCCGACGATGTCTCAAACCACGATAACAACCTAAATCCATGAGTCGTTTAATATTCATAGTAACGACACGGCGCAAGTCACCCTCTACCGTCATTTTGACAATTTCACTTCTCAATTGTTCTAATTGAGTTTCTGACAGTTCAGATACCTTAGAAGCAGGATCTATTTTCAAATCAGCACATAGTTTCTTTGATGTAGATCTTCCAATTCCGTAGATAGAGGTAAGCGCAATCACAACATGTTTATGATCCGCTATGTTTACACCTGCAATACGAGCCATTCATTTCTCCGATCGTTATTTTGCTCTGCCAGAAAGGGACAGAATAATACTAGTTTTTTATTAATAAATCAAGACATCTAACCTTGACGCTGTTTATGTCGCGCATCTTTACAAATCACACGAATTGTTCCGTTGCGTTTGATCACTTTGCAATTCCTGCAAATGCGCTTCACTGATGCTCTAACTTTCATTCCTAACTCCAAAAATAATCACAACAATCCAGGTAATTTACTACCCTTAAAATTGGCTTTTTTCATCAACGAATCATACTGTTGAGTCATCAAATGGGCTTGCACTTGCGCAACAAAATCCATAATAACGACGACGATAATCAACAACGATGTTCCACCAAAATAAAACGGTACATGCCATGTATACATTAAAATTTGTGGTAATAGGCACACCAGAACCAAGTACAGCGCACCGATCAAAGTTAATCGAGTCATCACCGAATCAATGTAACGCATGGTTTGATCACCAGGACGAATCCCAGGAATATACGCACCCGATTTTTTCAAATTATCAGCTGTATCTTTAGGGTTAAATACCAGTGCCGTATAAAAAAATGCGAAACAAACAATAGCGATCGCATAAACAATTAGATACAAAGGCTGTCCTGGCGATAACGCCATACCGATATCAGCTAACCAATCCATCCCTTTCCCGTGGGCAAAAAACTGAGCCAACGTTGCTGGCAAGAGAATAATACTTGACGCAAAAATTGGTGGTATCACACCAGCCATATTAATCTTTAAAGGTAAATGGCTAGTCTGTGCAGCATATACTTTTCTACCTTGTGTGCGTTGGGCATAATTAACACGAATACGCCGCTGTCCACGCTCCATGAAAACCACAAACCCAGTAACAACCACGACAACAACTGTTATAACCAATACAGTCAGCAACTGCATTTGACCTTCTTTAACTTGTTGAAATACCGAAGCAATAGCGTTTGGCATACTGGATACAATACCTGAGAAAATGATCAACGATATACCGTTGCCAACCCCCTTCTCAGTCATTTGTTCACCCAGCCACATGAGAAACATTGTCCCAGTGACAAGCGTTACCACAGCTGTAATATAAAACGTGAAATCAGGGCTTAACGCAATTTGCTGTCCTGCAAGCCAACGCGCCATTCCCAACGATTGGAACATTGAGAATAGTAACGTTAAATAGCGCGTATACTGATTAATTTTACGTCGCCCAGCCTCGCCCTCCTTTTTTAACTGCTCTAAAGAAGGTAGTACTACTGAAAACAGTTGAATGATGATTGAGGCGGAAATATACGGCATAATACCAATCGCAAATACCGTCACCCGAGACAATGCACCACCGGAAAACATATTAAATAATCCAAATATGGTGTTTTGTTGCTGGTTGAAGAAATTTGCTAACTTCTGGGGGTCAAGGCCTGGCACAGGAATATGCGCGCCAAGCCGATAAATAAGAATACCAAAAACGACAAACAGTAATCTGGATTTTAGTTCCGCTAATCCACCTTGGGATTCTGCTAATTGTTGTTTTTGATTCTTCATAGTTATGCTTCTATGCTACCGCCAAGATTTTCAATCACGTCTTTCGCACCTTTTGTAACGCGCAAACCTTTCAGCTTAACTGCTTTTGTCAGTTCTCCTGAGAGGATCACTTTGACATCAAGTATTGCTTTATTCACAAGCCCAGCAGCTTTCAATACATCCAGATCGATAATTTGAGCATCCAGTGCGGCCAATTCGCTTAACGTCACTTCGTCAACGGTACGGCCAACACGTGATTTAAACCCCATTTTAGGTAATCGACGCTGAATTGGCATCTGACCGCCTTCAAAATTAATCTTATGAAAGCCACCAGCTCGCGATTTTTGACCTTTGTGACCTTTGCCACACGTTTTTCCAAGACCTGAACCAATACCACGCCCAACACGTTTGCGGTCTGGTCTCGAGCCATAATCGGGAGAAAGCGTATTTAAATTCATTATACAGACTCCTCTACTTCTACTAAGTAGTAGATCGCATTAATTAATCCACGAATTGCAGGGATATCTTGATGGACAACGGTACTATTAATTTTCCGTAATCCCAACTGTTTTGCAATTTCGATGTGTTTAGGTAAACGACCAATGAGGCTTTTTACCAACTTTATTTGAACTGTTTTAGTCATTTATTGATCTGCCATTAGTTGCTCAACTGTTTTGCCACGTTTAGCTGCCACATAATCAGGTGTACCAATATTTGTTAGTGCACCAATTGTTGCACGAACAATATTACTTGGATTTGTTGATCCAATGCTTTTCGCTAAAATATTGTGAACACCTAATACTTCCAATACTGAGCGCATCGCACCACCAGCAATAATTCCAGTACCTTCACTCGCTGGTTTCATGAATACTTTTGAAGCACCAAAGCTCCAAGTAATCTCATGATGGATTGTCGTACCGGCCAATGGGATATAAACCATATTTTTACGCGCTTGTTCCATCGCCTTTTGAATAGCAACCGGCACTTCACGCGCTTTACCGCGACCATAACCGACTTTACCTTTACCATCCCCAATCACAACAAGGACTGCAAAACCAAAAACTCGTCCACCTTGTACTACTTTTGCAGTACGAGTGACGGCTACTAATTTCTCTTGGTAACCATCTGTTTTATTATCTTCAAATGCCATAACCGTTCCTTAAAAATTCAAACCGCCTTCACGTGCACCTTCAGCAAGTGCTTTTACTCGACCATGATACCGATAGCCGGCACGGTCGAAGGCAACATCTAAAATATTCTTTTCTTTGGCACGCAGCGCAAGTAGTTTACCTACTTGAGTTGCTTGTTCAGATTTATTGCCAGTTAATGTAGATTTTAACTCTTTATCAAGTGTTGACGCTGCAGCTAAAACCAAATCTCCTTCTGTTCCACATACAATAATTTGTGAGTAAATATGTAGACCACTACGATGCACGACTAAACGTGGACGTTTTGATTTAGTATTACGAATAACGGCTCTGGTTTTCAGTGCTCTGCGTTTACGAGCTATCTCTTTATTCATGATTGACACCCTATTTCTTTTTGGCTTCTTTAAGAACAATTTGCTCGCCGGCATAACGAATTCCTTTGCCTTTATAAGGCTCAGGCGCCCGAAAGGCACGGATTTCAGAAGCGACTTGACCAAGACGTTGCTTATCGATGCTTTTCAAAATAATTGTTGTATTACTTGGTGTTTCTGCCACAACGCCAGCAGGAAGACTATATTCAATCGGATGTGAAAATCCTAATGACAGCCCTACAGATCCAGGCTTAGCCTGTGCTCTGTAACCTACACCAACCAACTCAAGAGTCATCTCAAAACCTGCAGTAACTCCTTGAATCATGTTGCTTACGAGTGCACGCACTGTTCCAGCTTGTGCCCAAGCATTGGGGTCATTCGCTGCAGGTTTAAAATGCACTTCATTTTCATCGGATTTTGTTACACTGACTAATTTATTGCAATGTTGAGTCAACGATCCTTTGGGGCCTTTGACCGTTATAGTTCCTGCCGCAACAGTTAATTCAACGTTTTTGGGTAGAACTATGTGGGCTTTTGCTACTCTAGACATATCTTCCTCGTTTCCTAATTAGGCCACTTCACAAATAACTTCACCGCCAACATTATTTACTTTGGCAGCAGAGTGAGTCATCACGCCTTTTGAGGTCGAGAGGATAGATATCCCAAAACCAGGCACCGATGTTAAGTCTTTTACAGATTTATATACACGCAAACCAGGCTTGCTGACGCGCTTGATTTTTACGATAACGGGACGGCCTTGAAAGTATTTAAGGTGTATCGTCATCGATTTTAAATTGTTCTCTAATGGCTCCACTGTGTAATCAGCGATGAACCCTTCGTCTTTAAGAACTTTTGCAATCTGTTCTTTCAAAATTGATGATACTAATGTTACATGCTGATGCTTGGCTTGCTGGCCATTTCGTATTCTAGTCAGCATATCAGCAACTGGATCTTGCATACTCACAGTCGTTCTCCAATAAATTCAAATTACCAGCTGGACTTTCTGCCACCGGTCACGTTTCCAGACATGAGTTGCTGACGCAAACATATCCGACATAATCCAAACTTGCGATATACAGCATGCGCACGTCCACATTGTTGGCAACGTGTGGTATGGCGCACTGCACTTGAGTTAATAGGTAATCGGGCTAATTTAGCCTGAGCTTCCATGATTGTATCGAAATCAGTAGATGACTTAATGATTTTTTTTAACTCAAATCGTCTAGCTTTATATTTTTCAACAAGAAGCCCTTTCTTTTGCTCTCGTTCAAGAATTGATTTTTTAGCCACAATGATACCCTTTTTAGTTTCTATCTTTTAATGGGAGATTAAACGCTTCTAATAACGCTTTCGCTTCCTCATTTGTTTTTGCACTTGTAGTAATACAAATGTCCATACCTCTGATCACATCGATTTTATCGAAATCAATTTCAGGAAACACGATCTGTTCTTGAATACCAAGACTATAGTTTCCTGTGCCATCAAACGATTTCGGATTTAAACCACGAAAGTCACGAACACGTGGCAATGTAATGGTGATTAAACGATCCAAAAATTCATACATACGGTTACTTCGCAAAGTCACTTTGCAGCCAATCGGCCAACCATCACGTATTTTAAATCCCGCCAATGATTTTTTAGCCAGGGTGACAACTGGTTTTTGACCTGCAATTCGTGCCATATCTTCGAGCGCAAAATTCATGACTTTTTTGTCACCTACCGCTTCGCCCACACCCATATTCAGCGTGATCTTCTGTAACTTTGGCACTTGCATGATGCTTTGATAACCAAATTTCTCCATCATCATCTTAACAATCGTGTCTTTATACAACTCTTTCAGTCTAGCCATTTGCATCACCTAATTAGACAAGGTCAACCAGTTCATTATTGGACTTAAAGTATCTTACCTTGTAAGTTTTACCGTCTTTTTCAATCATTCTGAAGCCAACTCTATCTGCTTTGCCACTTACTGAGTTGTACAACGCGACATTAGATACATGAATTGCGCCTTCGCGAGCGATAATTCCACCCTTTTCATCTTTCTGTGGGTTTGGTTTAACGTGCTTTTTAACAAGATTCGCACCTTCCACCCAGACTTTATCATCGAGCACTCGTAAAACTTTGCCAGTATGGCTTTTACTTTTACCGGCTATAACGATAACAAGGTCATTTTTCTTAATACGTTTCATAAATAGTCCTTCCTACAGTACTTCTGCAGCAAGAGAAATAATTTTCATAAATCGTTCTCTTAACTCGCGTGTCACAGGGCCAAATATTCGAGTACCAATGGGCTCATATTGGTTATTCAGTAAGACAGCTGCATTACCATCAAATCGGATTAATGAGCCATCATCTCGTCGTACACCTTGTGCAGTGCGTACAACAACGGCGTTCATGACCGCACCTTTTTTTACTTTACTGCGTGGCAATGCGTCTTTGATGCTAACTTTAATTACATCACCTACACGTGCATAACGTCTGTGTGAACCACCTAGCACCTTGATACACATCACTTTACGTGCACCGCTGTTATCTGCGACTTCGAGCACAGTCTGCATTTGTATCATGTTATTCTCCAGCTCCTAATTCGACCAGAAAAAGGCTGCTGATTATATCAGGCCTCTCAATTATTTAAAAGTAAAATAAGTTGTTTTTAAGAAATCACTTCAACAAGAACCCAGCTTTTCATTTTAGAAAGTGGTCTAGATTCTTGAATTTTGACTATATTGCCTATTTTACAGATCTGATTTTCATCATGTGCGTGCAACTTAGTTCGGCGACGCATAATCTTACCGTATTTAGGATGTTTAACGGTGCGCTCAACAACAACAACAATTGTTTTTTGCATCTTGTCGCTGACCACTTTGCCAATCATCGTTCTACCATTTAATTCACTTGCTACCATGACTACCTGCCTTTTCAGTCATAATTGTTTTCACGCGCGCAATTGCTTTTCGCACAGCGGCAACAACATGAGTTTTATCCAATGAACCATTTGCTTTCTTCATACGTAAATTAAATTGTTCTTTACGTAACGACATGATCTCTGCATTTAATTCATCACTCGTCATTTGTCTTAAATCGTTAATCTTTTTCATCACATCACCTTGCGCTCTTCAAACATGACTTTGAAAGGAAGTTTTGCTTTAGCAAGATCAAACGCTTCCATTGCCAATTCACGGGAAACACCTTCCATTTCAAAAAGCACTTTTCCAGGCTGGATCTGTGCAACCCAATATTCGACGTTACCTTTACCTTTACCTTGTCTTACTTCAAGCGGCTTCTCTGTAATTGGCTTATCTGGAAATACACGAATCCAAATTTTTCCACCACGTTTAATGTGGCGTGTCATCGCTCGACGAGCTGCCTCAATTTGTCGTGCGGTTAGACGACCGCGCTCGACCGCTTTCAAACCAAATTCTCCGAAATTAATCTTGCAACCTCTCAGTGCAAGACCACGATTTCGGCCTTTCATTTGTTTGCGGAATTTTGTTCGTTTTGGCTGCAACATAATCGATATTCCTCACTCACTTACTGGTATCAGTGTTACGATTTTTTTGAGCGACACTTTCACCTTTGAAAATCCAAACTTTTACACCAATAATACCGTAGGTTGTTTTGGATTCAGCAGTTCCGTAATCAATATCAGCACGGAATGTATGTAAAGGTACTCGACCCTCTCTATACCACTCACTACGTGCGATCTCAGCGCCACCTAATCGACCACTCACACAAATTTTGATTCCTTTTGCTCCAGCTTTTAATGCAGAAGTAACAGCACGCTTCATTGCACGACGGAACATAACACGTTGTTCTAATTGCTGGGCAATACCTTCAGCAACCAAGGTTGCGTCAAGATCCGGTTTACGAACTTCTTCAACATTCAAATGTACAGGAACGCCCAATTTTGCAGCGATTTCAGCACGAAGACCCTCAATACCACCGCCCTTTTTGCCAATCAACACACCTGGCCGCGCTGAATGGATAGTCACTACAGCATTATTTGCAGGACGAGCGATATGGATTCGGCTAACCGCTGCGGACATTAACTTCTTTTTTAGATCTTTGCGTAAATTAATGTCTTGATTAAGCAGCTCAGCATAATTACGGCCGGCAAACCAATTCGAGTTACATTCTCTATTAATGCCCAATCGAATACCAATTGGATTTACTTTTTGTCCCATAATTATTCCCCGTCAGACACTTTAATGGTGATATGGCAATTACGTTTAGATATGCGATTTGCTCGACCTTTAGCTCGTGGGCTTACACGCTTTAGCGTAGTCGCTTCGTCAACAAATATTGTGCTAACTTTCAGCTCATCAATATCCACACCATTATTATTCTCCGCATTGGCAATCGCTGACTCTAAAACCTTCAGCATCAGTTGCGCACCCTTTTTAGATGTAAATCGAAGAATATCAAGTGCACTTGAAACATTCACATTGCGGATCATATCGGCAACCAATCTGCCTTTTTGTGCAGATAAATGCGCATTTCTTAAACTTGCTGTAACTTCCATCATCGCCTCTTACTTGCCCTTGGCTTTTCTGTCGCCAGAGTGGCCTTTGAATGTACGAGTCATCGCAAACTCACCCAATTTATGTCCAACCATATTGTCTGTAATAAAGACGGGGACATGGTCTTTACCATTATGAACAGCAATTGTTAAGCCGATCATGTCTGGAATGATTGTTGAACGTCTAGACCAAGTTTTAATTGGTTTCTTAGACTTAGTCGCGATCGCTGCCTCTACTTTATTCAGCAGGTGACCATCGATAAAAGGACCTTTTCGTATAGAACGAGCCACTGTAATACCCTCTCAACTAATTATTTTTTCTTACGTCTTCTGACTATAAAACGGTCAGTCCGTTTGTTACTTCTGGTCTTGTATCCCTTCGTTGGAACACCCCATGGTGTAACCGGATGTCGACCACCTGATGTTTTACCTTCACCACCACCGTGTGGATGGTCAACGGGGTTCATCGCCACACCACGTACTGTTGGGCGAACACCGCGCCAGCGTTTTGCACCAGCTTTACCAAGTACACGTAAACTGTGTTCACTGTTACTCACTTCACCAATTACCGCACGGCAAGATAACAGCACTTTTCTCATTTCACCTGAGCGAAGTCTCAATGTCGCATAGCTACCTTCTTTAGCAACAACTTGTCCACTGCAACCAGCACTTCGCAACATTTGCGCGCCTTTACCTGGCTTTAATTCCACGCAATGAATTGTTGTTCCTAATGGAATATTTTTAAGCGGCAAACAATTTCCAACAGCAATTGGTGAATCATCACCACTAACAACCGTGCAGTCTTTTTCTAATCCTGCTGGGGCAATAACGTAGCGTCGTTCACCATCTGCATAAACAAGTAATGCAATTAACGCAGTACGATTTGGATCATATTCAAGACGCTCAACGCGTGCTGGGATTCCGTCTTTAGTACGTTTGAAGTCGATCAAACGATACTGGCTACGAGCACCACCGCCGATGTGACGAACCGTGATTCGACCATAATTATTTCGTCCGCCGGTTTTATTTAACTTTTCAGTCAGTGCAGCGTGTGGTTTCCCTTTATGAATATTATGGTGAACCACGCGTATTTCGCCGCGTTTACCGGGTGACGTTGGTTTTGAAATTACTAATGCCATCTTAATTCTGCCTTATTCTGTCACTGTGAAATCAATGTCATAATCTGGGTGCAGAGAAACAAACGCTTTTTTCCAGTCACTACGCTTACCATTCAGTTGTCGAAAACGCTTATTCTTGCCTTTTACATTTAATACGGTCACACTTTGAACTTTTACATCAAACAACTTCTCAACTGCTTGTTTAATTTCGTTCTTCGTTGCTGTTTTTAACACTTTAAACGTATATTGTTTAAATTTTTCAGCAGCTATCGTTGATTTTTCAGAGGTATGTGGTTCTCTTAAAACCATCATTAATTTTTCAGCATTCATTGTAACTGCTCCTCTAATTTTCGAATCGCATCTTCAGTCATGACGACTTGTTTGTAGCGAAGTAGTGTCACGGGGTCTAATGCATCAACATCACATACGTCGTATTGAATTAAATTACGCGATGCTAAATATTCAAACTCACCAATTTCATTCATGACAATCAGTGCATTTTCAATGTTCAGCTCATCCATTTTTTTAATAAAATCTTTTGTTTTCAATGAATTACATTGAAAATCACTGAGGATGATTAAATTCTCAGAACGATAAAGTTCGGAGATTATACTACGCAATGCGCCTTTGTACATTTTTTTATTCAGTTTTTGTGTGTAATCACGCTTTTTAGATGCAAATGTCACGCCACCTGAACGCCAAATTGGACTACGAATAGTACCCGCACGAGCTCTACCTGTACCCTTTTGGTTCCAAGGCTTACGTCCACCACCACGAACTTCAGCGCGTGTCTTCTGCGCACTGTTTCCGCTTCGCGCATTATTCATAAATGTGACAACAGCTTGGTGTACTAAGCCTTCATTGAACGCACAGTCGAATATCGCTGGGTCTAATTTAACTTTGGCATTTGTATCTTTAGTTGTAACTTGCATTATTTGCCCCCTTCTTGCATTTTAACAGCGGGCTTAACTTCTACTTTTGCACCAGGTGCTCCAGGTATCGCACCTTTGATAAGAAGCAGGTTACGGTTAGCATCAACACGAACTACTTGTAGTGTTTGCACTGTGCAACGCTTGTTTCCTAAGTGCCCAGCCATTTTTTTACCTTTAAATACACGACCAGGTGTTTGGTTTTGACCAATGGAACCAGGAACACGATGTGAACGAGAATTACCATGTGTCGCATCTTGGGTTCGGAAATTATATCGCTTTACTGTTCCAGCAAAGCCTTTCCCTTTGCTAATCGCTGACACATCAACATATTGACCTTCAGCAAAAACATCACCAGCAGCAAGAACTTGACCACAAGTGTATTGATCAACAGAATCCACTCTGAATTCACATTGCATATCACCTGCTTCAATTTCAGCTTTAGCAAAATGACCAGCCAACGGCTTATTAACACGACTTGCCTTTTTGGTTCCACCAGTAAGTTGTACTGCGGCATAGCCATCACGTTCAACTGTTTTCAACTGTGAAACACGATTAGGATGTATCTCTACGACAGATACAGGAATAGAGATTCCATCTGTTGTAAATACCCGTGTCATACCGATTTTACGACCTAGTAAACCGACACTCATTCTAACACCTCATTAATATCCTGTACCCGTCCATTTTAAATGCCTATTGCCACTGTTTCCCGAGGTGTCAGCGACACCATCGGTAATTTTTTATAAAGCAATATGCACCGGTTTTGGACCATATTTTACTTAATCATCTAAACTGATTTGCACATCCACACCTGCTGCCAAATCAAGCTTCATCAGCGCATCTACCGTCTTTTCCGTTGGATTAACAATCACAACAAGACGTTTATGAGTACGCAACTCATATTGATCTTGAGCATCTTTATTCACATGTGGAGAAATCAATACAGAAAACTTCTCTTTTCGAATTGGCAAAGGTATTGGCCCGCGAACTTGCGCACCAGTACGTTTTGCAGTTTCAACAATTTCACGCGTCGACAAATCAATCATTCGATGATCAAACGATTTAAGACGGATTTTAATATTTTGATTATTACTCATTATCATTACTCAATAATCTTTGAAACAACACCGGCACCGACAGTTCGGCCACCTTCCCGTATAGCAAATCGCAAGCCTTCGTCCATCGCAATCGGCGCATGTAAATTGATAACCAATTGCACGTTGTCGCCTGGCATAACCATTTCAACGCCCGCAGGTAAATCACATGTTCCTGTTACGTCAGTCGTTCTGAAGTAAAACTGTGGACGGTAGCCATTGAAAAATGGCGTATGACGACCACCTTCATCTTTAGACAACACATACACTTCCGCTTCAAACTTCGTGTGTGGCTTGATTGAACCAGGTTTCGCTAATACTTGTCCTCGCTCAACGTCATCTCGCTTCGTACCACGTAACAACACACCCACGTTATCGCCAGCTCGACCTTCATCAAGAAGCTTTCTAAACATCTCAACACCAGTACATGTCGTCTTGACCGTATCCTTAATACCAACAATCTCAACTTCTTCACCAACCTTAACAATTCCGCTCTCAACTCGGCCTGTAACCACAGTACCGCGTCCAGATATAGAGAACACGTCTTCAATCGGTAACAAAAATGCCTTATCGATATTGCGCATCGGCTCAGGGATATAGCCATCCATTGTCTCAACCAATTTCTCAATCGAAGGGACACCTATGTCACTCGTATCTCCTTCCAATGCCTTCAATGCAGAACCAACTACAATCGGAATATCATCCCCAGGAAAATCGTATTTGCTTAACAAATCACGTACTTCCATCTCAACTAATTCCAGTAACTCCGCATCGTCAACCATATCCGCTTTATTCAAATACACAACAATGTACGGTACACCCACTTGACGTGACAACAAAATGTGCTCACGGGTCTGGGGCATAGGACCATCCGCCGCAGAAACTACCAATATCGCGCCGTCCATCTGCGCCGCACCCGTAATCATGTTCTTCACATAATCCGCATGGCCTGGGCAGTCAACATGCGCATAATGACGCTTCGCTGATTCATACTCAACATGTGCCGTCGATATCGTAATACCACGTGCCCGCTCTTCAGGTGCCGCATCAATCTGGTCGTACGCCTTCGCCGTACCACCGTATTTCTTCGCCATTATCGTCGTAATCGCCGCCGTTAGCGTCGTCTTACCATGATCAACGTGCCCTATCGTCCCCACGTTTACGTGTGGCTTCGTACGATCAAATTTTTCCTTAGCCATGTTAAATACCTCTTATTTCTTATCAATAATTGCTTCAGCGATATTTGCTGGAGCTTCGGAATATTTAGCAAACTCCATGGTGTATGTCGCACGACCCTGGGTTGCAGAACGCAAATCAGTTGAGTAACCAAACATCTCAGCCAATGGAACTTCGGCACGAATTACACGGCCTGCGGGTGATTCATCCATTCCCTGAAGAATACCTCTGCGACGACTTAAATCACCCATCACATCACCCATGTAATCTTCAGGTGTAACCACTTCGACTTTCATGACAGGTTCAAGTAATACCGGCTTTGCCTTTTGAGCACCTTGCTTGAAACACTGTGAACCGGCAATTTTAAATGCCATTTCACTCGAGTCGACATCATGGTATGAACCATCAAACAACGTGACCTTCACGTCAACCACTGGGTATCCGGCAATAACGCCGTTTTGCATTTGTTCTTGAACACCTTTATCAACGGCAGGGATATATTCTTTCGGAATCGCACCACCAACGATTGCATTGATAAACTCGTATCCTTCGCCACGCTCTCTTGGCTCAATCTTCAACCACACATGACCGTATTGACCACGACCACCTGATTGACGAACAAACTTACCCTCTTGCTCAATTGCAGCTTTCAGCGTTTCTCGATAAGCAACCTGTGGTTTACCCACATTTGCTTCAACTAAAAACTCACGACGCATGCGGTCAACAATAATCTCCAAATGAAGTTCACCCATGCCTTGAATAATTGTCTGACCTGACTCTTCGTCGGTATGCACACGGAATGAAGGATCTTCTTGAGCTAATTTACCTAAAGCGACCCCCATTTTTTCTTGGTCTGCCTTTGTTTTAGGCTCTACCGCAACAGCAATAACAGGCTCTGGGAAGTCCATACGCTCTAGCGTAATGACATGATTTTGGTCACACAAGGTGTCCCCTGTTGTCACTGTTTTCAAACCAACCGCCGCAGCAATATCTCCTGCACGCACTTCTTTAATTTCTTCACGTGAATTGGCGTGCATTTGCAACAACCGACCAATACGTTCTTTTTTCCCTTTAACAGGGTTGTACACTGTATCGCCACATTTGACGATACCAGAGTAGGCTCTGAAATAGGTCAGAGTTCCTACAAATGGATCCGTTGCGATTTTGAATGCCAATGCCGAAAACGGGGTATCATATGATGTACTGCGCGAATCTTCTTCACCGTCCTCATCAACACCTTTAATCGCCGGCACGTCTACTGGAGATGGTAAGTAATCAATCACGCCATCCAACACAGCTTGAACACCTTTATTTTTGAATGCCGAACCACAAAATACAGGAACAATCTCATTATTAATGGTGCGTTGTCTAAGCGCTTTTTTAATTTCGTCTTCAGTCAGCTCCACGCCTTCTAAATATTTTTCCATTAATTCATCAGACGCTTCAGCTGCCGCTTCAACAATCTTATTACGCCACTCTTCACATTCAGCACGCATTGCAGCAGGGATCTCTGAGTATTCAAAACTCATCCCTTTACTGGCTTCGTCCCACTGAATCGACTTCATCTTGATCAAATCGATCACGCCAACGAATGTTTCTTCTGCACCGACCGGTAGTTGAACAACAACAGGATTTGATCCTAAACGTAATTCGATTTGCTCAACAACTCGTTTAAAGTTTGCACCCATCCGGTCCATTTTATTAACGAATACAATTCGTGGTACACCGTATTTATCAGATTGACGCCATACCGTTTCAGACTGAGGCTCAACACCTGACACTGAGTCAAACACTACAACAGCACCGTCCAACACACGCAACGAACGCTCTACTTCAATCATGAAGTCAACGTGTCCAGGTGTATCAATAATATTGACGCGATGACGAGCATATTGTTTGTCCATACCAGCCCAGTAGCACGTTGTTGCCGCTGAAGTAATGGTAATTCCTCGTTCTTGCTCCTGTACCATCCAGTCCATTGTTGCAGCACCATCATGCACTTCACCAATTTTATGCGACGTTCCAGTATAGAATAAGACTCGCTCAGTCGTAGTCGTCTTTCCCGCATCAACGTGTGCGGCGATGCCAATATTTCGGTATAACTCTAATGGTGTTGTTGACACGGAAAATTCCTCTCTTTAACCTTAATTCCAGCGGAAATGCGCAAAAGGCTGGTTTGCTTTCGCCATGCGATGCATTTCTTCGCGACGCTTCACTGCTGCACCTTTATTCTGAGCAGCATCAACCAATTCGCCCGCCAAACGCAACATCATGCCCTTTTCACCACGAACACGTGATGACTGCACAATCCAGCGCATGCCCAAGGCGATGCTTCTGTCCAATCGAACTTCAACAGGCACTTGATACGTCGCACCACCAACACGGCGTGAACGCACTTCAACCGTTGGCCGAACGTTGTCTAATGCTTGTTCGAAATATTGCAAAACGCCGACAGGACCTTGCTTTCCGCCTTCACCCTCATCATCTGATTTTTTAGCCTTTTTAAGGCGATCTTCCAATACATCCAACGCACCATAGATGATCTTTTCAGCAGTAGATTTTTTTCCGCTAACCATCAGTACGTTAATGAACTTTGCTAACAGCTCGCTGTGATGCTTTGGATCTGGCAAAATCTCTCGTTTAGGTACTTCTCTTCTTCTTGGCATGTCAAATTCCTACTTTCAGATTATTTCTTGTCTTTCGGTTTCTTAGTACCGTACTTAGAACGCCCTTGTTTACGATCGTTGACACCTGAGGTATCCAAGCTACCGCGCACAGTATGGTATCGCACCCCTGGCAAATCTTTAACACGACCACCACGAATCAATACAACCGAGTGCTCTTGTAAATTGTGGCCTTCACCACCAATGTACGAAGACACTTCAAAACCATTCGTTAAACGCACACGAGCAACTTTTCGCATTGCCGAATTTGGTTTTTTAGGTGTGGTTGTGTAGACGCGAGTGCAAACGCCCCGACGTTGTGGGCATGATTGTAACGCTGGAACGTTACTTTTTTGTTTGACACGCCTACGAGGCTTTCTCACTAGCTGATTAATAGTAGCCATGTGTTATTAACTCCGATCGTTTAGCCATTGTTTCATAAATATAAAGAGGCCGGATTCTATATAGAACCTGTTCGTTTGTCAAGGGTCTATATGCAATTTACCTCTGTACTCCTAAAATTTGAGATTTTTAAATACTAGGGTCTGTTGATAAATCTTGTTTTATTGAAGGTACTTCGCTCTCAACTTGACCCAAACTCTGCCAGACATACTGCGGATCGCAAGTAAAATTCACCTTGGAAAATCCGCAGTAGTCTGCTTTGCAAGTTTGTTGGGCCAAGACCCAACCTACACGTTTTTCAATTAGGAATATCTAAACGATATCCTATTCTTCGCTTGGTAGTTGTTGTTGGTTATCAGCATTTAATGCTTCGCTTAATGCGTGTTGCACATCGCTTGCCGTAACTTTATGACCACCATTTTGCTCAACTTCCAGTGCACGTGCACGTTTTGCTTTACGCGTTTGATGATAGGTATAGCCTGTTCCCGCTGGAATCAATCGACCAACCATCACGTTTTCCTTAAGACCACGTAAATCATCAATTTTACCGCTCACAGCTGCTTCCGTCAGAACCCGAGTAGTTTCTTGGAAAGACGCGGCAGAAATGAAGGATTCCGTTGCCAATGATGCTTTGGTGATGCCTAACAAAATTGGCGTACCCGCTGCTGGCATTTTACCTTCCGCGATGAGCTTATCATTTTCTTGCAACATCATGGTTTCTTCGATTTGCTCACCCAATAGGAATTTAGAATCGCCAACTGACGTGATCACACGTTTACGCAACATTTGCCGAACAATCGTCTCAATGTGCTTGTCGTTAATTTTCACACCTTGCAAGCGATACACGTCTTGCACTTCATTAACGATGTAATTCGCTAAAGCACCCACACCTAAGAGACGTAGAATATCATGAGGGTTTGGAGGACCATCAGCCACCACTTCCCCACGGGCCACGTGCTCACCTTCAAATACTGAAATATTACGCCATTTGGGGATCAATTCTTCATGGCAACATGTTTCTGATTGCGTGATCATCAAACGACGTTTGCCTTTGGTTTCTTTACCAAAGTTAATCACACCTGAGATTTCGGCCATTACAGCAGAATCTTTCGGTTTACGCGCTTCAAATAAATCCGCAACACGTGGCAGACCCCCGGTGATATCGCGTGTTTTAGTTCGCTCTTGTGGAATACGAGCAATCACGTCACCCACACCAACCGCTTGTCCATCTCCAAAATTGATGATCGCATCAACCGGCAGATAATATTGAGCAGGGACATTGGTGCCTGAGAGAAATATCTCGTCGCCATTATCCGATACCAATTTAACCATAGGCCGCATATCACGTCCTGCAAGGCTAGTACGTTGTTTCGCATCGATAACCACAATATTACTTAACCCAGTGAGCTCGTCTGTTTGGCGATTCATGGTGATTCCTTCAACCAAATCGACAAATTTTAACTTACCACTCACTTCTGAAATCACGGGGTGTGTATGTGGATCCCACGTTGCAATCACTTGGCCTGCTTCAACTGGTGAATTATCATGAACCGATAATACCGCACCGTATGGCAGTTTGTAACGTTCGCGCTCACGACCAAATTCATCAAGAATCGTGACCTCACCCGAACGGGAAACCGCAACCAAATTGCTGTTTTCGTGCGTTACCGTCTTAATATTATGTAGACGGATGATACCTTTATTTTTAATCTGAATGTTATTGGCTGCTGTTGACCGCGATGCCGCACCCCCGATATGGAAGGTACGCATGGTTAACTGTGTGCCAGGCTCCCCGATTGATTGGGCAGCGATAATACCGACTGCTTCACCGGTATTGACTAAATGCCCTCGCGCCAAGTCGCGTCCATAACATTTTGCGCATAAGCCAAAGCGTGTTTCACACGAAATAGGTGAACGAACAAACACTTGGTCTATACCTAATTTTTCAAGACGTTCAACCCATTCCTCATCCAACAATGTGCCTGCAGTAACGATTGGTTCTTTGTGGTTAGGAATATAAACATCGGTTGCAACCACACGACCTAATACGCGCTCATGCAACGGTTCGACAATATCACCACCTTCGATCAACGGTTGCATCAGAATGCCATTTTCTGTGCCACAATCAAGCTCAGTAATTACCACGTCTTGAGCCACGTCAACTAAACGACGAGTCAAATAACCGGAGTTTGCGGTTTTCAATGCGGTATCTGCCAACCCTTTACGTGCACCGTGCGTCGAAATAAAGTACTGGAATACGTTCAATCCTTCCCGGAAATTCGCTGTAATTGGTGTTTCGATAATAGAGCCGTCTGGTGCTGACATCAATCCCCGCATACCGGCTAGCTGTCGTATCTGTGCGGCGGAACCCCGCGCACCTGAATCAGCCATCATGAAAATCGGGTTAAATGAGTCTTGTTGTGTGACTTCACCTTGAGCGTCGGTCATTTCTTCCGTCGCAATATTCGCCATCATCGATTTCGCAACCATTTCACTGGTACGAGACCAAATATCAATCACTTTATTGTAACGCTCACCGTTAGTCACAAGACCCGAGCGGAATTGTGATTCAATTTCACGAACTTCGTTATCCGCTTGCTCAATGATCGTCGCTTTATCATCAGGGATTTCCATGTCTTCAATACCGATCGATGCACCCGCTCTTGTGGCGTATTTGAATCCAGTGTACATCAACTGATCGGCAAAAATGACGGTTTCTTTTAGACCGTAATTTCGATAGCAATAATCAAGTACTCGTGATATTGCTTTTTTCGTCATCACTTTATTGACCTGGGCGAACGACATTCCTTTGGGTAAAATATCAGAAAGGATTGCGCGCCCTACTGTTGTCTCCACCAACGAATGATCTGCGCCATCCATCGCCATACGAATTTTAACTTTGGCATGAATGTCGATAAATCCGGCCTCATACCAATTCAACGCATCTTGCGTGCTGGAAAATACTTTACCTTCGCCTTTAGCATTAATACGATCACGAGTTAAATAATATAACCCTAATACTACGTCCTGGCTCGGTACAATAATCGGCTCACCGCTTGCTGGCGAAAGAATATTATTCGTAGACATCATCAATGAGCGTGCTTCCAACTGAGCTTCAATAGTCAATGGAATATGAACAGCCATCTGGTCACCGTCGAAGTCCGCGTTATACGCAGTACAAACGAGTGGGTGCAATTGAATCGCTTTCCCTTCAATCAAAACGGGTTCAAAAGCTTGAATACCAAGACGATGCAGCGTAGGTGCACGGTTTAATAACACGGGATGTTCACGAATGACTTCTTCTAACACGTCCCAAACCACAGGTTCCTCACGATCCACCATTTTCTTTGCTGCTTTGATGGTTGTCGCTAAACCACGAAACTCTAATTTACTAAAAATAAAAGGTTTAAATAGTTCCAATGCCATTTTCTTTGGCAAACCGCATTGGTGTAGGCGTAGGGTTGGACCAACCACGATCACCGAACGACCGGAGTAATCCACGCGCTTACCAAGTAAGTTTTGACGGAAACGACCTTGCTTACCTTTAATCATATCAGCAAGAGATTTCAAGGGTCGTTTGTTCGTGCCAGTGATTGCTCGGCCACGACGACCATTATCAAGCAACGCATCGACTGACTCTTGCAACATGCGTTTTTCATTGCGCACAATGATGTCAGGCGCGTTGAGATCTAAAAGTCGTTTTAAGCGGTTGTTACGATTGATCACGCGTCGATATAAATCATTTAGGTCGGAGGTTGCAAATCGACCGCCATCCAATGGGACCAATGGACGCAAATCGGGTGGTAGTACGGGCAACACATTCATGATCATCCACTCAGGCTTATTACCTGACTCATAAAATGCTTCCAGAAGTTTTAATCGCTTTGTAATTTTTTTGATTTTAGTTTCAGAATTGGTGGTCGGCAATTCTTCACGCAATGATTTGATTTCATGTTCTAGATCAATTTGCTTTAACAAATCACGAATCGCTTCAGCACCCATACGCGCATCAAAATCATCGCCATATTGCTCCATTGCATCAAGATAGACTTCATCATTCAGCAATTGGCCACGCTCCAATTCCGTCATGCCTGGATCAACAACAACAAACGCTTCAAAATATAATACACGCTCAATGTCACGTAAGGTCATATCCAATAGCAAACCAATACGGGATGGTAATGACTTCAGAAACCAGATGTGTGCAACTGGGCTAGCAAGTTCAATGTGACCCATGCGTTCGCGACGTACTTTAGCCAATGCAAGTTCAACACCGCATTTCTCGCAAATCACACCGCGGTGCTTTAAACGTTTGTATTTACCGCACAAACACTCATAGTCTTTGACCGGTCCAAACGTCTTGGCGCAAAACAAGCCATCTCGCTCCGGCTTAAATGTACGATAGTTGATCGTTTCTGGTTTTTTCACTTCACCATAAGACCAAGAGCGAATGAGTTCAGGCGATGCTAAGCCAATTTTAATCGCATCAAATTCTTCATTGTGACCCTGTTGTTTAAGCATACCTAGCAAATCACCCATAATAGGTGCTTTCATGATGAGTTCATTGCCTACATTGCGTACCATAGCCACGTTAATGCCTCCAAAATGGTCAAACAGAGCTGACTAAGCACTGTATTTCTGTCTTAGCCTACCCGGAAATTCACGAATAAGTAACCGGGAAATCAACCGGCTACACACACATCTTTAATCATGGTCCAATTCAATATCGATACCGAGTGCCCTAATTTCTTTAAGCAGTACGTTAAAGGATTCGGGCATACCGGGATCCATACGATGATCGCCATCAACAATGTTTTTATAAATCTTGGTTCGTCCACCCACATCATCAGATTTGACAGTGAGCATTTCTTGTAAGGTATATGCAGCACCATATGCTTCTAGCGCCCACACTTCCATTTCGCCGAAGCGCTGACCACCAAACTGTGCTTTACCGCCCAACGGCTGTTGCGTAACCAAGCTGTAAGAACCTGTGGAACGGGCATGCATTTTGTCATCAACCAAATGGTTCAATTTCAGCATGTACATATAACCAACGGTCACAGGATTATCGAATGCGCGACCTGTTCGGCCATCAATCAACGTTGTTTTACCATCGGATGGTAAATTCGCTAATTGCAACATCGATTTGATTTCTTCTTCGCTGGCACCATCAAACACTGGTGTTGCCATAGGCACGCCTGCTCTGAGGTTGTCAGCCAATTCAACCAATTCCGCGTCATTCAATGACTCTAAGTCAACTCGTTTGACACCGTCATGATTATAAATCTTATAAAGATAGTTTTTCACATCGGTCATAGAGGATTGTTTATCCAACATTTCACCGATACGCTGACCTAATCCTTTTGCTGCAAGACCTAAGTGTGTCTCAAGCACCTGACCGATGTTCATACGTGACGGAACACCTAACGGGTTCAAAACGATATCAACCGGTGTACCATCTTCCATATAAGGCATGTCTTCAACAGGCACGACGATCGAGATAACCCCTTTGTTCCCGTGACGACCCGCCATTTTATCACCAGGTTGAATACGTCGTTTAACTGCCAAGTAGACTTTAACGATCTTCAACACACCAGGTGCTAAGTCATCGCCTTGAACAATTTTCTTACGGCTGTCGTTGAAACGCTTTTCAATTTCTTTCGCTAACGCATCCAATTGACGTGAAGATTGTTCCAACTGTTGACTGACTGCGTCTCCTTCAAGGCGAATGTCAAACCATTTTTCGCGATTTAATTTCGTTAAATACGCGTCAGTGATTTTCGTGCCAGGTTTAAGGCTACTTGGTCCGCCATTAGCAACCTTATTTAACAACAACGCGTATACACGTTGATAAATATCTTCTTCACGAATACGTCGTTCATCCAATAAATCTTTGCGAACACGTGCCAAATGCTCTTCTTCAATGGATTTCGCACGCGCATCTTTTTCAAGACCATCGCGTGTGAATACCTGAACGTCAATGACCGTACCGTTCATACCTGAAGGAACACGTAATGACGAGTCTTTCACATCCGATGCTTTTTCACCGAAAATTGCTCGTAACAGTTTTTCTTCTGGTGTTAATTGAGTTTCACCTTTTGGCGTGACTTTACCAACTAAAATATCACCTGCATGTACTTCCGCACCGATATAGACAACACCTGACTCATCAAGACTTGCTAATGCAGACTCTGACACGCTAGGAATATCGGCAGTAATTTCTTCAGTGCCTAACTTCGTATCGCGCGCAATACAGGTCAATTCTTCAATATGAATGGTAGTAAATCGATCATCTTCAACGATGCGCTTAGAAATAAGAATCGAATCCTCGAAGTTGTATCCATTCCAAGGCATGAAGGCAACCAGTAAATTCTGACCCAATGCCAATTCACCCATGTCCGTGCAAGGACCGTCCGCCAGAATGTCACCGCGAGCAATCACATCACCCTTTTCAACAATCGGCGTTTGATTGATACATGTGTCTTGGTTTGAGCGGAAATACTTTGTTAAGTTATAAATATCAACGCCCGTTTCACCCACGGATGTTTCATCATCATTCACCCGCACCACAATACGTGAAGCATCAACCAAATCAATCACACCACCACGCTTAGCAACAACAGACACACCTGAATCAGATGCCACCGTGCGCTCCATACCAGTACCGACTAATGGTTTTTCTGCGCGAAGTGTAGGCACCGCTTGGCGTTGCATGTTTGATCCCATTAATGCACGGTTCGCGTCATCGTGCTCTAAGAATGGAATCAGTGAGGCCGCAACAGAGACGATCTGTTTTGGCGACACATCCATATAGTTAATGTTATCGCGCGTTGTTAATGAGAATTCGTTCTCATGACGACAAGGTACGAGGTCTTCAATGATATTACCGTTTTTATCAAGTGGTACGCTGGATTGAGCGATGTATTGATCGACTTCTTCAATTGCCGATAAATACTCAATCTCATCTGTAACACAACCATCGATCACTTTGCGACAAGGTGTCTCGATGAATCCATAATCATTTGTTCGAGCGTAAACAGACAACGAGTTGATCAGGCCAATATTTGGACCTTCAGGCGTTTCAATAGGACAAACACGGCCATAATGTGTGGTATGAACGTCACGAACTTCAAAACCTGCTCGTTCTCGTGTTAGACCGCCTGGGCCAAGAGCTGAAACACGGCGTTTGTGAGTCACTCCGGATAATGGATTGACTTGGTCCATAAACTGAGATAGTTGACTTGAACCGAAAAATTCTTTAATCGCTGCAGAAACGGGTTTTGCATTGATTAAGTCCTGGGGCATCAAACTCTCAGATTCAGCTAAACTCAACCGCTCTTTCACCGCGCGTTCTACACGAACTAGACCAACACGGAATTGATTCTCAGTCATTTCACCAACGCTTCGTACGCGACGGTTACCAAGATGGTCAATATCGTCAACCAGTCCCTTACCGTTACGGATATCGATTAGGGTTTTAATGACCGCTAGGATATCTTCTTTTGCAAGTGTGCCAGGACCATCATCGGTTTTACGGCCAACGCGACGGTTAAATTTCATGCGACCGACAGGCGATAGGTCATAACGCTCTTCGGTGAAAAATAAATTTTTAAATAAAGCTTCTGCTGCTTCTTTGGTTGGTGGCTCGCCAGGGCGCATCATACGATAAATCTCAACTAACGCTTCCAATTGCGAAGCGGTTGGGTCAATGCGCAGTGTATCAGAGATGTATGAGCCATGATCTAAATCATTGGTATAAATCAGATCAAAAGAGTGAATACCTAAATCTGGCAATTTTTCCAATAATTCACTGACAATTTCATCATTGGCTTGCGCAACCAGCTCGCCCGTTGACGTATCCATGATATTTTTAGCAAGCACTTTACCAACCAAATAATCACGAGGAACAACTAGATCCTTCATGTTATTTTTTTCCATTTGCTTAATATGACGTGCAGTAATACGTCGGCCTTGCTCGACAATCATTTCACCTGTTTCAGGGACAATAATATCAAATGACGCGATTTCACCACGTAAACGTGCTGGGATCAAATCGATGTGAAACTCACCGTTGCGTAGGTGGCAAGACGTTGTTTCAAAAAATTCTGCTAAAATAGATTCAGTGTCATACCCCAGCGAACGAAGAAGAATACTCACGGGTAATTTACGCCGTCTATCAATACGTACAAATACGCAATCTTTAGGATCGAATTCAAAGTCCAACCAAGAGCCACGGTAAGGAATAATTCTTGCAGAGTATAATAATTTACCGGATGAGTGTGTCTTGCCTCGGTCATGTTCAAATATCACGCCGGGTGAACGGTGTAACTGGGAGACGACAACACGCTCTGTACCATTCACAACGAATGTACCCACATCCGTCATTAATGGAATTTCGCCCATAAAGACATCCTGTTCGCGAATATCTTTAACCGGTTTTGGGTCACCTGATGCATCTTTATCAAGTACAACAAGGCGGATTTTGACTCGAAGAGGTGCCGAATAAGTTAAGCCTCGTAATTTACATTCACGAACATCAAACGCAGGCTCACCTAAACTGTAACTAACATATTCTAATCGCGCGTTTCCAGAAAAACTTTGAATAGGAAACACCGATGAAAAAGCGGCATGTAAACCATTATTTTGTTGGTTTTTTGACAGGCCGTCGATATGTAAAAAATCTCTGTATGATTTCAGCTGAATTTCAAGAAGATTCGGAATCTCCATTTTGTCAGCTTGTTTACCAAAGCTCTTGCGGAATCGTTTTTTCTCAGCATGCGAATATTGAGGGTTAACTGCTTGGGCCATGGTAGTTCCTCTATAAATTAAATGTTTTCAAACACGTAAACCCAGCCATGGCGACATGACCGGGTCATCACAAACAAACAGTGGAAATTATTTAACGTCGACAGTCGCGCCAGCTTCTTCAAGTTGCTTCTTGATATCAGCAGCTTCAGCTTTAGACACACCTTCTTTAACAGTCGATGGAGCGCCTTCAACCAAATCTTTCGCTTCTTTAAGACCAAGTCCTGTAATTGTACGAACAGCTTTAATTACACCAACTTTGTTATCGCCGAATCCAGTCATGATCACATCGAATTCAGTTTTTTCTTCAGCAGCAGCGGCAGAAGCAGCAGGTGCTGCAACAGCAACAGCGGCAGCAGCGGCAGATACGTTAAAACGCTCTTCCATTGCTTCGATTAATTCAACAACATCCATGACAGACATGTTTGCAATTGCGTCAAGGATTTCATTCTTTTGTACAGCCATTTCTAGCTCCTAAGTTAAAATTTAAATAATGATTATCGGGGTTTAGCCTGCTGCTTTTTGATCTTTAATTGCAGCAATTGTTCTGACCAATTTGCCATGCGGCTCAGCCAGTGTTCTCACAAATTTCTCAATTGGTGCTTTCATCACATACATCAATTTAGCAATCGCTTCATCGCGTGTTGGTAAGCTGGCTACGAAATCAAGATGATTTGCCCCATACGATTTACCACCAACTGCTAATGCTTTGACTTCTAATTTTTCAAATGTTTTAGAAAATTCCTTGAGCAATCGTGCAGCATCACTTGGCGCCTCAGTAGACAACGCAACAAACAATGGACCAACCAATTGTTCACTTAAACAAGCGAAATCAGTTTTTTCAAATGCACGACGTGTCAGATTGTTGGGTACCACGCGTAAATATACGCCTGCTTTCCGCGCTTCTGAACGTAGTTGAGTCATTTGGTTTACTGTTAAGCCACGATAATCAGCAACGACTGCCGAAATAGCCTTTGAAGCAACCACAGTTACTTCTTCTACGACGGCTTTCTTTGCAGCTAAAGTTAACGTCACGTTACTGACCTCCTAAGTTGTGCAAATCACGTATGATTTGACAGTTATGGTGGCCGTCTCATGTGATACAGAGCATGCTCAGTACAGGAGCCGGTTCACCGTCTGCGCAGGTTACACTTGGATTATTTACGGTAATAAACAATCTTAAAGTTAATTAAGCTTACGCACCTGCGGTCTTCGACAGCAATAAACCAATGTCTATGCCGTGAAATTGTTGTAAAAAGGCAAAAGATTCTACACTAGTATTGATGCAGGATCAATAGCGAGTCCAGGTCCCATAGTAGAAGACAGGGTAATTTTCTTAATGTAAACCCCTTTTGCACTTGCTGGCTTTGCTTTTCTTAAATCGTTTAAAACGGCAGCAATGTTTTCAATCAAGTCTGCTGGTTTAAAATCTAATTTACCAACAGAACTGTGTACAATACCATTCTTATCGGTACGGTAACGAACTTGACCTGATTTAACATCGTTAACAGCAGCTTCGACATTCATCGTCACCGTGCCAACTTTAGGATTCGGCATCAAACCACGTGGACCTAGAATTTGTCCAAGCTGACCGACAATCCGCATCGCATCCGGTGTGGCGATCACCACATCAAAGCCCATTTCACCGGCTTTAATCTGATCAGCCAAATCTTCGAAACCAACTAAATCAGCGCCGGCCGCCTTCGCTTTCGTCGCATTATCGCCCTGCGCAAACACCGCGACACGCACCACTTTACCTGTACCTTTAGGCAGCTTAGTTGACATGCGCAACGCCTGATCGGCTTTACGTGGGTCAAGACCCATATTGATCGCAACATCCACGCCTTCATTAAATTTTTTACTTGCGAATTCTTTTAACAATACAATTGCATCGTCTACTTTATATAAAACATTTGGTTTTACTTTTTCTCTAATTTTTACGCTTTTCTTTGTTAAACCTGCCATAGTAGTAACCCCTTACTCTAAATCTTCAACTTCGATACCCATACTACGCGCCGTTCCGGCAATAGTACGAACCGCCGCATCTAAACTTCCGGCTGTTAAGTCGGGTTCTTTTAGCTTGGCAATTTCTTCTAATTGAGCACGTCGAAGTGTCGCAACTTTTTTAGTATTCGGCGTAGCACTACCACTTTTAAGTCCCGCTGCTTTCTTCAATAGTACAGACGCTGGCGGTGTTTTAATGATAAACGTAAAACTACGATCGGTATAAACGGTGATAACAACTGGCGTCGGCATGCCTGCTTCCAGATGTTGAGTTGCAGCGTTGAATGCTTTACAAAATTCCATGATGTTCACACCACGTTGACCCAGTGCAGGCCCAACTGGAGGACTTGGATTCGCCTTCCCCGCTTGAATTTGTAACTTAATATATGCTTCTACTTTTTTAGCCATTTCGACTCCTTGGTGGGTGTAGCGCTAATCAACAACCTAGCTCCCCTGTTACAACAAATAATACGGGATTTTCATCCCTTAACATCGATATACCATGCTTTCATGAGATTATTTCAACCTCTGGAATAAAGCTGGTCGCGAATTATACCGAATATTTTAGGTTTTTTCAACTTGTCCGAATTCCAGCTCAACTGGCGTCGAACGTCCGAAAATAAGAACCGCCACACGTAGACGATTTTTCTCATAATTGACTTCTTCAACAACTCCGTTGAAATCAACAAAGGGACCCTCTTTGACTCGTATGACTTCACCGGGTTCAAATAATATCTTAGGTCTTGGTTTGCTCACACCATCTTCAACACGTTGCATGATTGCATGTGCTTCTTTATCCGAGATGGGTGTTGGTGTGTGACTGGTTCCACCAATAAAGCCGAGTACGCGTGGTATTGCACGAATCATATGCCACGTTTCATCGTTCATCACCATATTCACAAGCACATAGCCCGGGAAAAATTTACGAGTGCTTTTACGTTTTTGACCGGCGCGCATTTCAACCACTTCTTCTGCAGGAACAACGACTTCGCCGATTTTATCGTCAAGATGATGATGTGCCGCACGCGTTTTAATTTCGCGCATCACAAACCCTTCATAGCCTGAATAGGCATGAACCACGTACCACTGTTTAGATTTCTGTTCTTCCACAGTTATGTCAACCTAATTGCGTTATTTTACCGATAGCCCACATCATGCCTGAATCTATCCCCCACAATACAAAGCCTGTCACCGTAACCATAATCATGACAATAAACGTAGTTTGTGTAGCTTCTTGGCGACTGGGCCAAACAACTTTTTCTAACTCCACCTTTGCTTCTTGAGCAAATAAAAATGCTTGCTGACCTGGCGTTGTAAAGTAAACCAATGCCAATGTTAATACCAGCCAACTAATCCAAACCAAAGCCAATATAGGCCCGGCAACATGAAAATAATAAGTTCCCAAAAAGGCAGCGATCGTAATGACAGCAACGCCAAGCCACGCTAATATTTCTTGAAATTTCATTTTGGAATTGTGCATATTACTCATCGTTCATCTTAAAGTTGGCAGGCCAGGAGGGAATCGAACCCCCAACCTGCGGTTTTGGAGACCGCCACTCTGCCAATTGAGCTACTGGCCTATTTCATTTTAGATGACCGCGTAAACTACGCGGTCATGCTACTGATAGACTACCTTGTCGTGACCTCAAGTAGACTTAAGCATCACGATGTTACCACCTTACTCGATGATTTTTGCTACGACGCCAGCACCGACAGTTCGGCCACCTTCCCGTATAGCAAATCGCAAGCCTTCGTCCATCGCAATCGGCGCATGTAAATTGATAACCAATTGCACGTTGTCGCCTGGCATAACCATTTCAACGCCCGCAGGTAAATCACATGTTCCTGTTACGTCAGTCGTTCTGAAGTAAAACTGTGGACGGTAGCCATTGAAAAATGGCGTATGACGACCACCTTCATCTTTAGACAACACATACACTTCCGCTTCAAACTTCGTGTGTGGCTTGATTGAACCAGGTTTCGCTAATACTTGTCCTCGCTCAACGTCATCTCGCTTCGTACCACGTAACAACACACCCACGTTATCGCCAGCTCGACCTTCATCAAGAAGCTTTCTAAACATCTCAACACCAGTACATGTCGTCTTGACCGTATCCTTAATACCAACAATCTCAACTTCTTCACCAACCTTAACAATTCCGCTCTCAACTCGGCCTGTAACCACAGTACCGCGTCCAGATATAGAGAACACGTCTTCAATCGGTAACAAAAATGCCTTATCGATATTGCGCATCGGCTCAGGGATATAGCCATCCATTGTCTCAACCAATTTCTCAATCGAAGGGACACCTATGTCACTCGTATCTCCTTCCAATGCCTTCAATGCAGAACCAACTACAATCGGAATATCATCCCCAGGAAAATCGTATTTGCTTAACAAATCACGTACTTCCATCTCAACTAATTCCAGTAACTCCGCATCGTCAACCATATCCGCTTTATTCAAATACACAACAATGTACGGTACACCCACTTGACGTGACAACAAAATGTGCTCACGGGTCTGGGGCATAGGACCATCCGCCGCAGAAACTACCAATATCGCGCCGTCCATCTGCGCCGCACCCGTAATCATGTTCTTCACATAATCCGCATGGCCTGGGCAGTCAACATGCGCATAATGACGCTTCGCTGATTCATACTCAACATGTGCCGTCGATATCGTAATACCACGTGCCCGCTCTTCAGGTGCCGCATCAATCTGGTCGTACGCCTTCGCCGTACCACCGTATTTCTTCGCCATTATCGTCGTAATCGCCGCCGTTAGCGTCGTCTTACCATGATCAACGTGCCCTATCGTCCCCACGTTTACGTGTGGCTTCGTACGATCAAATTTTTCCTTAGCCATCGAAAAATCTCCCCCGTTACATTATTAATAATTTATTGCAATCCGCATTATGGTGCCCACAACTGGACTCGAACCAACGACCTCTTCCTTACCAAGGAAGTGCTCTACCACTGAGCTATGTGGGCTTCAAGTGTTATTCCTAGCTCAATGTTCGAACCCAACATGATAGTCGGTATTTCAATTCATAGCTACTTAAAGCGCAAACATGTTTCATCTAGAATCTACGAAAAACCTCAGGTTTCTGTAAGTTCTATATTTTATTGTTTGGAGCGGGTGATGGGAATCGAACCCACGCTATCAGCTTGGAAGGCTGAAGTTCTACCATTGAACTACACCCGCAGTATCAAGGCTTGCACATAAACGCATAGCTCTATGTCATACTGGTGGAGGGGGAAGGATTCGAACCTTCGAAGGCTGAGCCGTCAGATTTACAGTCTGATCCCTTTGACCGCTCGGGAACCCCTCCAAAAAGTACGCTATTGTCTGGCATAAGGGAACTAAAGTCAAGTTTTTTTGGAAGACATTTTTTATTTCGATAGACGCATTATGAATGAGATTTTTTATAATGATTTGTGATTTCATGTATAATACAGAACAACAATTCGAAGCGAACAACAGAACAAATAATGGACATTATGTTTGCCATGAGGTATTATAGAAGATAATGCTATAGTTTGGAGATTTCAATGGGCTTTTTTGGATCAAAAGAGAATAAAAAACAGTTAACAGTGCATCAACAACGTGATCTTCTAGTACAAAAGTGTGCCGACTACAAAGAGCATTTACGGCTGCATATAGAGAAATTAGTAAGTGATGATCATGAACGGATCAAATATGATTCTGTGCCAGATCAGCCATTTAACGTAGAGGCGTTTATTAAAGCCCATACAGCTTCCAGCGGGATTTGCAGCGGGACTTTCTGGCTTTATGATGAATGGCCAAAAAAAAACCCATCATTAAATGCAGCAATCGACAAATTTCTAATCGTAAAAGAAATGATGTCTACGCTTTCTGATTTTACTGTATATCCCTTGGACAAGATTAGTGAGAATGGGAAAAATCTGGAAGATCCCGAATTTTGTCTGCAATATAACGATAAGGGAAAATTGATTCCTCTTCCAGACACGATGTTTTTTGGATATGACCCCACGGATTTTTCACATCTCGCAGGACCTTTTACTGGCTCAAAGCCTCTATCAAGTTATGATGAGGCTTTGGACCAACGTAAGCTACTTGAGTACACACGCACAACGTCTTCGACACCGACCTTTAAATTGACAACTGATGACATGTCGGAGTTAATTGGCAAGCGGGAGGAAACTGAGGTTGCGATAAAAAATAGATTTAGCGCTTTGAATGCCTTATTAGATCGAAAACAAAGCAACTTAACCGAACACCGCAGCAACGAAAACGCACTATGGAGAAAGTTTATTCTATTAATGAAAGCTATCTTAGGCATAAAACGAACATCTGGAGAAGCGTTGATACAAGATATCGAACAAATAGTGCCTAAGGAACCTAAAATTTAGGGACTATTGACAATTTGTCACACGAAGCACCACGTCCCGCGACTCGTTCGAGGTATCTAGAGATTTTGCCAAATGTAACAGCAAATTGTCCACAACCAGATCGAACTGGATTCCGCGGACAAGCCGCGGAACGTAGGCAGGGATCGAATATTCCAAACTGTATTCGTGATGCATCACCCGATGCATGGGGTAGACGTGTTATTTTGAATCGACTTTTTGGAAAGCGCAGTCTAACAACCAATACCATACAACTGAATGTGTGAAGAAGCTGATTTAAGTCTTGTTGAAAAAGTTTTTCATGGCATCGACAATTTTTAAACCCTTATGCATTTGAGGGATTCCCCTGATGAGGATGTTATTTGAGTGCACTGACAAGTCACCTTGTACCACGGCCTGTATCTTAGTCACATCAGGCACTCGGAAAGAGCGAGCTATTGGTGGGTGCTGCATTTACCCGTTTAATCGGTTGAATTAAACATTCAGGAATCGAGGAACCGCCTTGCGGCCAGATCGCTGCAGCCGTTCGTCCCTGGTTGTCTTGGATTCTCACATCGATTTCAGGTTGTGCCGTTAAGATTGCGCAGATGTCGCGGTGCCCTTTTTCAGCAGCGAAATGAAGTGCGGTTTTGCCTGTGTGCTTATCTTGTGCATTAAAATCAATATTGAGCTCACGCAATGCGATGATACAGGTCATGAGATCCTTCGGACGATTTAAACATGCTACACGACATAGCACAACTTGTAATGCTTGAGTCTTCAGATCGGCGTCAGTGATGGTGATAACATCATGTTTTTGAATAGGTACTTTGTAATAAGAATCAATTAAACTCTGAACAGTCGAGTTTTGTTGAATGAGTCGCTGTAGAGCCTGCTGACAACTCAGCTCTATATCTACACCCTGCAACCTATCTGCAGTATCCATGGATTCCGCGGACAAACCGTGGAACGTAGGCAGAGACTGAGTTGAGCATGACATGTCAACACCTTGCCAATGATTACCTGCTAAAGACATTGCCGGACGGTAGAATCTCAGTGACCTGCGAAGAGTCACGCCAGGATATGTCCATGAGGATAAAGGGGCTGGTTGAGTAACAGGTGGTAAGTTGCTTTGAAACAAGCGCTTTTTGCAACTGGGGGAAGGCATGAATAGGCTTCCATTAAGCTTTGCTTGCAAGGGAGTTTGAGGGCTTGTAAATCGGAGGTTTTTTTGAATGGTTTTACCAAGATATCGCGAAGGCGTGTCAATCGGTGTCTCTTCTGATAAGAAAGACTCCGAGAATCTGTCAGAAGCGAATGAATCGTTTACATTGTTCGGTGTTATTTCAGGATCGTTCGCAATCGGGCTGAATATACTATTTTCTTCTACGACAGCATCAGGTGTTCTCCATAAAGATAAGCTATTTGTGGAATCACTGACTTTATGAGGAGAGTTCAAAACAGAACCAGGTCTTTCTTCATGATCACTCAAAAACGAGGACTGATCCTTTATTTCTTCCGGAAGAGAACCCGGCAAGATAGATAAGGTTGCCTTCTTCAGTGCTTGAATCATAGCTTCAACATATCCCCAGATGAAGATCATATGGTTGCTTTCGCTCCAAACTCGAGCAAAAATTTTTCTGAAAATTGGTGAAAAATCTGGGAATCGATATTTTTTTTCAGTGGTTACCGCAAACACATCCGTTTGTGTCGTACTGCGCGCAAAATTAAGCACTGATTTACCAAGAAATTGTTTCTGTAACGCCACAATAAACCGAATGGAGCTAGCTAGCTCCAGATCCAAGACATGCGCTTTATGGATTGATCGAAAGGATGAGTCAGTATAAGTTGATTCTTGTATGAAATAAGACAGGAATTCACGTTTTTTTATAATGTCACCATACAATCCGCGATCTAATAAAAACTCAAGTAGCTCAAGATCATCAAACCGTAATCGAAATGCCAGATCCTTGAGTGCAAAATCGTCCTCGATCCAAGGCGGTAAGGGTTGATACATTTGCTCTGCAAGACAACGCTCTGCTAGCTCGATGCACTCTATCGGTGTCATCGTCTCCATATCCAGGCCTTGGCGAATATCATTCACTGTAAAAGTGCGTATTTTGCGTTGGATATATGAAGAAGCCCGTTCTGTATCAGAGAGTAATTCTCGAACGCGAGGAGAGCTATAAGCCGCGAGCAATACGTTTAATTGCTTTGGAAATCGTTGATAAATCATAAAGATACGACTCATTTCAAACCATGATAGTATCTCCTCGAGATGCACCGATGAGCCAGATATAGGACATTGAAACATTGGTTGCGAATGATTAAGTAATTTCCAGCAATCCGCTTCATTACGTTTTCCCCAATCAAAGACAGGTTGATCTGCTAAAATTTGGAAACAAAGCCAATCGAGACGGGTCTCACAAAATACTCGGCGAAACGTTGAAACCGCATCATGAAACTTAGCTCTAACTGGATCATCCGCTATACAAGCTGTGACGCCAGTACGAATGAGGATGAGCATGTTCCAAGGATTCCCACATCGAAGTGCCTCTTGAAAATCTGCTAATAATACAGCCTCTATTTCTTGCGACACGCAAGGTTGTCTTTGAGCGTAGTCGTAGCTTTCCATGTAAAAAGGATAAATGACTGCTAGTTCGGCACTGCTTGTTAATGAAAACGCCTTCTTCTGATCATCAAAATAATGAGTTGTTAAGCGAGCTAATAGACTAAATTTAGGAAGTGGACATTTTTGAATTAGTTGGGGATTTATCGTTAATCCGCCAGTTAGCAGGATCTCTTCCGTTATAAGCTCAATATAGGCCTCATCACGATACATGGACTTTAAAAAAGCCAATTGCTCTTTAGAAAAGACACTTGCACACGAGTTGTTGCCCAATCGATAGCGTAAACGAAATGTTTGAAGACATCGACTGACCAGCATATTCAACGAAGCGCCGGGCTGCTCGACAATTAATGTATCTAATTCATTCAATAGTTGCTTTTGAGCACTCGGTTTCAACTCCGCCAAATAATCGAACAGGCCTTGAGTTTCCATCCATAACCAATCGTCAGTCGAAAAACAATTAAAATGACGTTCTGTATCAGATAGTAAGGATTGGGGCGTGATTGACGAGGGAAACATGATAGTATTCTGGATTAAATGTTATCGCGATTATAGTATAGGACTAAACTTCGATCAATTTGTCTTTTGAAAGTTTTGCCGTATTTATTTTGGGCGGGATGATCGGATATTTCGAAGCAGATGATTGGTGATATGCGTTATTAGGTCAGCTCCTCTCTCATCCGCCCTGCGGGCACCTCCCCCAATTCTTGGGGGAGGTGCCCAAACTCAAGCATCCTATTTAACGCAGAGAACGGCGTTTTTCGTAAGTCATACTTAAATATATCGGTGGTTCAATACAACCTTTAAACAGTAAAACGATGCTTTGATTTTTTCAATAGTTTAATCAGTTGTCATGTCATGCTACAATGAAATGGTGTAAGATAGGACCCTTTAATACTAAGCAGAACCACCCCAGGACGTGTCGTGACTGAGAAACAAATTGAAATCAATGGATTGAACAAACCGATTAATCAACCGGTCATGCCTCATCTATCTCAACACCTCGAATGGTCTTTGTTATCAAAAGAGTTGCGGATTTTACGTTCTAAAACATTAAATCAATTATTTCTAGAAGAGCCTCATCGTCAGACAGAGTATCAATCAACCATAGCCGGTATTACACTGGATTACTCCCTACAACCTGTTATGAAGAAAACGCTGAGTCACCTAACAGCACTCGCGGCACGCCTGCATTTAAACAAATGCATTGATGATTTATTTTCAGGATTTCCTGTCAATCGCAGTGAACAACGACCTGCATTGCATACCGCCTTACGTGCAGCATCCCATGAAACCGTTTTCGTCCATGATGAACCCGTGAACCCAATGATCCAAGAAACATTACAACGGATGCAAGTCATGGCCCAGCAAATCCGCAATCACCAATGGCAGGGGCATCATGGATTGCCGATAACCGATGTAGTCAACATAGGAATAGGTGGCTCCGATTTAGGCCCTAACATGGCCGTACATGCCTTAAAACATTATAAAAACACCACTATTAATTGCCATTTTATCTCGGATGGCGATCCCGATGGATTTCATGACATTACCCGAGAATTAAACCCGATCACGACATTATTCATCGTGTCATCAAAATCATTCACAACGCTCGAAACATTACAGAACTTAAATAAAGCAATTCAATGGTTAGGCACAGCGAACATCAAGGATCATCTGATTGCCGTAACAGCCAATCCAGAACAAGCATTGCATCATGGTATTGAACACGTATTGCCAATTTGGGATTGGATTGGCGGGCGCTATTCTTTTTTTTCAGCCATTAATTTCATTTTAATGATAGCCATTGGCCCAGACGCATTTCAGCAATTATTAGCCGGTGCACGCGCCATGGACACTCATTTTAGAACGGCTCCGTTTGCACAAAATATGCCGGTATTATTAGCACTCTTAGGCATCTGGAATCTTAATTTCTTCTCATCCAATAATCATCTCATGTTGGTATATACCAAACGATTAGCGCATTTTATACCTTATATTCAACAATTGGATATGGAAAGCAGCGGCAAATCAACAAACATGTCCGGAGAACGCATCAATTACAACACCGGCCCTATTGTGTGGGGAGGCTTAGGAAATCAGGCAGAACATGCCTTTTATCAATTACTGTATCAAGGTAGCCATTATATAACCGGCGATTTTATTTTTATTGGTGAAGCCTCTCATCACATCATGAATCAGTTAGCCGAGCATAAATTACATGCTCTGGCATTCGGTGTGGACCTATGTGAGAACTTATCTCGCCTGACGCATGGTAATATCGGTATTAATAAAATTACACTAAACGAACTATCCCCCTTCACGGTAGGCGCCCTTGTTGCTCTTTATGAACATAAAATTTATTGTCAAAGCGTCCTCTGGGATATCAACCCATTTGATCAACCAGGTGTTGAGGCTGCAAAGAAATTTAAAATGGTCAATACGTAATTATTGACTTAGAGAATACATGACAAAGGAAAACGCCGGAATGTATTCATCAGCCAAAGTCAAATTTAAGATAATCAAATGGTATGGCAAAGCAATCATTGCCAAGAGGCGTGACTTCTTTGACTGCACAAATTAATAAGCCCGATTAACAAATATGACATTTATCTTGATATCAAAGACACACGTAGTAGATTACGAAACAAACAATTGAAAGACGTTCTGTGTAATGATGTTTATGATTTCACTGGCCAGATGATTGGAAAAATTCAAAATATCCATTCAAATGAATCTCAGCTTATTCAGCTCACTGATTTATTTCTCGGAGCACTCACTTATAAGCATCGCGATTTACATGAAAATATTACAAAGAATGAAAAAGCCAACGCATAACGTCGGCTCAACTCCTTCTGCCATAGGCAGATGAGATGATCTTATCATCGTAGATTTTGTATAAAATATCAATGATTATTATTTAATCAGATTAACTGTATTTAGCCGGGATTTGTTGATATGTTTTGTCTTTGACTGCCCCACCAGTGCCCCACAGGGGCAACAGGATTGGCAAGATATGGTGCTGGCACCAGGAATCGAACCCGGGACCTACTGATTACAAGTCAGGTCGAAACAATGACGCACCACAAATAACAACAAGCAAAAACAATTAAATCATACAGTTAACCTTAAATCATTTTTGTCATTCATTGTGATTTATTGGTATTTGTTATCTCTGAATGCCCCATCAATGTCCCAGGAGGAACGACCATTATTTATTCAGCTTCAAAATCAGCTTTTTTGACATTTTTCTTTAACGCAATTCAGGTCTTGGGTAATCATCTGATTCAACTGCATGTCTTAAATCATCAGTACTCATCTCTGCAAGCCGGGCAATTGTAGTGCGGCCATCTGTAATAGCATCAATGCAGCTCTGATGAGTAAGAGCATTTGTACCTAGATTTTCTATTTGATTTGCATTTAAATCTTGAAAATCGAAAAAATGAATAGTGTTATTGAGTATCGCCTCTATTCCGATGGGTGTTAGAACATATAAAGCGACCTTTTCATATTGTGTTTCATCTAAGAAGAGCAAAGCTTGTTGCGTCATAACTGTTGCTATCGTTTCAATTTCCTCTTCTGAGATTAAATCCAACCCCGATTCATTTACACTCCCTCCTGGAGCATTCAGCAATGCGTCAGTACGAAAGTTTGCCAATGCCCAAGCTATATCATTATAAATATCTGCATATCTACGTTGTCGTCTTTCCAGAGCATTTAATTCATCGAAAAGTCGGAATCCTGATGCCCAAACCATATCATCAAGCATTTCTGAAGGTCTTCTTTGTAAGTCCTCGGAAGCATCGCCAGCTTCTGGCTCGCGATTTAATTGCCGCTGTCTTTCAGTTAGCCATTCAGCCTCAGTTTGTACATGTGCAGCGTCATCGGGTTGTGGTGGGCGACGCTGTGCCATAATTTGTTGATTTGTGGCTGTTTGAGATCTTTGTGCTTGTTGATTTTCAATATAGGATTGTTTCTGTGTTGTATTAAGTGATTGCAACTCATTAATTTTTGCAATAATACGATCTCTGATAATTTGCTGATATTCGCTATAATTTCGCTCATATTCAACATAGTCTTCTGGAGATTGAAGATTATCTTTGATGAGAAACATCTTTTCTCGATATTTTTCTGGCGGCGCGTACCCTTCCACCGGTTGGATGATATTTTGCAATGCTTGTTGAGCTATTTCAAAATCTTCGAGCGACTCAATTTGTATATTGTCGAGTTGCTGATTAATTAGTTCAATATATTCAGCTCGTAACTTGTTTGATAAAGACATAGAGCTCCTCTCATTTTTCACTTATATGTTACTCATAGTGTAACATATTTCGATAAAAGTGTTTTTTTATTGATCTTATATATTATAACGCTCGGCCCAAGCTTTTCTTCTTTCTTCACGTTCTAATTCATCTTTTTGGCGTCTTTCAGCATCTTCAATAAGACGACGCTGATGATTGATAAAATTAGAAAATTTAAATGCGTCTTGTAATGTAAATTGGTAATGCCTCAAATTGATTGTTGCACATTATAAAGCCACTCCAAACTCATATCGATTAATGAACAATCCGATAACAATGTCATGCATTTTTTCCAATTTTAAGAAGCAGATTGTCCTTCTGGCCAA